>Ga0308171_1000569_pt1 | contig 73528 bp, 59 predicted proteins | sample PhyGR1_FD_202135 | JGI IMG/M metagenome (GOLD analysis project Ga0308171, IMG submission 202135) | Phyllosphere microbial communities from UC Gill Tract Community Farm, Albany, California, United States - DLSLSG.R1 | ecosystem: Host-associated > Plants > Phyllosphere > Unclassified | place: USA...
AGCCGCCGCCGAAACCAAAAAAAAACCTAACAAATATATAAATTACAGATAAGGAAATTTCACAATTAAATTACTCGTTTCGATGTAACAATATTTTATTTTTTTCGTCTAATCAGACTGATTGTAATGATTTATTATTTCCTTATTTTAGTCAATTAATTTAATTCAAATGAAAAAGATTTCATATACCCTTCTATTTGCATCCGGATTAGTTTTCGGGCAGTTTTTTGAGCAGGATAAAATTTTCACAAAACAAGATACTTTAAAGGGTTCTAATACAGAATTCAGGAACTTTTGGGATGTCAAAAAATATGACCTTTCCGTAGAACCGGATTTCGCTCAGAAATCTATTAAAGGCTATAATAAAATCAGTTTTGAAATTACAAAAGATATTACAAACCCTACCTTTCAGATAGATTTGCAGCAACCGATGAAAGCGGATAAAGTAGAAGCTAATTTTCCGATTCAGGAATATAAGCAGGACAGCGATTTCATTTGGGTCAAAACAAAAAAGAGCTTTAAAAAAGGAGAAAAATATACCATTGACGTAACCTATTCCGGAAATCCTGTTATTGCAAAAAATGCCCCTTGGGACGGCGGTTGGGTTTTTACAAAAGATGAAAACAGAAATCCGTGGATGAGTGTTGCAGATGAAGGAATCGGAGCTTCGATCTGGCTTCCGACAAAAGATATATGGAGCGATGAACCGGATAATGGAATCATCATGAAAATCATTACCCCAAAAGAATTGGTAGGAGTTGGAAACGGAAGATTGATTGATAAAAAAGAACAAGGAGATAAAACAGCATATACTTGGGAAGTCAAAAACCCAATCAACGCCTATTCTATTATTCCGAATATTGGAAAATATGTGAATTTTAAAGATACTTTTAACGGAGAAAAAGGAAAATTAGATCTTGATTATTGGGTATTGGATTATAATTTAGATAAAGCTAAAAAACAATTCCAGCAGGTGAAACCGATGATCTCTGCATTTGAATATTGGTTCGGCCCATATCCTTTCTACGAAGATTCTTACAAACTGGTAGATTCGCCATATTTAGGAATGGAACATCAAAGCAATGTTGCCTACGGAAACGGGTATCAGAACGGTTATCGGGGAATAGATTTTTCAGGAACAGGAGTCGGATTGAAGTGGGATTACATTATTATTCACGAAAGTGGTCATGAATGGTTTGCCAATAATATTACCGCAAAAGATCAGGCAGATATGTGGATTCACGAGAGTTTTACAATGTATTCTGAAGTTCTTTTTACTGAAAAGTATATGGATAAAAAATCCGCAGATATTTATGCTGTCGGAATCAGAAGCAAAATACAGAATGATGTTCCTATTATCGGGAAATATGGAGTGAGAAACGAAGGCAGCGGCGATATGTATCCCAAAGGCGCAAGTATGCTCCACACGATTCGTCAGGTAATTAATAATGATGAAAAATTCAGACAGATTTTAAGAGGTATTAATAAAGATTTTTATCATCGGACGGTAACAACACAGCAGATTGAAGATTATATTTCAAAGAAATCGGAGATCGATTTTTCGAGTGTTTTCAATCAATATTTAAGAACCATAAAAATTCCGACTTTGGAGTATTCTCAAAAAGGAGGAGAGTTGAAATTCCGTTATACAAATGTGATTAAAAATTTAAAACTTCCTGTGATAATCGACGGTGAACAAACGATCAACCCAACCGAGCAATGGCAAACCGTAAAGCTGAAAAAAGGTACCCCGGTAGAATTTAACAAGAATTATTATATTGATTACAAGAAAGTTCAGTAAATAAAATTAAAGAGCAAAATCGCAAAATTTCGGTTTTGCTCTTTTACATTTTAATATTTCAATTTTAAGAAAAGTTTAATACACATCTTCGTAACAAATTCAATTTTTCAGCAACTACTTAAACTATAATATAAACTCAATGAAAAAAATAGCACTAAGTTTAGGCGTTTTAGCTACTGCTTTAGTTAATGCACAGTCGATTAAGACGACTATTGATCTGGTAAACGTAAAAAATGACAAAGTTGCCGTGACGATGGATCTTCCTAAAATGAAGTCCGGCGATGTAAAATTTCACTTTCCAAAAACTGTTCCCGGAACGTATTCTGTGGATGATTACGGAAGATTTGTAGAGGGAATTAAGTTTTTTGACAATAAGGGAAAAGAATTGGCTTTCACGAAAGTGAATGAAAATACATATTCACTAAAAAATGCTCAGAATTTAACTAAAATCACATATTTAGTGAATGACAGTTTTGATGATGAAATGGATTCCTCAAAACATAAGGCTGTATTTTCGCCATCAGGAACAGATATTGAAGACGGAAAAATTTACCTGATCAATACTCACGGTTTTGTTGGATATATCGATAATATGCAGGATGTTCCTTATCAGTTGGTGATCCAAAAACCGACAGATTTCTACGGAACAACGGCATTGGTAGACCAAGATAAATCTGAATCTACAGATACTTTTACATTGGCAAATTATGCAAAAGTTACCGATTCTCCGTTAATGTATACAAAGCCGGATTATATTACTTTCAATGTCGGCGGAATGGATCTTGTGTTAGGGGTTTATTCTCCGACAGGGAAATATAAAGCGGCTGATTTCAAAGAAAATTTAGAAAAAATGGTTTTGGCTCAAAAGAAATTTTTGGGTGATATGAATACCAATAAAAAGTATGCGATCATGCTGTACCTTTCAGGAGGCGACGGACCGCAGATTAAAGGTTTCGGGGCATTGGAACATCACGAATCCACAAGTGTTGTTTTGCCAGAAATGATGCCGAAAGAAGCGATTGACAAAACCATTACCGATGTAGTTTCTCACGAATTTTTCCATACGGTAAATCCTCTGAAAACGCATTCTGAAGAAATTCATTATTTCGATTATGCAGATCCGAAAATGTCTCAGCATCTTTGGATGTATGAAGGAGGAACGGAATATTTTGCCAATTTATTCCAGATTCAGGAAGGTTTGATTAATAAAGATGAATTTCTTCAAAGAATAAACGAAAAAATTACCAATTCCAAGAATTACAACGATACCATGCCGTTTACGGTGATGAGTAAAAATATTCTTAAAGACGAATACAAAGATCAATATAGAAACGTTTACGAAAAAGGAACGCTTTTGGCAATGTGCCTTGATATTGAATTGAGAAAATTATCTAATGGTGAAATGGGTTACCGTGACATGATCAGAAAATTATCTCAGAGATTTGGTGAGAATAAACCATTTAAAGATGACAAATTAATTGATGAATTGGTTGCTGTTACAGGTTATCCGCAAGTAAAAGATTTTTATAACAAATATATTGCAGGAAGCCAGCCGACTCCATATATGGAATACTTAAAGATGGTAGGCGTAGAAGCAAAAACACAGGAAACACCGCCGATTTTCTGGTTCATAAAAGATCCAAATCAGACAGGATATGATGATAAAACGCATGCACTTGCTTTTGATGAAAGCTCAGCTTTATCCCCATTTGCAAAAAGTATAGGATTCAAAATTACGGATCAGATACTTGCCTTAGACGGAAGAAATATTGATATACAAAAGATTCAGGATTTTATAGGCTATACAAAAACTATCAAAGAAGGTCAGGACGTAACGGTTACTATTCTTAGAAAAAATGGAGATAAAACAGATAAAATTCAATTGAAAGGAAAAGCTGTTCTTGATAAAATGACTGTAGAAACATTAAATTTCAAGGCTAATCCTACACAGGAAGAGCAGAAATTGCAGAATCAGTGGCTGACTGGGAAAAAATAATTATAAAAATCAATAAATTAATAACAAAAAAGCGGAGAATATTTCTCCGCTTTTTTTATTATCTGAACAATAAAAGATTTACGCTTCTTTTCTGATTGTTATCCTAAACGAAGTTCCTTTTCCAACCTCCGTCTGCGAAATTTTAATATCACCATTGTGATATTCCTGAATCACTCTTTTTGCCAATGATAATCCCAATCCCCAACCTCTTTTTTTCGTTGAATAGCCAGGTTTAAAAGCATTTCTTGCCTGCTGTTTTGTCATTCCGCTTCCTGTATCTTTTACTTCAACCAGAATATTTTTATTTCTTTCATACACCGAAATAAGAAGTGAACCTTCACCTTTCATCGCATCAACGGCATTTTTTACGAGATTTTCGATCACCCAGCTCATCAGAATTTTATTATGAGGAACATCAATTTTATATGTCGGTAAATGAAGACTGAAATTGACTTTTTTGGAAATTCTTCTTTTTAAATAATCATAATTTTCTTTAATTGTTTCATTAAAATCCTTGTCATTAAGCTCTGGAACGGAACCTATTTTTGAAAACCGTTCAGAAATTGTTCGTAATCGTTCAACATCTTTTTCAATTTCGTGTACACCTTCCGAATCGGGATCATCCAATTTCATAATCTCGATCCAGCCAATCATTGAAGACAATGGAGTTCCGATTTGATGCGCCGTTTCTTTTGCTAAACCCGCCCAAAGATAGCCTTCGTCCGTTTTTTTAATGGTTCTTAAAAACCAAAATGAAAATAAAAAATAACAAAGAATGAAAAATCCTAATATAAAAGGAGAATATCGAAGATTATTCAGCAATTCTGAGTTATCATAATACACAAACTGATTATTTCCATCGGGAACTTTAATTTCTATAACAGGATAGCTTTTTGCCATTTTCCTTGCCAATGCTACAATTTGTACCGGATCATTCTCTATATCCTGAGGAATATTTTTATGTACCATGATCTGATCATTTTTATCCAAAATAATCAAAGGAATCGTCGAATTTGAACTGTAAATCTGAAGAAGCAATCCCTGAATTTCCAAATTGGGACTTGTGACTTCCTGTTGGAATTTTAAAGCACTTACCAAAATACCAACTCTTTTCACTTCTTCTTTTCGGAGGAAAGTGATGAGAATGGTAGAAGCAATGACAACTGTTAATACCACAATCGTCATTAAAACAAAAATGATCCAATTATTAAGCCTGGCAAAAATGGATTTTCTCAAGATAATTTATTTTAAAACATTCAGGATTTTCTGCAATTCTGCACTTCCGCTACCCTGATAATTATTAATAATGATTGAAAATACATATTTTTTTCCATCTTTCGAAGTATGGAAACCTGCAAAAGATTTCGTATCTCTCATCGTTCCGCTTTTCATCTTCATGCCGTTGTCCTGTGTTGGAAATCCGTCATAATACGATTCAAACCACGGTTGTTTTTTCGCATATAATAAAGCCTGAACTTCTGCTTTTGCTGAAACATAATTTTGTGGTGAAAGCCCGCTTCCGTCAGCAAAATTAATCATATTTGCATTGATCCCTTTTGATTTCCAGAATTCTTTCAGAAACGCTACTCCACTTTTAAAACTCGAATTTCCTTTTTTCTCTTTTCCTAACGTTTTAATCAGCGTTTCACCATACATATTGATGCTTTTTCTTAAAAACCAATAGACAATTTTATCTAAGGTCGGTGATTCGTAAGTAAGAATAATATTGCTTTTTGGAGCTTCTAATACTTTTTTTCCTTCAATTTGAAGTTGAGAATTTGTTACAACCTTTCCTGAAAAATCAATTCCTGATTCTTTTAGCCACTGCTTTACTTCAACCCCTAATTGTAAAGGCGGATTTGGCGTTGAACCTGAAACCGTAACTAATTTCGACGGTAAGGTGCCGTTGATCAAAGCTACATTAGAATGCGGTGCTGTGAAGATTAAACTTTGATCTGAACTTCCGCCCGCTTTCAAATCATTCAGCCAAGTAACACCTTCCAGAGGATAAGAAAAATTTTTGAATTCGGTTCCGTTAATGTTGATATCAAACTGATTTTCACGCCAATTTACACCCCAAACTCCTGCTCCGTAATAATTTCCCAAGTCGTCCCACGGCCAGCCACCGGGAATTGTCTGGTGATCAAAATAAGAATCATCAATAATTAAATCACCCGATATTTTTTTAATTCCGGATTTTTTTATAGATTCTATTAATTTTTGTTTAAAATTTTCAGGTTTGTAAGCATCATACCTCCAGCTTCCTAACGTTGGATCTCCGGTTGAACTGATAAAAAGATTTCCATTCAAATTTCCTTCTGAAATATTGCCTGAATAACTTGAAGTCGTTTTAAAAGTATAATTTTTACCTAAAGTTTCCAAAGCAGCTGCTGCGGTGAATATTTTTTGAGTAGAAGCTGTAGAAAGCCCTTTATTTCCCTGATAATCGTAAATAAAATTTCCACTTTCATCAGAAACATAGAAAGACAAATTCGAAGCCATAGCTCCTGAAGAATTCATCAGATTTTTTGTGACTTCATCCAGTTTTTGAGTAATATTCTGAGCAAAAATAATTTGCGTTGAAAGTGTAAGAATAGTGAATGTTTTTCTCATTACGTTTTTTTGTTTTTCAAATCAAATATAAAAATTTTAGCTTATAAAGCCAGATACAACCTTTTCGATGACCCAACCATTATTACTTTTCTTTAATATAATTCTTTCACCACTTCCACAAAGTCCCCCACAGTAATAGCCGTAATTAATAATAACTCTTTTTTTATCTGTTGTAAATATTGGTTTTCCAATAAATAAAAACCCACCTTTTCCATACTTCTTTTCAAATTCAGTCCAAAAATATTTTCCTTCAGAAGAATAAGAAGATAATTTATCTTCATGAATAATTCTAAGATTTAAAATATATTTAGGATTTAGTGAAAATTGATTCCTAGTTTTAAATTGTTCTTGTATTGATTTTATATCTTTACTGCTGAAATATTCTTTTAAAATTTTCTTAATAAAATATTTTGATTCATATTTAGAATCATACTTAACATTAGGATCTTCTGTAATAATTTTATAATTTTTCGGACTTTTATTACCATTTTGAATAACAAAATTTATTACTTCATACATTTCTTCCTCAGATACTTTGGGAATCTGAGAATAAAAGAAAAAAGAGTAAAAGAAAAAGATGAAATAAGCTATTCTTTTCATATATTTTATAGTTTAGCTCCTGCTTCAATTTCATAAGGTTCTTTTCCTTTTTCAAAAATCCTTGTTAACTTGTTTCCTTCAACCGTAATTTTATTGCCGATTCTTCTGATCCAGTTTCCTTCACGAAGTCCTACAACCTTTACATCATTTTGAGTTAAAAATTCTTTGATTCTGGTTTCTCTGGTTTCTCCGTTATGCTTTAAATCCGGATTCGGATCTAAGTAATGTGGATTTAAATTAAACGGCACCAATCCCATACAATCAAAACTCGGTGGATAAACGATCGGCATATCGTTCGTAGTTTTCATATTTTGCCCACCGATGTTGCTTCCTGCGCTGCATCCCAAATAAGGTTTTCCGGTTTCAATATTTTGTTTTAAAACAGACATTAACCCTTCTTCATGCAATGTTTTTACCAGCAAAAATGTATTTCCGCCGCCAGTAAAAAAACCTTTTGCATTGTTGATAGCTTCAATTTTATTTTCAAATTCGTGAAGACCTTTTACCTTAATATTAATTGTTTCAAAGAAAGAATGGGCTTTTGCCGTGTATTCATCATGAGAAATCCCACTTGGGCGGGCAAACGGAACGAAAATAATTTCGTCGATTCCATTATATAATTGAATTAATTCTTCTCTTAAATATTCTAAATATTCTCCACCAAAAAGCGTGGAAGTTGAGGCTAATATGATGTTCATATAACTAATATTATTCAAATCATGTTGAATCACAAATATAGCTTAAACTGTCACGAATCAAAAATTTTAATAAAACAACATTTAATTTTCTTAAAATTTTCTAAAAAAACTTAATGCTTCTAAAATTTTAGATTTTCTGGAATTATTATTGAATTTTAAAATGTACAACTCAAAAAATAAAGATTATGAAAATGATTAAAATGAATATTAAGTACCTTGTTTTAGGTTTATTATTTGTGGGAAGTGCAAGTTTTGTAAATGCACAAACTACCCAAACAGATAGTACAGTTGCAACGAGCCAGGCGGGAACAAACCCGACAATTGACGCTCTGAAAAAACAAATTGAAACAAATCCTAAAGATACCGACGCATTGGCGAAATTAGCAGGAGCTTATCAAGATGCTTCAGATTGGACAAATGCAGTTGATACATGGAAAAAGATATCTGCTTTACTGCCTGACTGGGCTCCATCATATTATAGTCAGGCATATGCTTATCAGTCGGCTAAAGATGACGCCAACGCAAAATTAGCTTATGAAAAATATATTGCCACTGTAAAGCCGGAAGAAGTAGAACAGAATAAGAAAAATCTTGCGTACGCTTACTTCTACATTGCTTTTGCAGAGCAGACAACCGATCCTAATAAAGCAAAAGAGCACATTGCTAAGTCTATACAGTATGACCCTACCAATCAGGATGCTGTAAAACTTAACAAAGTTTTAAATTCATAGTTAAAAATAAGATCCGAAAAATTTCGGATCTTATTTTTTTAAGATTAGCCACAATTTTTGCTAAAATTCTTTCATATTGGTCAACTTAAGAATTTTATATCCTATAACTCACATCCAAATTAATTTCCTACTCAAAATGGAATGATTATCTTTGTGTAAAATAAATCTCTAAACAAATGAAATTTTTTATAGACACTGCTAATTTAGAGCAAATAAAAGAAGCGAAAGACCTTGGAATTCTTGATGGAGTAACAACAAACCCTTCATTGATGGCGAAAGAAGGAATTCAGGGAGCTGAAGCAATCAAAAATCACTACAAAGCAATTTGCGAAATTGTAGACGGAGATATTTCTGCAGAAGTTCTTTCTACGACGTATGAAGAAATGATTAAAGAAGGTGATGAACTGGCAGCAATTCACCCGAATATTGTGGTAAAAATCCCAATGATTAAAGACGGTATCAAAGCGTTAAAATATTTTTCAGATAAAGGAATCAGAACAAACTGTACATTGATTTTCTCTGTTGGGCAGGCTCTTTTAGCAGCAAAAGCAGGGGCAACTTATGTTTCGCCTTTTCTGGGAAGATTAGATGATATTTCAACAGACGGATTAAATTTAATCCAGGAAATCAGATTGGTTTTTGATAACTATATGTATGAAACTGAAATTTTAGCAGCTTCTATTCGTCACTCAATGCACATTATTGACTGTGCCAAAATCGGGGCTGATGTGATTACTTCACCACTTCCTCCGATCTTGAGTTTGTTGAAACACCCATTAACAGACAGCGGATTGGCTCAGTTTATTGCAGATTCTCAGAAATTAGCGTAAGCACTGACGAAATTTTAAATAAATAATCCGTCTCCCATTAACAGGAGACGGATTTTTATATTATAATTATATGAGAATAGATTTATGGTTTAGAAATAAGTTTTCCACTTTGTTTAGTACCATTTTTACCCTCCAATTGATAGAAATAAATTCCAGCAGGCAGATTAATATCCAGCGTAGTCTTCTTATCAGACAGACGTGTTTCTAAGACCTTAGAACCTAAAGAATTAAAAATCATTAAATTAGATCCAACTTCCATATCTTCAATGTTGATGTTAAGAACTGATGAAAAAGGATTTGGATAAAACTTAACAGTTTGTTTATCTGCATTCGCAGAAATTACACCCAATGTACCTGTACATCCGGGAGTCATTTGAGCATTAATAGCTGCAGTAGCTACAGCTCCGGTTGTACTAAGAACACGACCTTCGATAACCGTACCGGTATTTAAATTTACGGCACCGTTGTTACCAATCAAAGTTCCTTTAAAGCTTGAATAATCATTAAGATTAATCGCTCCATCTACTTTCCAAAATACATTTTTTGCCTGTGCACCATTCTGTAAGACCACGGAAGCATACGTACTCGTTGATAAAGCTCCATTGATTTTAATAACAAATACGGCATCCGGATTATTCTGTGCGTTTAAGATCACGGTTCCGTTAAGTACAGTAGCTGCATTCATAAGGTAAGTATGCGGCGTAAGTACCAAACTTTGCCCGAATGCTGCAGGATAAAGCAATTCAATATCCGTAGGTAATGTATTAAGATAAGTATACACATTTCCAAGATCCATAGCACAAGCTGCCGTAGACAGATCCGGATTAGAATGAATCGTTCCTGTAACATTGCCAGCATTAAAACCAGTTGTAAGCCCGACATTTGAACCAATATCACCCGTCACAAAAGATATTCCGGTATTAGTAACCGTACCACTTCCTGTAAATATGGTATAACAAGCCACAGTATTTAATATCGGTTTAGCAGGTCCTGTAAGTGTTGCAGACCCACATCCAATAGGTTTGGTAATTGTAACTCCCGATACCGTTACTGCTCCGGTAGTGGAAAGTGCACGTCCATCAAGCATAACTCCGCTGTTAAGAACTATTGCAGCGTTATTTGCAATGATCGTTCCTTTCATTTCAGTATTAGTAGCAAGATCGACAAGACCTTCCACTTTCCAGAAAACATTACAGGCCACTGCTCCATTTGTAAGTAATACTTTAGCATTAGATGTAGAAGAAAACGCACCTTGAATTTTAAAAATAAAAACAGAGTTTGCATTTCCTCCACCATCAAGAGTTAGCGTATTGTCTAACGTAGCACTCTGTCCTATAGAATAAGTACCGGCAGTAAGAGTTTGCCCATTTCCTAAAAGTGCAGCAGGGAAAAAATTAGGAATAGCAGCATTAAGCTGATTGTAAGCAATAGTTAAAGAAGCAGCAGCATTCGTTGCCGCTCCGTCAGCATCATGCATTACCCCATCCACGTTTCCGAAGTTGGTACTCGAACCGTTACCCGTTCCGACATCTCCCGTAATATGAGACAATCCGGTATTGCTAACCGCCCCGTTGGAAGAGTAAATCGCAAAACTGGAAGACGCACCCAAAACCGGTGCCTGAGCCATTGCTCCCGTACTAAAAAGTCCGATGACAGACATAGCTGCCAGCTGTAAAAATTTTTTCATAAAATATTTTTTTTAACTTAAATTTAATTATTCAAGATATTAATACATATACCATAATCATACCGTTATTTATTTATAATTAACAAATAAATATTAAAATAAATTAAATTAACAATAAAAATTAAATTTAAAAGCAAATAAAATAAAAATAATTAAATATTTAAAAAATAAAAATATTATTAAAATAAAAATAATAAACTATAAATATTGAAAATAAATTAATATTAAAATATTCCTTTTTTAGAATATTCAGTGGACTGTTATGATGAATATCATTACTTATTTAACCAAAAAATGAAACTCCATTATGGAGAACCATTGATGGAGTTATATTAGAAGTCAAATGCCAGATCGATAGTAAAAGGCATCAGTTATTCTCTTTTAGAAATCTTCACACATAAATTCTCACTGAACGCACAATGAGAAATTAATGACTTAAAAATTATTTATAAATTAAAAAAATTATCGTTTGGGATAGTGAAATAAAATTTTAAATATCAAAAAAAGAGAGAATTATGTGATTTTTATCTTTAAAATTCTTTTATTGGTTTGTTTCAGATAATCTTTAATCTAATTTTCATTAATAATATTCTTTACAATCTTACATGGATTTCCCACTGCAATGACATTATCAGGAATATCTTTAGTAACAACACTTCCTGCTCCAATTACCGAATTATTTCCAATTGAAATTCCTGGAAGAACGGTAACATTTCCTCCAAACCAGACATTATCACCAACTTTGATTGGATGGGCAGATTCCAATCCTTCATTTCTTTGTTTAGCATCAATCGGATGGTTGGCCGTATAAAAGCTACAATTCGGACCAATAAAAACATTGTCTCCAAAAGTTACTTTTGCGCAGTCTAAAATGACAAGATTATGATTGGCATAAAAGTTCTCTCCAACCTCAATATTATAGCCGTAATCGCACCAGAAATTAGGTTCGATATACAGATTTTCTTGTGTCTTTCCTACAATCTTTTTAATTAAAAAATTTCTTCCTTCAATATCAGAATTTTTCAACTGATTGTAATCCTGACAAAGATCTTTGATTTTCATTCTGTCATTAATTAATTCCTGATCATAATTGGCATTATACAAAAGTCCGTTTGCGCATTTTTCCTTTTCTGTCATGAAATTCAAAATTTAAAATTCTTTGTTAAGATAAAAAAAGAAACGGGATGAAATTAGTTTTCATCCCGTTTCTAACGATATTCTAGTATTTTATTTTACCAAATCGGGTTCGATAGGATTATTATTTTTAGCTAATGTTTCCTTCGTTCTTTTTTCCATTTCTCTGAAAACCTGATTAGGATCTGAAATTTCTTTCCCGTCCGAACTTGTCACTTTAAACGAAACCTTAGAAGTTTCTGTATTTTTCATCATCATTTCTCTCATGTTCTTCGTAGGATCGTTTACATAAGATTTCCATGCTTTTCTGAACTGATCTTCCGAGACTTCAATTTCCTTTCCGCCCATTCCATAAATTCTCATATTCTGTGGCAGTTCCGGCTCCTTTGAGTCTGTTGTAACCGGAGCAACGGTTTTGTTGCCGACCAATGTCATGATGTGTGAACCTGTAGTATCTTCAATTTTAACAATCAAACCCGGCAATCCATAAAACTTATAAGGCCCGTCCTGAAAAGGAATATCCATAGAAAACCAGGCAATCCATTCTCTTCCGCCGAAACTGGTAGTTGCCTTTTGCGTATTATATTCACCAATTTTCTGTTTATCCTGTAAAATTTTCCATTCAGGTTTTTGATCTTCCTTAATTTTATATTGATCTGTAGCAATGCTTCTGAGAAGATAAGTCGTAAAATCCGGATAGTTTTTGGTTACTTTAAATGAAACCTGCCCTTGATTATCTCTCCTGTTGACACTAATATTTCCTGAAAATGATTTTAACTGCTTTTCAATATCCGCTCTGGAAGTAGAATCTGAAACGAATTTGGTTCGACTGTAATAGTTTGAACCATTTTCATCAATATCAAGATACATCATTTCTGATTTTACATCTTCCTTATGATTGGAATCCGGAATAAATTTGTAATCATAAAAAAATCTGTTTACCTGTGCCTGAGCAGCAATTCCTAACAGAAAACATCCAATAGCTAAAATTTTCTTCATAATATGATCAATATATTGGGTGATAATTATTTTTTCTTTGTTTGAATTCTTATTTCGCCAGAAGTTTTCCCGTCATTTTGTTTATTTCTTTTAATATCTATTCTCTCGATATTCTTACTATCCAGAGCTTGCATATCATCTTTTGTAGAAGCTTTGTCATCAATGTAAATTTGAACATCATCCCCGTTATAACTGAAAGATTTTACCCCGCTCATTGTGAAATTATCATTATACTTTTTAATATTATCAGCATTAAAGAATATAGAATTACCGCCAGAAGTATTTGAATTTCCCGATTGAGTTTTATAGACATAAACCTTTGGCTTTGAAGTTTCAAACATTGCTTGTTCAGCTACTTGTCTGGCTTTAATTCCTTTCAAAACAGCTTGCGATCCAATTTCACTTGCTCTTTCTCCCATTAATTTAGCCCTTTCAGCTTCAAGTTTTGCCTTTTTTCTTTCAATTTCTATAATCTTTCTGTTTCTTTTTACATCTTTTCGCATTTTTTCTGCTGATAACTTTCCATCAGTGCTCCACTTCATATCTGCAGTACCAGTGTAACTATACATATTTACTCCAGAGACGGAAGGTGCATCAATTGTTTTGGGAGGTGACGGAGGGGTTGGAGGAATTGGTAAATCTTTATCATGAAACTGAATACTTGTTGTATAACTTGATTCCCAATCAACCGTTCTTTTAGGTTTTTGAATAATTTTAAAATTGGATTCACCTTTTACAAAATCTTCTGAACTGGCAATTTTTTCGATCTCTTCAGAAAGAGCAGCGATTTCCTCCACATTTTTTTTGAACTCTTTGCTTTCAGGATGTAATTCTTTTAACGATTTACTTTTCGCCTGAATTTTTTTACTGAGATCTGTTACTTTTTTCTCTTCATCAGAACTTTTATATGTTTTGTAAACAACATTATTTTTATTCTGATTAGGAATTATTGTATCTTTTTTAATCTGAGAAACTGCTTTCTCAATTTCTATATTCGTAGCTTTAATTTCCTGATTCTTAGCATTTACCAAATAAGCAAACGCAACTGTAAATACCACCGGTAATGCTAAAATTCTTCGCGCATATCCGAATTTGGTGTTAGGTTTTTGTAACATTCTGAGTCTTTTTTTAAGGTTTGAACTTAAGAACGGACTGGTCGCAGGCAACTGATTTCCGGAAAAGTGGCTTGCTAAAAGCATCTGCGCAAATGCTTTGGTATCCGATTGTTTTACTGCTTTTTTATCAGCCAGATATTCGTGAATTAGACTAATTTCTTTTTTGATAATATGAAAAAACGGATTGAACCAGAAAACAGACGTTATGATTTCAATAAAAATTTTATCAAAAGAATGTTTCTGTTCAATATGAACCATTTCGTGCTTCAAAATCTGCTTTCCTACTTCAGAATTCAGCGTGATGGAATTCTTCCAGAATAGATTTCTGAAATAAGAGAAAGGAGCTTCAGTTAAATTGGTCTGATAGAAATTAATTCCGTCAAAACTTTCTTTATTGAATTGATTTTTAAGCTTTTGAATTTTAAAAATTCCGTAAATCAGTTTTCCTAAAAAATAGAGAGAAACCAATCCCAAAGCTGAAAAAATAATTCGAAGATAAGTGTAGTCATTGTCTGAGCTTTTAATTGTCTTAAAATTCTGTACCTGATCAATCAGCTTATATACACTGCTGCTCACCTGAATAGTGAAATCTTCAATCTTTACTAAGGGAAGCAGCAACGATATCAGCATCGCCGACAAAAGATAAAATCTGTTGTAGTGATGAAACGTCTTGTCTTTTAAAGACAACTGATAATACAAGAACGTTACACCGGAACACAAAATAACTTTTCCTAAATATATAAGTACAGTTTCCATGGGTATTAGTCTTTCTTTTTTAATTCATTCAATAGCATTTCCAGATCTTCCACTGTCATTTCGTTTTTTTCGACTAAAAAAGAAACAACACTTTTGTAAGAACCTTTAAAATAGTTTTTCACCAGACTATTCATTGTTTTGCCAGAATATTGCTCTTTTGAGATCAACGGGAAATATTCGTGTTGTCTTCCGTGCACGGCAAAATCTACGAATTCCTTGTCTTTCAACACTTTCAAAATAGTAGAAACGGTATTGGTATGAGGTTTTGGCTCGGGAAAAAGATCTAAAACGTCTTTTAGAAATCCTTTTTCCAGTTTCCATAAATACTGCATTACCTGCTCCTCTGCTTTTGTTAAAGTCTGAATTTTCATATTCTTTTCAATTTATCATTAATTATGATATAAAATTTTCACGGAATCTCATATCACTAAGAAATTAGTTATACAAATGTAGAAATAAAATCCATCCAAACAACTATTTTTTTAGTGATAAAATTTAAACCAAATTAAAACACTGAAAATCAATTAAATAAATTTCAATTTTATAAAAAAATTGTTTTTTAAATAAAGTCAGAAGAATATATTCTTATCTTTTTAGTGAAAAATATTGCTTTAAAAAATTCATTATAGTGAAAAAAGATGTAGAAAAAGAAAAACAGCTTGCTGCTAAAGAAGCCGTAAAATATATAAAGAATGATACAATTATAGGTTTAGGAACAGGTTCAACCGTTTATTATGCGATTGTAGAAATTGCAGAACTTGTTAAGAACGGACTTAAAATAAAAGCTGTTCCCACATCAAATGCAACACAGAAACTGGCAGATTCTTTAGGAATTCCAATTATTGATATCAATACAATTGACAAAATTGATACTACGATCGATGGTGCAGACGAGTTTAATGAAGATTTAATGTTAATTAAAGGTGGCGGCGGTGCTCTTCTCAGAGAAAAGATTGTAGCCACCATGACGGTTGAAGAAATTATTATTGCTGATTCATCAAAAAAAGTGGAAAAACTGGGAAAATTTAAACTCCCGATTGAGGTAATTCCTTTTGCTTCAAAATATGTTCAGTCAAAAATTAATGAATTAAACGGAAACGGAAAGATACGCTTTGCCCAAAACCTGTCGTTTGTAACTGATGAAGGGAATTATATTGTTGATGTCGACTTTGGTTTTATAGAGAATCCTGTGGAGTTGTCTCATCAATTGAACGAAATCGAGGGCGTTGTAGGACACGGATTATTTATTAATCTTACCAAAACAGTCATTATGGGTAATGACAACGAAATCATTACATTTAAAAAGTAGTTATTAAAACCATCTTAATTAATACCAAACACGTATAAAAAGTACCACAGTTTTTAGGCAGAAAACATCATTTATGCAACAATGAATAATTTATATTAAAGAATTGTTAAAATTTATTAAATAAAATTAAAATGTATTTGCTTAAACCGAGAAATTATATTTATTTTAGTGCTTTAAAAATTTCTCATGAAAAGATATAATTTATTAATTGTACTATTACTACTTATTTTTAACCTTACTACAGCTCAAAAGAATGCTCCGGCCGCAGATTTCAGTGCGATAGGAGAAGCTAAAACTAAAATTGAAAATACAGTTCCTTTAGCGATTAAACATTTAAAAGAAATCAGTGAAAAGGAAAATGATCCCAATATTCTTTCTAACGGAAAAGTTGCTTTGTCTAAAGAATACGCAAAAGTAGAACTTGAATGGCGTCTCTACAGAGGGAATATGAACAGCTGCATCCTTAATAATTCATCTAAAAAAGCCAGAAAATGTATGGATTACCATACTTCTATGTTTAGAGGTACACTGATTAATTATAACAATTATATTACAAATCTTACAAGAAAGAACGGATATCTTGGTGTAGAAGGTGATACGAAATTTGAGTTAAATCCTATAGAAATTACCACTAAATTAAGCCAGTCTTATTCCAACGGAAGCTCTGCTGCAAACAGAATGAAAGGAAGTCAGAAAAAAGAATTTTTAGGACAGACCATGGCAGATGATAATGCGCTTACGCCTTACAGTCAACTAGCTAAATAATTACTTAAAGTAATATAAAAAATCCCGCTTTTTGTAAAGCGGGATTTTTTATTTGAAGATAATTTAAAATAACATTTTTCATCAATCTCCTAATCGATATATAAGCAAGTGAGTAGAATTTGCTGCAAGTCTCATTCCTGGACCGGTGCAGTTTCCTGCCTGTCCTCTTCCCATATTTATTGCTAATTGCTGACCGGCATTTAAATGTGTACTATGAATAATACTTCCTCCATGAATGCCTAAAAAGTTTTCAATATGAGGAGCATTACTGTGTATTCTTACAAAAGGTGCTGAATCTGAAGGAAAATCCATAAAATATGAACTTATATTGCATCCCGGATATCCTTGTATAGCTTCATACACAAAAGTGATCTGATAAGTACCTGCCGGAAAAGTAATTACTCTTGTTGTAGCATTAAAAGTAAGTCCTGGGATTGCGTTTTTCACAAGAACCATCGGTACCATCTGCGAAGCACCCGGATTAACTCCATTTAAAAAATTAGTTCTCTCCGTTGGCAGCCTGAAGAGTGCCGGGGCAGGTACAGATAATCCATTTAAGGTTCCCAATTTTTTTATTGCTCCTGTAGATGTTATTCCTAAAATTGCATCAGTGTTCACATTACCATTTTGTACTCCTCCAACAATAACTGGATCACCGCTTGCAGGTGCCGCAACATGAAGTCTAGCCGCCGGTGCATTTGTTCCTACTCCTACTCTGTTATTAACCGCATCCACATTCAGCGTTGTACCGTCAACCTGAAAATGACTTGTGCCCGTGGTAGCAGAAGATGTGAAATTAAGTGTTTTATCTGCCATGGTCACTACACGGTTGGCAGCAAGTGTTCCGTTAGAATTATAAATATTAGTATTGGTGTCGGTGTTTAATCCCCAGGTTCCTACTCCATTGGCGTCAGAAATCAAAACTTTCCCCGCGCCTTGCGTACCATCAACAATTCTGATTGCTCCGGGCGTTGTTCCGTTAATATGTAATTTTGTAGTGGGAACAGCAGTTCCTAATCCTATTCTGTCATTTACTGCATCTACATTCAATGTTGTTCCGTCAACTTGGAAATGGCTTGTACCGGTAGTGGCCGTAGAAGTAAAATCAAGTGTTTTATCTGCCATCGTCACAGTACGGTTAGCCTCCAAAGTTCCATTAGAATTATAAATGTTAACATAATCATTGATAATTCTCTGCCACAAAGCTCCGTCAAAATAATAATAACCAGCCCTTGTGATATTAGCCGTTTTTGTACTTGCAGTACCAACAGCAGAAGTTGCATAAACCAATGCCCCTCTTTGATTTGCAGTATATTGTGCATCTCCAGATTTAATCTGATCACCGGTAAGTCGTGGTGCAATTATTCCTTCGGGCTGACTTCCATTTGTAGTTTTTGCCACTACATCTAAAGTAGCATTTGGAGTTGGAGTATTAATACCTATTTGAGCGAAAATTAATTTCGAAACTAGCATACAAGATGCGATAATAATTTTTTTCATGCTTATTGTTTGTGTTAATTTATTGGGACAAAAGTATAACATGAAATAATAAATAGAAAAAAAATCTTGTAGATGTTTATCTACAAATACAAAAAAAACAACATATATTATCAACAAAGTGATTAAATATATAAATATATTTTCAGAATTACCAGCATATTATCAATACTACGGAAATTATTAATAATGTTGAAGAATAGCCAATTTATTAGTCAGATTATATATATTGTCTTACCACAGGCAAACACTTACAATGAATTTCACTTATAACTAAAAGTAAGTTTTAGTAAAATTCCATTGGCACAATTAGTAATTAATTTGATTCAAACTTTAATATTATGATATCAAAAAAAGAGACGTAGTAAGATGGGGATTCAGCAACTGAGAAACCCACAGAATCATTATAAAAGTACATACAAAAGATTTTATCTTTATGGAGAAACAACGTCGTGCTTCAGAAGAAAGCACACAATATGAAGTAATGAGCGAAAAGACGGGGAACAAAGCAGTTTATAAAGCAACCGCATTGAAAAAGATATAAAAAATGCCACAAATAATTGTGGCATTTTTAGTTTTAATCAGTATGATATTATTTTATTTTGTCATAGATAAGTTTCGTTACAATAGCTCCGAATAGATAATAAGCAACTGTCATTACTTTTTTCTCCGTAGTTTTAGCAACTGGAGAATCATCCAATCCCATTTTTTCCGGGAGTAACACCGCTCCCACTCCCATAGCAATCCCAGAAACAATATTAAAACTGGTTGTTGCCGTAGTAGCATAATAGATTCCGTTGCTTACGACATCGCCCGCTAACGTTGCTGCATACAGCTGATCATGATTTGTAATTTTCATATCAACCTTATCCAACGCTTTATTTAGAGCTTCTTCCCCAACTTTATTGATTTCGGGAACATTGTCAAAATTTTTTCTGATGGTTTCATGAAGCAGGTTAAGTGCAATAGCACCCCCTAAGCCTGCAAGAATTTTTTTGTACATACTATATGATTTAATGGTGATAGTATTACTCTTGCATAAATTAAGCCATTACGGACATTTGATTTAATTCACCATTTGAGAATGAAAAAAGAGGATTCCAAAATTTTGAAATCTTCTGTAAACAGTAGCGGGAACCCCGTCTCAAACGATGGCCTTCTGGTTATGAGCCCGATGAGCTACCTACTGATCCATCCCCCGGTGTATTTTGAATGCTTACCAAACCCTCATGTGACAACAGCAAACAACTTGCGAGAATATCCTTTAAGGTAACGTCAAACTTATGATTTTTACTCTTATTCTTTATCTATCATTATCAGCTTACCAAATATTCTGTTATTACAGGTATGTCAGTTTCTTCATGCCAGATTAATTTCCAGTCTTCTTTTACATTCATATCAATTTTATTGTCTTTCATCTCGGCAATATATCTTACTTTAAAAGTGATGTCAAACTTATCTTTAGCAGTTTCTGTTATTTTAATATCTGAAATATGATGAGTTGTTTTGTTTATAAGATTATTTTTAGATTCTGTGAACCAATTGCTGAATTCCTCTTGCCCAATAAATAAATCATTTCCCGGAAATTTCATTTTCACATCTTCCGATAAGTATTGCAGGAAGAAGCTATTTTTATCTAAATTATCAAAATGCTCGAACCATTTTGTCATGAAAGCCTTTATCTTTTGGACATTTTCTTGTTGTAGATTTTCCATAATTTTTTCTTTGTGTTAATAAATATTATCGTCTTTTGTAATTTGAAATTTTCACTCAGATTTTTTACAACCAATTTTACAGTTAAAAACTAAACTAAATTTCATTTTTTATTTGATAAAATTTTCTGATTTTTTGAAAGTAAAGCTATTTTAATATTTCTGTAAATTTTATTAGCATATTTCATTCCAATAACGTTTTTCAAATTTTACAGCACAAAAAAAGGAGAACTACTTTCGTAATTCTCCTATTGGTAGCGGGAACCGGACTCGAACCGATGACCTTCGGGTTATGAGCCCGACGAGCTACCTACTGCTCCATCCCGCGGTGTATCTTTAGAGTGCTTACCGAAAGCACTTATAATCTTAGTAGCGGGAACCGGACTCGAACCGATGACCTTCGGGTTATGAGCCCGACGAGCTACCTACTGCTCCATCCCGCGGTGTATCTTTAGAGTGTTTACCGAAAACACTTGTAATCTTAGTAGCGGGAACCGGACTCGAACCGATGACCTTCGGGTTATGAGCCCGACGAGCTACCTACTGCTCCATCCCGCGATATTGGATTGCAAATGTACGAATTTTTTTTAATAATCCTAATTTTTCTTTTAAATAAAGGACTTTTATGAAAACTATTTTAATATTCGTATCTTTGAACTATGGCAAAAATATTAAAAATATATCCTGACAACCCACAGGAAAATCTTATTAATGAGGTAATTAAAACTTTGAATAACGGTGGATTAATTATTTATCCTTCCGATACGATTTATGCACTTGGATGTAATATTTTTGATGTAAAAGCAATGGAAAAACTGGCTCAAATCAAAAAAATGAAATTGGAGAAAGCCCAATTTTCAATTATTTGTAACGATCTCAGCCATCTTTCAGATTTTACAAGACCAATCGACACGTCAGTTTTTAGGTTTTTGAAAAGTCATCTTCCAGGACCTTTTACCTTTATTTTGGATGCCAATAAAAGTTTGCCTTTAGCTTATAAAGGCCATAAAACAATTGGTATCCGTGTCCCGGATCATCCGATTCCACAATTGATTGTTGAAAAATTAGGACATCCGATTGCATCAACTTCCATTAAAGATGATGATGAAGTGTTGGAGTATTCCACAGATCCCGAACTTATTGCAGAAAAATATGATAATTTGGTGGATATCGTCATCGATTCAGGTTACGGAGACAATATTGCTTCTACTATCGTAGATCTCACTTCTGGCGAACCGGAAATTATCAGACAAGGAAAAGGAATTATCTAATCAAATATCGATATTAAAAGGGTGAATTGATTCTATAAAAAATTCACTTATAAAATATATTCAAATTTTTTATTTTTTCATGAAAATAGTAACATCTCCTGCGAAATTAATGAACGTAGAAAACTCAACCGATCTGTTGAAAACCACTGCCCCAAAGTTCATTGAAAATGCAGCATTTATACATAGTTATCTTAAAGAAAAATCACCGAAATATCTTTCCGAGCTCATGGAAATTTCACCGAAACTGGCTGATGAAAACTGGGAAAGAAATCAAAAATGGAAAGCAAAACCGACTGCAAAAGAATCTGCTCCTGCTATGTTTGCTTTTACAGGCGAAGTTTATAGAGGTCTTGATGCTAAAACGTTAGACCAAAAAGCAGTAGATTACTTACAAAAAAACTACAGAATATTATCCGGATTATACGGATTACTGAAACCATCTGATAAAGTGATGCTTTACCGACTGGAAATGGGAAGACCTTTCGTATTTGATGAATATAAAAACCTTTACGAATTCTGGAGAGAAAAAATTACAGAACAATTAAATTCTGAAATGAAAAAGAACGAAATTCTTTTAAATCTTGGAAGCAACGAATATTTTAAAGTAATCGATCGTAAAAAATTGAATCATACAATAATTGATTTTGATTTTTATGAATTGAAAGAAGGAAAACTTAAAACCATCGTGGTTTATACAAAACATGCAAGAGGTTTGGTGGTAAGATTTTGTGCCGAAACCAATGCAAAAACTTTGGATGATGTAAAAGCCTTCAACTACGAAGGCTATAGAATTGATGAAGAAAAATCTACCGATCTAAAACTGGTTTTCACGAGATAAATGACGATTTCAGCATTCAAAAAACATTTTAAAACAGATCTTTCCGAAATATATACAGATTCGGAAAGTGATTTTTTATCTTCAATTTTTATTGAAAAAATTATCGGATTCAACAATTTTGATCAGAGAAGATTTTCTGAACAGGAAATATTAATTCAGGATGAAAAACAGCTGTTGGAAGTTATTTCAGAATTAAGAACTAATAAACCATATCAACATATTTTAGGGGAAACTGAATTTTACGGAATGAAATTTTTCGTCAATGAAAACGTTCTGATTCCACGTCCTGAAACGGAAGAATTACTTGAATTGGCAATTGAAAAAATTAAAAATTCATCACTAATTATTGATAAATTAAAAATTCTCGATATAGGCACAGGAAGCGGAATTATCCCTTTGGTTTTAAAGAAATATTTTTCACAGGCTGAAGTGACTTCGATTGATTTTTCTGAAAAAGCGTTGGAAGTTGCCAAAAAAAATGCAAATTTTCATCAGCTTGAAATTAACTTTATTCACGCGGATTATCTGAGTTCTGATTTGAATGAAAACTTTGATATCATTATTTCAAATCCACCTTATATCGGACTTGATGAAGAAACCGAAATCGAATATTCTGTAAAAGGATTTGAACCGACAATGGCACTGTTCTCTCCCACTTCCGATGCATTGATTTTTTACCGAAAAATTGCCGAAGATTCTAAAAAATATATGAAGGAAAACGGATTATTATTTTTGGAAATCAATCAGAAATTAGGTCCGGAAACATTGGAATTGTATCTTAATGATTTTTCAGAAGCATTTTTACTAAAAGATTTATCCGGAAATGATAGGTTTGTTTGTGGAAAAAAATGATCAAAATAAGATATTTAAATATTATAAAGTATAAAATCCGGTTCACTTTTTGAGCCGGATTTTTTTGTTTTTTTTAAATACAAATTTCTGAATTCTCCCATTTTTCTATTCAAGTATTCTTTTTTTGGGAAACAAAATTTATACATTTTCATTTTGGTTATACGATTAACATATTTTTAACATTATTTAGAAAACTCTTTAAAATCAATGAGTAAAAGATCTTTTTAAGAAAAATTTCACAACAGAATGATTTGTTTTAAATATTTATATATATTTGAGTGTAATCGATTACACATTAAATAATTCATTTTAAAACAACTTAAAAATTAATAATCTATGAAAAAGATCTTGATTTATTTTGTGATGCTTTTCAGTCCATTTCTGCTAAAAGCACAGGTTACAATTATTCAGGCAACCGGCTGGCTGGAATCCGCTTTTATAAAATGGAATCCTGTAAACGGTGCCGACAGTTACAAAGTTTATTACACAGGAGGAGGCTTTACCGATAAATTAATTGACACCCAATTAATTAGGAGTTACGGATCATATTTCAGAGCAGATCTGTTAGGATTAAGCGCGGGAAATTATACGATTAAAGTCGTTCCAGTAACAGGAAATGTAGAGGGTACTGCTGCTGTTTCGGGCTCAGTAACCGTTCTTCCACACGACAGAAACGGGTTTGCGCACAATAATGCAAGAGTTCCCGGAGCATATAATCTTAACGGAACTTTAAAGACAAACGCTGTCGTACTGTATGTTACGCAAGACACAAAAAATACTGTTTCTCTGAACGTTACGGGAGCAAATACAAATCCTTGTGTTGGACTGCAAACGATTTTAGATGGTTTTAAAAAAGGATCTGATACAAGACCTTTAGTTGTAAGATTAATTGGAAACGTGACAGATCCAAGTTATCTTCTGAATGGTGATGTAGTGATTGAGAATAAGAATACGGATGCAAGTTCAATTACTTTTGAAGGGGTGGGCTCTGATGCAGTGGTAAATGGCTGGGGAATCCGTATAAAAAATGCTACCAATATCGAAGTAAGAAATCTTGGATTTATGCTTACTGATGCTTCGGAAGGTGACAATTTAAGCTTACAACAGAATAACAGTTATATTTGGGCTCACAATAATGATTTATTCTACGGTGCTCCAGGTTCTGATGCCGATCAGGAAAAAGGCGATGGAGCGTTGGATGCTAAAAAATCTACAAATGTTACTTTTTCTTACAACCACTTTTGGGATAACGGAAAAAGCTGTCTGTTGGGTTTAAGTGAAGGAACAACTGCCGGACTTTACATCACCTATCATCACAATTGGTTTGATCATTCAGACTCAAGACATCCGAGAGTTCGTTATTATTCGGCTCACGTTTACAACAATTATTATGACGGAAACTCTAAATATGGCGTAGGCTCTACATTAGGCTCATCAGTTTTTGTAGAAGGAAATTATTTTAGAAATGCTAAATATCCAATCCTTACCTCAAAGCAGGGAACGGATGTTGCCAATGGTGCTCCAGGTACTTTTTCAGGTGAAAATGGCGGTGTGGTAAAAGCATTCAATAATTATATGATTGGTCAGACGGCATTTATCCCTTACAATTCTTCGACAGCAGCGAGTCATTTTGATGCGTATGCTGCGACTACAAGAAGTGAAGTATTAGGGAGTACAATTAAAGCTCTTCAAGGAAATGGTACGTATAATAACTTTGATACAAATACTTCATTGTATGTAAATTCTCTGGTTCCGGATTCTCCGACTGCAGCAAAAGATAAAGTGGTGCAATATTCCGGAAGAGTTTCGGGTGGAGATATCAGCTGGACTTTCAGTAATCCGAATGATGACACTTCTTCTTCTGTGAATACAGGATTGATGGCGGTTTTACAAAATTATACTTCTTCATTAGTTTACGTACAGGGAATTACTTCAGCACCTGCAAGTTCTCAAACACTTACTATTCCATCAAATAACGACCAGACTGTAACTGTAGGAACTGCCATTACACCAATGGTTTTCACTTGGGCTGGGACAGCAACTGATGCAACCGTAACAGGTTTACCGGCTTCGGGAATCAGCTTTGTTAAAAATAGTTCAGCAGAAACCATTACGATCTCAGGAACTCCAACAGCAGATCTTAATTTCACTATAACAACATCAGGTTCAGCAGGAACAGCGGTTTCAGGAACGGGAAGTATTACTGTAACTCCTGGAACAGGAACAAATCCTACAGGAAATGAAATTCACAATTTCTCTGTTTCTAACCTTACAAGTTCATTCTACACGTTCACGTCTGCCAACATCAATTCTACGGACGGAACTGCAACTTATGACGGATTAACTTTAACGAAACGTCTGAAATTAGAATCAGCAACAGGAATTACGTATAATACAACAGCAACATCATCATTAACATTGGTTTTCGACCCTACATTCAGCGGAACAGTTAAAGTAGATAATGTTTCCTATACCGCCTCTTCAGGAATTGTAACGATTCCAACGGTAGCTGCAGGTTCACACTCTATCACGAAAGGAAGTGTTGCTAATCTTTTCTATATTAAAACACAATATATTGCTTCCACCGTTCTAAAAACACAGGAAAATACTATTGCAGAAAAAGTGAAAATTTATCCTAATCCGGTTGAAACAACTTTTAGCATCAATATTTCTGATCCAATTGAGCAAATTGTAATTACCAACAACATTGGAGAGGTGGTAAAAAATATCAGAGGAAATAATAAAACCATTGATATAAGCAGTCTTCAGAGTGGAATTTATTTTGTTCAGATTAAAACCAATAAAGGAAGTTCTACTCAAAAAATTATTAAGAAATAAAATTGATTATTTTTATACTAATTGCCGTCTCAGTTTCTGGGGCGGTTTTTTATTAAACAAAAAAGTCAGCAAAATTTGCCGACTTTCGTTTATATATTAATGATTTTTAACCAATTCTCTTTCTTATAAAGATTTCATAACTCAGATACATTAATGGAAGTGACATGACTCCTATATATAATAAATTAGACATTGCTGCTTGAGGTTGTAGTGCTACAGCGTATACCAATCCAAAAAATGCTCCGCCCAAATGCGCTGCGTGACCAATATTATCGTGTTGTTTAGGATTCAACATCATATAAACTGAATATCCGAAATAAGCCAACCCAAAAATATATCCCGGAATCGGAATGGGAATAAAGAACATATAAATACCAATATGTGGATTTAATGCAATCGAAGCAAATAAAATACCTGAAACTCCTCCACTTGCGCCGATGGCAGAGTACCACGGTTGCTTCTTGTAAATAAATAAAGAGAAGAAATTCCCTAGTAATATCGATCCTAAATAAATTAATATAAAACCAAAATTACCAAAACCTTCAATTACAATCGGACCAAAGAAATACAGCGTCAGCATATTAAACACCAAATGCATAATATCTGCATGAAGGAAACCGGCAGAAAGCAGACGAATATATTCTTTTCGGTATACGATTGCTCCTACATTGAATTTATATTTTTCAAAATTCGGACTTCCATTTGGTGCAACAAAGCTTATAATCGCTGTAATTGCTATAACTAATATTAAAATGTTCATTTTTATTTTATTTTTTGAATAGGAATTTCTCCGGAATCACCATTTTCAGTAGGAATCATTCCACTTTTAATGTAAAATTTACCTTCTCTGTTATACAAGAAGTAATCCAAATCAATTCCGGTATCTTCGCCCTCAGTTACAATTTCCGGTAAGAATTTAATTGCATTATTTTCTTTATCCGCCTTACCAAAACTTCCGTACACGTGATGCATTCCCAGCTTTAATATATCATTTGGCTTTTCATACCAAAGATAAAAATGTCCGTCTTCAGAAGAACCTAATACCAATTTTACTTTTAGCTTTGTGCCGTCATTTTCTCCTGCATAATCGATATAATCAAGAAAATATTCTCCCTTCCACTTTACAAAATCCTTATCCTCGACTTCTTCATAATCCAAATCAGATTTTACATTTTCCGTTTCTGAATCAGCAAATTCTTCTGGTTGAGAAATTTTAGCAGAATCAATAACTGTATTGACAGCTGATTCCGTTTTTTCTATTTTAGTTTCTTCTTTTTTACAGGAAAAACTTATGACAGAAAATACAATAAGGGGAAACAGTATTTTTTTCAATTTGTGCTTTTTATTTTAATTATTCTTGACTCTTATCATCAGTTGAGAATAAATTTCCGATCACTGCATCTTCATCCATTGGTTCAGGCTCTTCGTACGCTTCAATTTCCTCTTCTTCAGGTTCGGGAATAGTGATGTTAATTGATTTTACCTTAAATTTCGTGAATTGATTTCCGATTGCTTTTATTCCTTTCACGGTAATAAATTCGTCAATATTGATGGTTTCAGGATCACGGTCTTTCCCTTTATCCTTCGCAAAAGTAATATCGGCGGTCGCTCCGTTGGCAACAATTACATTTTCGATAAAAGATTTCGGATGTTCTGAAGGCATAAAAGTCTGAACGTTGGTATTATTTTCAAATAAGAACCTTTTAATAAAATAAATATCTTTTTCGCCATCGTAATAAATACACGTTACCGGCTGCTGTGGTTTCCATTTTTCCAGAACAAGATATTCGTCGTCGAAACGGTTTCCAAGATCAAAACTTACTAATTTTGCTTCTCCGTTTGTATTGATGGTAAGGATTTTATCATCACCTTTAAAATTCCCTAACAAAGTACCTCTTGCATCTGCATTCAGCCTTCTCACGGTATCATCAAACCAGATTTTTCTCGGTGCCAATGTAGAAACACCTTCTTCCTTTAAATCAACTTTTTTGATGGCATATTTTGTCACCAGATTCCCTTTAGAATCACGACCTTTAATCGCTAATTCCGAAAAATCGATGTCCATTTTATTTTTTCTGATTCTTGGGTTTGGCTTTAACAAAACACTCACCGTTTCCGCTTCACCATTCGGATTAGCCGAAAAATAAAGCGTTTCAGAGAATTTTTTATCTGAAGCCAAAGGATAATCTGTATTTCTTGTCACACCCGTCACTGAAAAGCGTTTCATATAATAAGGCCCGTCTCTCCCTTCACGATAAATCATGTTGTAAACCGTTCTTTTATCGTTTTTCTTCCAGATGGCAACATGAAGAATATCTTTACCGATGAAAGTTTTGGCTTCCACTTTCACAACTTTCATGCTTCCGTCTTTTCTGAAAGTAATAATATCGTCAATGTCTGAACAATCAAATAAATACTGATCTTTTTTCAAAGAAGTCCCAATGAAACCTTCTTCAAAATTGGCATAGAATTTCTCATTCGCAACAGCAACTTTTGTCGCATCAATCGTGTCAAAAATTCTAAGTTCGGTTTTTCTCTGTCTGTCTTTTCCGTATTTTTTCTGGATATTTAAATAATAATCAATCGCATACTGAATCAGATTCGCCAAATCATGTTTTACCTGCTCGATTTTACCTTCAAGTGCCGCAATATTTTCTTTAAATTTATCTAAATCGAATCTCGAAATTCTCTTAATTCTGATTTCCGTTAATTTTAAAATATCCTCTTCCGTAACCGCTCTTAAAAGATGTTTGGTATGAGGTTTTAATCCTTCATCAATTGTTTTGATAACATCTTCCCAAGTTTCTACTTCTTCAATATCGTGGTAAATCCTGTTTTCAATGAAAATTCTTTCCAATGAAGAAAAATGCCAGCTTTCCTGTAATTCATGAAGTTCGATTTCAAGCTCTTTTTTAAGCAGAGAAACTGTGTGATCTGTATTTCTCCTTAAAATCTCGGAAACATTCAGGAACATCGGTTTGTCGCCAACAATCACACACGCATTTGGAGAAATGGTGACCTGACAGTCGGTAAATGCATACAAAGCATCAATCGTTTTATCCGGCGATGAATCATTTGGAAGATGAATCAGGATTTCAACTTTATCTGAAGTATTGTCTTCAATTTTTTTGATCTTGATTTTCCCTTTCTCATTAGCTTTCAACACAGAATCAATTAAATCGCCTGTATTTTTTGAAAAAGGAAGTTCCGTAATCATCAGAGTATGTTTATCTACCTGATTGATTCTTGCTCTGGCTCTTACTTTCCCTCCTCTATGACCGTCGTTATATTCGGAAACATCCAAAAATCCGGCAGTTAAAAAATCCGGAAATAGTTCAAACTTTTTACCCTTAAGATGAGCAACAGAAGCATTAATTAATTCATTGAAATTGTGTGGAAGAATCTTGGTGGAAAGTCCGACCCCAATTCCTTCAACTCCTTGTGCCAAAAGTAGAGGAAATTTAACAGGAAGGTCGATCGGTTCGTTATTTCTACCGTCATAAGATTTCGCCCATTCTGTCGTTTTTGGGTTGAAAACCACTTCCAGCGCAAAAGGCGTTAATCTGGCTTCAATATATCTCGCAGCAGCAGCAGAATCTCCTGTGTAGATATTTCCCCAGTTTCCCTGAGTATCGATCAACAACTCTCTCTGCCCGATTCCTACCATTGCATCTGTAATAGAAGCATCACCGTGAGGGTGATATTTCATAGTATTTCCGACAATATTGGCAACTTTGTTATAACGTCCGTCTTCCAGCTCCCGCATGGAATGCATGATTCTTCTCTGAACAGGCTTGAAACCATCAAAAACCGACGGAATTGCCCTGTCTAAAATTACATAAGAAGCATAATCAAGAAACCAGTCTTTGTACAGCCCGGAAACTTTTTTTAAGCTCCCACCTTCATGCGAGTGTTCTTCTATCATTTATTTTTCGCTCTTTTCTCCTTGTTTGTTTTTACTACTTTATTTAAAGAAACTTTTAAATCATTAATTTCTTTTAATGTTAAATATGAAACTTCATATTTTAAGATGGTAGAACCACTGTTTTTACTTGAAATTGTAATGTATAATCTTTTAATAAAGAGAATTCTGACAACTTCATATTTTATTAATTTATACTTTGGGAATTCATCACTTAACGGTTTATTCAGAAAAGGAATAATATTTCTGTTTCTGAAATGAATTGCTTCACCGTCGCTGTCATATTCAAAAATTTGTCTTCCACTAAAGTAAAACAATATCAATAATAGTATGGGAACAATAATCAATAAATAACTTTCTGATCCCAAAACATTAAATCTGTATTCTTCTAATAAAAAAGCCCCTATACAACCTACCACAGTCAGTAGCAGAAGTGCATTTATGAAGTTATAAACCGGAGCTTTGGTTCGGTTATTAAGTCTCATATAAGTTAAGTTTTGTGTTTTTTAAGTTATAATTTTTAATTAATTTTCATCTATGACTTCACTCAATAATTTCTTTTTTATTAATATCAGGATCTTCAACAACCAGATTTTCAAGAATAAAAACTTGTCTGTCCGGCGTATTTTTCCCCATATAAAATTCCAATAACTGCTCAATTGTCTGATCTTTTCCTAATACCACAGGCTCCAAACGAATATCTTTACCGATAAAATGCTTGAATTCGTCAGGTGAAATCTCACCCAATCCCTTAAATCGTGTAATTTCAGGATTTTTACCCAACTCATTTAATGCCTTTATTCTTTCAGCTTCTGAATAGCAGTATCTCGTTTCTTTTTTATTTCTAACCCTAAATAATGGTGTTTGCAGAATATAAAGGTGATTATTTTTAATTATATCAGGGAAAAACTGCAGGAAGAATGTGATCATCAACAGACGAATGTGCATTCCGTCGACATCGGCATCGGTTGCGATAATTACCTGGTTATATCGTAGATCTTCTAAACTTTCTTCAATATTCAAAGCTGCCTGAAGGAGGTTGAATTCTTCATTCTCATATACTACTTTTTTTGTTAAACCATAACAGTTCAACGGTTTACCTTTCAAAGAAAATACAGCCTGAGTTTCAACATCTCTGGATTTTGTGATAGATCCGGATGCAGAATCTCCCTCAGTAATAAAAATCTGAGTTTCCCCTTTTCTTTCGTTTTTCTGATCGTTGTAATGCTGTCTGCAATCACGCAGTTTTTTATTATGAAGAGAAACTTTTTTTGCTCTTTCTCTCGCTAATTTCTGAATTCCTGAAAGTTCTTTTCTTTCTCTTTCAGAAATTAATATTTTTCTTTGAATAGCTTCCGCAATCTCAGGATTCTGATGTAAGAAATTATCTAATTTATTCTTTAAGAAATCGATAATAAATGCCCTTACCGTCGGTCCGTTTGGTCCCATATCGTTGGAGCCCAATTTCGTTTTTGTCTGAGATTCAAAAACAGGTTCTTCCACATTAATGGAAATTGCTGCAACAATCGATTTCCGTACATCCGAAGCATCAAAAGTCTTGTTAAAAAACTCACGGATAGTTTTTACGTAGGCTTCACGAAATGCATTTAAATGCGTCCCACCTTGTGTTGTATTTTGTCCGTTTACAAATGAAAAATACGTTTCTGTCTGAGATTTATCGGTATGAGTAATCGCAACTTCTATATCATTATCTTTCAGATGGATAATCGGGTACAGGGTTTCGTTTTCCAGCTCTTCATCCAACAAATCTTTAAGACCGTTTTCGGAAAAGAAAGTTTCTCCGTTAAAAAGAATTTTCAAGCCCGGATTTAGATAAGAATAATTTCGAAGCATTCTTTCGATATATTCTTTTCTGTATTTAAAATTAAGGAAAATACCAGCATCCGGTATGAAAGAAATTTCAGTACCATTTCTGTCTGAAGTTTCTTTTTCCTCATAATCTTCAGTAATTAAACCTCTCGAAAATTCAGCAATTTTCATTCTTCCATCACGGAAAGAACGTACTCGGAAATAATCTGACAAAGCATTGACAGCTTTTGTACCAACCCCGTTTAAACCTACCGATTTTTTAAAGGCTTTGCTGTCATATTTACCTCCGGTATTCATTTTTGAAACAGCATCCACTACTTTTCCAAGCGGGATTCCACGACCAAAGTCACGAATCGTAACTTTACCATCGTCGACTTTTATTTCAATTCTTTTGCCAGACTTCATTCTGAACTCATCAATTGAGTTGTCCAGAATTTCTTTAAGCAAAATATAAATACCATCATCGGCAGATGAACCGTCTCCCAGCTTCCCGATATACATTCCGGGGCGCAGACGAATATGTTCCTGCCAATCGAGGGTTCTGATATTCTCTTCAGAATAGATTGGGTTTATTTCTTGTGACATACGTAATTTCAGCAAACATACAAAAGTACGAATTTGAATAAAATTATCCGAATCTTTCGGCTCCTTTTTTATCAAATATAAATATTTTTTAAGACTTGGATAGTTGTTTACGAAACGCTATATTTACATTATTCAATATTATGTGAAAAATATTTTTGTGTAATTTTAGATATGGATTAAAAAATTCATTTGATACTCAATTCTTAAACAAAAAAATTATTTAAACACGACTTAGAAAAACTTATTATAAATTAAAAATAACCAAAACTCACACCATGAAAAATAAAATACACGCCTGCATCATCGACGATCAAGATGATGGAGAATCTATTTCCCAACTTCTTAAAAATGAGTTCCCTGAATTTGAAATTGATTTTCAAACCGATAGCATTCAGTATGCTTCAGATTATCTCAGCAAATATTCAGTCGATCTTCTACTTATTAATATTCAATTGGTAAATGAAGTTGCTGTTGAAGTCTTATCAAAATTCAGGAAAAACTCTTCTCCCATTATTTTCATCGCAGACTCTGAAACATCTGCTATTCAAGCCATTAAAAAAGGTATAACAGATTATTTATTAAAACCTGTCAGGAATCTTGATTTTGTTCTCACCGTGAATAAAGCGATTGAAAATTTCAACAAAAATAAAATCGCCATTCTTAATAACAGCATTCACAATAAGATTAATCTTCCTACGCTGCAGGGTTTTAAAAGAGTTAATATTGATGAAATCATTCGTTGTGAAGCAGATTCCAATTACACATTCATTTATTTATCAGATAAAAGTAAGGTAATCGTTTCCAAAACGTTATATGATTTTGAGAAAAACCTTTCGGACTATAATTTTTTCAGAATTCATCATAAACACTTAATAAACCTCGAGCATCTGAAAGAATACATCAAAGGAAAAGGCGGGCAGGTCGTTATGGCAGATAATTCTGTTTTAGATGTTTCAATACGCAGGAAGAATGACTTTTTACAGAAAATCGCTTAATAATTCACATTTATTTGATAAAAATTAACGTTTACTCATTTTTTTATTACAGTTAATCACTCTTTATAGGCTACTATTTAATGCTTTGATACTTTTGGCAGACAATCAAACTATTAATATTATCATTATGAAAAAAAGTCTATTTAATGCGAAAAATCTAATCGCAGCAACAATGATTTTCTCAAGCGGAATTATCCAAGCGCAACAATGGCTAATTACCGGAAATGGAGGAATTTCTTCTTCAAACTACGCCGGAACGGTAAATGCTGTCCCTTTTTATCTAAGAACAAATGGATCTGCGGCTATTCCAGGGCAGGCAATTCTGAATGAAGCCGGAAGTTTTCTGGTAGATAGTGATAACAATACTAATATTGCAAAACCGAAAGGAAGTATTGTGGTAGGAGCCGGAAACGTACTTGGAGCAGATGCGGGAAGTTCATTGGTGAGTGGATGGAGTAATAATCTTGCTAATTCCGGAGGTGCAAATATTGTTGCCGGACAAACTAACACGGTGACCAATCTTGCCGGAAAATCTGTCGCTTTGGGATGGAATAATGTTATTAAAAATTCCAATCAGTTTGCAATTGGGGTTGGTGTTGAGCTTGGAGACTTTTATTCCGGGGGATTTGGAATTGATCTTGTTGCCACCGGAAACCGATCATTTGTCTTTGGTTCAGGAGCTCATGCTTCAGCAAAATTGGTGAATAATATTCCTAAATCCATCATGTTTGGAATGTCAAATGTTTCCACGGTTTTAATTACAGACCAGCAGGTCGGTATCAGAACAACTGCTCCTACTGCGAATCTTCACAGTGTTGGGACGGTTCGTTTTCAGGGACTACCCAATGGCTCAGGAAGAGCTTTGGTGGTAGATGCCAATGGAAATGTGATGGTAGCAACAAGTACGATTACAAGACAGGCAGGTCAAAATGATGAAGATCTTCAAAGCCAGATTGATGAGCTTAAAAATGAAATCAAAGAGCTTAAAGATTTATTAAAGCAAAATAAAATGAGCGTTGATTTGAGTTCAAATTCAGATGAACCAAAATTATATCAAAATGCTCCAAATCCTGGAAGAGGAGAAACTACAATTAAATACTTTCTTCCAAACACAATCAAAGATGCTTCTATCGGAATTTATAATATTTCAGGACAATTGGTGAAAACAATTGCATTGAAGGATAAAGGAAACGGAAGCGTGAATATTTCAGGAATTCAGGGAGGTTCTTATGTTTACAGCCTGAATGTTGACGGGAGAAATATCGACACCAAAAAGATGCTGATTCAGGATTAAAATAAATTAAACTCACTTATCTTACTATAAATCTTAATTTTAAAGCTGCTTTCGGGCAGCTTTTCTGTTTAACAAACTTTTCATCAATTTTAGAAAGCAATTTTTATAATATTTCTGATTTTCGGAAAATTTAAATTAAATTCGAGTAAGCAAAAAATGTTTTAATGATACAACTTCCTTTGTCGAAGCTTTCCAACGTGGGAACTACCATTTTCAGTCAGATGACGCAATTGGCCAATGAAAACGAGGCTATCAATCTTTCACAGGGATTTCCCGACTTTATGCCGGACTCCGAACTATTGGATTTAGTTGACAGTTTTATTAAAAAAGGATTTAATCAATACGCTCCAATGGGCGGAATGATCGGTTTAAAGGAAGAAATTGCCCGCAAAATTGAAAATTCTCATCAGGTAATTTACCATCCCGATTCTGAAATTACCGTTACGGCGGGCGGAACCCAAGCGATTTTTACAACGATTGCCACTTTTGTAAAAAAAGATGACGAAGTTATTATTTTTGAGCCTGCTTATGATTGTTATGAGCCTACTGTAGAGCTTTTCGGAGGAATTGTAAAACGTTTTGAAATGAAATCTCCGAATTACGAAATTGACTGGAATGTGGTGAAAAATTTGGTTTCACACAAAACAAAAATGATTATTCTGAATAATCCCAACAACCCATCAGGAAGGATTTTAAAAGAAAATGATCTTCAGGAGTTAATAAAAATTGTAGAAGGAACTTCAATTCTTATTTTAAGCGATGAGGTATACGAAAATATTGTATTTGACGGAAAACAACATCTGAGCATCTGCAAATATCCTGAACTGAAAAACAGAAGTTTATTAGTTGCTTCTTTTGGAAAACTTTTCCACGTCACAGGCTGGAAAATCGGATATTGTGCCGCACCGAAATATTTAACCGATGAGTTCAGAAAAATTCATCAGTTCAATGTCTTTTCAGTGAATACTCCGATTCAACTTGCTCTGGCGGAATATATGAAGAACGATGATCATTACAATCATTTAAGCCAGTTTTTTCAGGAAAAAAGAGATTTTCTAAGACAAGGTTTAGCCAATACTCCATTTGAGTTACTGGATTGCGAAGGAACGTATTTTCAAGCTTTAAAATATGATACAATTTCTGATAAGAATGATTTTGATTTTGCCACTGAATTAACGATCAATCATAAAGTAGCAAGTGTCCCGTTTTCATCTTTTTACAAAAATAAACAGAATGAAAAAGTCATCCGTCTTTGTTTTGCCAAAAAACAGGAGACGCTGGAAAAAGCCATTGAAAATTTATCTAAATTATAAAAGAAAAGCAGTAGAAATCCTACTGCTTTTTCATTGAATTTTCTTTAAAGGAACATTCCGCCTGAAGCTTCAATTCTCTGTCCGTTGATCCAACGTGCATCTTCTGTACAGAGGAATGCTACCACTCCACCGATATCATCCGGAAGTCCGGCTCTTCCTAAAGCCGTATTGCCCGCTATCATTGCATTAATATGTTCATTATCTCGAGTCATTCCGCCTCCGAAATCTGTTTCAATAGCACCGGGAGCAACGACATTGGCTTTAATTTTTCTTGATCCCAATTCTTTTGCCATATATTTGGTTAGCATTTCCACACCTGCCTTTATCGCACCGTATACTGATGATCCTGGTAAAGCAAATCTTGCTAATCCTGAAGAAATATTGATAATTCCTCCTTCATCATTAATAAATGGCAACATTTTCTGTGTCAGGAAAAATACTCCTTTGAAATGAATATTAACAACATCATCCAGCTGATCTTCTGTAACTTCCGGAATCGGAGAATATAAAGCCGTTCCAGCATTATTAACCAGATAATCGATATTTCTGCTTCCCGTATTTTCTTCTAAATGATCGCCTACCGTTTTTACAAAAGCATCAAAACTTTTAGTATCTCTTGTATCCAATTGATAGGCAATGGCTTTTCTTCCTAAAGCTTGTATTTCGCTGACAACATTTTCAGCTTCTTCTTTGTTGCTATGATAGGTTATAATGACATCAAGACCTTTCTGTGCAATTTTCAATGCAGAATTTTCCCCCAATCCACGGCTTCCGCCTGTAACTAATGCGATTTTTGTTCTCATTTTTAATATTTTAATTTTTAATGATACAAAATTGAGCTATTTTACTTTTGGACCGTTTGCCTGAATCAAACTGAAATTTGCAAAATTCAAATCACAGACGAAATTCCAAAGGGGTAAAATTTGTTTTTCGTTTAAAGAAGTTGGAAAAATGTGCAATTTCCTCAAATCCTAAAGCATAAGATATTTCGGAAACATTCCATTTTGTCTGTTTTAAAAGGATTTTTGCTTCCTGAACAAGACGGTCAGCAATAAATTCGGTTGTTGTCTTTCCTGTACTGTCTTTCAGGTTTTTGTTCAGATAATTCACATGAATTGATAATCTGTCTGCAAAATCTTTTGCCGTTTTCAAATGAATTCTCTGGTTCGGAGATTCTAAAGGAAACTGTCTTTCCAACAATTCTATAAACAGTGAAACCACACGCAGTGAAGCATTATGGGACATTGATATTTTTGCAGCCGGCTGTAATTTTTGCCCGTAATGAATAAGCTCAAAAACATAATTTCTGATCAGATCGTATTTAAATACATAATCGGAATCAATTTCTTTTTTAATTTTAGAAAAAAGAATTTCAATTTCATCTGCCAACTCATCATCAATTTCAAAAACCGGAAAGGCTCCCGGCTGAAACAGCGGTAAGTCTTCCAGCAAAATGTGCGGCTGATTTTTATTAAAAAAGTCGTCTGTAAAAACACAGAAACTCCCCGACTGATTTTCATCTTCCGGGACATAATGGTACGGAACTTTAGGTGTTGCAAAAAGTAAAGCATTTTTTTGGATGGAGATTATTTTATCTGCATATTCCGCTCTGTTTTTCCCTCGGATTAAACTTACTTTAAAATATTTTCTCCTGCTATAAGGCATTTCACAGGTATCTTTAAACTTTGCAATGGTTTGCGCAATATCAAAAACATTAAAATGACCAATATCTTTATGAAGACCTTTTGGAAAAATACTTTCTAAATCTTTTCCCAGCATACTGGTCATTTCACGATAAAAATCTTCTAAAGTGGCGTGAGCAATTTTTTCCATGATTCTGGATTGTATAAATCAAATATACAAAATAACATATTTATTTCTAAGACCTTAGAGCTTTATTTTTTTAAATATTTTTCTTATAACTGTGATATATATCAAAAATATTTTTTACATTAGTTCTACTAAATTAAAAATCATCATTATGAAAAATCAAGTTTTAAACAACGGAAACAAATTAAACAAAAAACAATTACGTTCTATTACTGGAGGATTGATTAATTGCATGGAACCTATATTGTGTACGGATCCTCCATGTGATCCTCCAGCTTCACTTTGTACAAAGTTTTCACCTAGTTGTGCACAAAAAGAATGCAGACCTTAATTTTAAACATTATCATTAAGAAATTTTAATTATTAGTCACCAATTTATTAAAATCAATATCATGAAAAATCAAAATTTAAGTCATGGGAAGAAATTGAACAAAAAAGAATTAAGTTCAATTAAAGGGGGAAAAGAACAATGTATTGATCCTTTTACAGGAGAATGTAGAAAATATGGAAATGGCTGTGCTGAACTGAAATGCAGGCTAATTTTGGAACCATAGAAATTAAATTTCAATACTCAATATATTCTCTTAAATGCATAAAATAGCTCCAAAATAATTTTTGGAGCTATTTTTTATAACTAACTTAATATTTTATTTTATACGTTAAATCTAAAGTGCATGATGTCACCATCTTTTACAATATATTCTTTGCCTTCTACAGAAAGTTTTCCGGCTTCTTTTATTTTTACTTCAGAACCGTACGTCATATAATCATCGTATTTGATAACTTCTGCACGGATGAAACCTTTTTCAAAATCAGTGTGAATAACTCCTGCAGCTTGCGGAGCCGTCCAACCCTGTCCGATCGTCCAAGCTCTTACTTCTTTAACACCAGCTGTAAAATACGTCTGAAGTTTTAATAAATCGTATGCTTTTCTAATTAAACGGTTAACACCCGGTTCTGTAAGACCAAGTTCATCAAGGAAAATTTCTCTTTCTTCAAAAGTCTCCAATTCGTTGATGTCCGCTTCAATCTGAGCTGCTAAAACTACCACTTCAGCACCTTCATTTTTAGCCATTTCTTCAATTTTAGCAATCCAGTCGTTTCCGTTTTTAATTGAATTTTCGTCAACATTACAAACGTAAAGAACCGGTTTGTTTGTCAACAACTGAACCTCTCCAATCACTGATTTAGCAAAATCATCCATTGCAAATTCTCTTGCATTTTTTCCGTCTTCTAAAAATTTCTGAAGATTTTGAAGTGTTTCGTAGGTTAAAAGATCTTCTTTTTTACCTGATTTAATAAACTTCTTCGCTTTTTCAACTGCTTTTCCAACCGTTTCCAAATCTTTCAACTGAAGTTCGATATCGATAATTTCTTTATCTCTCATTGGATCAACAGAACCTTCAACGTGAATGATATTTCCATTATCAAAACATCTCAAAACGTGGATAATTGCCTCGCACTCGCGAATATTAGCTAAGAATTGATTTCCTAAGCCCTCACCCTTGCTTGCTCCTTTTACAAGACCTGCGATATCTACGATCTCAACAACAGCCGGTAAAACTCTCTCTGGTTTTACTATTTTTTCCAATTCAAACAATCTTTGATCAGGTACAGAAACTGTTCCCAAATTTGGTTCGATAGTACAGAAAGGATAGTTGGCAGACTGTGCTTTTGCGTTGCTCAGACAGTTAAAAAGAGTTGATTTACCTACATTTGGTAAGCCTACGATTCCACATTTCATAACGAAATTTTTATTTTATTTATAATGTTATGCAACCTTTCGGTTTCATATTGTAAAATTCTAAGTTTAGATTCAATTATATTGCAAGGTTTACTGCAACTTTCTAACGTTGAGTCCCTGAATTATGAGTGTGCAAAGATAGTGAATTTAAAAGGAGTTTCATAATAAAAAAATCTGCCAATTCTTTGGCAGATTTTCAGAAATACTTTTGTATTATAAATATTATGGATTTGCACCAGTCGCATTTTGAGCGAGTTCAGCATCATCCGGAAGCGTTTCCAATGTCTTATCTAATGTAAATAGAGATTCATCACTTGCTCTGTCTCCACCTGCAATTTTCAATTTATCGATTAAATTCATTGCAAAAGTTTCTTCTTCTATCTGTTCTTTCACAAACCATTGTAGAAAATTCCATGAAGCCCAATCTTTCTCCTCAAAAGCAATATTTACCAAATTATAAATCGCTGTTGTATTGTCAACTTCATGTTGGAAAACCAAGTCAAAGCAATGGGTAAGACTTGTAGGTTCTTCTCCGGGTGATGGCAATGCAGTAATTTTTGGTTTCCCACCTCTATTGAGTATATATTGCATAAATTTCACCGAATGATCTCTTTCTTCCTGAGCATGACGGAAAAGAAAGTTTGAAATTCCACCATAACCTTTATCAGCCGCCCAAATTCCGTAAGAGAAATAAACTCTTGATTGTAAATCTTCTGTATTCATCTGGTCACTCAATGCCTTTTCTAGTCTTGGTGAAAGTCTGTTGGTATTCATAATTGTATATTTATAGTGATTATGAATCTCATGATGCAAAAATGATTCCGAGAAGGTTTTAATCTAAATAAATTCAGTGTAATAAATTTATAATTAATTGAATTACTTTATCTTAATTCAATAATTTATAGTTATTCTAAAATACAAAACCAACTCATCTTGAACTGGTTTTATATATTTTACTATTGAAATTTAATGATTAATTATTCTTTATCAAATGTTAAACTACTTGATCTTTTTTGCCATATAATCGCTTTCATTTCCTAATCTGTCAATTGCTTTAATGGCTATTGCATTTAATGTTTTTCCGTCCTTATTTTTAGGAATATCTTTTAAAAGTTGTTCTAAAGTCAAAATTTCTGTTTCCCAAATTCCATTATATTGTGTAAAAAGTACCCACTGAAAAACATCTTTGATATTTTTACTGCTCCAGCTTGTCTGAATAAAACTTCCGTTATCATTCACAAACAAAGTTGGAGTTTGTAATGGTAATGTTTTTATCCACGGACTTTTTGGAACTAAAGCTTTTTCTTTATAGGGTCCGTTTTTCAACGTAGGAAGCATATTGGCATTTTTTGTCAGACCAGCAATACTCCAATGAATTTCTCCCGCATCTTTTCCCAACACCTGTCTTGAAATTTCAATCTGATTTTTAATTTCGGTTGGTCGGTCTGAAGATTTTATTTCAACAGTATTCAATCCTGGCCAAAGGTGACGATTGAAAGTGTTTTCTGATTTCCACCAGTTTAATAACGCTTCAAAAGGTTGCCCTTTCGATTGAATCGGCCAGTATAATTGAGGTGAAAAATAATCTACCCAGCCTTTATTTAACCATAATTTAGCATCAGCATACAATTCATCATACTGCGAAGAACCGACAATCCCTTCGGGATATCCCGGTTTCCAGATTCCGAACGGACTGATTCCGAATCTTACATTATTTTTTTCTGCATGAATTTCCTTATAAATTCTTTCAACAAATTTATTCACATTACCTCTTCTCCAATCTGCTCTCGACAATGTTCCTCCACTCCTTACATAGGCGTTCCAAGTTGTATTATCGGGAAAATCTGCTCCTTTATTGTAAGTGGCATAAGGATAAAAATAATCATCAAAATGCACCGCATCAATATCATATCTTTTCACAATATCTTTCACCACATTGGAAACGTGACCTTGCGTTTTGGGATCTGCCGGATCAAACCAGTACATTCCGTTTTTTAATTTAACAACAATATCCGAAAGCTTATTTGCCATCGATAAACTGTTGGGCGAACCTCCATTAGTATGATGTGCACGATAAGGATTCAGCCAAACGTGAAGTTCCAAACCTCTTTTGTGAGCTTCATCGATCCAAAATTGCAAAGGATCATAATTTGGATAAGGAGCAATTCCTGTTTGCCCCGTTAAAAAGTATGACCAAGGCTCGATATTGCTTGTATACAAAGCGTCGGCAGATGGTCTTACCTGAAAAATAACAGCATTGAAATTATTATTTTTCAGCATATCCAACATACTGATGGCTTCGCCTTTTTGTTGATCCACCGATAAATTATTTCTCGAAGGCCAATTGATATTCGCCACACTGGCAATCCATGCTCCACGGAATTCTCTGTTGATTTCAGGAAGGTTGGTTCGGAAAGTATCATCCGATGAAGGCGGTATTTGAGGTTTAGTAGTTGTAACAGGTGGCTTTGGAGCGGATATATTATTGTTTGACTTTGTCGTGTTTTTTGTCGGAGTTGTTGCTTTTACTGCATTATTCTGAGTGGAACAAGCTGTAAGGGACGCTAGCATTCCTGATAAAACGACTAATCTTAATTGATTTATTCTCATAGTGTGCAAAACTACATTAAATTATTTTTTTTGATTTAAAAATTACGATAATATTTTAAATGCTTTTTGTTTTTTGTATATTACGAAGATGTCTGTGTTAAATTATTTGCCAAAGTTTATTTAGAAACAAAAAGCCTCGAAAAAAATTCAAGGCTTCAATTTATTTTAGGATTTTATTTCTCCGTTAATTTTACTATGCAATATTAAAACTACTTTCTCCGCAGTAAATCTTTTGCACCATGATGTATTAAAAGGATATGAATTTCATTTGGGGAAATTATACGATAAATTATTCTATAATTTCCTTCGAAAATTTCTCGAATATTTTCATCATCAATTTCAGGAACTTTCTTCCCAATAATATTCCCAATCTTTAAAATTTCAGTTTTATTTAAAATTTTCTCAATCTGAAACTGTGGATATCTTTTTGAATCTAAGCTTATAAAATCATAGATTTCTTTTAAATCAGTTTTTGCAGACTTCAGCCATTTTATTTGAACCATTGATCCATTTCATTTTTGAGATCATCTTCAGTGATAGTTTCATTATTATCTGATTCTTGTTTTCTGATTTCCAGTTTTTCGATCATGATTAATCTCTCAATTACCTCATCAATACTGATTTCATCTGGAAATTCATCAATTTGTTTCTGCAATTTTTCTTTAGTAATGGTCATATTCTTACTATTTTACTTATGCTAAATTAACAAATTAAAAACAAAAAAGCCCCGAAAATTCGAGGCTTACTATATTTTAAGAATTTCAGATTAAGCTTTTGCTCCTCTTTCCACTCTTTTTCTTTCTTCTTCAGAAAGTAATTTCTTTCTCATTCTGATAAAGTTAGGAGTAACCTCAATCGCTTCATCAGCCTGAATGTATTCCATACATTCTTCAAGAGAGAATAAGATTTTTGGTGCAACACCAGTATCTTTATCTTTACCTGAAGCTCTCATGTTATTCAACTGTTTTGCTTCTACGATGTTTACTACTAAATCTCCCGGTTTATTTTGTTCACCGATAACCATACCAGCATAGATTTCCTCACCCGGATCAACATAGAACTTACCTCTATCCTGAAGTTTAGCAATAGAATATTCTGTAGCAGGACCTTGAGTTTTAGAAATCAATACACCATTACTTCTTCCAGGAATAGCACCTTTGAAAGGCTTGTATTCTGTGAAACGGTGTGCCATAATAGCTTCACCAGCAGTAGCTGTCAACATTTGAGAACGCAATCCGATCAAACCTCTTGAAGGAATTTCGAATTCCATGTGTTGCATTTCACCTTTAGTTTCCATAATGTGAAGGTCACCTTTTCTCTGAGTTGCCAAATCGATAACTCTTGAAGCATATTCTTCAGGAACATCAACAACTAAAGATTCGTAAGGCTCCAACTTCTCACCATTTTCACCTTCTCTCAGGATAACCTGCGGCTGACCGATTGTCATTTCATAACCTTCTCTTCTCATTGTTTCAATTAAAACTGACAAGTGAAGAATACCTCTACCGAAAACCAGGAAAGTGTTTGCATCATCAGTTTGTTGAACTCTCAATGCTAAGTTTTTCTCTAATTCTTTATACAATCTTTCTTTCAGGTGGTTCGATGTAACATACTTACCATCTTTACCAAAGAAAGGTGAATTGTTGATAGAGAACGTCATGTTCAACGTAGGCTCATCAATCGCCGTTCTTGGCAATGGTTCAGGATTTTCAAGATCTACAAAAGAATCTCCAATCTGGAAAGCGTCGAAACCTACAACAGCACAGATATCACCTGCCTGAACTTCAGTTACTTTTTTCTTTCCTAGACCTTCGAAAACATAAAGTTCTTTTACTTTTCCTTTCACAATTTTTCCGTCAGCCTGTGAAAGACCGATCCATTGAGATTCTTTAAGCTCACCTCTTGTTACTTTACCGATTGCAATTCTTCCTAAGAAAGAAGAGAAATCTAATGAAGTAATCTGCATCTGAAGATTTCCTTCAGATATTTTAGGTTCCGGAACATATTGTAAAATACCATCCAACAATGGGAAAATATTATCTGTTTGTTCTAATGAAGTGTTGAACCAACCTTGCTTAGAAGATCCGTAGAACGTTGGGAAATCCAACTGCTCTTCAGTCGCTTCCAAGTTGAAGAACAAATCAAATACCTGATCGTGAACTTCGTCTGGACGACAGTTTGGCTTATCTACCTTATTGATTACAACCAATGGTCTTAATCCTAATTCCAATGCTTTCTGAAGTACGAATCTTGTTTGAGGCATCGGTCCTTCGAACGCATCTACCAACAAAATAACTCCGTCAGCCATTTTCAATACTCTTTCTACTTCTCCACCAAAATCGGCGTGACCAGGAGTATCGATTACGTTAATTTTCGTGTCTTTATAAGTAACAGAAATATTCTTGGATAAGATCGTGATCCCTCTTTCTCTTTCAAGATCATTGTTATCCATAATTAATTCCCCACTCTCCTGATTTTCTCTGAAAATATTGGTAGCGTGGATGATCTTGTCAACCAAAGTCGTCTTACCGTGGTCAACGTGTGCGATAATCGCAATATTTCTAATGTTTTGCATAAAAGATTTTTACGGGTGCAAAAATAGTGAAATTTAATGATATAATTAAAAAGTTTCTTTATTATTTAACAATTTCATAATGAGTATATTAAAACCAAGCACTCGTTAAGACTTTAAAATCAAACGAATTATTCTGATTATTACCTTAAAAAAATTGAATAACAGATTCAGTTTTAATTAATCATCTTTAAAATATTTTTCAAGAAATACATTAAAATAACCTGAATCAAAACAACCAATCCAAATTTCAACAAAAAAGATTTCTTTAATATTTTATGCCTGAAAATGATCATTCCTACAAAAGCTCCGATGGTTCCTGCAAAGAACGTACATATCAAAAGCATATTTTCGGAAATTCTTCGGCTGTGTTTTTTTGCCAAGAACTTATCATATCCAAATATCCCGAACGATAATATATTCAAAATTACAATTACTACAATCACTTCTGTCATTTTTCAAAAGTAATCTATTCAAAGTAAATGATCAAGTTCAGATCTTTTCTTAATAAACTTCTTGACAATGATATTTCCATTATTGACGATTTCAATATGATCGGTTCTTTTATAAACCAAGCAAAATCAATACGGTTTTTTGCTATTATTAAGAAGTTTGTCCTACGTTATTGGGAGTTTTAAAACAGATATTCTACATTTGTAATGAAAAAAAACAATTCAATGACAATACATGATTTGGTAGGTAATTATTCTGTACAGGGAAGTAATCAGGAAGAGTCTGAGGAAATTTCTTATTACGGTTTTTTAACCTTATCATTAGATGAAAACAACCGCATAATTGCTCAATGGATGATTGGCGATCATATCCAGAATGGTACAGGTTTTTATAAAGACGGGATTTTAGTTATCAATTTCAATTATGAAGGTGATGATCAACATCTCTTCAAAGGTGTTGCTGTTTACCGATGTATTAACAATAATGTGTTAGATGGCTTTTGGTCGGAGAAACATGGTAATCCGCTGTATTTGGGGAGTGAGTATTGTGTTCGGATTGAGACTTCTGAGTTTTTGAATTGATTTATTCAGGATTTAACTGTAATAGCCACGACTTTATCTGACAACAGTTGGGGTTTAAAAATAATTGTCAGTTATCCCATATTTTCACTACTTCCAAAAGTAAGGATTTTTTGTTCCTTGTAACGGATGAGTTGTGAATTGCTTTCAAAATTATTATCTTCGTGGTTAGTCACAACTGATATGTGAAGCACTAGAGTGTGAGCCTGGTTGTGAATTGCTTTCAAAATTATTATCTTCGTGGTTAGTCACAACGAGTTTGGTTTTATTTCCATGATCTTAAGCGTTGTGAATTGCTTTCAAAATTATTATCTTCGTGGTTAGTCACAACAAATCAATATCTAAACCAGCCAATGATGATGATGTGAATTGCTTTCAAAATTATTATCTTCGTGGTTAGTCACAACAAAAATCTCATCCTCTTTTTCATGCTATTAGTTGTGAATTGCTTTCAAAATTATTATCTTCGTGGTTAGTCACAACAGCGCAGCGAAGCCAAGCACAATTAGCGCAGTTGTGAATTGCTTTCAAAATTATTATCTTCGTGGTTAGTCACAACTTTGTTATTGATTCTTTATTCACAGAAATGGTTGTGAATTGCTTTCAAAATTATTATCTTCGTGGTTAGTCACAACCAAAGGGGATGGCATTCGCCACACCTGTGCGTTGTGAATTGCTTTCAAAATTATTATCTTCGTGGTTAGTCACAACAAAACTGTGAATTTGGATATTTCTCATAGTGTTGTGAATTGCTTTCAAAATTATTATCTTCGTGGTTAGTCACAACGGACTATGAAACTTTTCCAATGTTTGACGAGTTGTGAATTGCTTTCAAAATTATTATCTTCGTGGTTAGTCACAACTGAGACAAAAGGTATAAGTTGGTTTCAGTTGTTGTGAATTGCTTTCAAAATTATTATCTTCGTGGTTAGTCACAACGAGTTAGGCTTAATTTCCATTATTTTAAGTGTTGTGAATTGCTTTCAAAATTATTATCTTCGTGGTTAGTCACAACAGCATTACAAATATAATATATTTTTCAATAGTTGTGAATTGCTTTCAAAATTATTATCTTCGTGGTTAGTCACAACCCATTTTTTTCCGAAACAAATTTATCTGAAGTTGTGAATTGCTTTCAAAATTATTATCTTCGTGGTTAGTCACAACCATCTTTTTGCTGTCAATGGTTGATCTTTGGTTGTGAATTGCTTTCAAAATTATTATCTTCGTGGTTAGTCACAACCAATCCATAGAGAATGGAAACTCTTTGCGTGTTGTGAATTGCTTTCAAAATTATTATCTTCGTGGTTAGTCACAACACTATATTTTTTACTAACGGAAATATCCCAGTTGTGAATTGCTTTCAAAATTATTATCTTCGTGGTTAGTCACAACTGAGGCTAAGGAATGGGCAAAGGAAAAGAAGTTGTGAATTGCTTTCAAAATTATTATCTTCGTGGTTAGTCACAACGCTCCGTATGTATTGAAAAACACAGTTACGGTTGTGAATTGCTTTCAAAATTATTATCTTCGTGGTTAGTCACAACAGCCCTCATATGTGGACTAGCTATTTTATAGTTGTGAATTGCTTTCAAAATTATTATCTTCGTGGTTAGTCACAACCATCCATGTGTTCATCCTATTTACTTGTTGGTTGTGAATTGCTTTCAAAATTATTATCTTCGTGGTTAGTCACAACGCAATCGGGAGAAACAAAACCATCTCCATAGTTGTGAATTGCTTTCAAAATTATTATCTTCGTGGTTAGTCACAACACATTATAACAGAATAATTATGTCGTTTTTGTTGTGAATTGCTTTCAAAATTATTATCTTCGTGGTTAGTCACAACCGTCATTAACAATAGGATTAACGTTCTTAAGTTGTGAATTGCTTTCAAAATTATTATCTTCGTGGTTAGTCACAACTTTCCGATTCTACCTAAACTTTGTTGAATGGTTGTGAATTGCTTTCAAAATTATTATCTTCGTGGTTAGTCACAACCTTCTAAATTTAACTTTAAATTAGAAGCAAGTTGTGAATTGCTTTCAAAATTATTATCTTCGTGGTTAGTCACAACTAAATAAACTATCGATGGGATTAAAGTGTAGTTGTGAATTGCTTTCAAAATTATTATCTTCGTGGTTAGTCACAACTCAGATGGGTAATTTCCAAATTCTGTAATGGTTGTGAATTGCTTTCAAAATTATTATCTTCGTGGTTAGTCACAACCTCAACAAAAACAATCTACTGATTATCAGTAGATTGTTTTTGTTTTCAGGATTTAAAATTTAGAATAATTCGAGCTGCTGAAAGGTTGGAGGTGGTTCTTCTTTATTTCTGGCAAAGAAAATTTCAATGTCACCAAATTGCTTGTCGGTAATGCACATAATAGCAACTTTTCCTGCCTTAGGTAGCATAAATTTTGTTCTTTTGATATGAACCTCGGCATTCTCCCGGCTTGGACAATGGCGTACATACATTGAAAACTGAAATAATGTAAAACCATCATCAATTAAAGCTTTACGAAAGCGGTTTGCATCTTTCATATTGGCTTTGGTTTCAGTCGGAAGATCATATAATACTAAAACCCACATAATTCGGTATGCATTAAACCTTTCGGCATTCATTTATTATAGTTTTTATTCATTTTTAACAGAATGATTTTCACAGCCTGACTTGAATGGAGCCTTTTTTAGAAAGTAAGCAAAAAAAACTGTTGATTTTCTAAAAAGGGAAAGAGTAGAAGAAAGATATAGCTACAAAAAAAATCATTGAAGTTCCGGATAAGAGATAAGCCGCTTTTCTCCGGTGTAGCATTTATAAAGCGATGAAGCCGTTGTTTTGACAGCTACTAACAAAGGTCTCGTTTTATCATCAATCTTTACATCTCTGGTTGCGATCTGCAGAATGTGGGCCTTAAATTCTTTTGATAATTCTTCCGTATCCGAATGAATTTTCAGCCACTGCATAACCAATAAATCAACAAACGGACGATAAGGTTCCATCAAATCATCAGCAAGACAGTAGGGATTATATTTATTTTTATGGAAAATCCCTAAGACAGGTAGCAAACCCGTTTCAACAATAGCTCTTGCCACAATACTTCTCAATACTGCATATCCAAAATTAAAAAACTGATTGGGCGAATCACCAAATCGTTGCCTCAGGAAATCCAGGCTGATTAAGTATTTCCAATAATGTTGAGCACCAATGCCTTCCATATTGGTAATATCTCCGCTTTTTACATTGTTTTGATATTCTATCATTGGCTCATAATAATTTCCTAATTTTATCAATACATTTTTTTGATTCTCAATTTTACATTCTATTGTTTGCTTCCACAATTGTTTTTTGAGCGGCTCACTGGCTTCCAGTTGGTATTTTACCCGATCCGAATGTTCGGTATGTCCGTAAAGTGGCAACATCATTCCATGAGGTAAATGATGGCTATCACAACTGACTACAACTACATTATTTCCCATCATTTTCTGGATAAGATTATGCGAAACAGTAATCTGAAAGTGATCTAACATCAATAATCCCAGGTCTTCTACAGGAACACTTCCCTTTTCGGCTTTGGTTTCCGGGCAGAGGATTTTCAACTGCTCATCTTTGAGTTTGAGGTATGCGGGATTGCCGATGTAGATGGAGCGGGTGATCATAGTTATATAGTTTTAATATTCTCCTATGTGGACGATTTTCCCTAAATGGTTCAATCTTACTTTTAAAATATTTCTAATTCCGTTCAGTCCTTCTCGTCTCCAAGTAATCCCTTTTAATGTAGAGTTATCTTCAACAGTAGTTTCTAAATGATGTCTAAAGAAATAATCTTTTGTAGCAATCTTCTGTACTCTAAACAAATTATTAGAAATCAAACTCAGTTTTTTCTCATCAAACAAATCGATTTCTTTTGGATTGAGATCTTCAGATGGAAATAAAAACATTTCATTTTGCTTCATTGTAAAAAGAAACTTCCATCCTAAGCTATTATTATAATCTTTATCTATAATTGTAAATCCTTGATTAACTCTTTCAACTGCTTCATAAAAACTCACTACCCTTTCCTGCAAATTTCCATCGATATCTTCGTAAATGGCAACATGATGATTATTACCGGTACTAACAAAGTCAACAGCTATCCGTTTATTATTTTTATCTAAAATTTCATTTCCAAAGTGGTCTTTCTTATAATGTAAAGCTTCGGTATTACTTATTCCTGTGATAGTAACAGTTTTTATAGCAATCCCTTTAGATTCATTCAGCCAAATCGGATTTTTTTCTAAATCTGAAAATGCTTCTTTAGAATTTCCATTAAACTTTTTCAATCTATCTCTTAAAATATCACGTACTCCTTTATCAATAATCTTTTCAATATTTTTGTAATCTTTAAAATTATCGGGATTTACAGCTTTCCTGACTGTATAACTCGTTTCATACCAAGCTAAAGTGACCATTTCAGGTACCTGCTCCGTTTTCTCTTCATTAAAATAAATTGGATTTTTAGCCAGTATATTTTTCCCTGTAAATGCTTTTTTAGAATCTCCATCAAACTCTTTCAATCTCAACGACAATGCCTTTCGAAATTTCTCATTCTGAACTTTATCGATCATTTCTGAATTAAATTTTCCTGATACTTTTTCCTCTTTTGTTGTAAGAAATTTTGAACTTCCATAAATAGTTTCTTTATGAAGCTGTCCTCTTGGTGTCAATTCTGTTTTTGCGACAATACCTCCTTTTTTCTTAATTTTATTGATGTTTTTGGTAACAACTTTATTTTTTGCCTTATGAGAAATCAAGACATCCTCCAAATGCTTTTTTGCATCAATCCTAAAATTTTTAATTGGCTCAATAAATCTACGTTGTTTAGATCCATTTTTTTTCTCAAATACTTTAGTAATTAGGTTTTCGATATTTGAAATCACCAGATGTTGCTTATGACTTTCATCTTTTCGCGCATTAAGATAATTAAGATACTGGATATGATTATGAGTGGTAAAAGCCACTGTTAAAGCATCCATCGCATGATGTCTATGGTCATTTCTTTTAGTCCAATCGATGATTCTTTGTTTCTCTTCTCCCTTAGAGTTTATAACTGTTTCAGTCAAACCTAATTTTTTGTATTTTTCTAAATTAAGTTCTTTCATGGTATTCACAAGATTCCAGTCTTCACGCAATTTGCTGGTAATATTTCCTGAGGTTGGAGTTACATGATTGGTAATTCCAAAGAGTATTTCTTTGGCTTTTCTGGCAATATATTGTGTGTTTCTCAAATCTCTTTCAACAAAGCCATCTCCTATATCAGTACCTTTTTTCTGAAGTTTTTCATATTTAGCCTTCGTAATAAATCCTTTATCATACAGTTCTTTAATAATATTGAGGAATTTCTCTAACTTCTCTTTACCTTCCATTTCAAGATAATCAAAAGCAGTAAAATTTCCTTTTTTAAGATTTGCACCTCTTGGAACTAAAACTTTGTTAGAAAAACTGTCATCAAAAAATCTGGATTGCGGAATAATATGGTCTATATCATATTCATTTGTAAAAAGAAGTATTTCTTTAACTGGTGTGTCTGTATATAAATCCTTAAAACCATTATTAGCTAATTCTAAATATAATTTATACTTAATAATATCATTTCTTGACGGAACAGGAATTTTAAATTCCTTTTTTAAAATCTCTGCATATTTCTGATGAAGCGAAGTTGCTTTACTTATTTCAGAAGTCATATTAGCACGTTCTTCTGCATTATTTTTCAGCTCCCGTGCAAGTTCAATTCTCACTTCATCAGGTTTTCCGTATTCTTTCGATACTTCATTTACCAAATTAATCATTTGATTTAAAATCTTTTCAACCACAGGATTTCGCAAAGAATTTTTTGGAAGAATCTCTAATTGCTCTTTCAAAACTCTATTTTCAAGCTGTTCTTTTGTTAACGAGTTTTTTGAATGATTATATCCCGCCAGATTACAGGCATCACTATATTTATGTTCTTTTATATAAGGATAAATTTTTCGCATTGCTTTAGAACTTAAGCTTCCATAATCCTGAGGGAATCCTACATCAGCCAATATTTTGGAATACTCTTTTTTGAAACCAAATTTCTTTTCCAAAAGTTCATACAATTTTTCATTTCCGGAAGGAGAATCATCGCCTTCATAAGAATATAATAAATGCCAAAACTGATAAAAACTTTGTTTTTCAAAATCAGTTCCGTCCAAATCGGGGTTAAAATCTAAAATTGATGTGTTAATTCCTAATTCTGATAGTTTTTCTCTAACAAACTCCTTTATAATTTTAGCAGAAGAATATACTTTTGAAACTTTTATTTCATCATCAATAGTTAATTTAAATTCTTTTGGAAACTCTATTTCTTCACTGGCAATAATTTTAAGGAAAGCCGTATATAAATTTTCGTTTGTATTATTTCCTTCAATATCTTTAAAATTGGTTTTCCATTCTTTACCGGAATAACCTATAATGTACAAAACATCCTTTGCAGAAAGTTTTCCTTTGATATTAACTTCGTCGAAAATTGATTGTTTACATTCTAAATCAATGGGAAAAATCTCTTTAGATTCTATATTTTGAAACTGTAAATTATTAAGGATCTGCCAAATTTTAAACTCCTGAAATAACGGAGACGACTTTGGTGCTACTTTTAAACCAACAGTTTTCCGTTTTGTTTTTCCGTTTTCTGTAATTTCAATTTCTCTGTTTTCAAATTCACAAATACTGATTAATCCTTTCTGAGATTTCAATTTTCTTTGATAAAAAATAATAATATCCCGAATTTCTTCTTTTAATTCCTTTGTTAATTCTTTATGATACTGAGCCTGTACTTTCCATATCTTTTCAAACTCATCCAGATAATCCTGTCTGTAAAAAACCTGATTTTTAAGCTTGGTATGCGGATTTATTTTAAGCTGTTGATATAGATATTCTCCAACCGTTTGATTGTTGAAATATAATTCTTTACTTCTGTCACTAATTGCACCTAAATAACCGCTGGAATGATTAATATTACTATTGATTTCCTGAAGAACTACTGCTAAACTTTCAAAATCCAGTTGTTTTTTTACAGCCTCGCTTCTCCAAAGATATTTCTCAATCTTTTTCTCCTGCATCGTTCCGGTTTGTTTAATTCCCACCAGAGAAAACGGATCTTTTAAAATAGCCCACGTTACATTTTTATTTTTACCTTCTAACGCCTTATAAAGATCGTCAGTTAATATTTCTGAATAATATTGCTTCTGAAAATTCCAAATCTTATCAAACTCTGATTGCAAATCTGAACGGTAGAAATCCGGCAATTGTTTTTTACCTTCCTGCAAAATTTGATAAGAATATTCTCCCGGGGTTAGATTTTCTTCATATAATTTTTTGGCAACAGCCATTCCGTCAATAATTTGTCCATCATCTTCATTTTTAGCTTTTCTACTGCTTTTGTATCCTCTTTTTTTATTGATCAAAAGTAAAACTCTTGCGAAATCAGACAATCCAATTCTTTCATTTGCTGAAATCTCTCGTAATTCCTGGGTCTGAAAAGTTGAATTTTTTCCAACCTCAGTTAATAAGTCAGTTTCTTTGAGAATATTATTTTTCTTTAAAACCGAAATCAGATTAACTCTTCTAAGCTTAAATCTTTGAAGATTTCTTCTTGCTCCTCTGGCTAATGTTCTCCCTGCATTGGTGGTTATTGGTTTTCCTTTCTCAAAATTTAATTGCTCATCAACCGTTAAAGGATTCACACGAACACCTAATTTTATGATTTTATTGTTCTCAGGATTTTTAGAATCTTCCTGCACAACAGCCCAACCTATTGAAGAAACTCCCAAGTCCAATCCTAAAATGTTCTTAATCATAGTTATTTAGTTTTTTTGATTTTGTATAAAAATAGAAAGAAAAAAATTATTTAAAATACGGATTCCCATAAATAAAGTAATAAAAATTTAATCTATATTTGTAGTAATAATTTTGAAAGCAATTCACAATAAGGATTATTCCGTTGTGAAAACATTCAAGGCGGGGCAACTCGCCTTTTTTTATTATATTTGTATAAAAATTTAGCGGTCACTTGACCGCCAAATTAAATAATTGTAATTATTTACATTTTTTGCAATAAAAACAAAATGGTTTAGATAGATGAACTATCTTTTTGCTTCGCCAATGTACAAATGAACGAAAGCAAATTAATTTTCCAATTTTCATTGTAGTTAATTTTAAGATTAAACTTTTATTTCTAAACCACAATCCTTTGATGGACCAACATCAAGGGATTTTTCGTTTAATCCATCTCTTTTTCAAGAGGTTATCATTCTTAAATAATTTTAAAGCAATTCACAACCTGTTTAATTATCTCAATGAAATAAATATTGAGTTGGATATTCTTCTTGCAAATATATAGAAATTATTTTAATTAAATTTCATTAAGATATTAAACAGTAGACGGAGATAATTTTTTATATTTTTTTAATATTCAAAATGTGAGCAACCACCTTCCCATTTTAAAAACTTTTAAGCCTTCTTTAATCTCTCACAAACTTCTGTTAATCTCTTTTAACAGTTCAATTTGATATAAGAACATTTGTAATTTTATCTTATCAATTATCAATGTATGATTAATAGAATTTTATTTTCCTTGTTTATGATAATTTCAGGGCAATCGTTTTCACAGAATAAAGCGGAGCAGGGAATCCAGAATTTGGATGAGAATTTTCCGCAGGAAAAAATATATATACTTTTTAATAAAGAAAGTTACGCTGCGGGCGACAATATTTGGTTCAAATCATTGGTTTTTGATGGTTATGCAGGCTCAAATATCTCCACTACCCTTTTTGTTGAACTGTATGATAATAATAAAAAACTGATCGACAAAAAATTAATACCTCTCTATAACAGTGAGGGAGACGGCAGTTTTAAACTTCCCGAAGATCTCAAGGAAAACATCTATTATATCCGTGCTTATACGACGTGGATGACAAATTTCAGTGAAGATTTTCAGTTCTACAAATCTTTTGCTATTTACAATCCGAATTCTCCGGAGAAGTTGGTGCAAAAAAACGCATCAGACTGGACAGCTTCCGTATCACCGGAAAGCGGCACTTTCGTTGATGGAATTAATACCAAAATTGCCGTCCGTTTCCATTCAAGAGGCGAAAATCCGTCTTCATGGAGCGGTTATGTGAGTGATAAAGAAAATCCTCAGGTTCATTTGGCAGATTTCAAAAGTTTTGATCAAAATGTTGGAATATTTACTATAACTCCTCAAAAAGGAAAAAAATACCAGCTTACCATTATTGATGATAAAGGAAATAAAAAAATCACCGATTTACCTCAAGTTGCTGAAAGTGGTATTAATTTACAGGTTAAAAGTAATGAGAATAATATCGAATACAGCATAAAATCCAGTCATCTCAACGATAATTCCGGATCTTATAAAATTATTGCCACCATTGGAAATAAATTGGTTTATAAAGCCAGAATTAAGAAAATTTCAGACGGAGAAAGTTCATCGATACCAACTAATCAATTAATCAATGGAATATTACAATTGACCTTATTTGACGAAAAAGAAAATGTGGTGGCACAAAGACTTTGTTTCGTACAGTCCCAAAAACTAGATATCCAGAAGCCAACTTTAAAAAATATATCGTTAAATCCTCAAGCCAAATCTTTGAATACTTTTGAATTGGGTCAGAACACTCAAATTAACAATTATACCGTTGCTGTTTATGATAATTCAGCATTCAATAACAAAGAAAATCTTTTGAGTGCATTTTGGTTAACGGGTGATTTTACCGACACCATTGATTCTCCTGCTCAATATTTTAGCGATAATAGAAACAATGAAGCTCTGGATGCCCTTTTGATTTCTGAACAATGGAAACGTTTCAGTTGGAACGAAATTATAGCCGGTAAATTTCCGATCATCAAAAACAAGCCGGAGCCGTATATTTCTTATAATATTAGAATGATGAACAACGGAACTCCCATGAAAGACACATCTGTTAATCTAATGATGAACGGCGAAAGATCCGGTTCTAAACTGTTTTCGGCACCAACGGACAGTAATGGTGATGTAACGTTGAGAAATATGGCATTTTATGAACCTCAGAAAATCTATTATCAGCTAAAAGGTGAAAATTCCGAAGCGGTTGTGATTCCTAAAGTTTATTTTGTTCCGTTAAAAAAAGATCTTCCGCCAAATAATTTCAGCCTGATAAAACGTACATCTGGCGAAACTCTTTCAGCAGAAGCATCAGAAGCGATAGAAGACAGTAAATTTCAGAGAACATTCAATGAAAAAATTACAGATATTGAAGAAGTAAAACTTAAAGGAAGAAAAGAAAGTCCTACGGAAAGACTTAATAATGAACTGAGCAGTGCGATGTTCCAGAGTCCGTCGGAAACGATTTTCGATTTTGTAAATGACAAAAGCCTTTCCGGAGGTTCACCCGATGTTCTTCTCTGGCTGGAAGGAAGGGTTGCCGGATTACAGATCAAAAGGGACGGACCAGATGTTGATGCAACGATTCGAAATAAGAAAGTTGATATTTATCTGGATGAAAGCAAAACAGAAATTGATTTTATCCGCGGACTTAATATTGCCAATATTGCGATGATAAAAGTAGTGAAAGACGGTTTCTTCGGGAGCTCCGGAAACTCAAGCTCAGCGATTCTGATCTATAGTAAAAACGGAAATACATCTTCTGATTCTGATCCAAAATCGATGACCGGACTGAAACAATTTACACTGACAGGTTATGACAAGCAGGAAAGTTTTAAAAATATCGATTACAGCAACAATGCAATGAAAAATACGATTAATGATCATCGAACGAATCTTTACTGGAATCCTAAATTGCAACCAGAAGCGAATCAGCCCACAAAAGTAGAATTTTACAACAATGACACGACAAAAGATTATCATATCATCATTATCGGTTTGGATGAAGATACCAGAACGCCGCTTTTCTATGATGAAAAATTACCTTAAAATGTAGAAAATAGTCAGTATTTTAGCAGTTCCAAAAAAAATTAATGAACACGATTCACTTTATACAGAAACACATAAATATTCCTGAAAAAAGCATCAATAATACTCTTCAACTTTTATCTGAAGACTGCACGATTCCCTTTATTTCCCGTTACAGAAAAGACAAAACAGGAAATTTGGATGAAGTACAGGTTGAGCAGATTTCAAAACTGAATAAACAGTTTGAAGAGATCATAAAGCGTAAGGAAACTATTTTAAAATCTGTAGAAGAACAAAACGCATTAACGCCGGAATTTAAACAGAGAATAGACGAAAGCTTCGATATTCAGGAGCTTGAAGATTTATATTTGCCTTTCAAAAAACGTAAAAAAACCAAAGCTGACGCTGCAAAAGAAAAAGGACTGGAACCTTTGGCAAAAATGATCATGAGTCAGAAAGTTCAGAATTTACAGTTTTTAGCTTCAAAATATTTGAACGATCAGGTAAATTCCGAAGAGGATGCTCTACAGGGCGCAAGAGACATTATGGCAGAATGGATTAATGAAAATATGTATGTCCGCAAAAATCTCCGCCGTCTATTTCAAAGGAAAGCATTGGTGACTTCAAAAGTGGTAAAAGCAAAAAAAGATGATGAAGATGCCCAAAAATTCTCCCAGTATTTCGAATGGGAAGAAAGTCTGAACAGAATACCATCTCACAGGCTTTTGGCAATGCTAAGAGCTGAATCCGAAGGTTTTGTAAAAACGAATATTTCCATTGATAAAGAAGAAGCTATCGATTTTATAGAAAATGCTGTGATTAAAACTAATAATGAAACAGCAGAACAGATTTCATTAGCCATAAAAGACAGTTACAAAAGATTGCTTGAACCGTCCATTTCCAATGAAACATTACAAGAAGCCAAAGAAAAAGCCGACAAAAAAGCGATTGAAATTTTCTCTGAAAACTTAGGTCAGCTTCTGTTAGCACCACCTTTAGGAGAAAAAAGAATTTTAGCAATCGATCCCGGCTACAAAAGTGGTTGCAAGGTTGTCTGTCTTGATGAAAAAGGCGATTTAATCCATAACGAAACGATTTATCCGCACGCTCCTCAAAACGAAAGTGGAATGGCAATGAAAAAAATCCGTTCAATGGTGAATGCTTATAATATTGAAGCAATATCTATCGGAAACGGAACTGCAAGTCGTGAGACCGAGTTTTTCATTAAAAAAATTGCATTCGACAAACCATTGCAGGTTTTTGTAGTTTCTGAAGCTGGCGCTTCGGTTTATTCTGCAAGTAAAATTGCGAGAGACGAGTTCCCAAGTTACGACGTTACCGTTCGTGGAGCTGTTTCTATCGGAAGAAGATTGGCAGATCCGTTGGCTGAACTGGTTAAAATTGATGCTAAATCGATTGGTGTCGGGCAATATCAGCACGATGTTGATCAAACTCAACTGAAAAACGAACTGGATTCTACTGTAATACGATGCGTAAATTCTGTCGGGATTAATTTAAATACCGCAAGTAAATCTTTGTTAAGCTACGTTTCCGGAATCGGAGAAAAAATGGCAGAAAACATTGTGAATTACCGTGCGGAAAATGGTGCTTTTGAGGACAGAAAACAATTGAAAAAAGTGCCGAGACTGGGCGAAAAAGCGTTTCAGCAGGCAGCCGCATTTGTCAGAATTACAAATGGTAAAAATCCTTTAGATAATTCTGCAGTACATCCGGAAGCGTATGGAATTATTGAGAAAATGGCGAAAGATTTAGGGATTAAAACCAATGAATTGATCGCCAACAAAGAAAAAATCAGTCAGATCAATCCTGAAAAATATATTACAGAAGACATCGGAATTTTAAGTATTAAAGACATTGTAAAAGAACTGGAAAAACCAGGATTGGATCCAAGAAAAGCCGCCAAAGTTTTCGAATTTGATCCAAATGTAAAAAAAATCACCGATTTAAAAATTGGAATGATCTTGCCCGGAATTGTTAATAATATTACCGCTTTCGGATGTTTCGTAGATTTAGGAATCAAAGAAAGCGGACTGGTTCATATTTCACAATTGAAAGACGGTTTCGTTTCAGATGTGAATGAAGTGGTAAAATTACATCAGCACGTTCAGGTAAGGGTTACAGAAGTGGATGAGGCGAGAAAAAGAGTGCAGTTGAGTATGATTTTGTAATAAAATAATGAAAATATCAGAACTAAAAGAAAGGAAAACGACTCGCAGAGCCACGCGAGATTTTGATTTGGAAGGTAATCGTATTTATAATGAATTTGAGTATGATTTGCCCTACAAAGTTGATTTTCCACATAGTGATAAACAAAGACAAGTCGCCAAGATCATCGACATGATCCCTTTATTTCTAATATTTCTTTTCATTTTTCAACAAAATCTGTTTATGTCATTTTTGTTTTCAGTAATATTTGTCATAATCATTGGAAGTATTGCAGAAACAATGTGGGGAACAACTTTAGGAAAAAAACTCTTCAGGATGGTTGTGATCAATGATCTTGGAAATTTCCCTGATTTTCCGACATCCTTAAAAAGAAATTTCCTATGTCTATCAAACTTTTATCCTTCTTTTTCAGAGTACACCACCAACAATGTTGCTTTTGGAAAACAATTACACTTTAGTACGGATCTAAGCATGCACATGAACAATAAACTGTGCAAAACCTATATTGTAAAAGAAGCTCAATTACAGAAAATCAAAAAGCTTTTAGAATAAAAAAGTAGCTTAAAATTAAGCTACTTTTTCATTCTTATTTATAATCTTTAGAATCTCTTCTCGGTTGTTTAATATCTGGCCATTTGGTAGGCTGACCTTTATCATCAAACGGCATTGCTCTTTTTTCCCTGTTGGTAAATTCAGGATCTTCAGATGCCATATACGCTAATGTTGCGGTAAGAATTACATTGCTTTTAACCTCATCAAAAACAATCTTATCATAAGTATCTTTTGTAGTGTGCCAGGTATATCCAAAATATCCCCAGTTCAAAGAACCTAAAGAAAATCCTGGAACTCCCGCAGCCACAAATGATGCATGATCGGAACCGCCTCCCCCTGGCATTCCCGGAAAATCTGTTTTAATCTGATCTTTAATATTTTTAGGAACAGCATTTAGCCATTTCCCGATGTAATCATAAGAATTTACAAAACCCTGTCCACTAATATTCACTACTCTACCCGTTCCGTTATCTTGATTAAATGCGGCTTGTGTACCTTTAATAATTTCAGGATTGTCAACAACAAATCCTCTTGAACCATTCAAGCCCTGCTCTTCGCTTCCCCAAAGTCCAACGACAATTGTTCTTTTATTATTAGGATAATATTTTTTCAGAATTCTCATGGTCTCCAACATCGTTAAAACGCCTGTTCCGTTGTCTGTTGCGCCCTGAGCACCATCCCAGGAATCCAAATGGGCAGAAAGAATCACATATTCATTGGGCTTTTCTTTACCTTTAATCATCCCAACGGTGTTAAAAGTTTTGGCTTCGGGAAGAATTTTCGACCGTGCCTCAACTTTAATTCTCGGTTTCTGACCATTTTCCGCCATTCTGTACAACATTCCGTAATCTTCAACATCAATATCGATCATTGGAATTTTTGTTGTTTTTGCTCCGAAAATCCTGTTAGCTCCCATTATTCCGGTCCAGTTGGAAATAGAAATCCCTGCAGCTCCAGCTTTTTCCAGTGCTTCAGGAAGTGTATTATTATCGTAGCCAATGCTTTTTACATAATCAGCAAAATCTTTCGTTGCTTTTACTTTATCAGCTTTTAATTTTTCATATAATTCAGGTGTTGCAAATTCTTTAATCTGCTCATCAGAACGACCGAGCTTTTGATATTGAGCGATTAAAATAATCTTCCCTTTTGCAAAAGTCAGCCATTTGTCAAATTCAGCTTTTGTAGTTACTTTCGGAAGAATAATAACTTCAGCTTCGATTGCTTTTTTGGTTGATGGACTCCATGCTAATTGTGTTGCAGATAAGGTCTTTACTCTTGGATAAATCATATCAACGTGCGTAATTCCTCTCTGCCAGCCTTTCCATGTCCCGAATTGTTGCAGATTCGCTTCAATATCCCATGAACGAAGTTTTTGGGCTGTCCATTCATTAGCCGCTAACATTTCAGGGGTTCCGACTAAACGGGGCCCGATTCCGTCAAGAAGTTCATATGCCATATTTTCTAATTGAGAATTGGTATTTACTTCATTAACAAAACTTTGAACAATCGGATCTAATTTTTCCTGAGAATTGGTTTGTACCTGTGCGAAAGAGAATTGTGCAGCTACCACTACGGCAGGAACTACAAAAAATCTGTTTATCTTCATATTATTTATCGATTGGCTTAAAGATAAAGAGATTTTGGGAAAAAGGAAAGTGAATTATGAATTGTCAATTCATTTCGTTTGTGAATTTTCTATTCTAATGATTAAATTCACTATTTGATTGTTATGCAAAATTGACATTTTAAAACAAAAAAACCGACTTCGAAAAGCCGGTCTCAGTAATAACTATTTTTTTGATTCTTCAACAGAAACTTTTCTGAAGTCTTTGAATAATTTGCTTAATTCTAAAGCTGATTTACGAGCTCTAGTTCCAGCAGCTTTATTTCCTTTTTCTACTTGTTGGTTTGCTTCAGTTGTAAAAGCTTCAAATTCTGCGTTGATTTTTTCAATTAATTCTTTCATTATTTTAAAAATTTAGGCTGCAAATATAGGTTTTATGGTGATTCCAGCCTAATTGTGAAGATAAAAAAACAAAGAATTAATGAAAAATTATACCATTGTTTTAAAATCCTACAAATTGAACGGATAAATGAAGTAAACTTTAGCTCCAATCATAGCAGACATGGTTTTATCAGATAATTTCATTGCGTTTGAAATTTTATTGAAAAAAGGTCAGAATTTCTTCTGACCTGTACTCATATTAAAAGTATTACTCAAAGATTACACAATTAAGCTCATCATATTCGGTGAATCATTCAGATAAAATTCAAAATACCCCAAGTTTTTCATTCTCGCAAGTAAGCCTTCAAAATCGTCGGGATTCAAAAGTTCAATTCCTACCGTTGCAGAAGCAGTTTCCCGTGAATTCTTCTTGGTATATTCAAAAAAAGTAATGTCATCGTTTTCACCCAAAACATCTAAAACAAATTCTTTAAGCGCACCGGGACGTTGCGGAAATTTCACCACAAAATAATGTTTAAGTCCCTTATAAAGCATCGCCCGTTCCTTAATTTCTTCAGTTCTGGTGATATCGTTATTACTTCCACTGATGATGCAAACCACGTTTTTTCCCGTAAGATCTTCATTAAAAACATCCGGAGCAGCGATAGACAATGCGCCAGCAGGTTCCAAAACCATTGCGTCTTTATTGTACACTTCAAGCAACGTTTCGCAGACTTTGCCTTCATCTACAACCATACAATCGTAGATTTTATGTTTACATATTTGAAAATTCAAATCTCCAACTTTCTGCACTGCCGCTCCGTCTACAAAAGAATCTATCTTGGTAAGTCGGGTATTAATTCCCATTTCAACAGATCTTTTCATTGATGCCGCCCCTTTCGGTTCTACCGCAATGATTTTTGTTTCCGGGGATAAAACAGAAAACACCGTTACAATACCTGCCAACAATCCGCCACCGCCGACCGGAACAAAGATATAATCAATCTTTTCATGGGTCTGCTGCAAAATTTCCATCGCCAAAGTTGCCTGTCCTTCAATAATCTGAACATCATCAAAAGGATGAATAAAAGCCGCTCCTGAATGGTCACAAAAATTGATTGCTTCATTTTTACATTCATCAAAAGTATCTCCGAAAAGTCTTATTTCAATACACTTTTCACCAAACATGGCAACCTGTTCCAGTTTTTGTTTTGGAGTGGTTACAGGCATTAAAATAGTTCCTTTTATCTGAAGTTTATTGCAGGCAAAAGCCACTCCCTGCGCATGATTTCCTGCACTGGCACAGACAATTCCTTTTTCAGTATTACCTTCCTGATAAAGATTGAAAATCTTATTATAAGCACCTCTTATCTTGTAAGATCTCACAGGTTGCATATCTTCCCGTTTCAAAAAAACATTGGCTGAAATTTTCTTCGAAAGCCTGTGACTTTTCTGTAATGGCGTAATTTCAACTACATTTTCAAGCGTTTTTTGAGCTTTTTTAATTGAATCTAATGATGAATAGCTGACGGTATCAGTTTTCATATTCAAATGCTTTATCCGGACGAAGTGCTCTTACCGCTTTTCCGGCTTGCCACAATTCGCTGTTTTTTAATTCTTCCAGTTCTGCATTCAACTTTTCTCTATAATCTGACTTGCTGTTGCTGGAGATTGATTTTTGAGATTCATTTCCCTGTTCTACACTTTCGTACAGTTCTTCAAAAACGGGTTTTGTGGCTTCGTAGAATTTTTTCCACCAGTCCAAAGCGCCTCTTTGTGCAGTGGTTGAGCAGTTGGCATACATCCAATCCATTCCGTTTTCGGCAACTAATGGCATTAATGATTGTGTTAATTCTTCCACCGTTTCATTAAAAGCTTCAGACGGAGAGTGACCTTTTGATCTCAACACTTCGAACTGAGCTGCAAAAAGTCCCTGAATCGCTCCCATTAAAGTTCCTCTTTCTCCCACCAAGTCACTATATACTTCTTTCTTGAAATTAGTTTCAAAAAGATAACCGCTTCCCACCGCAATTCCCAAAGCGACAACTTTATCTTTCGCATTTCCGGTAGCATCCTGATGAATGGCAAAGCTGCTGTTCAATCCTTTTCCTTCTACAAAAAGTCTTCTTAAAGATGTTCCTGAACCTTTCGGAGCAACCAAAATAACGTCGACATCTTTTGGAGGAACAATGCTCGTCTGATGATTATACGTTACACCAAAACCATGTGAAAAATAAAGTGCTTTTCCCGGAGTCAAATGTTTTTCTAATGTTGGCCAAAACTCAATTTGAGCCGCATCACTCAAAAGATAGCAAAGAATCGTTCCTTTTTCAGCCGCCTCTTCCAATTCAAACAAAGTTTCTCCCGGAACAAAACCGTCATTCATTGCTTTATCCCAGCTTTTCGAATTTTTTCTTTGTCCAACGATTACATTAATTCCGTTATCTTTAAGATTAAGCGCCTGTCCTGGTCCCTGAATTCCGTAGCCCAACACGGCAACTGTTTCATTCTGTAATACTTCCTGAGCTTTTTCTATAGGAAATTCTTCTCTTGTCACCACGTTTTCTTCAATGCCTGCAAAATTAATTAGTGCCATAATTTTTTACTATTTTTATTGTTAAATTTTTATTGATATTCGTTCATTTCGAATGAACTGAGTTTTTGATGAAAGCCGTAATTTTCTTTAATAACTGCTATTCTTCCGCTTCGGATAAATTCCATTAAGCCGTGAGGTTCAATGATTTTCAGGAAATTGTCGATTTCTTCGTAATGACCCACAATATTGAAAACCGTATAATCTTTTCTCACACAAACGATTGTCGCTCCGTACTGACGCAGAATTCTTTCCACATAAAACTTTTCGGAAACGATGTCTGTCTCAATTTTAAATAAAGCCATTTCCTGCCAGACAATTTCTTCATCGGTATTGTAATAGACCTTAATGACATCAACCAGTTTTTGAATCTGTCTTGAAATTTTTCTTACGGTTTCATAACTTTCCTTAATAACAATCGTAAATCTCGAAATACTTTCGATCTCTGTCGGTGAAACATTCAGACTTTCAATATTCAATCCTCTTCTTGAAAAGATTATTGCTATTTTGGTCAGCAATCCGACCTGATTTTCGGTGAAAACACTGATGGTATATTCTTTTTTATTCATTGTAATAGATTTATTTTAAACGAATTTCGCTTACACTGCAACCCTGCGGAACCATAGGAAATACATTGTTTTCCTTTCCTACTTTAATTTCAAGAAGGTAAGCACCGTCGGTTTCCAGCATTTCTTTTAATGAAGATTTTAATGATTCTCTTTGCTGAACGTGTTTTCCGTTAATTCCATACGCTTTGGCGACTGCGGGGAAATCCGGACTTGTAATGTCTACGAAAGAATAACGTCTGCTGTGAAAAAGTTCCTGCCACTGACGAACCATTCCCAAAAATGAATTATTCATCACGATCATTTTAACCCCGATATTGAATTGAGAAATTGTCCCTAATTCCTGAATATTCATCTGAAAACCACCGTCTCCGGCAATACAAATTACATGTTTGTCCGGATTTGCCATTTTTGCACCTATGGCGGAAGGCAGACCGAAACCCATGGTTCCCAAACCGCCTGAAGTCACATTTCTTTTCGAATCTTTAAACATCGCATATCGACAGGAAATCATCTGATGCTGACCGACGTCGGTGCAGATAATATAATCTCCATTTGTGAGTTCATTTAAATATTTTAAAACCTCTCCCATCGTTAATTCCTCCGAATCAGGATTCAGTTCCTTTCTAATAACTTCCTCATTTTCTTCATATTGAAACTGCTTAAAGCGATTCAGCCATTCATTATGATAATTTTCATTAACTAAATCCATTAACAACGGTAATGTTTCTTTACAATCACCCAAAACCGGAACTTCAGCTTTTACATTTTTATCTATTTCAGCTAAATCAATATCTAAATGAATCACTTTTGCCTGTCTCGCATACTGGTCTAATCTTCCTGTCACACGATCGTCAAAGCGCATTCCGACAGCAATTAATACATCGCAGTCATTCGTTAATTTGTTGGGTGCATAATGACCATGCATTCCAAGCATTCCTACATACAAAGGATGTTCTGTTGAAAGTGCACCCAATCCTAAAACCGTTGCAGCAGCGGGAATACCTGCCTTTTCAATGAAATTTTTCAATTCATTTTCAGCTTTTCCCAAAATAACGCCCTGACCAAAAAGTAATAAAGGTTTTTTCGCCTGATTAATTATTGAAGCAGCCTGTTCTACATATTCATTTTTAACTTTAGGCTTAGGCTGATAAGATCTTATGTATTTGCAGGCTTCATAACTTTCAAAATCAATTTCCTGAAGCTGAGCATTTTTGGTAATATCAATTAAAACCGGTCCTGGTCGACCCGTTTTTGCAATATAAAAAGCCTTCGCCAACACTTTTGGAATATCTTCTGCATCGGTAACCTGACAATTCCATTTGGTAACGGGAGCGGTAATATTGATGACATCAACTTCCTGAAATGCGTCTGAGCCCAACAGTGAAGCGAAAACCTGCCCCGTAATGCAAACCAAAGGCGTACTGTCGATCATGGCATCTGCCAAACCTGTTACAAGATTTGTAGCTCCGGGACCGCTTGTAGCAATGGCAACTCCTGTTTTATCTGACGACCGTGAAAATCCCTGCGCCGCATGAATTGCCCCCTGCTCATGCCTTACCAAAATATGTCTGATTGAATCTTTATAATCGTAAAAAGCATCGTAAATAGGAATGACTGCGCCTCCCGGATAACCGAAAACGATTTCTACCTTTTCGGCTTTTAAAATTTCAAGAATGACCTCTGCGCCTTTCAGTTTTCGTACTGCTGAAACTTTTGTTTCTTCTAACTCATTTAATGATAATTCCATTTTTTTAATTTAAAAATCAGTTATACATCCTTGTGAAGCATCAGATACAAGCTTGGCATATTTATACAAAACCCCGCTTTTCACTTTATAATCCTGTTGCTTGAAACCAGCTTTTCTTTCCTTTAATTCTTTCTCTGAAATCATCAGATTGATGGTATTTTTTTCTGCATCAATTTCGATAATGTCATTATTTTCAACAAAACCAATCAATCCGCCTTCAAAAGATTCCGGAGTGATATGACCTACTACAAAACCATGCGTTCCTCCTGAAAATCTGCCGTCTGTAATTAATGCTACATTTTTTCCTAAACCCGAACCCATTAAAGCAGAAGTTGGTTTCAACATTTCAGGCATTCCCGGAGCGCCTTTTGGACCTTCATTCTTTATTACAACAACATCTCCTTCCTGAATCACTTTATCTTCAATTCCTTTAATAAACTGTTTTTCACCGTCAAAAACCCTTGCTTTTCCTTTGAAAAAACTTCCTTCTTTTCCTGTAATTTTTGCCACACAGCCTCTTTCCGCCAAATTTCCATACATTATTCTGATGTGTCCGGTTTCTTTGATCGGTTCATCAATTTTTTTAATAATATCCTGTTCCCTGTCAATAATTGAAGTGATATTTTCTAAATTTTCAGCAATCGTTTTTCCTGTAACCGTCAAACAATCACCATGAATTAAACCTTCATCCAACAAATATTTCATTACTGCTGGAACTCCGCCCACTTTATGTAAATCCTTCATGAGATATTTTCCGCTTGGTTTTAAATCTGCTAATAAAGGTGTCGTATCACTTATTTTCTGAAAATCATCAAGTGTTAATTTGCAGCCTATACTTTTTGCAATCGCAATAAAATGGAGCACTGCATTGGTACTTCCACCCAAAACCATAATCATTCTCAGAGCATTTTCAAAAGCCTTTGGAGTCATGATGTCTGATGGTTTGATATCTTTTTCGAGAAGAATTTTCATGTAATATCCTGCAAACTCACATTCATCCTTTTTCTCCTTACTCAAAGCTGGGTAAGATGACGAATAAGGCAAACTCATTCCCAACGCCTCGATTGCAGAAGCCATGGTATTTGCGGTGTACATTCCGCCACAAGCTCCTGCGCTTGGGCATGAATTTTTTATAATTCCATCGTAATCTTCATCGGAAAGTTTTCCGGCAATTTTATTTCCCAAAGCTTCAAAAGCAGACACGATATTGAGGTCGTTTCCTTTATAGTGCCCCGCTTCAATGCTTCCTCCGTATACCATAATTGAAGGTCGGTTCAATCTTGCCATCGCCATTACAGAACCAGGCATATTTTTATCGCAACCAGGCACGGTGATCAGTCCGTCGTAATATTGTCCGGCACAAACCGCTTCGATACTGTCTGCAATAATATCACGACTTACCAGAGAATAGCGCATTCCGTCGGTTCCGTTGGTCATTCCGTCGCTGATTCCGATGGTGTGAAACATTAAACCAACCAAATTTTGATTATTCACGCCTTTTTTCACGATTTCGGAAAGTCCGTTAAGGTGCATGTTGCAGGTATTCCCATCGTAACCCATACTTGCCACTCCTATTTGAGCTTTGTCGAAATCTTCTTTTTTAAAACCGATTCCGTAAAACATTGCCTGAGTTGCCGGCTGTGTAGGATCCTGCGTCAGTATTTTTGAATATTTATTTAATTCTTTACACATATTGAGGCTGTTTTTTCAGATACGTAAAATCCTCTTCTACCACCAGATGCCTGTATGCTTTTTGAATTAAAGCAGAAACACTATTTTCCCAATCAAGCCTAAATGAAACAGTATCCAACGATTCCAACGCCACAATTTCTGCGGCGGTTCCACAGAAAAAAGCGGCATCTGCACCTTTCATTTCTTCAGGTGTAAAATCTCGTTCTTCAAAATAAATCCCTAACTGATTAGCTAAATCAAAAACGGTATTACGAGTTATTCCCGGCAGGATATTACCTGTTTTTGGAGTATATAATTTTGAATCTTTTTCAAAGAAAACGTTAGCACCCGAGCTTTCAGCCACAAACCCATTGCTATCCAACAACAAAGCTTCATCAAAACCTTTGTCTTTAGCTTCCTGACAGGCTAAAATAGAATTAACATAATGTCCGCTTACTTTTGCTTCAATTCTAAAAGCCTTAGGATTTGGTCGCTCGAAAGAAGAAGTCATTACTTTCATTTTGTCTGACATATAGCCGTTATCCCAGTTCCAAACTTCGATGACCAGCGAACTTTTTTGTCCTTTTGATAATGACATATTGGGCGAACAGATCACCAATGGACGGATATAAGCGTTATTTAAATTATTCATTTCTAATAATTTATACGTAATATCAATCATATCCTGTGTTGAATAATCAAATGGAATCATCATCAGTTCCGCAGATCTTCTTAATCTGTCATAATGCTCTTCTGCTTTAAAAATTTTCGCTCCGTTGGCAGTTTTGTATAATTTTATTCCTTCAAAAACGGCATAACCGTAATGAAGCGACTGTCCGTAAAGATCGGTTGAGGCTTTTGAGGCTTCTACAAACTCTCCGTCAAAATAGAGAAAGCTTCTCTCGTTGTAGTACATATTTTTTAGTTTTAAATTCTAATTTTCGATTATAAAAAAACCACCCCCGGATGAGGATGGTTATTTTTAATGTATACTTTTTTGAAGTTCAACAATACCACCACTCATCACCGGAACCCGATAATGACAATAATGATAATAATAATGTTGAACAATTTATTCATTTCGTTGCTTTAACAATACAAATGTAGATTTTATTTTTAATTAAACAAGCGTTTTTATAACTATTTTTAAAAACTTCATAAAACCGATAAAAATTCAATTAGATTAGATTTAATTTTATAGTATCTGAAAATAAATAATTTCTGTGACAAAACTTGTAGAGATTCTCTTCTGTAAATTCAAACAAAAAATATTTATTCTGTTCAAAAATTACCAATTAAAATAGCAAAATTACTTCACCTTTTGTATTCAATTTCTACAATCATTTTTTTAAATTTTCAGGATTTGAAAATTTAGTCTACCTTTGCAGTAGACTTATCGAGAAAGGCGGAGGGATTTGGCCCTGTGAAACCTTAGCAACCGGCAGATTCTATCATGTAAAGGTGCTAATTCCAACCCAAAAGGGGGAAGATAACTGATGTCAATATTATTTCAATATTCCATTTCTTGACAGTCTTTTTTATGGATTTATATCCAAATGATCTATTATTAAAAATTATTTAAACGAACAATGAAAAAGCTTAGCATTTCTGTATTAATGCTTTGTGCAGTATGGGTTTCTGCACAAGAAGTTGAAAAGGAAAAACATATAGAAGATGTTATTATCGTAGGTAACAGAAACAATAAAAGAACAAAAATTGATACACCCGTTCCGGTGGACATCATCAACATAGATAAAATTCAGAAATCAGCGCCACAAACAACCGTTCAGGATCTTTTAAATTATGTAATTCCTTCCTTCAATTCAGTACGACAGTCTTCGGAACATATTGATCCTGTTTCTCTGCGTGGTTTAGGACCGGATCAGGTTTTGGTTTTGGTGAACGGAAAAAGAAGACATACAACTTCATTAGTCAATTATCAAAATACCGTTGGAAATGGTTCTGTCGGCACAGATTTAAGTACTATTCCTGTTATTGCAATCGACAGAATTGAAGTTTTGAGAGATGGTGCAGCCGCCCAATATGGTTCTGATGCCATTGCCGGAGTCATTAATATTATTCTTAAAAAAAATATCGGTGCAACTGCAAGTGCAACGTACGGAATTTCGGGACGAAATGACGGAGAAACGTATCAGGCAGGCGTTAATTACGGAACTTCTTTAGGAAAACAAGACAGTTTTGTCAATTTATCTTTACAATTAAATTATCGTGGAAAGACTACCCGTACACAGAATCACAATCTGGATATTTATGGTGACAATTTTGCGTATGATTTCGCTGATGATCCTGTTGCAGCAAGAGCTTTGGATGATCAAAAGATTCTTGAGAATGGTTTGACTCGTGATGACTTCAATTTCCAGATCGGTGATGCACAAATCAAACAGGCGCAATTGTTTTTCAATGCAGAATATCCTTTAAATGAACAATTTAAACTATATACTTTTGGAGGTTTCAGTTTAAAAGAAGGAAAAGGATTTGGCTTCAGAAGACTTCCAAGTGAAAAATCTAATATCGTTGAATCTATTTATCCGAACGGTTTTCAGGCATCTTTAGGTTCGCAGATTTATGATTTTTCTTACGCTGTAGGAACAAAATATAATGCTAACAATTGGCTGATTGATTTAAGCAATACTTTCGGTAGCAATACATTCAATTATAATGTTGACAATACCAATAATGCATCGCTGGGAATAAATTCACCGACAAGTTTTTACGCCGGAGCGCACAGTTTTCTTCAAAATACCATTAACCTTGATGTTTCTAAAAATTTAAACCAGTTCAATATTGCATTCGGTGGAGAATTCAGATTTGAAAAATATCAGATAAAAGCCGGAGACGAAGCATCTTACACTCAATATGATGTTAATGGAAATGTTGCGACAGAAGGCTCAACAGTTTTAGGAAATGGTGGCTCGCAGTCTTTTATAGGTTTTTCTCCTGATAATGCTTTGAAAAAATCAAGAAACTCAACGGCCGTTTATGCTGATATTTCTTATGATTTAGATAAAAAATTTAATGTAGATTTAGCCGGAAGGTTTGAAAATTATTCAGATTTTGGAAGTACCCTGAACGGAAAATTAGCTTTACGTTATGAATTTATTAAAAATTATGCGATTCGCGGAGCGGTAGGAACAGGTTTCAGAGCGCCATCTTTACAACAGCAATATTTTAATAATTCTTACGCCGATATTTCTACTTCTGGATCAGGAATCGTCACTAAAGGCATTTTCACCAATGACAGCGCCGCCGCACAGGCATTAGGTTTTGATAAACTGAAACAGGAAACTTCAGTTAATGGAAGTGTCGGGTTCACGTTAAAACCAGCTAACAGGCTTTTCATCACATTAGACGGATATTTCATTAAAGTTAAAGACAGAATTGTTATTACCAGCAATATTACCGACCCAAGATTGGAAGAATATAGTGTAGAAAGCGGAAGATTTTTCGCCAATGCTATCGATACGGAAACCAAAGGGGTTGATTTAGTTATAACCTATGACTGGAAAATAGGTGGCGGAAATTTGAATATCAATCTAGCCGGAAATTACACAGAAACAAAAATTACAGATTTCCATTTTCCAGAGAATTTGGGAACGCCGCAGAACGAATTTTTCGGTCCGGATCAGATCAATATCATCGAAACGCTTTCGCCAAAAACCAAGGCGACTTTGGGCTTAAATTATAGCATTGACAAGTTTAATTTTATGGTGAGAAATACCTATTTCGGAAAAGTGATCAGAGACGGTTATCCGTTTGGCGGTGTTCAGGAATTTGCTCAAAAATTGGTAACGGATATTAGTGTAGGATATGATATTACGAAAAACATTAACCTTACCATCGGCGCCAATAATGCTTTTGATGTTTTCCCCAATCTGCAGATTTATGAGAATTCTTATTACGGAGTTTTCAAATATGCGCCAGTGCAAATGGGAACTTTGGGAAGTTATTTCTTTGGAAGAGTGAATTTTAGCTTTTAATTAATTTCATTTCTTCAAAACCGAAAAGAACAAAATTTATCAAAAATATTTCCTTTTTTAGAGTTGAAAATATTTTTGATAAATTTTCATTTTTAAACATTATTTTATTTAAATGAATACACCTGAACATAAAATCGGTTGGAAAACCGCCGTCGCCATCGTTGTTTCCAATATGATCGGAACGGGAATTTTTACAACGTTAGGATTTCAGTTGGTAGATATTACCAATACGTACAGCATTTTTCTGCTTTGGGGAATTGGCGGAATTTTAGCATTGTTCGGGGCATTTTGTTATGCAGAATTAGGTGTTAATTTTAAAGGAAACGGTGGCGATTACATCTATCTAAAAGAAACCTACCACCCTATTTTAGGATATCTGGTAAGCTGGATTTCCCTGATTATCGGGTTTTCGTCACCTGTTGCGCTGGCAGCACTGGCAATGTCAAAATATCTTTCCGTTTTTGATTTTACTTTTGGTATTCCTTTTTCGATTGCCATAATTTTTCTGGTGGCAATTTCTTTGTCTTTTAGTTTAAAAGGTTCGAGCCGATTTCATAACTTCTTTACTTTCATTAAAATAGCTTTCATCATTATTTTAATTATTTTAGGCGTTGTCCTTTCTGAACCAAATTCTATCGGAAACAGTCTGAATTTTGGGAATTCCTGGGGAAAAGAAATCATGCTCCCTGCTTTTGCCACTTCCCTCGTCTTTGTAACATACTCATATACAGGATGGAATTCTGCTTCTTATATTGCAGGAGAAATCGATAATGTCCATAAAAATCTTCCAAAATCATTAATTATAGGAACGGTTTTCGTGACGGTTTGCTATGTTTTGATTAATTATATTATGTTGAAACACGTTCCAGTTCATCAATTAGCCGGAAAGGAAGATGTGATGGGTGAAGCCGCCAATAATATGCTGGGAATTTCTTTCGGAAAGGTTGTTAATGTTTTTATTGCTTTACAGTTGGTTGCGACCATCAGCGGTTATCTTTGGGTAGGTTCGAGGCTGACTCAGGCTTTTGCGAAAGAAAACCGGCTGTGGAAATCTCTATCAGTTAACAATAAAAAAGGAATCCCTGTTCGTGCTATTTTTGCCCATGCTATAATTGCAACGATTATTATTCTGTCGGGAAGTTTTAAAGAGATTTTCGTGTATACCGCTTTTATTCTTCAGTTGTTTGCGAGTTTGGCGATTTCTACAGTATATTTTATTAAAAAAGATCAGCGGAAAATATTTAAGTCGAATTTGTTTTATATTTTCCCTACTGTTTTTCTGCTGTTCAGCATTTACATTTTATATTTTACCTTTATTAATAATCCAAAAGAAAGCATTATCGGATTGGGAATTATCGCAGTCGGACTTATATTATATTTGGTTGATAAAAAAATATCTTCAAAATAAAAGTTAAGAAATTTTAAAAATCATCTTGTTGTGATTATTAAAAATTTCTATATTTACAAAAAATAACACACAAATATGGAAGAAAATAACGCCTTTTCAGGTGGCATTTTAAA
>Ga0308171_1000571_pt1 | contig 73183 bp, 74 predicted proteins | sample PhyGR1_FD_202135 | JGI IMG/M metagenome (GOLD analysis project Ga0308171, IMG submission 202135) | Phyllosphere microbial communities from UC Gill Tract Community Farm, Albany, California, United States - DLSLSG.R1 | ecosystem: Host-associated > Plants > Phyllosphere > Unclassified | place: USA...
CCGACTTCAGCGACGCCTCGATACCGATGGCGAGGCTGTCGTTGGGCGAGAGCACCACGTTGACCTTCTTGCCGTCGCCGTAGAACGACGAGAGGCGGTTGTCCATCTCGGCCTGCGCCTTGTCGGAGGCCCAGCCCTGGATGCCGATCGACGCCCACGCGTCGTCGTTCGCGGGCGACTTGCCGCTCGGGACGACCAGCTGGCCCTTGTCGACGTACGGCTTCAGGACGTCCCACGCGCCGGCGAAGAAGAACTTCGCGTTGTTGTCGTCGGGGCTGCCGGCGAAGGGCTCGAGGTTGAAGGGGCCCTTGCCGTCCTTGAGGCCGAGCTGCGTCTCGATGTACTGGCCCTGCAGGGTACCGACCTTGTAGTTGTCGAACGTGGCGTAGTAGTCGACGTTCTCGCTGCCGTTGATCAGGCGGTCGTAGGCGATGACCGTGGCGTTCTGCGCCTTGGCCTCCTGGAGCACCGGACCCAGGGTCGAACCGTCGATCGCGGCGATCACGAGGATCTTCGCGCCGCCCGAGATCTGGTTCTGGATCTGGCTGATCTGCTGGTCGGTCTTGTTGTCGGCGTACTGCAGGTCGACGGTGCAGCCGGCGTCCTGGAGCTTCTTCTGGAGCTGCTCACCGTCGTTGATCCAGCGCTCGAGGCTGCGGGTCGGCATCGCGATACCGACGTTGCACTCGGTGCCGCCGCTGGCGGCGTCGCCTCCTCCGGCGGGTGCGCGCTCAGCGCTGCACGCTCCGAGACCGACGGCGAGAGCGGCGATGGCCGCACCGGTCAGGATTTTCTTCAGCATGTGATCTGCGTTCCTCTCTGAACTGCAGGGACCCCCGTGGCCGTACCCGTGCCCTCCCCGGCACAGATCGGGTACGTCTTCGTCCCGGCTTCCTGGTGCCGTCGCAATTATGACGGCTCCGAAAAATTATCTAGCGGCGGGGGTTTTGTCTATAGCCACGTCAAAATTCTTTGCGGCCGTGATCAGACCGTGACCAGCGCTCGTCGCGGTCGGCCCCGGACCACAGATCCCCGCACTCCACGAGGTCGGCGTTCTGCGCGATCAGGTACGGGCGCGCCCCGATGTCACCCCGGACGGCGGCGCTGACCGCCTCCCAGTGCGCGCGGCCGATCAGCACGGGATGCCCCGGCACCCCGTCGTACACCGCCTGGGCGAGCGCGTCGGGCTGCGCTCGACGGACCAGGCGCGCGATCGCCGCGGGGTCGGCATCCGGTGTGTCGACCGGCATGATCACCGCGGCGGAAGCGGGTCCGGATGCCGCGACCGCGAGGCTCGCGCGGACCGCGGCAGCGACCCCCGACGCCCAGTCCGGCACGCGGACGATCGTGGCGGCCGGCGGAACGAGCGGGGCCGCCTCGTCGGCCGCGGCCCCGAGGGCGACGAGGATCTCGCCGCACCCGGCCGCGCGGAGAGCCCGGACCGCGAGGGCGACCCAGGGCGTGCCGGCCGGGGTGCGGGCGAGGGCCTTGGGGCCGCCGAACCGGCGGCCGGCCCCCGCGGCGAGGACCACTCCGCACGGTGGCTCGAGGGGTTCGGCGGGCATGGTCACGACAGCGTAGCGTGCGCGAAACACGCTCCGACTACCGTCGCGTCCATGCTCGATCTGGCCGCCGACCTGGTGCCGCTGCTCGACGCGGGAGTGCCCGTCGCGGCGGTCACGGTCACCGCCGTCGTCCGCAGCGCACCGCGCGGCGTGGGGGCCACGCTCGCCGTCACGCGCGATGCCCGCGTGATCGGCTCGATCTCGGGCGGGTGCGTCGAGAGCGACGCCGTGATGCTCGGCCTCGACGCCCTGCGCACGGGCACCGTGCGGCGCGCGCGCTTCGGATTCTCGGACGACGGCGTCGTCACCCCGATCGCCGCGGGACTCGCGTGCGGCGGGGCGGTGGACGTGGTGGCGTACCCGATCGACGGTGCCGCGGTGCGGGCGGCCTTGGGGGACGCCCGCGCCGGACGGGAGGCGACGCTCCGCCTCGACCTCGACGGCGAGCCGCTCGAGCTGCGCCGACCGGCCCTGCCGCGGCTGATCGTGCTCGGAGCGGGCGAGCACGCCGCCGCCCTCTGCCGCCTCGGCGCCGCCGCGGGCTTCGCCGTGACCGTGTGCGACGACTGGGCGCTTCTCGTCACGCGCGAACGGTTCCCGGATGCCACCGAGCTCGTCGTCGCGGCGCCCCACGACTACCTCGCGACCCTCGCCGCGCCCGACGCCCGCACCGCGATCTGCGTACTCACGCACGACGAGCGCCTCGACGTCCCCGCGCTGCGCGCCGCCCTGCGGATGCCCGTGGGCTTCGTCGGCGCGATGGGTGCCCGCGCGACGGTCGCGCGGCGCGCGATGCTCCTGCGCTCCGCGGGAGTCACGGATGCCGAGCTCTCGCGCCTGCACTCCCCTCTCGGCCTCGACCTCGGCGGCACCACCCCGGAGGAGACGGCGCTGTCGGTGATCGCCGAGATCGTGGCATCCCGGAACTCCGCCGACGCGAGACCGCTTCGGGACGGACACGGTCCCCTGCGGCAGAGGGACGACGCGTGCGCGGTGAGGAGCGCGTGAGCGCTCTCGTGGTGCGCGGCGCGGTCGCGGTGGTCGACGGCACCGGTCGCGTGCGGACGGACGACGTCGTGTGCATCGACGGCGTGATCGTCGAGGGTGCCGCTCCGACGGGGGCGACGGTCGTGGACGCCACGGGCTGCGTCGTCACGGCGGGTCTCGTCAATGCCCACCACCACCTGCTGCAGACGGCGTTCCGGACGCTGCCCGGCACCCGCGGCATCCCGATGCGGGAATGGCTGCCGGCGATGGCGGCCGCGTACACGACCGCGGGAGTCGACCCCGAGCTGACCGGTCTCGCCGCGCGAGCGGGGCTCGCCGAAGCGCTGCTGAGCGGCGTCACGACCGTCGCCGACCACCACCTCACCTGGCCGAGCGGCGCCGACACGGTCGGCATGGCGCGATCCGCGGCGGAGGCCGCCGCCGAGCTCGGGGCGCGCCTCGTGTTCGTCCGGGGAGCGGCGCGCGACGATCCGCAAGAGGCCGCGGCCTCGGCCGACGCGATCGTGCGGGCACTGGTTCCGGGAACGCCGGGCGGTGTCTCGGACGACGGGATGCTGCAGGTCGCGGTCGGACCCGCCGGGGTGCACAGCGACCCTCGGGAGACGTTCGAGCTTCTGGGCGAGGTCGCACGGGAACACGGCCTCCGCCGCCGGACCCAGGCCAACGAGGTCGTCGACGTCGAGATCGCGCTCGACCGTTACGGCGCGCGACCCCTGGACCTGCTCGCGGAGTGGGGCTGGCTCGCCCCCGACGTGACCCTCGCCCACCTGTGCGACGTGACAGACGACGAGATCGCCCGGGTCGCGGCATCCGGAGCCTCCGCGACCCACGCACCGGGCTGCGATGTGCCGATGGGCTGGGGCATCGCTCCCGTGCGCCGACTGCTCGACGCGGGCATCGCCGTGGGACTCGGAACGAGCGGCGGCGGCAGCAACGACGCGGGACACCTGCTCGCGGACGCACGCCTGGCGATGCAGGTCTCCGCTCTCGTGGGTCCGCAACTGCCGGCATCCGAGGTCCTGTCTCTGGCGACGGCGGGCTCGGCGGACGGTCTGGGGCGGTCCGAACTGGGGCGCCTCACCCCGGGGTCCGCCGCCGACATCTGCCTGTGGGACGTGTCGGGAGTGGGGGATGCCGGCGTCGCCGACCCCGTGGCGGGACTCCTGTGGGCGTCGCCCGGGCGTCGCCCGCGCACGGTCGTCGTGCGGGGACGGATCGTCGTCGACGCGGGGCGCCTGGTCTCCGCCGACGAGGACGAGGTCGTCGCGCGGCTGTTCGAGAGGGTGGGACGATGACGACCATGGCTCCTGCGACGTCGGTCGACGACTCCCCCACCGGTGACGAGAGGCTCGGGGCGCGCGTGCGGGGGCTCCGCAAGGCCCGAGGGCTGACGCTCACCCAGCTCGCCGAGGCCGCCGCTCTGTCGCACCCCTTCCTCAGCCAGCTCGAGCGCGGGCTCGCGCGACCGAGCATGGCGAGCCTCGAGCGTCTCGCGCGAGCCCTGGGGACGAGCCGGGTCGAGCTGATCGCGGCCTCGGAGCCGCGCCGCGCGGATGCGGATGCCGAGCCGTCGTTCGTCCTCGCGGACGAAGGCGCGATCGGGCCGTACGCCGAAGGGACCGCGCGCCTCCTCGCCGACGGACCGCGACGCTTCGAACCGCTCGAGTTCTCGGGGTCGAACGCCGAGGCGGGCGACCACTACGTGCACGAGGAGGACGAGTTCCTCACCGTGCTCGAGGGGACGATCGTGATCTCGTTCGGGCTCTTCGGCGAACGAACGCTCGTGGTGGGCGACTCGGTCTACTGCCGCTCCGGCACTCCGCACCGCTGGCACTCGCCGGACGGATCGCCGTACCGACTGCTCATCGTCAAAGAACTCGTGCACGGCTCGGTGGACGACACACCCCAGGGAGACACATGAGCGGGGGGATGACCTTCGACGCCATCGTGCGGGAGCGGCGCGAAGCCGCCGACGGCGTGGTGGTGCTCGACCTCGAGCGAGCCAGCGGCACGCTGCCGCACTGGTCGCCCGGTGCGCACATCGACGTCGTGCTGCCCGGCGGGATCGAGCGGCAGTATTCGCTGTGCGGGTCGCCGAGCGAGCGCGGCACGTGGCGTATCGGCGTGCTCCGCGAGCGCGAGGGCTCGGTGTGGCTGCACGAGAACGCCCACGTCGGCGCGACGCTGCGGGTGCGCGGACCCGCCAACCACTTCCTTTTCGCGCCCACCGCGGGACGCTCGTACGTGTTCGTCGCGGGCGGCATCGGCATCACGCCGATCGTGCCGATGATCGAGGCGGCCGAGGCCGCGGGCGCGACCTGGACGCTGCTGTACGCGGGGCGCTCGCGGCGCACGATGGCCTTCGTCGACGAACTGGTCGAGCGCTACGGCGAGCGCGTCGAGGTCTTCGCTTCGGACGAAGGTCGCCGCCTCGACCTGTCCGACCGCTTCGGGACACCGGTCTCCCGCACGGTCGTGTACTCGTGCGGACCCGCGCGCCTGCTCGAAGCCCTGGAAGAGGCGATGTCGGGGTGGCCCCGAGGAAGCCTGCACCTCGAGCGCTTCGAGGCGAAGGTGCTGGGCCCGCCGGTGTGGTCCGAGCCGTTCGAGGTCGACCTCATGATGTCGGGGATCATGGTGACGGTCCCGCCGGAGCGCTCGATCCTCGACGTCGTCGAGGAGGCCGGGGCCGTCGTCCCGTCGAGCTGCCGCGTCGGCACCTGCGGCACGTGCGAGGTCGCGGTCGTCGACGGCGAGGTGGAGCACCGCGACTCCGTGCTGTCGCCGGAGGAGCAGGATGCCAACCGCTCGATGATGGTGTGCGTCTCGCGCGCGGCGTGCGAGCGGATCACGCTCGAGCTCTGACGCGCGCGGCATCCCTGCCGTCACCGGAACAGGGGATGCGACGGAAACAGGGCGATCCGGCGCGGATCGGCCTGTTCTGGTCGCGTCCCCTGTTGTCATGACGGCGCGCGGCGGCGCCCGCGGAGCGCCGCGAAAGGTTTGTCACGAGGGTCACGCCGAGGAAATACAGCGGAAACGCGCGGTTCCTAGCATCGGAACATCGCCGGATGTTGGTCACACCAACACTGGCCGGCCGCCCCAGGCGACCCGCCCCGATGCCGTGGCTCCCGTCCCGACGCCTGTCTTCTCGACTCTCCGGAGGCCCCCGTGTCTGCCGCTCCACCCGTCTCGATCGCCGCGCTCCGCGGTGTGCGCCTGCCCTCGGGCGCGCTCGTGGACGTCGCGCTCGACGGCGACGAGGTGCTCGCGGTGGTTCCGGCCGGGAGCCCTCTCCCCGACACCGACGGCGAGACGCTCGACCTCACCGGTTACCTCCTTACCGCCGCCGGAGCCGAGCCGCACGCGCACCTCGACAAGGCCCTGTCGTGGGATGCCATCCAGCCGCCGTTCGGCGATCTCGAGCGCGCGATCGAGAGCTGGCACGCCTTCGCCGTCACGCTCGACGAGGACGAGACGCTCGGACGGGCACGCGCCACGGCGCTGCGGATGCTGGCATCCGGGATCACGTCCGTGCGCACCCACGTCGACCTCCTTCGCGGCGACGACCCGCTGACGGGCGTGCGGGCGATGCTTCGCCTGCGCGACGAGCTTCAGGGCCTCATGGACATCGAGCTCGTCGCGCTCGGCGGCCCCACGATCACCGACGACGTCTTCGAGGCCGCGCTCGACGCGGGTGTCGACCTCGTCGGGGGCGCACCGCACCTCGCCGACGACCCGATCGCCGACCTCGAGCGCCTCATCGCCCTCGCCCGTCGCCGCGACGTCGGTCTCGACCTGCACACCGACGAGAGCCTCGAAGGCTTCGACACGCTCGCGACCTACGCCCGAGCCGTCACCGGCTGGCACCGGCCCCGCAGCGCCGGGCACTGCGTGCGCCTCAGCATGATGCCCGCCACGGACCTCGCCGAGCTGGCCGAGCAGATCCGCATCGCCGACATCGGCGTGATCGCCCTGCCCATCACCAACCTGTACCTCCAGGGATGGGATGCCGAGCACGCCGTGCCCCGCGGAATCGCACCGATCGGCCGGCTCAAGGCCGCGGGTGTCCGCGTCGCCGCGGGAGCCGACAACGTCCGCGATCCCTTCAACCCCGTCGGCCGCTGCGACCACCTCGAGACGGCGTCGCTGCTCGTCTCGGCGGGGCACCTCGCCCCGGCGGAGGCGATGGACGCCGTGACCGTCGGCGCGCGCGACGTGATGGGGCTGCCCGTCGCCGGTCCCGTGCCCGGTGCCCGCGCCGATCTCGTCGCGATCCGCGCCGACTCGCTCGGCGAAGCCGTGGCTTTCGCGTCCGCCGATCGCGTCGTGATCCACGGCGGTCGCCTGGTCAGCCGCACCACCGTCTCGACCGAGACGGCGACTCCCCGCCCCACCGAACCCGCCCGCGCCGCCGCACCCGCGACGACTCCCTGAACCCGACCGGAAAGTGAGCGCTCCCGTGACCTTGGCCTCTCCCGCTCCCGCAGACATCGCGGACCCGACCGCGCCTCTGCTGGACTTCCGCAACGTCGCCATGACGTTCCCCAACGGCACCACCGCCCTCTCCGGCGTCGACCTCACGGTCGGTCGCGGCGAGTTCGTCAGCGTCGTCGGCCCCTCGGGCTGCGGCAAGTCGACCCTTCTCCGCATCGCCTCGGGCCTCGAGACCGCGAGCGAGGGCACCGCGACCGTCAACACCGACCGCATCGGCTACGTCTTCCAGGATGCGACCCTGCTCCCCTGGCGCGATGTGCAATCGAACGTCGAGCTGCTCGCCGAGCTGAACTGGCAGCCGAAGCGCGTCCGCACGCCGAAGGCGAAGTGGGCGATCGATCTCGTGGGCCTGACGGGCTTCGAGAAGCACCTCCCCAAGCAGATGTCGGGCGGCATGAAGATGCGCGCCTCGCTCGCCCGCTCGCTCACCCTCGACCCCGAACTGTTCCTCTTCGACGAGCCGTTCGGCGCCCTCGACGAGATCACGCGTGAGCGCCTGAACGACGAGCTGCTGAAGATCTTCGTCGAGCAGAAGTTCGGCGGCCTCTTCATCACCCACTCGGTCTCCGAGGCCATCTACCTCTCCACCAAGGTCGTCGTGATGTCGGGTCGCCCCGGTCGCCTCGTCGACACCTTCGAGATCCCCTTCGACATGCCCCGCGATCCCGAGATCCGCTACACGGCCGAGTACGCGAAGCTCGTCGGCGAGGTCTCCCACGCCCTTCGGGAAGGACACTCATGAGCACCACGTCTGCAGAGCCGGTCGCCGCGTTGTCGCCCGAGCCCACGGCATCCACTCCCCCGCCCACTCCGCCGAAGCCGCGGACGCCCGCGCGTCGCCGGGGCTTCGGCTCCCGCGCCGCGTCGATCCTGCCGCCGCTCGGAGTGCTGGTCGTGTTGCTCGGAGCCTGGTACGGGGTGTCGATCGCGCTGAGCGCCTCGGGCAAGGGCTTCCTCATGCCCATGCCCCACGAAATGTTCACGCAGGGCTTCTTCAACCCGCAGGTGGGCTCCGACATCTGGATCGCCCTGTTCCGCACCACGGGCGTCGCCCTCACCGGCCTCGCGATCGCCATGGTGATCGGCATCGGCTGGGCCATCGCGATGTCGCTGGCCCGCTGGGTCGAGCGCTCGACGTACGCGTACGCCGTGATGCTCCAGTGCATCCCGATCCTCGCCCTGGTTCCCCTCGTGGGCTTCTGGTTCGGCTACGAGTTCCTCGCCCGCGTGATCGTCTGCGTCCTGATCGCGCTGTTCCCGATGGTGTCGAACACGCTGTTCGGCCTGCAGTCGGTCGACAAGTCGCAGCGCGAGCTGTTCCGCCTGCAGAAGGCCGACAAGTGGACGGTGCTCACCAAGCTCACCCTCCCCGCGGCCCTCCCGTCGATCTTCGTCGGTATGCGGACCTCGGCCGGCCTCTCGGTCATCGGCGCGATCGTCGGCGACTACTTCTTCCGCCGCGGTGAGCCGGGCATCGGCTCGCTCATCTCGAACTACCAGTCGCGCCTGCAGAGCGCCGAGCTGTTCGCCGCGATCCTCGCGGCGTGCCTCCTCGGCGTGGCGATCTTCGCCTTCTTCGGCTGGCTGTCGAAGGTGGCCGTCGGCCGCTGGTACGACAGCACGCGCTGACCCAGACCCCGGATGCCACGGCCTCCCGCCGCATCGCGCGCGAGGAGGCGGCATCCGGTGTACCCGAAACACCCCTGCACCTGCTCCACCTTCCGCACCCGAGCTCCCTCACGTCACAGAAAGCGACCCAGCATGCAGCGCTCCACCCTTCTTCGCGCCACCGCCGCCACCGGTGCCTTCGCGATCGCCCTCACGCTCACCTCGTGCGCGGGAAGCGCCGCGGACCAGGCGGCCCCGGCGACCGACAAGCCGATCGGGTCCGTCGACCTCTCGGCCGACTGCCCCTCGACGATCGTCGTCCAGACCGACTGGAACCCCGAGGCCGAACACGGTCACCTCTACGAGATGATCAAGGACGACTACACGATCGACGCCAACACCAAGGCAGTCACCGGTCCCCTCATGTCGGACGGTGAGTACACCGGCGTGAACCTCGAGATCCGCGCCGGCGGGCCCGCCATCGGCTTCCAGACCGTGTCGGCGCAGATGTACCAGGACGACAAGATCACCCTGGGCTACGTCAGCACCGACGAGGCGATCCAGCTCTCGGCCACCACGCCCACCAAGGCCGTGTTCGCGCCCCTCGACATCAGCCCGACCATGGTCATGTGGGACCCGGCGACCTACCCCGACGTCAAGACCATCCAGGACGTCGCCCCGGCGCTGGAGAAGAACGGCGGCGTGTGGCGCTACTTCGACGGCTCGGCGTACATCGAGTACCTGAAGAGCGCGGGCCTCGCGAACAGCTCGATCCTCGACGGCTCGTACGACGGCACCCCGTCGAACTTCGTCGCCGCGGGCGGCAAGGACATGCAGCAGGGCTTCGCGTCGGCTGAGCCCTACGTGTACCAGAACGAGGTCTCGGCCTGGGGCAAGCCCGTGAAGTTCGCCCTGATCCACGACGCGGGATGGCAGACCTACCAGTCGTCGATGTCGGTGAAGAAGGACAAATTCGACGAGCTGTCACCCTGCCTGTCGAAGCTCGTCCCCGTGCTGCAGAAGGCCGGCGTGGAGTACTACAAGGACCCGAAGGCCGCGAACGACCTGATCCTCAAGCTGGTCGACGAGTACGCCACCGGCTGGACCTACACGCAGGGCGTCGCCGACTACTCGGTCAAGACGCAGGTCGACCTCGGCCTGGTCGGCAACGGCCCCGACTCCACGTACGGCAACTTCGACGACACGCGCTTCTCGGACTTCTACACGAAGGCGGCCAAGGTCTACACCGACCTGGGCACCCCGCCGGCGTCGGGGGAGACCGCGAAGGACCTGTACACGAACGAGTTCATCGACACCTCGATCTCGTTCTGACCCTCCGGCCCCACCCCCGGAGTCGCCGAGACTGCATCCCGCTGACAAGTCCACTGCAGCCTGCAGCGCAGATGTCAGCCCCCTGCAGTCTCGGCGACTCCGGGAGGGGCACGCGGGCCAGCCCGCACCCGCACCGACCACCCGTTCCACCCGGAGAAACACCCATGAGCGACACCGCCACCCGCGTCCTCTCCCTCGAGGACGAACTCCTCGACCTCCTCGGCCCCGCCGCCGTCAGCACCGAACCCCGCGTGCGCGAGCGCGCCAGCGTCGACGGCTCGCCCATGTCGCCGATCATCGCCGCGCAGCTCCCGCTCGGGCTCGCCGACCTCGTCGTCTTCGCCGCGAGCGCCGAGCAGATCGCCACGGCCGTGGCAGCGGCATCCCGTCACGGGGTCCCGATCACCGTGCGAGGCAAGGGCACCGGCAACTACGGCCAGGCCATTCCGATGCAGGGCGGTCTCGTCATCGACACGACGCGCGCGAAGGCCATCGTGGAGGTCGGCGACGGCTACATCACCGCTGAGGCCGGCACCCCCATGGTCCTGCTCGAGCAGGCAGCGTGGGCCGCGGACCAGGCCCTATGGATGTACCCTTCCACCGCGCAGTCCACGATCGGCGGCTTCCTCTCGGGCGGCTCCGGCGGAACGGGCTCGATCGCGTACGGCTCCAACGACCGCGGCTTCGTCGCCGCCCTCGACGTCGTGCACGCCGACGGCAGTGACGAGATCCACCACGTCGAGGGCGACGAGGCCCAGAGATACGTGCACAACTACGGCACCGCGGGCGTCATCGTCCGCGCGACCGTCCGGCTCGAACCGCTCCGTGAGTGGCGCGGCCTGTGGGCGAGCTTCCCCGACTTCTCCGGCACCCTTTCGGTGGTGCAGACCATCGGCAACCTCGACCCGTCACCGCGGCTCGTGTCGGGCGACGGACCCGAGATCTCGGCATCCCTCCCCGCCGATGAGGCCATTCCCGAGGGCCGGTCGAGTCTTCGCGTGATCCTGGATGCCACCCAGATCGACACCGTGACCACGATCATCGAGGGCGCGGGCGGCCGCGTCGAGGCGGTGCGCGAGGGGCCGCAGGCCAGCATCCGCCTGTCGATGCTCAGCTACAACCACCCGATCGAGTGGTACCAGAAGAGCCAGCCGCACGAGGTGTTCCACCTCGAAGTCGCGGGCGCGCCGCTCGCCGAGGACATCGAGGCCGTCGAGGCGGTGTTCGCCGGCGGCAAGCTCCACGTCGAGTCGACGAAGGCGTTCCCGATCGGAATGCTCGCGGCCCCCTACGTGAGCGAAGAAGACGTGTACCGCGGCATCGCGGAGCTCAACGCGATCGGCGTGGGCGTGCACAACCCGCACCAGTGGAACGTCGACTTCAACGTCGAGCAGACCATCGAGACGGCACGCGCGACCGACCCGAACGGCCTCTTGAACCCCGGCAAGCTCAACCCCGACTACACCGGCGCGCGCAAGGGAGCGATCATCTCATGACCCGTCTGCTCGCCGAGCTGAGCGGTCCCGCCGCCGCCGAAGCCCTCACCGAAGACTCGATCCTCGTGCTCCCCACGGGCGCGATCGAGCACCACGGTCCGCACCTCCCCCTGGCGACGGATGCCATCGTCGCCGAGGCCTCCGCGACCGCCGCTGTCGCGCGGGCCGCGGCGATGGGGCTGGACGTCTGGCAGCTGCCGACCCTGTCGATCACGAAGTCGGACGAGCACTCCTGGGCACCGGGGACGCTGTGGCTCACTCCCGAGACGATGCTGCAGACCGTGGTCGACATCGGGCGGTCGATCCTCACGACCCGTGCTCGCACGCTCGTCTTCCTCAACGGGCACGGCGGAAACGTCGCACTGCTCAACGTCGCCAACCGCGAGCTGCGGCGCCGCTTCGGTCTGCGCACGTTCTTCATGCCCGCCGCCCGCGTGCCCTCGTTCGACGGCACCGACGGCACGCCCGACGAGCACGGCACCGGCATTCACGCCGGCTACGGCGAGACGAGCATGATCATGCACCTGCGCCCCGAGCTGGTCGATCCGGCGAAATTCCACGCCACCGTCCCCGCCCACATCGGTGAATTCCGCCACATCGGCTTCAACGGCAAGCCCGTCACCTTCGGGTGGCTGTCGAACGATTTCGGTCCGACGGGCGTGCTCGGCGACCCGACCGGCTCGAACGCCGAGGCCGGAGCGCGAATGTTCGAGGAGAGCGTGTCATTCGTCGTCGAAGCGCTCGAGGAGATCAGCCGATTCGACTACACGGCGTGATCGTCCCGGGTGGCGCCGCGTGAGCGTGGCCGCCGAGCCGGCGCGGGGCGTCCGGGCCTACGGGCAGGTCCTGCGCCTGCCCGGGGCGCGGACTTTCGTGGCGGCCGGCATCCTCGCCCGGTTCCCGCGCGCGACGCTGTCGCTCGGCATCATCCTGCTCGTGTCGGCGACCACCGGCAGCTTCGCCTCCGCGGGGCTCGTCGTCGCCCCGCTCGTCGGAGGCATGGCGGTCGCGGCGCCCCTGTGGTCGTCGCGCATGGACCGGTACGGCCAGGCCCGCGTCATCCTCGTATCTCTCGGATGCCTCGTGCTCGCGGCATCCGGTCTGCTCGCCCTCGTGCTGACGGGGGCACCGTTCTGGACCTGGCTCGTCGCCGCGTTCATCACCGGCGCCGCGACTCCCGACCTCACCTCGGCCGTGCGCGCGCGGTGGACGGTCCTCGCGCCGGAGTCGCAGCGCACCGCCGCTCTCGCGCTCGAGACGATCGCCGATCAGATGGTGTTCATCGCCGGACCACCCGCGATCACGGCGGTCGCTGCGGCGGTCGACCCCGCCGTGGCGATGCTCGGCTCGCTCGGGCTCGGGGTGATCGGCGGCGTGTGGCTCGCGGCACAGCGCGGGACGCAGCCCGTGGCCTCCCCGCGCGCGCCGCGGACGGGACTCGTGCTGCCGCCCGCCGGGGTCGTGCCGGTCGCCCTGGCGTGCATCGCGCTGGGCGGGGTGTTCGGTGCGTTCGATGTGAGCCTCGTCGGTTGGGCGGAGGTCGGCGGGCGGCCCTGGCTCGCAGGCCCCGCGTTCAGCGCCCTGGCCGTCGCGATCGCGATCGGCTCCGTCATCACGGGGGCGCGCGCGTGGAAGCTGACTCCGGCCGCGCGCTACATCGGTTTTGCGGCGCTGGCCGCGGTGGTCGCGGTGGGACTCCCGTTCGCGCAGAGCTCGGTGCCGGTGCTGTTCGGCGTGATCCTGCTGCTGGGTTTGGCGGTGTCGCCGGTCATGGTCTCCGGCATCCTGGTCGCGTCCGCGCGGGCGCCCGAGGGGCGCGTGACCGAAACGCTCGCCTACCCGACGGCCGCGATGTCGCTCGGGGTGCCGATCGGCGGCGTGATTGCGGGAGCGGCTCTGGATGCCACGGGCCCCGCGACCGCTCTGGTGACGATCGCGGTGTCGCTGGCTCTGGCGGCGGTGATCGCCGCGGCGGGCGAAGCGCTGCTGCGGGTGGGGCGGCGGTAGCGGCGGGGCGCGCGTCAGCCCGCCGACGCGTCCAGGCTCTGGACGCGGCCGGTCGCCGGATCGACCCAGTTTCCGGAACCGGTCAGGCGGTGCCACCGCTTGTGGAACGCGAGGTCGGTGTCAGCGGCATCGACGACGCCCGCCCCGCACAGGTCGCAGATCCGGAGGAGGACCGTCTGCCCCTCCGCCGTCGTCAGCGACACCGAACCGTCCGGAAATGTGAGCCCCATCGCGCTCCCCTTTCGTTCGCGAGAATGCCCACACCTTACGAGACGCGAGGGCGACTCAGCGCGGTGCGACCTCGCGGAGCGCGCGGCGGACCACGCTCTGCGGCGCTTCCGTTCCTCCGTGCAGCGCCCACCAGGCGAGGGACGCATTGACCGCCGCCATCAGCGCGTGCACGCGCACCAGGATCGAGAGGTCGTCCGGTGAGGAGCCCGTCCGTTCCACGGCGAATCGTGCCGCGGCATCCGTCATCATCCCGATCGTCGGGGCACCGACCTGCTCGAGCGACGGGTTCGCGCGGATCACGCGAAGCCGGTGGCGCGTCACCTCGATCGACTCGGCGGGGATGGTCGCACCGGCCTCGAAGGCGCGGCGGATCACCTCCCAGACCGGCTCCTCTTCGGCGCTGGCGGTCAGCGAGGTGCGGAGGCGATCGAACGACTCCTCGAGCCCGTCCCAGACGAGGGCGGCCTTGTTCGGGAAGAGTCGGAACAGCGAGCGTCGACTCACGCCGGCCGCGGTGGCGATCTCGTCCATCGACACCGCATCGAACCCGCGCTCGTCGAAGAGGCGGAGCGCGACGAGGGAGACTCGGCCCGGATCGATCGTGCGCGGACGCCCCGCGGGACGTTCGTTCGGACGTTCCATAGACACCTTTCGGCACTGAGTGCTAAAACCGTGAGTGGTGCACCCGCACCCTCACGAAGGAGAAAACCATGACCGCGTCGACCGTCGCACGATTCGCAGGCAAGACCATCATCGTCACCGGTGCCGGATCCGGGATCGGACGCGCCACGGCGACGCGGATCGCGCACGAAGGAGGGCGCGTGATCGCGACCGACGTCGTCGCTCCGCGGCTCGAGGCCCTGCGCGACGAGCTTAGCGGCCTCGCGGCCGAGACGGTCGTGGGCGACGTCTCCGCGCCCGAGACCATCGCGGCGATCCTCGACGCCGCGGGAGAGCGCATCGACGGCCTCGCGAACGTCGCCGGGATCATGGATGCCTTCCTCCCGCCGAGCGAGGTGGACGACGCCACGTGGGAGCGAGTCCTCAACGTCAACCTCACCGGGCCGATGCGCCTCACGCGCGCGGTGCTGCCCCTGATGATCGCCGCGGGCCAGGGAACGATCGTCAACGTCGCCTCGGAGGCGGCGCTGCGCGGCTCGACGGCCGGCGCGGCGTATACGTCGTCGAAGCACGCGATCGCGGGATTCACGAAGAGCGTCGCGTTCTTCCACGGCCCCCAGGGCATCCGCGCGAACGCCGTCGCCCCGGGCGCGGTGGCGACGAACATCGAAGCCCCGATGGGCAGCGAGTACGCCGCCGGACGCGTCGGCCCGCTCCTGCAGGTCGTCGTGCCACCCGTGGCGCAGCCCGAGCAGCTCGCCGCCGCCATCACCTGGCTGCTGAGCGACGACTCCGCCAACGTGAACGGCGTGCTGCTGCCGAGCGACGGGGGATGGTCGGCGATCTGACGGGCTCCGCCGCCGCCCGCTCGCCCGGAGGCTTCGACACGCTCAGCCGCCCCCGCCGCGCGTCCAAGCGTGGTCCCTGAGCCTGTCGAAGGGACCGGAACCCGCGGCGACGGACGTGCGACGCGTAGCGTGGTCTTCGTGGAACCCGAGACCGAGGAGCAGCGATCGCGCAGGGCTCACTGGAGCTGGCAGGACCGATCCCTGCAATCCACCACGCCGCCGCGGCTTGAGGACGGACGGCGCCTCATCCGCGTCTTTCCGGAGTGGATCAGCGGCCTCCCTCTCTGGGAGAACTTCACCGAGAACTATCCGTTCGAGCGCGACGCACTGCCCCTCTCGGCCGAGTTGCAGGACGCTCTCGAGGCGTGGAACGAGCACTGGCAGAATCGGGACCTCGACGAGGAGCTCCCCGACCTGGACAGATGGCTCGCAGAGGGTATGGAGCTCGTCGCCCGGCTGCGTGACGAACTCGGCGATATCGCCGACGTGCGGGCCGAGTTCGGCGCCTGACTCGGCGCCCTCATCGTTGAGTGTCCACAACACCCGGCCGCCCCTCGAAGACCGTCCGGGTTTCGTGGACACTCAACCCTGCTCACGCGGACGCTACAGGATGACGCCGAACTCCTCGGCCAGCGCAGGGAGCTCCTCGTGCAGCACACGCGAGGCCTCCTCGGCCAGCGGGTTCGTCGAAACACCGCGGTCGTTCACGAGCTTTCCGCCGACATAGACCTGCTGCAGGTTACGCAGGCCGCAGGCGAGGACGTAGCTGCGCACGGGGTTCCAGAGCGGACCGATGTCGGGGGTGCGCGGGTCGACGACCACGAAATCGGCGAACTTGCCGACCTCGAGGCTGCCGACGCGGTCGTCGACGCCCATGATCTCGGCCCCACCGAGGGTGTGCAGGCGCAGGACGCGCTCGGGCATCATCGACAGCGGGTCGTGGGTGCGGGCGCGCTGCATGAACATGCCCATGCGCATGTTCTGCCACGGGTCGGCGACGTCGGTGCACGCCTGGTCGTCGAGGCCCATGCCGACTTTCATGCCCTGCTCGAGCATCTCGGGCACGTGCGCGATCCCGGATGCCAGACGCCCGTTGGATGCCGGCTGCCACGACATGCTGGCGCCGCCGGCGGCGGCATCCGCGATGATCTCCGGCGTCGCCTGGATGAAGTGCCCGAACATCATGCCGGGGCGCAGGGCTCCCGCGTTCTTGTAGAGCTGGAACTTCGTCTGCTGGTGCTCGATGGCCTCGTACGTCTCGAGGAAGTGCGCCTGGTTCGTGACGCCGAAGCGGTCCATGACGGCGACCTCGATCTCGGCGGCGTCGGGCCGGGTCGACCACTGCACCTGCCCCATGATCGACGCACCGAGGGCGATGTCGGGATCCATCGCCAGGACGTGATCGAGGGATGCCTCGAACCGGGCGAAGATCTCGTCGTCGGTGCCGACGGTGGCATCCAGGGCGATGGAGTCGACGAAGCGGAGCCCCGCGTCGTGGCATCCGTCGGCCTGTCGGGTGTGCCAGGCGTGATCGCGCAGGATGCCACCGCCGTCGGCGCGCTTGCCCTCGACCATCGGCTCCCAGGGCAGGAGCGGGTCGGTGAAGTTGTACGCCGTGGTCACGCCGTTGGCGAGGAAGTCGAGCGAGCCGTGCAGGGTCGCCCAGTAGATCTGGTCGGGCGAGGCGTTGTTGAGCACGCTGAACATCGACGTGCACCAGCCGTAGAGGGTCTGGTCGACGCCGAGTCCGCGCGAGCCGCTCGTGAAGAGGTGGCTGTGCGACGACACGAACCCGGGGGCGACGAACTTGCCGTCGACGTCGAGGATCTCGTCGGCGGTGACGGCCGGGGCGGGGTCGCCCGCGCCGATCGCGGCGATGCGTCCGTCTTGGACGAGCATGTACCCGCGCTCGATGTAGCCGGGATCGTCGGTCCCCGCGGGGACCGTGATGAGGCGTGCGTTCGTGACCAGGAGCGACATGTTGATGACGGTAACAATGGCGTGTTTCCGCGGTGTTCCGGGCCGGTGGCGGGTTGTTTGCGGGGCCTGGCGGCGTTCGAGCCGGAGGTTGAGGAGGCGCTCGGGCGGGATGCGCGGACCCTCGTCCCACTTTTGGCGGTGCATGTCCCACAAAGAGCCAGTCCGGCGCCGCCGCACCCACCACAAGTGGGACAGGGGTCGAGCACGCCGGCACACCAGGGCCCCTCGTCCCACTTCTGCCGGTGCATGTCCCACAAGTGGCCGGTGCAGCGCCGCCCGACCCACCACAAGTGGGACAAGGATGCGCGCCGATCAGGCGAACGCCGCGCGCACCGCTGGCGCGACCGCGGCGAGCACCTCGTCGCGCGCCGGCGTCGCCGGAAACACCAGGAACAGGTGCGGCACCCCCTCGCGCCGCACGAACTCCACGGGGACTCCGGATGCCGCCAACCGCCCGGCGTACTCCCCCGCTTCATCCGAGAGCGGGTCGACGCTCGCCGCGACGATCACCGCGGGCGCGGAACCGGCGAGCTCGGGCGCGCGCAGCGGCGCCGCCTCGACGGGCACCGGGCCCGCCGCATCCGTGCCGGCCGTGGCCGCGGTCGACGGCCCGCCGAGGTAAAGCCCCCAGTACCACTGCATCCCCTTCGCGGTGAGCGGCAGGTTCTCGGTGTGCGCGCGGTAGCTGGGCCGGGTCGGGTCGGGTGCGTCGAGCACCGGACACAGCAGAACCTGGCACCGGATGCCGGGAGCCCGGCCCTCGCGCGAGCGCAGGGCGAGCGCAGCGGCGAGGTTGCCCCCGGCGCTGTGCCCGGCGACCCCCAGCAGTGCGGGGTCGACCCGACCGCCGGCACCGGAGGCGGCGAAACGCAACGCACGCTCGAGGTCGTCGAGGCCGGCCGGGAAGGGATGCTCCGGGGCCAGCCGATAGTCGACGCTGAGCACCTGCGTCCCCGTCGCGGCGGCGAGCGCACGGCACAGCGCGTCGTTGTTGTCGAGGTCGCCGGCGACCCATCCCCCGCCGTGGGCGAAGACGAGCGTTCCACGGTGGCCAGCGCGCGGGCGGTACAGGCGGAGCGCGAGGCCGTCGGCATCCAGATCCTGCGACTCCACGACTTCGTCGTCGGGCAGCCGCGCCCACGACGGGTTGGCCCGCAGCTCGGCGATCCGCGTGGCGTCGTCGCCATCGGCATCCGTGGCTCCCGAGGGGATGGTCCCTGCCTGCGCCGCGAGGCGCGCGAGGTGCGCCCGCACGTGGGGGTCGGTGATGGCCGGATGCACGGCGTCGGTCACGGGGGTCCTTCCTGCGGGTTCGGGATGCCGCGCGGGGGCGGCGATGCCCCGAGCGTAGGACCCTGGATGCCGACGACCCGGCGCGGGCGACCAAGCGTTACGCCGCGGAAACACCGGCGTCGCCCACGCCCCGCACGATGACCCCATGCCCTCTCCAGAACAGCGCGCCGCGGCGATCCTCGCGGCGCAGCGCTTCGTCGTCATCGGGACCGCGGATGCCGAGGGACCGTGGACCGCGGCCGCGCAGTACCGGCTCCTCCCCCGCGGCCTGTACGTGGAGTCCGACCTCGGGTCGCGGCACGCCCGGGCGATCGCGGCGTCGGGGGTGGCATCCGGGGTCGTCCACGACTCGTCGGCAGCCCTCGCCGACGCCGACGGGGTTCAGCTGGCGTTCTCGGCGCGGGAGGTGGATGCCACCGAGCCGGCCGTGCGGGCGGTGCTGGCCGCGCGGCTCCCCCGCGACGCGTGCCCCGCCGGGGCGATCGACGCGGAGGTGGCGGCGGTGCTCGCCGTGCCGACGAAGCGCCTGTACGTCTTCGAGGTCGAGCGGGCCTACGTCTTCGATCGCGACGCCTGGCGGTCGCGCGGCACCGACGCGCGAATCGAGGTCGACCCGGCCGCCGTGTGGCAGGCCCTCACCGGATGACGCGGCGCGGAACGCTTTCCGGGCTCGCCGCGGCGTTGGGTCGGACCGCCTGACTCATGGCATCCCCCTAGCCACGTCGCGGCGTTACGCCGACGAAACAGCGCCGTCGTCGGCGTGTGCGGGGCTGCGCGTACGGTGACGCCGAGGGCGCACCCGACGCCCCACGAAAGGGATGCCATGTCGCAGCGCGTCATCGTCACCGGAGGCTCGGGCGGCATCGGTGCCGCCATCGTCGACCGATTCGCCGCCGACGGCGCTCGGGTCGCGGTGCTGGATCGGCGCGCTCCGACCGGCGACTCGGCATCCGGGTTCTTCGCCGTCGATCTGCTCGACCCCGCTGACACCCGGCGCGCGATCGGCGAGGCGATCGATGCGCTCGGCGGCGTCGACGTCCTCGTCAACTGCGCGGGGATCTTCCAGCACGTCTCTCTCCTCGACATCACCGTCGACGACTGGGATCGCGTGCTCGACATCAATGCCCGCGCCACGCTCGTGACGATGCAAGCCGTCGCCCCCGCGATGCTCGATGCCCGCCGGGGCGCGATCGTCAACATCGCGAGTATGGCCGCGAAGCAGGGCGGCGGCGGCGAGGGGCACTACGCGGCCTCGAAGGCCGCGGTCGTCGCGCTGACCCGCGCGGGGGCTCAGGAATGGGGATGCCACGGGGTCACCGTCAACGCGGTGTGCCCGGGATACGTGCTCACCGACATGGGCGCCGACACCCGCTCCGAGGCCGACGTGGCCGCGTGGAGCGCGAAGTCGCCGCTGGGGCGGCTCGGGATCCCCGAGGACGTCGCCGGTGTCACCCACTTCCTCGCCTCCCCCGCGGGCGGCTATCTGACCGGTCAGGCAATCAACGTGACAGGCGGGATGGTCATGCACTGACCCCGCCCTCCCGGCCCCCGGTGCCCGCGCGGACGCGGACGAAACTCCTGAGATTCCGGTTGCGCCACCCCCGTCCTGCGGCCCGGGAGGGCTCCACCGTGCGATTTCTCAGGAGTTTCGCTCGGGCCGGGGCGCTGCCGGGGTGCCGCCGGGGCGCTTCCGGGACGCCGCCGGGGTGCCGCCGGGGCGCTGCCGCCCGCGTGTGACCGCGCGTGACGCCCGCCGACGCGCGCCGGAGGGCGGTGGTTACGGTGGGGAATTGGCATCCGTCCCGCCGTTTCCGACCTGGAGAGCACATGTCCGAGTACTTCGACCGCACCGCCGACAAGACCTACACGAAGGTCTACAAGAACGAGACGCCCGACATCCTGGCCGCGTTCGCCGCGTTCGATCAGGCGGTCTTCGCTCCCGAGGGGCGCGCGATCCCGCTGAAGTACCGCGAGCTGATCGCTCTGGCCGTGGGCATCACGACGCAGTGCGTGTACTGCATCGACGGGCACTCGCAGAACGCCGTGAAGGCCGGTGCGACCGAGGCCGAGCTCGCCGAGGCGGCCTGGGTCGCCACCGCCATCCGCGCGGGCGGCGGATACGCGCACGGCCGCCTCGCGTTCAAGCTCGGCGAGGACGCCCGTCCCCACGCGCACTGACGCGTGTCGGCCCTGGAGGCGGAGGCGCTGGAGTTCATCCGCGCCCTGATCCGCATCGACAGCGTCAACACCGGCGAGGCCTCGACGATCGGCGACGGCGAGACGCGCTCCGCGCTCTTCGTCCAGGCCCAGCTCGAAGACGCGGGCTACGAGACGACCCTCGTCGAACCCGTTCCGGGGCGGGCGAGCGTGATCGCGCGCCTGCCCGGGTCGGACCCGGATGCCGGTGCCCTCGTCGCCCACGCCCACCTCGACGTCGTGCCGGTCGAGGCGGAGGACTGGACGTATCCGCCCTTCGGGGCCGAGATCCATGACGGCGTCCTGTACGGCCGCGGGGCCGTGGACATGAAGGACTTCGCGGGGATGCTCCTCGCGATCGCCCGAGCGTTCCGGCGCGAGGGCGTCGTCCCGCGCCGCGACCTCATCTTCGCTTTCTTCGCCGACGAGGAGGCCGGGGGTGTCTGGGGCGCGCGCTGGATCGTCCGCAACCGCCCCGAGCTCTTCGCCGGGGCGACCGAGGCGATCAGCGAGGTGGGCGGGTTCTCGATCCCGCTGCCCGGCGACCGTCGCGCCTACCTCGTCGCCACGGCGGAGAAGGGTGTGACCGTCGCCACCCTCACAGCCCGCGGGCACGCGGCCCACGGCTCCCGGCCGACCGCCGACAACGCCGTCGTCCGCGTGGCGCGGGCCGTCGCCGCGGTCGGCGCGCACCGCTTTCCTGTCGCGCAGACCGAGACCGTCGATCGGTTCCTCGACGTCTACACGCGCGCGGGAGGTGATGTCGATGACCTCGGCTTCGCGGCATCCCTCATCGACGCGGGCATGCGCAACACCGCTTCGCCCACCGTGCTGACGGCGGGCGGCAAACCGAACGTCATCCCGGCGACGGCGAGCGCGGCCCTGGACGTACGCGTGGTGCCCGGACAGGCCGAGGCGGTGCGCGAGCAGCTCGCGGCCCTCGTCGACGACGACATCGAGATCACCTGGGCGCGCGACATCCCGGCAATCGAGGCGCCCTCCGACGGGCGACTGATCGACGTGCTGCAGGATGCCATCACCACCGAGGACCCCGACGGCACCGTCGTGCCGTACCTACTGCCCGCCAGCACCGACAACAAGCACCTCGCCGAGCTCGGCATCCGCGGATACGGCTTCGTGCCGTTGCGCGTACCCGCCGACTTCGACGTGTTCGGGCAGTTCCACGCCGCGGACGAGAGCGTGCCCGTCGAGGCGCTGCACTTCGGCACGCGGGTGACGGCGCGGGTGCTGCGGGAGGCGTGAGGGCGCTTCCGGCGCGTGAGGGGGCTTCCGGCGCGAGGGGAGGCTGAGCTTGTCGAAGCCTCCGGGGGATCCGGTCCCTTCGACAGGCTCAGGGACCTCGGCGAGAGAACGCGCGGGCCGTCCCTTCGACGGGCTCAGGGACCCGGCGCTTTCTAGCGCGAGCGAGCGCGCGGCGCCAGCGTGTTACCCCGCGAGGCGGAATCTTGCGGAGAGTGGCGGACGGTTGCGACGTGTGAAACGGCGCGTCGCGAGCGGCGGAGCCCCGGCTTAGCGTTTCGGGCACCCACCGGCTTCACCGCCGATCCGCCGCTCGAGGAGCACGCCATGACCACCACCGCGCCGGCCCACGCCGCCCGCCCGATCGACACGTCCGCCACGATTCCCCCGACCAAGGTCGACCTCGGCACCATCGCCGTCGTCCCCACCCGCCACTGGTGGCGCTGGACCCTCAGCGCCCTGCTTCTCTTCGTCGTCGCGCAGTTCGTGTGGAGCCTGTTCACCAACGACCGGTACATGTGGGGCACCTTCGCGCAGTACTTCTTCGCGGAGCCGGTGCTCATCGGCATCGGGTACACCCTGACCCTCACGGCCATCTCGGCCGTCGTCGGGTTCGCGCTCGGCACCCTCCTCGCGCTCGCCCGCCTGTCCGCTTCGCCGCTGGTCAGCTCGGTCGCGTGGGGCTACATCTGGTTCTTCCGCTCGGTGCCCCTCGTCGTGCAGATCATCGTCTGGTACAACCTCGGCTACCTCTACCCGACGCTCGGTCTCGGTACCCCGTTCACCACCGACTTCTGGATCGTGGAGTTCCCCACGGTGCAACTGGTCAGTGCCTTCGCCGCGGCGATCCTCGGCCTGGGGCTCCACCAGGCCGCGTACTCCGCCGAGATCATCCGCGGCGGACTCGTCTCGGTCGACCCCGGTCAGCACGAAGCGGCGGCGGCCCTCGGCATCCCGGCATCCCGTCGCCTGTTCCGCATCATCCTGCCGCAGGCGATGCGCTCGATCGTCCCCAATGCCACGAACGAGGTGATCGGGCTGGTGAAGGGCGCGTCGGTGGTGTTCGTCATCGCGATCCCGGAGCTGTTCTACGCGGTGCAGGTCATCTACAACCGCAACAGCCGCGTCATCCCGCTCCTGCTCGTCGCGGTCGTCTGGTACACGATCATCACCACGATCCTCAGCGTCGCGCAGTACTACATCGAGCGGCACTACGCCCGCGGCTCCGCCCGAGCCCTCCCGCCCACGCCGATCGAACGTGCCCGCCGCTGGGTGAGCACGCAGTGGGCGCGCCTCGGCGATGCACCTCCGGGAGGAACGGATGCCACGCGCCCGGTCACCGCGAAGGGAGCGGACGCGTGAGCGTCGCCACCGCCACCCGTGGGCTCGTCGAGATCCACAACGTGCACAAGAGCTTCCACGGCGTCGAGGTGCTGAAGGGCATCGACCTGACCGTGCAGCCGGGCGAGGTCGTCGCACTGCTCGGCCCGAGCGGCTCGGGGAAGTCCACCCTGCTGCGCACGATCAACCACCTGGAGACGGTGGATGCCGGATCGGTCACGGTCGATGGAGAGTTCATCGGCTATGAGCTGCGCCACGGCAAGCTGCACGAGCTGCACGAGAGGGAGATCCTGCGCCGACGGACGCGGGTGGGGATCGTCTTCCAGAACTTCCACCTCTTCCCGCACCTCACCGCGCTCGAGAACGTCACCGAGGCGCCTGTCGCCCTGAAACGGCTGAGCAAGGACGACGCGCGGGAGCTGGCCCTCGGCCTGCTCGACCGGGTGGGCCTGAGCGACAAGGCCGACGCCTATCCGCGCCAGCTCTCGGGCGGTCAGCAGCAGCGCGTGGCGATCGCCCGCGCGCTGGCCCTCAAGCCCCAGGTGCTGTTGTTCGACGAGCCCACGAGTGCGCTCGACCCCGAGCTCGTGGGCGAGGTGCTCGATGTCATCCGCGATCTCGCGAAGCTCGGGACGACCCTCGTGATCGTGACGCACGAGATCGGGTTCGCGCGCGAGGTCGCCGACCGCGTCGTGTTCCTCGACCAGGGGCGCGTCGTCGAGCAGGGCACGCCGGACGAGGTGCTCGGTCGCCCGCAGCATCCGCGGACGCGGGAGTTCCTCGCGAAGGTGCTCGGCTGACGGCCGCGACGTCCCGGTGGCTTCGACAAGCTCAGCCACCTCTCGCTCCACAACGCACTCATCGACCCCCGCGGCGCGACACCGACGCCGCGGCACCCCCACCCTCACAAGGAGACACAGCATGGCACTCAGCAAGAAGCAGGGCATCGCGATCGGCATCGCCGTGGTCGCGGTCGCCGCGATCGTCGGTGTCGGATCGCTCGCGATCCTGAACCGCCCCGCCGAGGCGGAAGCCGCGGCGGCCCCCACGGCCAGCACGGGGTCGAACCCCGACACGGGTGAGATCCCCCGCATCACCGGTCACGCCGTGCCGGAGGCGGTCGCCGCCCTCAAGGCCAGCGGCTTCACCCCGATCGAGCCCGGGAAGCTCACCGTGGCGATCGGCGCGTTCGTCCCACCCCTCAGCTACCAGCCCGAGGGCACCACCGCCGCGACCGACGTCGCCGGAACCGAGCCGAACGTCGGCGAGCTCATCGCCGAGGGCCTCGGCCTCGAATACAACCCCGTCGTGGTCGCGTGGGCCGACTGGCCGCTCGGCATCCAGTCCGGGAAGTACGACCTGATCACCTCGAACGTCACCGTCACCGAAGAGCGCAAGGAGCTGTACGACTTCGCCAGCTACCGCCAGGACCTGCTGGGCTTCTACGTGCGCTCCGACAGCGCGATCTCGAAGATCGAGACCTCCGACGACATCTCGGGCCTGAAGATCGTCGTGGGCTCCGGCACCAACCAGGAGAAGGTGCTGTTGAAGTGGAACGAGGAGCTGACGGCGAAGGGCAAGGCTCCCGCCGAGCTGAACTACTACGACGACAACGCCGCAGCCACCCTCGCCCTGCAGTCCGGTCGCGTCGACGCCACCTTCGGCCCCAACGCCACGGCGGCCTGGGCCGCGCGTGAGACCGGGCAGACGAAGCTCGTCGGCATCATCCCCGGCGGCTGGCCGCTGGCGGCCGACATCGCCGCCGCGACGAAGAAGGGCAACGGCCTCATCGAGTCCGTCAACATCGCCCTCAACGCCTACATCGCCGACGGCACCTACGCCCAGGTGCTCGACGCCTGGGGCCTGGAATCGGAGGGCGTGAAGACCTCCGAGATCAACCCTCCGGGGCTCCCCACCTCCTGACACCCCCGTGCGTGGCCCGGTCATCCGCGACCGGGCCACGCCGCACGCCCTTCGAGAAGAATGGATGCCATGACCTCCGCGACCCCCTCGACGCTGACCATCCGCCTCGTCGAACCGCACGAGTACGCCGAGGCCGGTCGGGTCACGGTCGAGGCCTACCGCCACAGCTACGGCGGGCTCACCGACGGCTATCTCGCCTCGCTCGCCGACGTCGCCGGCCGTCTGGCTCACGGCGAGGTGTGGGTGGCGCTGTCGGCCGACGAGATCGTCGGGACCGTGTGGGTCCCTCGGCCCGGCGAGCGCCTCTCCGAGCTGGCCCGCGAGGGCGAGTTCGACTTCCGGCAGCTCGCGGTGGCTCCTGCGGCGCGGGGTCGCGGAGTGGGTGAGGCCCTCACTCGTCACGTCATCGATCTCGCGCGCGCCCGGGGAGCGCGGCGGGTCGTCATGAACAGCGGCCCGGAGATGCTCGGAGCGCACGCGCTGTACCTCAAGCTCGGCTTCCGGCGCCTCACCGAGCGCGAGCACCCGATCGAGGTGGAGCCAGGGCACGTCATCGACCTGCGCGCCTTCGGGCTCGACCTCTGAGCGGCGACGTGCTCCCGCGCGACGCGCCCCTCGATCTCGCGCTTCCCCGGCTCGAGTCGGTGTGGGCCACGCGTCTGCCGGAACTCTCGAGGCCGGTCGAGCCGCTCCGCGTGCCGCGCCCGCGCGTGCTGGCTCTGAACGACGATCTCGCCCGCGAGCTGCGGATCGACCCGGACGCGTTGCGCGGAGCGGAGGGTCTGCGCTTCCTCACCGGGAGCGTGCGGGCGCCCGGTTCGACCCCCGTGGCACAGGTGTACGCCGGGCACCAATGGGGTCAGTTCCGCCCCATCCTGGGGGATGGCCGCGCCGCTCTGCTCGGCGAGCGACACGACGCGTCGGGGGCGCTCCGCGACATCCACGCGAAGGGCATCGGGCCCACCTCGATGTCGAGGGTCGACGGGTTCGCCACGGTCGGCCCGATGCTGCGGGAGTTCCTCATCGGCGAGGCGATGCACGCCCTCGGCCTCCCCACCACGCGAGCGCTCGCCGTCACGGCGACCGGCGCGCCCCGATCGCTCGACGGGGTGACTCTCCCCGGCGCCGTGCTGGTCCGCACCGCCCGGAGTCACGTCCGCTACGGATCGTTCGAGTACGCCGCGAGCCTCGAGGATCGCTCGGTCCTCCGACGCCTCGCTGACCTCGTCATCGCACGTCACTATCCCCACGCGGCCGACGATCCTCACCCCTACCGTCGACTGCTGGCCCTCATTGTCGGCACCGTCGCGGCGCAGACGGCCGGATGGATGGGCGCGGGCTTCGTCCACGGCGTGCTGAGCACCGACAACGTGCTCGTGAGCGGAGAGACGATCGACTACGGACCGTGCGCGTTTCTGGATGCCTCTGACCCCGACGCGGTCTTCAGCTCGATCGACCACCACGGGCGCTACGCCTACGGACGTCAACCCGAGATCATGCGATGGAACCTCGAGCGTCTGGGCGAGGCGTTCGCTCCCCTGCTCGCCGAGGACGTCGGCGAAGGAGCAGAGATCGTCGGAGGGATCGTGGACGAGTTCGACGAGATCTTCCGCGCCCGATGGATCGGTGTCTTCCGCGCGAAGCTGGGCCTGGACGCGACAGTTCCGGCCACGACCGTCGAGCAGATCGCAGAAGCAGCGCTTGCGCTCCTGGCCGAGAACCGGACCGACTTCCCCCGGTTCTGGCGGGCCCTCTCGGCAGCGGCGCAGGGTGACCGGTCCGGAGTTCGGCATCTGTTCCCTCCGCACGCCCGGCCCGGGGTCGACGCGTGGATCGACCGGTGGGAGGCGCTCCGGCCCGATGCCGCTCGCCTCGACGCCGCCAACCCCACGATCATCCCGCGCAATCACATCGTCGAGGACGTCTTGGCCGCAGCGGTCCAGGGAGACCTCGGCCCCTTCGATGAACTGGTCGAACTGGTGCGCGATCCCTTCACCGCGCACGACAGTCCGCTGGCGCACCGGCTCGCAGCGATCCCACCCGGGACCGCGGCACCGTTCGTCTCGTACTGCGGAACCTGACCCACCGGTCGATCGCCTCCTTGGGAGCGCCGCACGCAAGGGGGCGACGACCGCTCCGATCGACCGCGCGGCGCCGCTCCCGGCCCGGCGGGAGCCCTCGTCCGTCAGTCCCGACCGACCGCGTCGGCCAGAATCCGGCCGATCACCGGAGTGAACTTGAAACCGTGGCCGGAGAATCCCGCGCCGATGACGACAGGCCCCACGCGGTCGAGCACGAAGCGCGAGTCGGGCGTCGACGTGTAGGTGCAGGTGATCTCGCGGAAGTCATCGGGGTCGACGCCGGGCAGCCACTCGCGGGCGTACCGCACGAGGGCGGCGGTCAGGTCGGGGTCGGGTGTGAAACTTCGTCGGTCGGGGTCGATCTCGGGCCCCGCCGCATGCCATCCGGCCTTCACCCCTTCGCCGGGGGTGAGCATGCCGTAGATGCCCGCGGGAAACCATGCCGTCTCCGCTACATCAGGCGCGGGCAGGTGATTGAACCCCGGCCAGGGCGTCGCCGCGTCGCGCGGCGCGAAATGTGCCGGCTGCTCCTGCGTGACTCGAAGCCGGGGCAGCGCGCTCGCGGCATCCGTCCTCCCCAGCACGCGCGTGGTCCACGCGCTCGCGGTCACCACCACCCGCCGCGCCCGCACCGCCCGCTCGCCGGTGTCGGAGACCGCGCGGAACTCCACGCGATCGTCGTCACGCACCGCGAGATCCTCGACCCGCGTCCGCGCGTGCACGCGACCGCCCGCGCCCACGGTGCGCGAAAGCAGCGCGGCGGCCGACGCGTCAGCGTTCAGGCGTCCCGCATCGGGGGTGAACAGCGCGGGACCGTCGAAGCGGATGCCGGGCCACCGCCGCCCCGCTTCGCCGGCGTCGAGCATCTCGGCGCCGAAACCCCCGGCACGGATCGCCGCGGCAGCGCCGAGGAGGTCACGGCCACCGCCGTGGTTCACGATGCCCGTGATCTCGAGCAGCGCCGTCGCACTCTCGTCTTCGAGCTCCCGCCAGAGCACCCGCGCCTCGCGCAACCAGGCGAGATAACCGGGCTCGTCGTACGCGACGTTGAAATTGCGGGAGGCGCCGTGCGATGCGCCGCGTAGGTGACCGGGTTCGAACTGCTCGAACACCTCCACCGACACGCCGCGCCGCGAGAGGTGCCACGCGGTCGCGGCGCCCATTGCGCCGGCGCCGATGACGGCGACATCGACCTGTTCGGCGCTCACGCGCGAACCGGGGTCAACGTCTTGGCGAAGCAGCGCGAGGCGGCGAACCGCACGTAGGGCGGGAAGGTCGCGATCGGGTGGTAGCCGATGCGCTCGTACAGCGCGATCGCCTCCGGTTGGCGGTCGCCGGTCTGCAGGATCAACCGCTCCGCCCCGCGCTCGATCGCGAGGTCCTCCAGCGCGGCCATCAGGGCGCGGCTGGCACCGCCCCCGCGCGCGTGCCGGTGCACGAAGACGCGCTTGACCTCGAGTTCGTCGCCCAGAGCGCGCAGTGCCGCGTGGCCGACCGCCTCGCCGTCCGCATCGAGAACGAGGATGACCTCGACGATCATGGCGGGGTCGACGGCGAAGTCCTGTGCAAGCAGGGCCGCGGTCTCGCCGTCGAACGAGGCGAAGACCTCGGCGTAGCGCGGCGAGATCTCGTCATCCATCGCGGCACGCAGAGCCACCGCGCGCTCGTCGGACCATGCCACCCGTTGGATGGTCCAGGGGCCCTGCGTCGCCGTCATCCCGTCAGTATCGTCCGACCCGTGCGGCAGCGCCGACGAGGCGGAAACGCCCGGTAATACGATCGCCGCGCCCGTCCGCAGGCCACCGAGCGGGATGTCATCCGCCGGGTCACGGCGCCGCGTCCGCCAGCGCCGGCACCGAGCGCCCCTCCGCGCTGCCGCCGGACGGCCGCGACCCCCCGGGATCGGCATCCGTCCAGAGCGTCGTCGGCAGCTCGCGACGCAGCACCGGGATCACCTCGGTCGCGAAGCGCTCGAGGATGTCGAGCTGCTGCGCGAACGGCACGGTCGTCGGCAGACTGACGGACTGCAGGTCGTGACCGAGTCGGCCGTGGAACGCGCCGATCTTGTCGATGATCTGCTGTGCGGTGCCGACCAGTGCGGGGCCCTCGGCGACGGCGTGGTGGATGTCGCGGAACGGGGTGTTGTTTCCCGGCACGTTGGTCGCTGCGACGATGGCCTCGTAGACGGGGCCGTACTGCTCGATCGCCTCCTGACTCGTGTCGGCGAGGAACAGCGCCCCTGCCCCTGCTCCGACGTAGGCCGCGCGCGGGTCGTACCCGTGGCGGGCGTACTCGTCGCGATAGTGGTCGACGAGCACCCCGTAGTTCTGCAGCGGCTGGATCGCGTTGGCGCTGAAGAGCGGATCGCCGTGCCGCGCGGCCAGCGCGGCCGAGAACAGCGTCGTCGCGGAGCCGTGCCACACGCGCGGCGGGCCGTCGAAGGGACGCGGCAGGGTGGTCGTCGCCCGCAGCGGGCGGGTGAATTCGCCGCCGGGCCAGTCGAGTTCTTCGGTGCGCCAGAGCGCCCGCAGCAGCTCGTACTTCTCGGCGAGCAGCTCCCACTGATCGTCGATCTCGAGGCCGAACAGGGGGAACTGCGCGACCTCGTTGCCCTTGCCGATCGTGAGTTCCACGCGACCGCGCGAGAGCTGGTCGATCGTGGCGTAGTCCTCCGCGACCCGCACCGGGTCGAGCACCGAGAGTACCGTGACCCCGGAGTTCAGCCGCACGCGCGACGTGCGCGCGGCGATGGCACCGAGGACGACGGTCGGCGACGACGAGAGGAAGCGCCCCGCATGGCGCTCGCCGACGCTGACCGCGTCGAACCCGAGCTCCTCGGCCCGCACGGCCGCCTCGACCGTCTGTGCGAAGCGGTCGGCCGGGCTCACCTGCTCGCCGGTCAGCGGGTTCGCGTAGAACGGGATGATGTCCAGCAGCTGGAACTTCATGCGGTGTCTCCGTCAGGCTCGATGCCGTTCGCGGTGACGGCGCCGTGGGCTCGCGCGAGCGGGGTCTTCTCCCCCGCCTCGATGCCGATCGGCAAGCGATTCTCGGCCGGCGGGAGCGGGCAGGTCGCGAAATCGGTGTAGGCGCACGGCAGATTGACGGCGCGGTTGAAGTCGAGGACCGTCCGGCCCTCGGCATCCGGTTCCGAGACCGACAGGGAGCGGTTCGCCGCATAGGTGGTGAGGCCGCTCGTGGCGTCGGTGAACAGCACGTTCAGCGTGCCGGGGACGTGCCCCGGGAAGGAGACGAGGCGGAAGGTCTCGCCGCGCAGGGCGAACTCGAGGTACCCCGGCGACTCGTAGACGTGCGACAGCCCGTCGACCGCCGCTCCCACCTGGTGCGGTCGCGGAGCCGCATAGCGGACGAAGCGCGCCTCGACCCGCCAGCGCGGGTTCGGGACGTACGTGGGCGTGCCCGCATACGCCTCGAGGAACGGGAAGTCGGGTCGACGCGGGCGCAGGATGTCGCGACCGCCCCGGCGGGCCACCTCGATCACGCCCCCGTCGAACTCGACAGTCACTCCTCCGCGTTCGGCGATCGGACCGAAGGCGTAGCGACCGGTGATCGGCACTCCGTCGACCCGAAGCGTCTCCCCCTCGGAGAGCTCGACCACGGGCCCCTCCGCCGAGGTGTGCCAGCGGCCCGGAATCCCGGGAAGGGATGCCGGCTCCTCGGGAATCCAGTACAGCGCGGTCACTGCGAGGAAGCCGTGCGGGTCGGCCCGGCGCTCCTCGTGTTGGCGGTGCCAGTCCTCCCACTCCCGGGCGAATCGCGCGCGGTCGAGGGGAGGTGTCGTCGTGATGCTCACGTTCTTCACCTCTCAGAGAGCCGCGGCCAGGGCGGCCTCGGGGAGAGGGAGCCCCAGGTTCTCACGCAGCGTGGTGCCCTCGTACTCGGTGCGCAGCGAGCCGCGCTCCTGCAGCAGCGGCACGACCCGGTCGACGAACTCGTCGAGTCCCGAGGGCACGACGTGCGAGCCGAGGACCACCCCGTCACCTCCACCCTCTTGCACGAACGTGTCGAGCTGGTCGGCGACTTGTTCGGGGGTCCCGATGTACTGAGGCCCCCGGGCGACCGCCCGCGCGAGGCCGCGGAGGGTGAGCCCGCGCTCCTCGGCGAGATCGCGCCAGGCGCGCACGGTCTGGAAACGGTCTTGGAAGATGAACGCGCGCCCCTGGATGAAGGTCGGGGCCTCGGGGTCGGGATCGATGTCGGGTACGGGGCCGTCGAGGTCGTACGCCGACAGGTCGCGGTTCCACACCTGCTCGAACGTCACCTGGATCGTGCGGTCGCTGAGCTGCTGCTCGAGGATGTGCCGCGCCTTCTCCTCGGCATCCGCCCGACTGTCGCCCAGGACGAACCCGGCCGAAGGGAGGATCTTCACGTGCTCGGGGTCGCGACCGAACCGAGCCGCGCGTTCGCGGATGTCGTCGCGGAACGCCTTGCCGTCCGTGAGGCTCGAGTACGGCGAGAAGATCGCGTCGGCGGTGGATGCCGCGAAGTCGCGGCCCTGCGGAGAGACGCCCGCCTGCACGATGACCGGGCGGCCCTGTGGGCTGCGCGGCACGGTGAAGCGTCCCTCGATGTCGAACTGGCTGCCGTGGTGCGAGAACTCGCCCGCGCGCGGGTCGCGGAGGAAGACCCCGGCCTCCTTGTCGGCCGCGATGGCGTCGGCGGCCCACGAGTCCCACAGCTCGCGCACGGCGGCGACGGTCTCCTCGGCGCGGACGTACCGATCGGCGTGCGGGAGGAACCCGCCCCGGCGGAAGTTCGCGCCCGTGTAGGCGTCGAACGAGGTGACCACGTTCCACCCCGCGCGGCCGCCGGAGAGATGGTCGAGGCTCGCGATCTGCCGGGCCAGCTCGTACGGCTCGTTGAACGTGGCGTTCAGGGTGCCCACGAGACCCAGGTGCTCGGTCACCGCGGCGATCGCGGCGAGCACCGGGAGGGTGTCGGGGCGTCCGGCGATGTCGTGGTCGAAGATCCGCCCGTCGCGAGCGCGGAGAGCGAGCCCCTCAGCGAGGAAGAAGTAGTCGAAGCGCCCGCGTTCGGCGGTCTGTGCCACGTGACGGAAGGTCGAGAAGTCGATCTGGCTTCCGGCATCCGGGTGCTCCCAGGCGGTGTGCTCGTTCACGCCGCCCACGTAGGCGGCGAGGATGATCTGCTTGCGCGTGGTCATGGTGGTCTCGTCCTTTCAGGCGACGGGGGTGGCGTAACGACTGGGGAGGTTCTCGGGCAGGCCGAGGCGCCCGCGGAGCGTCGTGTGCGTCGAGGGTTCTGCGAGCCCGCGGCGGTGCAGCTCGGGCACGAGGTCGTCGGCGATGTGGGGGAGGTCGTCGGTGACGACGCCAGGACGCAGCCGCACCCCGGCGTACCCGGCGGCGACGAGGTCGTCGATCACGTCGGCGACGGTGGATGCCGAGCCGGCGACGATCCGCGCGTCGGAGACGAGCGGGCGGCCGAGGGCGTCGAGGCGGGCGAGGCGCGCCTCAGCCGCCTCCCCCGGCGTATCGAGCAGCACGACCAGGTCAGCGGTGACCCGCAGGGGCTCGCCCTCGCGACCGACCTCCCGCTCGGCCGCGCGCACCTCGTCGAGGATGCGGCGGGCGTGACCCGCGTCGGCGGGGGTGACGAAGACGAGATCAGCGGACCGGGCCGCGAGCCGGTAGGGCACCGCGGCGTGGGCCAGCGCCGCCACAACCGGCTGGCCCTGCGGCGGGCGCGGCGTGATCGACGGACCGCGCACCGAGAAGAAGCGCCCCTCGAAGTCGATGGTGTGCACCTTGTCGGCATCCAGGAACCGGTCGGTCGCGGCGTCGCGGATCTCGGCGTCGTCCTCCCAGCTGTCCCAGAGCCGGCGCACGACCTCGACCGCGTCGGCGGCCTCGTCGAACGCGTCGTCGACGAAGGCGCGGAACGCCGGGTCGTCGACGGCGACATCGCCCGGGTGGGCGCGACGGCCCACGTGCGCGGCCTCATCGGCGCGCGCCGACACCTTCACCTGGAACCCCGCGCGTCCTTCGCTCACGTAGTCGAGCGTCGCGACGGCCTTGGAGACGTGGAACGGCTCGGTGTGCGTCACCGTCGCGGCGGGGATCAGGCCGATCCGCTCCGTGAGCGGGGCGACACGCGACGCGATGAGCACCGCGTCGAGCCGACCGCGCACCTCGTCGGTGCGCTCGTCGCCGGTGAGGAACCGCTCGGATTGCAGGGCGAGCGAATCCTCGATGGTGACGAAGTCGAGGTCGCCCCGCTCGGCGGTGCGCACGAGGTCGATCCAGTAGTCGGCGGTGAAGAGGGCATCGGGTCGCGCGGAGGGCTCGCGCCACGCGGCGGGATGCCAGCCGGCGCCCTCGAGGGCGACGCCGAGGTGGAAGGGGGTCGATGACGTCATGTGGGGCGCTCCTTGCAGATAGGCGGGGTCAGTCGTTCTTCCAGGCGGCCACGAGCGAGTCCAGGCGCGAGTCCGCGCCGAGGGTCACCGCGTGCACCGACTCCTGGGTGCCGAGGATGGAGGTGAGTTCGTGCACCGGGATCTGGTACACCTGGCTCGCGATGCGCGCCTGCGCCTGGGCGAGCACCGCGTCGCGCGCGGTCGGGTCGCTGGTGGCGAGCTGCTGCTGCAGGAGCGTCTCGAGGGCGGGGTCGTCGATGCGGTACCGCGTGGTCGCCTTCGAGAAGGTGGTGCGCAGCACGTCGCCGTCGGCGCGGGAGAGGTTTCCCCACACGAGGTCGAAGTCGCCGTTCTTCTGCGCTTCGAGGAAGTCGGGCACGGGACCGCTCTGCAGCTGCAGGTCGACGCCGACGGCCTTGAGCTCCTGCTGGATGAGTTCGAGCGAGGTCTGGTTGGGGCCGAAGTTGGTGATCCACCAGAGCTTCAGCTGCAGCTTCGTGCCGTCCTTCTCGCGGATGCCGTCGGCTCCGGCCTTCCACCCGGCGGCATCCAGCAGCTTCCCCGCGCGAGCGGGGTCGTACGCGAGAGCGGCGCTCTGGTCGGCGTAGCCGGGGGTGTTCTTCGCCAGGACACTCGTGGCGATCGCGAACGAGTCGTTGAGAGCCGTGTCGCGGACGGTCTTCGCGTCGATCGCGGCCGCGATCGCCTGACGGACGGACAGGTCGGCGACGATCGGATGCGAGAGGTTGAACGAGATCCCGAACGTGACGCCGGGATTGCCCCGCGACACCAGCGGATACCCCGCCTGCTCGATCGAAGCCACGTCGTTCGGCTGGATGCCGCCGGCCACATCCACCTGGTCGGAGGTGAGGCTGCCGGTGCGCACGCCCGCCTCGGGCACGATCTGGAAAGTCACGGTGTCCAGCCGCGCGCGACCGTCGTTGCCGAGCGCCGTCGGGCCCCAGGCGTAGTCCGCACGCGCGGTCAGCACCGTCGCGGTGTCCTTCGTATAGCTCTTCAGCGTGAAGGGACCGCTGCCGACGACCGCGGTCCCGTCGGCGCGCTGGTCGTACGGGATCTTCAGCGTCGCATCGCCCACGATGCCCAGCGCCACGGATGCCGTGGAGTTGGGGAACGCGGCGTTCGGCGTCGAGAACCGGACGCGAGCGGTGTGCGCGTCGACGACGTCGGTCCCGGCGTACCCGACGAAGCTGCTCACCGCCTGGCTCAGCGCCCCGGCCGCGACGATGTCGTCGAACGTCGCCTTGACGTTGGCGGCGGTGAACGGCGTGCCGTCCGAGAAGGTCACGTCGTCGCGCAGCGCGAAGGTGAACTCCGTCGCGTCGGCATTCGAGGTGTAGGAGGTCGCCAGCCACGGGTCGAGGGCACCCGTCTCCGGGTTCTGGTACAGCAGCGAGTCCACGAGCTGGCGGGTGACGTAGAGGGTGTCGTTACCGGAGCCGGTCCCGGAGGGATTCAGCGAGATCGGGTCGTTCGCGATCGCGAACGTCAGGTCACCGCCCTGGACAGGCTCGGTGGATGCCGCGGTGCCAGGGCCGGCGGCGGCGCTCCCGCAGGCGGTCAGGACGAGGGCCGCAGTCACGGCGAGGGCCGCCGCGAGTGTCGTGCGTCGGGTGGTCATGGTGCTCCTCAGGCGGAAGGGGTGAGTGACGGAAGAGAGCGTCCGGGAATGGCATCCAGGAGCGAGCGGGTGTACTCGTGGGCGGGTGAGGCGAAGACGTGATCGACCTCGCCGATCTCGACGAGACGCCCGCGGCGCATCACTCCCACGGTGTGGGCGATCTGGCGCACCACCGCGAGGTCGTGCGAGATGAACAGGTAGCCGAGCCCCTTCTCGCGCTGGATCTCGGTGAGAAGGGTGAGGATCTGGTGCTGGATCGACACGTCGAGCGCCGAGACCGGCTCATCCAGCACGAGCAGCTCCGGCTCGATCGCCAGCGCCCGCGCGATCGCGACGCGCTGGCGCTGCCCGCCGGAGAGGTCGGCCGGCCGCCGCCGTAGCGCGGACGCGGGCAGCGCGACGAGGTCGAGCAGTTCCGCGGCACGCGCGCGCCGCCCGGCCCGCGAGCCGACGCCGAACGCGCGGAGGGGGTCGGTGACGATCGTCTCGACGCTCCACCGCGGGTTCAGCGCTGCGTAAGGGTTCTGCTGCACAAGCTGCACCCGGCGCCGGAGCGCGCGCAGCGGCCGACCGGCGAGCGCGGTCACGTCGACGCCGTCCACGCGCACCCTCCCGGCGGTGGGGTCGGTCAGGCGCAGCGCCAGACGCGCGGTCGTGGTCTTACCCGAACCCGACTCGCCGACGAGGGCGAGGGTGCGGCCCCGCTCGACGCGGAAGCCGACGCCGTCCACGGCGCGCTGCACCGCCCCGCCGCCGGGGAGGACGAACTCCTTCACGAGGCCGTCCACCTCGAGCACGGGAACGACGGATGCCGGGGAGTCGGCGCCTCGGACGATCGCCGGGGCCGCGGCATCCGTCCGCCGGTCGGCACCGCCTTCGGCGGCATCGCGGCGCGGGATCTCGGCATCCGGTGTCGACGTGTTGAGGCTCGGGGCCGCGGCGATCAGCCGACGCGTGTACGGGTGCCGCGGAGAACGGAGCACCTCGGCGGGCGTCCCCTGCTCGACGATGCGTCCGTCGGTCATCACGACGATGCGGTCGGCGCGGTCGGCGGCGACGCCGAGGTCGTGCGTGATGAGCAGCAGGCTCGCCCCGCGCTCCCGCTTCAGGGCGTCGAGGTGGTCGAGGATCTGCCGCTGCACGGTGACGTCGAGGGCGCTCGTCGGCTCGTCGGCGATGATCAGGGCGGGGTCACCGATGATGGCGATCGCGATGAGCACGCGCTGACGCATGCCACCCGACAGCTCGTGCGGGTACTGCCGCGCGCGGACGGCCGCGTCGGGCAGCCCCGCGCGCTCCAGCGCCTCGACGGCGCGGACGGCCGCGGTGCGGCGGTCGGCGAGACCGTGCGCGCGCAGCACCTCCGCGACCTGGTCGCCGATGCGCACGACTGGGTTCAGGCTGACCGTCGGATCCTGCGGCACGAAGCCGATGCGGCGTCCGCGCACGGAGCGCAGCTGCCGATCGGATGCCGCGACGAGGTCCTGTCCCTCGAAACGCACCGCCCCCGCGCGGATGCGCGCTGCGGCGGGGAGCAGGCGGATGATCGCGTGCACCGTCGTGGACTTGCCCGACCCGGACTCTCCCACGATGGCGACGGTCTCCCCCGGGTCCACGGTGAGGTTCACCTCGCGCACCGCGTCGATGTCTCCGCGCGCGGTGCGGTAGGCGACCGCGAGGCCGTCGAGCTCGAGGAGGCTCATCGGCGTGCCCTTCCGTCCGCGTCGAGGCCCCGCGAGAGGCGATTGGCGGCCAGCACGGTCACGGCGATCGTGAGACCGGGGAGAGCGGTGAGCCACCAGGCGGTGCGCAGGTAGTCGCGGCCGCCCGAGACGAGCGCGCCCCATTCGGGCGCGGGCGGCGGCGCGCCGTAGCCGAGGAAGCTCAGGGCCGAGACGGCCAGGATCGCCGTGCCGAACTCGAGCACCGCGAGCACGAGGACCGGCGCGATGGCGTTCGGCAGCACGTGGCGGAGCAGGACCGCCGTCCACCCGTTGCCCGAAGCGCGCGCGGCCTCGATGTACGGCGCGCTGCGCACCCGCAGAACCTCGGAGCGGAGGACCCGCGCGACCGACGCCACGCTGGCGATCCCCACGGCGATCGCGACGTTGACGGTGCCGAAGCCGAGGGCGGTGACGAGAGCGAGCGACAGCAGCAGCCCCGGTATCGCGAGCAGCACGTCGGCGACCCGCATGAGCACGGCATCCGTCCGCCCGCCGACGAAGCCGCTCACCAGTCCGACCGCCGATCCCGCGAGCACCCCCACACCCACCGCGATCGCGGCCGCCGACACGGTCAGGGCCGTGCCGTGCACGACGCGGGTGTAGAGATCGCGGCCGAGCTGGTCGGTGCCGAACCAGTGCCCCCACGACGGCGGCTGCAGGTTCTCGGCGGGCGTGCCGCCGAGGGGGTCGCCCGGAGCGAGCACCGCGGGCCAGACGGCCGCGACGAGGACGAGGACCAGCCACACGACCGAGGCCGCCACGAGCGGCCGTCGCAGCACGGCCGGAACATGCGGGCGACCGGATGCCGGCTCCCCGGCGCCCCGCGCGACGACGGCGTCATCGAAGCGGTCGGCGGCGGTCGCGGCGAAGACGTCCTCGGACGTCTGCGCTCGCTCGGGGACGAGGGCCACAGTCTCGGACATCAGATCACGACCTTCTCGAGGGGCGCGGAGGCGTCGGCATCCGCGGTCCGGGGAACGGCCACCGCCCGACGACGGGCGCGGCACGGGGAGCCGGCGCTCAGCACGATGCGCGGGTCGAGGAGCGGATAGACGAGGTCGACGGCGAGGGTCGTGAGCACGAAGACGGCCGCGGCGAAGAGGACGATCCCCTGCACGACCGGCACGTCCTGCTGCTGCACCGCCTGCGCGGTCACCCGGCCGATGCCCGGCCGCGAGAACACCGTCTCGGTCACGACGGTCCCGGACAGCAGTTGCCCGACCACGAGACCGGTGACCGTGAGGGCGGGGAGAGCGGCATTGCGCAGCGCGTGCGCCAGGTGCACGCGCACCCGGGTCGCGCCCTTCGCCCACGCGGTGTCGATGTAGGGCTCGCCGAGCGTCGTCGCCAAGCTCTTCGACAGAAGCTGTGCGATCGCGGCGCTCGTCGGGATCGCCAGCGTGATCGCGGGCAGAACGAGCGAGACGAAGCCCTTGTCACCCATCGCGGGGAACAGCGGGATCTGGAACGAGAACCACTGGATGAGCACAAGTCCGAGCCAGAAGGAGGGCACCGCGACGCCGAGCGGCGGCAACCCGAGCAGGATGTTGGTCAGGCGGCGCGAGCGGGTGAACGTCGCGGCGATGGCGACGCCCGCGCCGAGCAGCACCGCCACGACGAGCGCGAGACCGGCCAGCTGCGCCGTCGGCGGGATCGCCTCGCCGATGACCGCGGCGACCGGACGGCCGGTCGAGATCGAGGTGCCGAGGTCACCCGACAGGATGCCGCGCAGGTGCAGCAGGTACTGCACCCACAGCGGCTGATCGAGTCCGTACCGCTGACACAGGTCGTCGAGCTGCGCGGGCGAGATGTCGGTGGCATCCCCTCCCGCCAGCAGCGCCACGGGGTCGCTCGGCAGCGCGTACAGCACGAGGAACGACAGGGTGTAGGCGGCCCACAGCACGAGGACGGCCTGGGCGAGCCGGGAGGCGACGTACCGGGCGAGGAGAACGCGGGTCGCGGTGGGCGTACTCATGCGGATGTCCTCTCTGTGGGGCGGAGGTGCCGCGGCGGTATCCGTCGGCACCCACAGAGAGATTGCGTCGCACGCCCCGAGCACGTCGAACGGGGCGAAACGTGATGTCGTGCACCGTCATCGACCGTCGTCCGTCTTCACGCGAGGTCATATACGGCGCGCGTGGTTGCGCGGCCGCCGGCGGCGCCGTCAGAGACGGATCAGCCCAGCCGGTTACTCTCCTGCGTCAAGGTCCGGGTCGCGCGATCGACGACCGCGTCGAGACGGGCCTTCTCCTGCGCGAGATCGTTCTTCATCCGGCTCAGCTGCGCGTTCTGGGTGGTCCGTGACCGCGCCATTCCACCGCGGAGAGCCGTCCCGAAGGTGCCGCGGCCCACGATGTTCGCGATCGTGCGCCCCTTCTTGTTGACGGCGACGCGCTGCTCCTGGATCTGCAGCCGCACGTCGGCCGCCGCCGCGTTCGCCTGCTGCTTGAGCAGCCGGAGTTCCTGCGTTCCCGCGCGCAACTCCTTCTTCGCACCGTTTGCATCACCCTGGTCGGCAAGCGCACGCGCAGCCGCCGGCGACGTCTGGGGGATTCGGTCGGCCTCGACCGACAATTGGGCGCAGTAGGTGGCGAAGTCCATGGGGCACCTCTCGATCGGGGTCAGGTGCGGTGACGTCGGGCGACGATGCCCACGGCCATGCGGTGGATGTCGGAGCTCAACGTCGTCGACGATGCCGTCGCTGTGGGGGTCTCATCGGTCGCGATCACCGAAAGGGCTTCGGCACTCTGAGCGCCGAGTCCCAGAGTGATGACCCGGACGCCCTGGGCCGCGAGACTCCGGGACAGCACGACGGCCTCCTGCTCGTGCGGCCCCAGATCGCCGTCGCCGAACACCGCGATGACGCGGCCGTCGACATCGAGCTGCATCAGCATCCGCCCCGCCTCGGCAAGGGCGGGAAAGGGACCAGCTCGACAACGCTGCCGCGATCAGGAACGCCGCCACAGCGATGGGCCTCGACGGCCAAGCACAGGTCCTCGGGGTAATGACCACGATGGGTGAGTCTTCGTTGAAGAACCTCACCTATGGCGACTACGAGAGGGGCGGCGTCACGAACCCGGACGGGTCACGCACTACCAGCATTGGCCTGTTCCAGCAGCAGGATTCGTGGGGGAGCCGAGAGGACCGGCTGAACCCCACCAAAGCGGCCACGATGTTCTACGAGCGCCTGGTGCGCGTGGACGGGTGGCAGAACATGCCGCCGTCCCGCGCGATCAACCGCGTGCAGATCAACAGCGACCCGGACCACTACACAAAGTGGCTGGCGCCGGCCGTCGCCGTCGCTTCCGCGCTCACGGTGCCGTGCCAGGGCCAGGCGAACTACGACCCCCCGAAGGGCGCCGCACCCGGGCCATGGGGCGGCTACGAGAACGGCCGAATCGGCGAGTCGCAGCTCGCGCCCCTACCGTGGGCGCCCGACGAGAGATTGCGCGTCGACGCGGCACAGGCCCTCACCGCGCTCAACAACGCCTTTCGGCAGACCTTCGGCCCGAGCTTTCTGAGCGCGTATGGGGCCGGCTCACCTCACGCGAGGGTGGGGCCGAAATCCCGTCTGAGACGCAGTACCCAGACGCTGAGGCCGGTTAGGAACCAATCAGCTGTGCGTACACAGCGGGGGCGCCAAAGACGACACCGAACAAGCCACAGATAGCGGCCCAGTCCTCCATGCGATTCTTGCGTCCCTCTTGCGAGGGATCGCGCGCGAACGCCGATAGCACCTCTTTGGCCACTAGAAGCAAGGCAGCGAGCCCACCAAAAATGAACTTGAACCATCCACGGAAATCGTCGGGCCAGCCGTCCTGGTCGGGGACAACCGGCAGAGCCAGCACAAGAACAAGAAGTAGCACCACCACACCCGCGAGAGTCGGCACCGCTGGACCCTTCTTGCGCAAAAAATACTGGACGCGCCTTCTTACCGTTTCAACCACCATCGGAGGTTATCGGGCGCCACAGCAGCTCAAATTGGCGTGCATTAAGAGGGGAAGGGCCGGCGTTCGCTGTCTCATGGCCCACTAAAACGTCGTCTAGGTCGGTTGATGGCACGTCGACGCCAGCGGCACCGCTTGGCGCATTACCTACTTCTACGACCGCGCGACTCCTGTGCTGCCCCGCCGGACTAACTTCACGGGGAGGGAGAGATGCTGTGGTTCAAGTGGATGCTCGTGGATCACATGGTCGAGCAGCAACTGAGCGGAGCGCTTGCCCAGCTCGATTGCAGGCTGTCGAACTGTTGTGAGAGAGGGCGTAATCCGGGCGGCGAAGTCAACGTCGTCAAATCCGACGACGGATACGTCGTCGGGGATGCGCACCCCACGGCTCTGCAGCTCGCCGATGACGCCGAAAGCCATAAGGTCGTTCCCGGCGAAGATAGCGGTGATCTTCTGGGGCGACTGGAGCACGAGCGAGGCAAGGATTCGCCCGGACATTTCGGAGTAGTCGCCGACGAGGTGGAGGGCTTCTGGGAAGACCTCGCGTAGGCCTTCGGTACGGTCGACACTCGACGTGAGACCTGCAGGTCCGCTCAGGACAGCGACGTGCCGATGCTCCAGTTCCTTAAGATGCATGGCTGCGAGGAAACCGCCTTGGCGGTGGTCACCGGTGACGAGAGGGCTCTTCTCTAGGCCCGGAACCATCTCATCGACGACGACAACGGGGTAGTTTTCGGCGATTGTCGGTAGAGCATCATCCCACGTCGCGTCTGCGGCGTTGTAGATGAGGCCGTCGATCGCTCCGCTGCGGAGCATATTGAAATAGCGCTTTTCCCGGCGCGGGTCGGACTGCGAAGTGCAGAGGGTAACTCCGTAATCCTGGTCGTTGGCGTAGGCCTCGACACCGATCGCGATTTCGCCGAAGAACTGGTTTGAGATGTCCGGTACGACAAGGCCGATGACGAACGATCTTCCGGACTGGAGCGTGCGCGCGGCGAAGTACGGAACGTAGCCGAGTTCGGGCACGAGGGCGCGAATGCGTGCGGCTGTCTCGGGAGCGACCGGTCGCTTGCCCGACAGCGCGTGCGAGACGGTCGTGACGCTCACGCCGGCACGCCGCGCGACTTCACGAATGGACGCGGGCTTGCGCGGCCGGTCCGCCTGCACCGCCAAGGGGTCTGCTTCCGGCTGACAGTCTTCCGGGTCCTCAAGGCGCATAGTGCTGTACAGCTTCTCCCTCGTGGATTCGAACGAGTTCGGGGGCGACATCTCGGGCCTGGCCGACGATTTCGCCGAGATCAGCATGCACCAGGGTGCGGTTCTCAACGACCAGTTCGCCGTCGACGAGTACGTGTACGACGTCGCTCGGTTGAACCGAGTAGACGAGTGTGGCGAAGACATCGTGTATCGGCTGGCAGTGTGGGCGGGACAGATCTAGCAGCACGATATCCGCTGCCATGCCCTGCGCGATGGTGCCGGAGCGGTCGTGAGAGGCAGCGCGCGCTCCACCGCGGGTGCCTATGTCGAACGCCTCGCGGGTCGCCAGGAACAGGGGGTCGTGCTCTTGCCGCTTCTGCGCGAGCGCCGTCCAGCGCATCGCTTCCCAGAGGTCCAAGGTGTTGCCGCCGGCCGCGCCGTCCGTGCCCGCGCCGACGGTGACGCCCACGTCGTGGAGCAGCCGAATCGGGGTTATCGGATCGATGTCGTGTTTGAAGTACACCTTGGGGCAACACGCCACGGTGGTCGTCGCCGCGTTGGCGCGGAGCAGATCCCGGTCGTCAGTGACGATGCCACCACCGTGAGCGATGTGGGCGCCCGCGCCGAGGACTCCGGTTCGCGCCAGAACCTCCAGCGGGGTGACGCCGAGACGATCCAGTGACGAGTGTGTCTGCTGCATGTTCTCTGCAGCGTGGATGTGAACTCGGATGCCCAGTTCGTCCGCAAGACGTGCACTCGCCGATAGGTCCTCCTCCGACACCGTGTAGGTCGAGTGGGGACCGACAGACGCTGTCACTCGCCGTGAGCCGCTCTTTGCGATCTGCCTCGTCACCGCGAAGGCCTCGTCTCGGCCGCGGTGGTCGTCAGTGGAGAAGAAGGTCGGCGCGATGTTCGCGCGTATGCCGAGCTCTTCGGCCGCTGCGGCGATCTGATCTGCGTGAAAATAGTGGTCGGCGAATCCCGTGACGCCGCCGAGAAGCATCTCGGCGATCGCTAGGCGTGCGCCGACGCGCACGCGCTCCGGAGTGAGGTTGACCTCCATCGGCCACACGCGCTTGTTGAACCAGTCGTCCACCGAGACGTCCTCGGCCGCGCCGCGCATGAGGCTCAGGGGGGAGTGCGTGTGGGCGTTGGTGAGGCCCGGCACCGCGTAGAGTCCGCTCCCATCGATCGCGCCCACAGCGGATCCCGATGCGGGCTCGATTGCGGTGATGACTCCGTCTTCGATGAGGATGTCGCACTTGCCCTGGAGGTCGAAGGTGGGGATGTAACATCCCGCGATGCGCTGCTCAGTCACAGGTTGTTCCCGTTCTTCGTTTCGACAGATCGGGTAGCGAGGAGCGCCTCGACCTCGGTGCGCTGAGGTATGGATGAGGCGGCGCCGTGGCGCTGCACGGTGATGGCGGCTGCCGCCATGGCGTAGTCGATCCCCTCCGCCAGCGCCGCTCCGACCGCGAGCTCGGCGCACAGCGCGCCGCAGAACGTGTCGCCTGCCGCCGTGGTGTCAACCGCCGTAACGGGGAAAGCGGGCAATGTCGTTGTGCCACTGGCCGTGACGGTCAGGCAGCCCTCTTCGCCCAGCGTCACGATCACTGTGCCGACCTTGCCGGCTAGGGCTCGAGCGGCGTCAGCGAGTTCGCCGCAGTCCGGCGCAAGCGCCAGGCATTCGTGCTCGTTGACCACGAGGATGTCGACAAGCTCGAGCGCGATGGCATCCGTCGGCACACTTGGCGCCGCGTTCAACACTGTCGTAGCGCCGGCAGAGCGTGCCGCCTGTAGAGCGCGCTGCACCGTCTGGACGGGGATCTCGAGTTGGAGGAGCACGACATCGGTCGGGCCGATGCCAGAGATGCCACTGTCGACGGCCTTGTCGAGGGCGTCTTGGTCGCCGTTCGCGCCGGACGTCACGACGATCGCATTCTCACCTGCTTCGGACACCATGACGTACGCGGTCCCCGTCGGCTGGAGCGATCCGACGAGGACCGGCTCGGCTCCGCATTCGCGAAGAGCCTCACGGACCATCGCAGCTGGGGCATCATCGCCGGTCGCGCCGACGAACACCGTCCGGGTCCCCGCGCGAGCTGAGGCGACGGCTTGGTTCAATCCTTTGCCGCCCGGTCCTATTTCAATGGCGGACCCGAGCACGGTCTCCCCAGGACGCGGGTGACGACCCACGAGGACGGCCGTGTCCGCGTTCGCGCTTCCTATGACGACGACAGCTCCCATGGGCGTTCGTTCCCCTCCGTGCGACAACACTGGCGTGGCACCGACGTTAGGCATGCAAAATGATTTGCGCAATCAGGCACCACACCACATCGCGCGGCGAGTCGCCGTTATCACTTCGTTACCAAAACACCGAGATCAGGGTTATGCAAAACATTTTGTATCCATACCGTGCTCTGAAAGTCATCCGCAATCACGGGAGGTAAAAGTGGCTCGCGTCCTGCTCGTCGGCGAATCATGGTTCGTCTACTCCGTCCATCAGAAGGGGTTCGACACTTTTTACACGACCGAATACACCGAGGGAGGCTCGGAGTTCGTCGCTGCCCTCGAAGCCGCGGGACATTCAGTCACTCGCCTTCCCGCGCACCTCGTCGAACAGGACTTTCCACGATCGGCGAACGAGATTGCCGAGATTGCCGATGTCGTCGTGATCTCCGATGTCGGCGCGAACAGCTTTCTTCTGTCGAAGGCGACTTTCGTTCGTTCCGAGACCGAGCCGGATCGTCTCGCCGCGATCCGCGACTTCGTCCGCGCCGGCGGCGGGCTTCTCATGGTCGGCGGCTACATGACCTTCGCAGGCATCGACGCGAAGGCCCGGTGGGGACGGACGCCTGTCGCTGACGTATTGCCCGTCCGAGTGCTCGATCGGGACGACCGTGTCGAGATCCCTTCGGGGTGTCTGCCTGAGAAAACCGGGAGCCACCCCATCACGACCTCGCTCGACGACCGCTGGCCCACTCTTCTCGGCTTCAACGAGGTCGAAGCACTTTCCCACGCTCAGACCCTCGCGGTCGCGGGTGACCACCCCCTCCTCGTGGTGGGCGAGGCCGGCCAGGGGCGCGCAGCAGCTTTCACGTCTGACCTCGCACCGCACTGGGCAACGCCCGACTTCCTGGCGTGGGACGGCTATCAGCCACTGTTCGACAACACCGTCCGCTGGCTCGCCTCCAAGCCCGAATAGCCGCTAGCACCAACCCGACACCCATAGGAGAACACAATGAAGCACCTCCTCGCGCGGGCCGCTGCAATCCTCGCGATCAGCGCCACCGCTCTCACCTTCGCCGCATGCTCGTCGCCCGGCACCCCATCCACCAGCGACAGCGCCGCTGACCGTGCCCTGCGCATCAAGTTCGTTATCAACGGCACCTTGGGCGACAAGTCCTTCTTCGACTCCGCCGATGCGGGCTTGAAGCAGATCGAGAAGGACTACGGCTACCAGATCCAGGTGGTCGAGCTCGGAAGCGAGCGCACCAAGTGGCAGCCAGGATTCGAGGACGCGGCGGCGGCCGGTGACTACGACATCTTCGTCGCAGGCACCTTCGACAGCGTCGACTTCGTGTCGCAGCTTGCGCCCGAATACCCCGACAAGAAGTTCTGGCTGTTCGACGCGCCCGCGGACTACGAGGGCACGAACGGCGGATGCTCGAACAAGTGTGAGAACGTCTACTCAATCACCTTCAAGCAGAACGAAGGCGGATACCTGGCCGGATACATCGCCGCTGGTACGCTCGCCGCCGGCACGCTCCCTGGTGCGGAGTCCGCCAGCAAGGCCGGTGTCATCGGGGCGGTGGAGATTCCCGTCATCCAGGACTTCGCCGTCGGATTCGACGCCGGATTCGAAGCAGGCGGCGGAAGCTCTTCCGACGTGACGACTCAGTACATCGGCGGTTCCACCCCGTTCGGCGACGCTCCCCGCGCGAAGGAGATCGCGAACTCGATGTACGGGAACGGGGCCGGTATCGTGTGGCCGGTCGCCGGCTCCTCGGGCTTCGGTGTCTTCGAGTCCGCCGTCGACCAGGGGCGATACGCATTCGGCATCGACTCGGACCAGTCGGAGACGCTGGAGAAGGCCGACCAGCGTGAGCGCATCATCACCTCGATCCTGAAGAACGTCGGCGCAGCGTTGCAGGACGCCGCGAAGCGTGACAAGGACGGCAGCCTGCCCTACGGGACCGCGGAGTCGCTCGGCCTGGAGCAGGGCGCGGTCGGGTTCGTGGACAACGCACAGTACGAGAAGCTTGTCCCCCAGAACGTTCGCGACAAGGTTGCGGAGGTCGTCCAGCAGATCGCCGACGGCAGCATCACGGTCCCGAGCGCGTTCTGATGACCATCGATCACGAGGGTGCCCCGGGCGCGGGGCACCCTCCCATCCTGGAACTCCGAGGCGTGGAGAAGATGTACGCCAATGGTGTCTTCGCCGTGCGAGGGGTAGATCTCGCCATCAACCGGGGTGAGATCCATTCGGTCATCGGTGAGAACGGCGCCGGCAAGTCGACGTTGATGAAACTCGCGTACGGTCTGGAGCAACTCACCGCTGGCAGCGTCATCGTTGACGGCACCGTACGCAGCATCGGCTCACCGCTGGACGCCATCAAACTCGGTATCGGCATGGTCCACCAGAACCTCGAGCTCGTGCCTTCTCTCACTGTCGCGGAGAACATCGTTCTCGGAGCCGAACCCGGTTCACCACTGTGGGTGAACCGGCGAGATGCCGCCGACGCCACCAGAGAACTCGCGGATCGGGTGCAGCTTCCCGTGAACCCGAACCGCCAAGTCTCTGAGGCATCCGTGGGAACGCGCCAGCGCGCCGCCATTCTCAAGGCGCTTGGCCGCGGCGCCCGGGTTCTCATCCTCGACGAGCCCACCGCCGTGCTCACACCGCAAGAGTCGGACGAGCTGTTCGCCGCTGTCCGCCGCCTGCGCGACGAGGGTCTGACGGTGATCTTCATCTCCCACAAGCTCGACGAGGTCCGAGAGATCTCCGATCGGATCACCGTCATGCGGCAAGGACGCCTCATCGCCACCCACCACACCGCCGACACGACAGAGGCTGGCCTGGCTGCCGAGATGGTCGGCCGCGCCGTTTCTCTCGACGTCGAACGCGGCAACCCCATACTCACCCCCGACGTGCTCCGCGTGGAGGACCTTGTCACTTCTCACTCACCGGACCATGCCTTGGAGTTCACGGTCGCCGGCGGCGAGATCGTCGGGATCGCCGGCATCGAGGACAACGGCCAGGGCGAACTGATGGCAACGCTGGCGGGTCTCTTGCCTGCACGGCGCGGCATTGTCACCCTGAATGACCACGACATCACCCGCAGCACAGTCAAGCAAAGACGTGACCGCGGAGTGGCGGTCGTGTCGGAGGATCGGCTGCGAGACGGAGCGGCGCTCAGCCTCGGCATCGACCTGAACATCGTCGTAGACCGCTACGACAGGGCTCCGTACTCCTCGTGGGGAATCCTGCGCCCCAGCGTCATCCGACACGCCGCCGCCGAGCTCATGGCGCGATTCCGCGTCAAGGCACCCGACGCCACCGTGCCCATGTCGGCACTGTCCGGCGGCAACATGCAGAAGGTCATCATTGCCCGCGAGCTGTCCTCCGGACCACTGCTGCTCCTCGCGTCACAGCCGACACGAGGAGTGGACATCGGCGCGATGCAGTTCATCTACGAACAGATCGTCGCCGCGCGCGACTCCGGTGCGGCCGTCCTCCTCGCATCGGCCGACCTTACCGAGCTGCTCACCCTCAGCGATCGGCTCCTCGTGATGCGCAACGGGCACATCGTCGCGCGATTCGACTCGCTCGACGGGATTACCGAGCAGATCGTCGGCGAGCACATGCTCGGCGTCGCCGCCCACGTTGACACCCGCGGAGGTGTCTCATGACAACAGTCGAAATGGAGGACCGCGCCGCGTTCCGCACGCAACGGCGCAACTCCGCGCTGATCGACATTGCCGGCGTTCTCCTCACAATCCTCATCGCTCTCGTCGCGGCGTTCGTCATCGTCGCGATGCTGGGAAAGAACCCGGTCGATGCGTTCACCGCACTGATCACAGGACCACTTGAGCGCCCGAACCGCATCGGCAACTGGCTGGAGCAGACCACCACGCTGACCATCCTCGGCCTCAGCGTGATGATCCCGTTCCGCACAGGACAGATCTCCATCGGCGCCGAGGGGCAGCTGTACCTCGGCGCCCTGGCAGGTGCGGTCGTCGCGATCCTCCTGCCCCTCCCGCTCGCGGTAGCCCCGATCGTCGCCACGGTTGTCGCGATGGTCGCCGGCGGAGTCGCGGGCGCGATTCCGGGTGTGATGAAGGCACGCCTGGGAGCCAACGAGATCGTTGCAACGCTCATGCTGAACGTCATCATCGTGCAGATCTTCGACTACCTGGTGCAGAACCTACTGCGATCCGAGACCTCCACAGCTGCGGTGTCGGATCAGATCCGCTCCGAGTACGCCTGGCTGCGGCTGCAGGAACTCACCGGCATCCCACTCAGCCGTGCCAACGTGGGCCTCCTCGTCGCCCTAGTTCTTGCCGGCCTCGTCTGGCTGCTCATGAGCAGGACGTCGCTCGGCTTTCGCATGCGTATCGTCGGCGGAAACCCCGAGTTCGCGAAGTACGCCGGGCTTCCCGTCGCACGAACGATTGAATGGAGCTTCATCCTCGGCGGCGCCGTCGCCGGACTCGCCGGCGCTCACCTCGTGTTCGGCGTCTTCAGCCGGCTCGAACCCGCTATGGCATCCGGACTCGCGTTCCTCGGAATCGTGATCGCGCTGCTCGGGCGCAACAACCCGGTCGGCATCGTCTTGGCTGCCGCGTTCTACGCGTACCTTCGCGTCGGCGGCGACGTCATGGAGCAGCAGACCGATGTCGGCTCCGAACTGATCATCATCATCCAGGCCATGATCGTGCTGCTCGTCACCGCCCAGGCACTCCCAATGATCGTGCGCCGCCTCCGCGCCAAGAGAAAGGCCGACTGATGGAACTGCTTGGCGTCCTCACCTCTGCCACCTTTCTGGCGGCGATCCTCCGGGTGGCCACACCCTATCTTTTCGCGGCACTCGGCGGCGTCGTGGCTGAACGCGTCGGCGTCCCGAACATCGCGCTCGAAGGTCAGATGCTCAGCGCCGCCGCCACCGGCGCGCTCGTCGCCGGCTTCACCCAGAACGTGTGGCTGGGTGCGCTATGTGGCATCGCCGTCGCCGCGGTCCTGGGTGTGCTGCTCACAGCGATCGTCGTGGAGCTTAACGCTGACCCGATCATCGTGGGCATCGGCGTCAATCTTCTTGCCTCCGGAGGCACGGCTTTCGCCGTGTTCACCCTCCTGAACGACAAGGGCGGCACCACCGGCCTCGACTCGGGCACGCTCCCCCGCGTCACCATCCCTGGCCTGGACTTCGTGCCTGTGCTCGGACCACTTATCGGCACACAGAACATCCTCACCTTGGGAGCGTTTGTCGCGCTCGCACTGGTGTGGTGGCTGATGTATCGGGCGCGATTCGGATTCCACCTTCGCGCCGTCGGCGAAGCGCCCTCAGCGGCTTCGATGGTCGGGATCAGCAGCCGTCGCGTGAAGTACCTCGGCATGGCGCTGTCGGGAGCACTCGCCGGTTGCGGTGGAGTGTTCCTCTCCATGGGCGCCGTGTCCTTCTTCCTGCGGGACATGACCGCCGGACGCGGCTACATCGCCCTCGCGGCGGTCTTCCTCGGCGGCGTACGGCCTGTGGGAGCGTTCGTCGCGGCGCTCTTCTTCGGGGCGGCAGAGGCTGCAGCGATACAGCTGGGAGCATTCGACATCCCCACGCAGTTCATCACCGCCATGCCCTACGCGGTCACACTCATCGCGCTCTGCGTGTTCTCGACACGCGTGCGTCAAGTCCAGAAGGACTGGCGGCTCAAACGACGAGCCCGCCTTGTCTGACCCCGCCACCCGTCACCGAGAAGGCCCCATGTCAGATCGACTCCCGCTTACGCGTGCCGTTCCGAAGATCGAACTCCACGCACATCTCATCGGCTCCATCTCCGCAGACACGTACGTCGAGTTCGGACAGCGCTACGGCGCTGGCTTTCCTTCCACGGATCGTCGGGTCCTGTACCACTACGACTCGATGCCGACCTTTCTAACCCTCTACGAACGTATCGCGTCGTTCATCCGCACTCCCGAGGACTGGAGCGAAATCGTCTACAGATCCCTGCGCGAGGAGTGGGAGGACAGCGGACTGCGCTATCGGGAGATCTTTTTCTCCCCGACCGTCTACGTCGACATGCCCTACGCGGACATGGTCGAAGGACTGGTGGACGGCATCGACCGCGCCACCGCCGATTTCGGAGTCGACGCGCGCCTGATCGCCAGCATCTTCCGGAACCAAGGGGCGGACGTCGCCGAAGCGATGGTGAAGGACGTGCTGGGCTCGCCTCACCCCTACGTCGTCGGCATCGGCATTGACGGCGATGAGAACGTCGGTCCGGCGACCGAATATGAGACCGCATACAGGATGGCCCGCGAGGGTGGGCTTCGCACCACCGCACATGCGGGCGAGCGAAACGGAGCCGCCGAAGTGCGTCACGCTCTCGACGACCTCCGCGTCGACCGCGTCGACCACGGCTACGGAATCGCCTACGATCGTGGCCTGATGGAAGAGGCCCGGGAACGCGGCATACATTTCGCCGCGACCTGGCTGTCCAGCATCTCGCACTACCCTGCCGATCGGGCCCGCAACCCCCTCGCGGACATGCTGAACGTCGGCCTCGACGTGTCGATCAGCACCGACGACCGCTCCATGGTCTTCAGTTCACTCCAACGAGACCTGGACCAGATCGCGTACGCCTTCGACCTCTCGGACGCGACGCTCGTACGGTGCAACTCTGCCGCGCTGGATGCCGCTTGGATGCCTGACGACCTGCGAGCTCGGATCAGAGCGGAAATCGAGACGACCCTCGTCGCAGCACGCGCTGCAGCTTACGACAAGGGAATGGCTGAGCGAGTCGGGGAAGGGCCGACCGGATGACGATCCGGCTCACCTCGCGCGGCGGCGTCTCTGATTTCGTTGCCGATCTACCCAAGACCGAGCTCCACCTGCACCTCGACGGATGCCTCGAGCCCGGCCTGAAGCTCCGCCTCGCCCAACGCAACGGACTGCAGCTCACGTTCGCGACAGAGGCAGAGGTCCGTGACAGCTACAGCGCACACCACGATCTTCCGTCTTTTCTCGCGGTGCACTATTCCAACGTCGATGTACTCCGGGTGCCAGAGGACTTCGAGGATCTCGCATTCCACTACTTCTCGGTCGCCGCCGACAACAACGTCCGGCATGCGGAGGTCTTTTTCGACCCGCAACTGCACACGCGACGCGGCATCCCCTTCGCCGACACCATCGTGGGTATCCGTCGCGCCGTCGAACGCGCTCAACGAGACTATGGCATGTCGGTTCATCTCATCATGTGCTTCCTCCGCGACCTGGGAGCCTTGGCGGCCGACGCCACCCTCACCGAGGCCCTTCCCTTCAAGGAGTGGATCATCGGCGTCGGGCTCGACTCAGACGAGAAGGGCCACCCGCCGCGCGAGTATTCGAAGGTCTTCGCGCGTGCTCGCCAGGAGGGGTTCCTGCTCACGATGCACTGCGATGTCGATCAGGCGAACTCGTCCGAGCACATCCGCCAGGCGATCCAGGACATCCGTGTGGACCGCATCGACCATGGACTGAACATCCTCGAGGATCCGGCCCTCATGGAGGAAGCGCGAGAGCGCGGACTTGGTTTCACGGTCTGCCCGCTGCCCTATGGAACGCACATCGTTGGAATCGAGCCCGAGCTGCGTCGCATAGGAGCGATGCTCGACGCCGGGCTCCACGTCTCGATCGGCGCGGATGACCCGCCCTACTTCGGGGGCTACCTCAACGACAACCTGCAGGCACTTCTTGACCACGGGTTCGCGCGCGACACCGTACTGCAAACACAGCGGAACGCCGTGAACACCGCTTGGGTGCCGCATTCGCGGCGACGCGAGCTGCTCGACGAACTCGATACCTTCGCACAGAAGTGGGAACTCGCATGACAGACAATTCCGAGCCCGCTACCACGCCGCTGTATGTGGATTGCGACACCGGCATCGACGATGCATTGGCTCTCGCTTACCTGATCACCAACCCCGCACTCGACCTCGTCGGCATCGGCACCGTCTTCGGGAACACTGACGCGGCCCGAGCCGCACGCAACACCCTCGCCCTACTGGAGCTCTCCGACCGCAGTGAAATACCTGTAGCCGTCGGTTCCGCCCACCCATTGACTGGTCCTTTTCCCGGCGGCGCGCCAGAAGTCCATGGAAAAGACGGCGTGGGAGGGGTTGCCCTCTCCCCCGAGAGCGCACGTGTGACAGATTTCGACGCCGTGGAGATGCTCGCGCGACTCGTCGAAGCTCACCGCGGGCACCTACGGGTCCTCGCCCTCGGGCCTCTGACCAACCTTGCGCACTTCGCGCAGACGCACCCCGATCTCGTCGGCGGAATCGCTGAGGTCGTCGTCATGGGAGGAGCGTTCGACCATCGCGGCAATGCCTCGCCGACCGCCGAGGCGAACATTTGGCATGACCCCGAAGCCGCAGACCGGGTGTTCTCCGCCCCGTGGCCACTTACCCTTCTACCGCTCGACATCACCATGCGACATCTGCTCAAGGAGGACGAGACAGAACAGATCCGAGCTATCCGAGGCGAGGTACCCGCGAGACTCGCGGACATGCTCGGCACGTATCTCGACGCGTACGAGGAGGCGCTCGGCGTCCGCCACTGCGCGCTGCATGATCCGCTGGCGGCGATGGTCGTCGATCGCGGCGTGAAGGTCGTGTCTGAAGACGCGACAGGGATGGCGGTCATTCTCGACGGGACGGAGCGGGGCCGCACCATGCGCGTCGACACGGATGCGAATCGACCCCGCTACCGGCTCGTACTCGATGTCGACGCGCGGGCAGCCGATGTGCTGCTCACCCGGTTGCGCCCCCACCCTTGGCCGCAGCGTCCGATACTTCCTTCGACTTGAAAGTTGAGGCTCCGTGCGAAGTCGCCGCAGCCTGGAATTCATCTCGGGAACCTCATCAAGAGAGTCCCATTCGATGCTCCGCCAGGAACGACACGAGTCTGTTCTTGAACGCGCGCTCCGCGAAGACGGCCGCTCCTCCGGCACGCGGATACTTCGTCACGAGCTCCGCGTAGGAGCCGGCGGTGAGGAGCGCGAGAAGGAGAGCGGCCAGGAGAGGAGCCCACAGCATCCCGCCCACCCGCTCCGAGAGCACTCCCATCAGCGCGTAGATGCCCGCGCCGAGGACATCCCCGAGGATGAAGGCGAAGAGAAGGGGGCCGCCGATCCCTCGCCGAAGCGTGGAGAGCGCGCTGATGTCGGTGCTCATTCGGCCGACGGTGGGTCGCCCCAGCGCACTCCTCGAAGACCGTTGACAGCTCAGCTGTCGTGAACGACCGCCGTCAGCTCCGCCAGCAGATCGCGCGCGAGGAACCCGATGCCGAGGCGCTCGGTCAACCGGTCCCCCGCCCGCGCGTGCGTCCAGCCGCCCCAGACCGCCGCACGCTCCGCCTCGAGGCCCAGCGCCGCGAACCCCGCGATCGCGCCCGAGAGCACGTCGCCGCTGCCCGCGGTCCCCAAGCCCGAGCCTCCGGGCTCCGCCCTCCACGCCCGCCCGTCCGCAGCGGCGACGGTTCCGAAGCAGTGGACCACCGCGGAGAACCGGTCGGCGATCTCGCTGACGTCGGCGACCCGGTCCTCGCTGAGCTCACGCCCGAGGAGCAGAGCCGCCTCCTCCTCGTTCGCGTTGATGAGGAGGTCGTCGGGAAGGATGCCACGGTCGACATCGGGCAGGATGCCGAGCGCGAAGGCATCCAGGACGAGCCTGTCGACCTCCGCGTCGGCGACGGCGAGAAGCGCCGCACGCGTGGCATCCGGATCGTCGAAACCCGGCCCGAGGAGGACCGCGTCGGCGGATTCGACGGCGGAGCGCAGGTGCTCGTCGAGGGGCTGGGAGCCCGTCGGGAGGACGTAGACGCCCGCCTCGGGCATCGCAGGTCCCAGTGGTGGTGCGATGTCGGCGGGTACGGCGATGCCGACTCGGCCCGCGCCCACGCGCAGCGACGCCTCCGCGGACAGGAGCACGCCGCCCGACGATCGGGTGGACCCGCCCACCACGACCACCTGGCCGCGCGACTTCTTCGAGCCGCCGGGCTCGGGAAGCCCCCAGTCGCGCAGCAGCGCGAGGGTGACGTCGTCAGCGCTGGGGGCCATCGTCTTCTCCGGAGTGAACGGTGATGTCGGCACCCTCGGCGGCGAGGTGCTCGACGGACGAGAACGTCGTCAGCTCCCAGCCGGCCTCGCCGCGCACGAGCTCGGTCACCGAGGCGTTGCGCACGGTGTTCTCGGCGGCGAACGCGAGCAGCTCGGTCTCGTCCAGCGGCAGGAGCACGGCGAGGATCAGCATCACGACCGCATCGTGCGCGACGATCATCACGGTCTCGGCGGGCCGATGGAGGTTCTCGCCGAGGAACGACCACAGCCGCAGAGCGACGTCGGCCCACGACTCGCCCCCGGGCGGCCGATGGTAGTACTTGCCGAGGTGCCGGCGCCGCGCCGCCTCTTCGGGGTGGAACTCGCGGACACCGAGAGACGTCAGCAGATCCAGGATGCCGAGCTCCCGGTCGCGCAGCCTCTCGTCGACGCGCGTGCGGGTCGACAGCTCCGCGTCGTCGACCGCGAGCGCGAGGGTCTGCCGCGCCCGCAGGTACGGCGAGACCCAGTACTCGTCGATGGGTCCGGCCGCCTCCCACCAGGTGCGAAGCGCCCGTGCCTGGTCCTCCCCCGTGGGCGAGAGGGCGACGTTGGCGTCGCGGATGTCGAGGTCGATCGTCGGAGAGCCCGCGCGTTCCGCTCTCGAGGCGGCGAGGTTCCCCTCGCTTTCGCCGTGCCGGACGAGCAGGAGTCGGGAGACGGTCATGGCGCGACCGTATGACAGCGCCGACGTCGTCCGCACGGGCGTTGACAGAGCGGATGCCACCGACCCCCGAGCCTGGTCCTGGGGGCTTCAGGGGCGCGCGTGCCCCGAGAGGGGGAGGCGCATCTCGATCTCGTACGAGCCGTCGTCGTGCGCCCGAGACCGGAAGGAACCCCCGAGCAGATGCGCCCGTTCGGACAGGCCGCGATGCCCGAGCCTCGCCGTGGCCGTCTGCGGCGTCAGGGGCTCGGTCGGCGCGGAGTTGACGACACGGAGGACGACGGTCTTCCCCGCCTCGACCTCCGCGGTCACCTCCACCCGAGCACCGGGCGCGTGCTTGCGCACGTTCGTCAGTCCCTCCTGGACGGTGCGATAGACGGCGCGCTGGATCGCCGGCGGCAGACCAGTCGGTAGATCGATACGCGAGGTGACCTCGAGATCCTCCGTGGCGAGCAGGTCGCCGAGGTGCTCGAGGGTCGGCTGCGGGGTGAGCGGCGCCGCCTCCGGCCCGTCAGCGCGCAGCACGAGGAGCATCTGACGCAGCTCGGTGAGCGTCGTGGCGGCGAGCACGCGGATCGTGTCGGCCGTTTCGACGACCTCGGGGTCCTCCACGCGCACCATCAGCGCGCCGGCCTGGACCGTGATGAGGCTCACCTGGTGCGACACCACGTCGTGCATCTCGCGGGCGAGGTGCGCGCGCTCCTCGGCCACCGCTTCGCGGGCCGCGAGTCGGGTCTCCTCCTCGCGCGCACGCTGGAGCTCGGTCAGGCTCGCGGCCAGGCGCGTCTGACTGCGGCGAAGGCGTCCGATCGCCACGGCTCCGCCCGAGGTCATCGTCCCGTAGACGATCGCGAGCACGAGGTCGTTGATCGACTCGATCTCATCCCACGAGAGCGTGAGGCCGAGGAACGTCACCGCGGACGCGGCCACCAGCGCCGTCGTCGACGACACCCGCGTCGCCACGGTCGCGAGAGCGATGACCGAGGCGATCGGCCCGCCCGTGAGGAAGAGCGCCGGGAGCGCGAGCGCGACGGCCAGCAGCGGAAGACGTCGGCGCAGGAGCAGCCCGGCCGCGCCCACCAGGGTGAGGATCAGCTCAGTCAGACCCGAGGTGTAGAGACCGAGGATTCCGTCGAGCGCGGCGATCGCGACGAGCCCGAGATCGACGAGGATCGCGCGATGTCTCACGGCCCATACCTTCATCAGGCACCACCCGCATCGCGCAGCAGGCCCGCGCGCTCGGCGACCAGCGCGGCCGAGACCCGCCCCTCGACGCCGAGCTTGCTGAGGATGGTGCTGATATGCGCCTTGACCGTCGCGGGGCTGAGGAACATCTCGGAACCGATCTGGGCGTTGGACAACCCCCGTCCCAGGTGCACGAGGATCTCCTTCTCGCGCTCGGTGAGGCCCTCGACGAGACGCGTGTCCCCGCCCGTCTCGGGACGCAGGTAGCCGGCGACGACCGCACGGCTCACGGTCGGCGAGAAGACGACCCCGCCCCCGTGCAGCGTGCGCACGAGCTGCGGAAGCTGGCGCGGGTCGGTGTCCTTGACGAGGAACCCGGCCGCTCCCCCGTCCAGGGCCGCGGCGATGTGGTCGTCGGAGTCGAAGGTGGTCAGGATCGCGACCGTCATGTCCCATCCCCGCGCCCGGATCTCGCGCAAGACGGACAGGCCGTCGCGTCCCGGCATCCGGATGTCGAGGAGGACGACGTCCGGGCGGGCCTCCTCGAGAACGGTGATCGCCCCCACCCCGTCGGCGGTGGCCACGACGTCGATGTCGGCAGCGGCGTTGAGGATGTACGAGAACCCGGTCCGGATCAGTGCTTCGTCGTCGATGACGACGACTCGGATCGGAGAGACGACGGTGGGTGCCATGCGCCCAGATTAGAGAGCGCGGGCGCTGCGCGAGGGGGTTCCGGCGACGGACTACCCGAACGGACGGGAGCGTAGCCGGTCGGCCGGTGACGAACGGCCCTTGCGCGAACGACAGTGGAAGAGTCCGCACCCGAACCCCGAGGACTCCCATGTATCCCGCCGAACCGCTCCCCACCCCCGAACGCGCCCGCCGCAACCTCATCGTCGGCGGCGTCGTCCTCGCCGTCGCGGCTGTCCTCTTCGTGGTCGCGGTGCCGCTCGGCATCCGGGGCCATGGGGTGGCGCACCTGGAGATCGTGGGAGAGGCCCCGGCCCACGCCGTCGCGACCGACGCGGAGGAGCCATCCGGCACCGTCGAGCTCCGCACGGTGCCCGTCGCCCGCACGGCGAGCTCCACCACGGCGACGGTGGAACTCGTCGGCGAGTCCGCTCCGCGGGCGCAGCTCGTCGCCTTCCGCGACGGCATGTGGGTGGGAACCGGTCACCGCATCGAGCTCGACCGGCACGATGCCGCCCAGGGCATCGACGTCCTCGTCGAGCCCCGCGAGGGCGGAGCGGATGACGAGTGGGACGGCTCCGTCACCGTGCGGCTGACCGTCTCGCAGGGATTCCTCCCCGACACCGACGAAGTCGACCTCACGCTCCCGTCGAGCTGACCCACCTGGAGCCTCTCCCGTGTCTGTCCCCCTGCTCGTCGTCGGCCTCGCGCTCCTCATCTGGGCGCTGTGGAGTCGCGTGTTCCGCAAAGCCACCGTGAACGGGCCCATCGTCATGACGGGTCTCGGACTGCTCGGCGGCGCGCTCCTTCCGATCCCGGGCGAGGTCTTCCTCGAGTCCAAGGCGACACTGTTCTTCGCCGAGATCGTGCTGGCCTACCTGCTCTTCGTGGACGCCCTCGAGGTGCGCGGATCGATGCGCTCGCACTTCACCGGTGTACCCGCCCGCCTGCTCGGCATCGGCCTGCCGCTGTCGCTGATCCTCGTGCTCGCGGTCGGGCTCGTCCTGCCCCTCGGCCTGTCGATCGCCGTGATCCTCGCGATCGCCTGCATCTCGGTTCCGGCCGATTTCTCTCCCGAGACCTCGTTGGTGCGCGATGAACGCGTCCCCGCCCGGGTGCGTCGGTGGCTCAGCATCGAGAGCGGCTACAACGACGGGCTCGTCTCGCCGTTCCTCCTCGGCGCGGTCGCCTTCGCCTCCGCCGGAACGACCTCGGACGCCGGCCGCGCCTTCGCCGTCGCCGCGCCGGCCGGCCTCATCGCGATCGTCGTCGGCGCCATCGCGGGAGCGGCGATCGGCGGTGTGATCCGCTTCGCCGACCGCCGCGGGTGGACCGAACCGCAGAGCATGCGCATCGCCTTCATCGCCGCTCCCCTGATCGTCTTCGGCCTCGCCCTCCTTCTGCAGGGCAACGGCTTCGTCGCCGTCTTCGTCGCCGGCGTCGCCGTGCGGCTCACCCGCGGGACCGATGCGCTCGCGGCCGCCGAGATCTCTTTGCTCGACGACCTCTCGTGGCTGCTGAACCTGCTGCTCTGGCTGGCCTTCGGGTTCGCCTCGATCGTCCTGCTCAGCGAGACGTACGACTGGTGGCCCGCGATCGTGCTCGCTCTCGTCGCCCTGACCGTGGGGCGATTCCTGCCCGTGCTCCTCTCGCTCATCGGCACCGAGGCGACTCCGAAGGAACGACTGTTCGTGGCCGCGATGGGGCCGCGAGGGGCGGCATCCATCGTCTTCGGGCTCATCGCCGCGAACGCCCTGCCTGGCGAGGAGGGCTTCCTCGTGCTCGCCGCGACCTGCATGGTCGTGCTCGGCAGCGTCATCCTGCACGGCATCGCCGGTCCGCTGCTGGTCCGGCGCCTCTGGCCGGCTCGCACGCGGACCCCCTGACCCGGTCGGCGTCGGGCATGTCATCCGATCGGATGACACCCCGGTCCGAACGGCCGATGTGCCCCGGCACCGCGACCAGAAGCATGGGACGGGATGCCACACCCCTGGCATCCCGTCAGACGGAGGACCGATGTCCCAGGTGTCCACCTTGCCCGAGCGCGCCCCCGCGACTCCCGAGGTCTCACGCGTGAGCTTCCCGCTGCGCCCGCGCGGGGCCGGCGCGTTCCTTCGGCGGCGCCTCGGAACCCTGGCCATCGCGGCGGCCGTGACGGCGGTCAGCCTCGTGACCATGCGCACCGACATCGCGCGCGTGGGAACCGGGCCGTTCGACCTCCGCGACATGCTCCTCGCGCTGATGAGCGTCGATCGCCCCACGACGTTGGCGATGGTCCTCGCGGTGACCCTCGTGGTGTGCGGGTTCGCGGAAGGGACGTTCGGCACTCGCCGACTGCTCGCGACCTTCTTCGGCGGCGGCATCGTCGTGGGTGTCGTCGGCCTCGCCGTGGGGGTGTTCGAGGACCGGGTGATCCCCGCGATCCCGCTGAACGACATGCCGGTGTCGGGTGCTCCCCCGATCGCCGGGCTCCTCACGGTCGCGATGGCCGCGAGCTGCTTCGCGTCGCCGCTCTGGCGGCGGCGGATCCGCCTCGGCAGCGTCGTGTTCGCGCTCACCCTCTTCCTCTACGCCGCCTCGGCGAGCGACATGTACACGCTCATCGCCCTGCCGGTCGGCGCCGGCGCCGGCCTGCTCCTGGGCGGGTCGAACGCTCCCGGTGTGCTGCGGAGCTCCCTGCGGGAGAAACGCGTGCTGCTGGCCGCGCTGACCGCGATCATCGCCGTCGGCCCCGTCATCGCGACGCTCTGGGGGTCGGGGGCCGGCCTCCTCTCGGTCTACGGCTGGCTGTCGTACGACCCCCTCGCCACGGTGAACGACGTGGTGTGCGCGATCGGTTCGGATGCCGCTCCGTGTCCCTCCCCCGTCACCGACTACGCCGAGCTCCAGCCGTGGGCGGGGTGGATCGCGCTCCTGCCGCAACTGGTCCTCCTGATCGCCGCGTGGGGGATCCTGCGCGGGCGCCGCGGGGCGCTTCACCTCGCCGTCGTCGTGAACGTCCTGACCTTCGTCGCCATGGTCGGGCTGGTCACGGTGAGCGAGATCGAGACCCTCGAGCAGCTCGCCGACGCGCGCGCCGCCTTCGCCGTCGTCGACGCGTGGCAGACCGTGCTCAGCATGGTCGTCGGCGCGCTCCTGCCCCTGGCTGCGGCCGTCATCCTCCTGCGCTTCCGTTCGGCGGCCCAGATCCCGTCCGCGCGCGCCGTCCGGCGGCGTTTCGTCACGACGATCGCCGGCGCGGCGATCATCGCCTCGGCTCTGGCGCTCGTCGGCATCCTGGCTGTCTCCGGGGGATTCCGTCCGTGGCCCGATGTGTCGACGCTGGTCGCCACGCTGCCGCTCCGGCTCGTCCCGCCGTCGCTGCTGCCCGCGGAGGCCCTGGCCTTCGTTCCGGTGACGGGCGCGGCGCAGGCCGCGTGGTACCTCCCGCCGCTGCTCTTCTGGATCGCGGTCGTGGTCGCCACGGTGCGGTTCATCGCGGGCTCGCGCGCCGAAGCGGGCACGCCCGACCGGCAGCGCGCGCAGGACCTCCTCTCTACGGGCTCGGGCGACACCCTCGGCCACATGTCCCTGTGGGAGGGGAACTCGTACTGGTTCTCGCCCGATGCCCGGGCCGCCGTGGCGTACCGCGTGCGCGGAGGATTCGCCGTGACCCTCGGCGGTCCGTTCGGGCCGGATCGAGACGCCGAGACGGTCGGCCGCGACTTCGCCGACTTCTGCGAACGGCAGGGCTGGACCCCCGTGTTCTACAGCGTCGACGAGGCCGACCGGACACGCCTCGAGCCGCTCGGCTGGCCGCGCCTGCAGGTCGCCGAAGAGGCTTTCCTCGACCCGACGACCTGGACCCCCGCGGGCAAGAAGCGTCAGGACGTGCGCACCGCGACCAACCGCGCGGAGCGCGAGGGCGTCACCGCGGACTGGACCCGCTGGAACGCGCTGTCGTTCCTCGAGCGCAGCCAGATCCGCGACATCTCCGAGGCGTGGGTGGCCGACAAGACCATCCCCGAGATGGGCTTCACGCTCGGCTCGACCGACCAGATCGACGACCCGTCCGTGCAGCTCCTCCTGGCCCGCGACGCGCACGGCCGCATCGTCGCGTTCACGAGCTGGATCCCCATCCACCGCGACGGCGGCGTGGCCGGGTACGCGCTGGACGTCATGCGCCGCCGCGACGAGGCGATGAACGGCGTGATGGAGTTCCTCATCGGCCGCGCCGTCGAGCAGCTCCGCGCGGACGGGATGACGGTCATGAGCCTGTCGGGCTCGCCTCTCGCTCGCCACTCGACGGTCGCCGAGCACGAGCGCAGCCCGCTGGACCGCGGACTCGACACCCTGAGCGCGCTGCTCGAGCCGGCCTACGGCTTCCGATCGCTGGCGAACTTCAAGAAGAAGTTCCAGCCCGATTTCTCGCCCCTGTGGATGGTGTATCCGGATGCCACCCAGCTCCCCGCCATCGCCATCGCACTGATCCGCTGCTACATCCCCGGACTCACCCTGCGTCAGGCCGCGCAGCTGGGTGGCGCGCTGCGCCGGGCACGGGAGGGCGCTGCGGCCTGATCGGCGGTAAAACTCTCGGATCAGGACTCCGTCAGCCCCGAGTGTTCGGCATTGCACTCAGCGCTTCCGCCTACTGGCTGCGACACCATGAACCCACACGGCTAAACCGGCTGCGAAAAAACCGAAGGCGACCCACGTCCCTGTCCAATCGGTGATCACATCCACACCCGATGAGCCATCGGTGAATTGCATGCCGCACCGCACCTGAAGAGGAAAGATCTGGAAGGCGCCCGTGACGCTGTTGTCGATGTAATCAGCATGAGGCGGAAGCGGGAACAACGCATCCTGGGCACACCGTCCGGTGGCGCCCCCATCGTGGAGCAGGATGTACGCCGAAAAACTGGCCACGCAGAATCCCGCGAGGAACAGCGCGACCGACAGACACAGACGACGACTGGTACCGATGGCCCTCAAGCTCCTTCCGGTCACGCCACGCGTCCAGGGACGCACCGCACCACTCAATGTACGGGTGGTCAGGGCCACCGTCGTGCTGGGGCGGAAGAAGTCTGTCTTGCGCTCATAGCCCTCACGTCGATCAGGCGGACGATTCTGCGCGGCCTGAGGCCCCCGGGTCCTATCGTGCTTCTATGTCTCCGACGCAGTTCCTCGGCGTGGCCGCAGCGACCGTGCTGCTCATCCTGGTGCCCGGCCCGAGCGTGATCTTCATCGTCGGCCAAGCGCTGGCGAGAGGGCGCGGGGCGGCCCTGTTGAGCGCGGGCGGGAACGCCACCGGAGCGTTGATCGCCGGCCTGCTCATCGCGATCGGGCTGGGTGTCCTGGTCACGGAGTCCACACTCGTCGTCGAGGTCATGCGCTACCTCGGGGCCGGGGTACTCGTGGCGCTCGGGGTGACGGCCATCGCGACGGCAGGACGCTCGGCGCACCCTCCGGCCGCTGCACAGCGAGCTGCCACTGACCGCTCGGGGGTCCGCTCGTTCCTCGCCGCGGTGGTCGTGGGGGCGACGAACCCCAAGGTCTACATCATCTTCGCCGCGCTGCTCCCGACCTTTGTCGACCCGTCGTCGTCGGTCCCGGCGGCGACTCAGATGGTCCTGCTGGCCGCGGTCCCGGTCGTCATCGGGCTGCTGTCGGATGCCGCGTGGGCGACCGGTGCGAGCTGGGCCCGGACGTCGATCGTCAACGCGCCGTCGCGCATGAAGCTCTTCCAACGGATCGGGGGCGGATGCCTCGTGGCGGTGGGCGGGTTCACAGCCCTGCATCGCGGCTGACGGATCGGCTGCGACCGCTGGCCCGGGTCCCGGTCAGCGCACCGCCGCCAATACGACCGGGTCCGAGCACCCTCGCGCGAAGCCCTGAATGCGCCGATCCATGTCGCGCTGCAACACGATCACGCCGATACGTTCCGCCAGCGGCGCCAGCCACTTCGGGCGGCAGGCGAAGTTGTACCGCCAGACGGCGACGGTGCTGCCGGGGTCGTCGGTGACGGGGCTGAACTTCCACCCGCCCGCGAGACGCTCGAAGAACCAGGACCCCTTCGTCATCTTCATGCCGACATTCGAGGGCGGGTTGTAGGAGACGTACTCGCTCTCCATCCGGAAGCCGAAACGCTGCACCGTGTAGGTCCGCACGCCCTTCCCCGGCGCGTTCGCCCCATCGACGAAATGCTGACGACGGATGAACGGGTCCCAGCGCTTGCGGGTCTCGTCCGTGGTCTGCGAGACGGCGAACGCGATGTCCGGCGAGACCGGGACGACACAGCGGGACTCGATGACGGGCATGGACCCATCGTGACAGGCCCGGCCGGCCCGCACGGGCCGTGGACGTGAGCGCAATACCCTCGATGAATGGCCATGCGGGAGAAGCAACGGACTGCACGGTGGTCGGGCGGGAGCCGGAAGCCATGAGCCAGGACGTCGCTCTCGACCGGCGCGGGGTTCGCCGTCATGTTCTGACGGTGCTCGCGATCCTCGGGGCGTTGGCGGCACCCCTGCTCGTCTGGTGGTCGGGCCTCGTGCTGTGGCGCGCGGTGGCCTCGTGCGATCCGCCGAGCCCGCTGACGACGATCTCCCTCACGTGTGCGCTGGTGTTCCTCGCCGTGGGCGCTGGAGTGGCGCCGGTTCTGATCGCCCCCAAGAGTCGCCGATGGATGCCGTGGGTCGCGCTCCTCCCCTCGCTCGGCGTGTTGGCGGTGTACACGATGATCGTGATCCCCGCGATGATGTTCGGTCTCTCCGGTCACCCCGATCGCGTAGCCGAGGCGATACCCGACGTGTTCGTCAGTTACGTGCCCTCGCTCGCGGTAGCCGGCTCAGCGGCGGTTTCGCTGCTCGCGAGGAAGTCGCTGCGCGGAATGTTCGTCGCCGCGTCGGCATGGGCGCTCGTGATGACCGCTCTCGCCCTTTGGGCGGCGTTCGCTACCCAAGCGACCTGCGGGGTCGCGCTGTGAGGTGATCGGCCCCTTCCGGACGCGCGCACCGTCACGTCGGCGACCGATCGTTGCGCGAGGTGACCCCGGGTTTGCGCGACGACCGTGACCGGCGGAGAGTGTCTCGGTGACCACCGCTTCCGCCCTCGACATCCCGCACGCCGACGCCACCGTCCTCGACAATGCCGCTTGGCACTCGCTCGCGGGCCCGCACTCCTCGTTCGCGATCGGCGGCGACCTCGTCCGCCGGTATCCGGCCGAGGTCGCGCCATTCGTCGCCGTCCGCACGTGGGACGAGCCCGGCGTCTGGGACGCCCTGCGCGACCTCGTCGGCCCCGGCGCCGACGTGGGCCTGTCGGGCTACGAGGGGGGCTTCCCCGACGGGTGGGAGTATCTCGGCGGCGGCGAGGGCGTCCAGCTCGTCGAAACCGAGGCGCTGCGGCCCCGTCCCGACGACGAAGCGATCGAGCTGGGGGCGGATGACGCCGCCGACATGATCGCGATCGTCGACCGCAATCAGCCCGGCCCGTTCCGGCCCCGCACGTACGAGCTGGGGCGGTACATCGGCATCCGTCGCGAGGGTCGGCTCGTCGCCATGGCGGGCGAGCGCCTCCACCCGACCGGCTGGACCGAGATCAGCGCGGTGGCCGTGGATGTCGATCACCGCCGCCAGGGCCTCGCCTCGCGCCTGGTGCTCGACGTCGCCTTCCACATCCAGAAGCGCGGAGACCGTGCTCTGCTTCATGCCGCCGCGGCCAACGTCAACGCGATAGCGGCCTACGAGAAGCTGGGTTTCGCGCTGCGACGGCGGAACAAGTTCGCATCGGTGCGCACGCCGGCCTGAGTAACCGTCCGTCTCCGAGGCGGCCGGGCGAAACTCCTGAGTTTTCGCGCCGCCGTGGCACGAGAACAGGCCGTGTCTGTGCATCGAGCGGTGTTCTCAGGAGTTCGGCCCGCCAACTGGATCACCGTCGACGGCGTGGCTAGGTCTTCGACGTGTCCCTCGGCGCCCCGGAGCCGGACGCGGAGCTCGTCATCCAGCGCTGAGGCGAGTCAGCGGGCGTCGTCCGTCGTCCCGGCTCTGCCGCGGAAGACGACGCGCGCGATGAGACCCGCTCCCGCGAAGCCGCACAGCACCGCAAGGCCCCAGACCAGGAAGCCGAGAACGGGGTTGGGCTCAAGCCATGCCTGGACCGTGTCCGTCCCCTTCAGAGCCATCCAGGCGAGGAACGCCGCAATCAGCACACTGCCTGCAAGAGCGAACCCCACCGTTTTCCCCACGAGGGAAACCATACCAAGGCAGGTAAGCGCGGCCCTTCTCCGCACGCGGAGACGCGACCACCGAGTGGCCGCGAAACCCGGACGAATCTCCGAGGCGTCCGGGTGTTCTGGACACTCACTGTCGAGCCCGGGTTCTCGGTGGCGACTCGGACCGCTCCTATGATGCTGATCTTCGTGGGAGCGACCGGGCTGGTCTTCTCGCCCAGCTTCGTCCTCATGCTGATCGGCGTGATCGCGGTCGGCCTGGGCTGCGGCGCCGACCTTCCGGTGTCGCTCGCCACGATCTCGGAGGCTTCGGACGACTCCAACCGCGGCAAGCTGGTCGGACTCTCGCAGGTGCTCTGGTACACGGGCATCATCGCGACCTACGCCCTGCAGCTCGTCATCGGCGGCATGGGAGCTCTCGGCGGTCAGATCGTGTTCGGACACGTCGCCCTGGCCGCGCTCATCGTCCTCCTCCTGCGCGTCCCGAGTCGAGCGAGTGGAAGACGGCACGGACGGAGCGCGAGGCCGGCTCGACGAGCTATCGCGCCCGAGCCGCCCGCATCAGCGACATCTTCCGGCGCAAGGATCTCCTCGTCGCCTTCGTGAGCCTGCTCGTCTTCTACTCTCTGACGAACCTCGCCGCCAACACGAAGGGACAGTTCGGCACCTACGTCAACGTCAACGTCGTCGGCCTCACGGTTCAGCAGAGCTCGCTGATCTCGCTGCTCACGCTGCCCATCTCCATCGCGCTCGCCGTGTGGTTCCTGCGCATCGTCGATGGACGCCGTCGCATGCTGTTCTTCACCCTCGGCGTCGTCAGCCTCACCGCCGCTTTCGCGGTCCCGGCGATCTTCGGGTTCACGCTGGTGACCGTGCTGATCGCACAGTTGCTCTTCGGTTTCGGCAGCGCGTTCGCCTTCGAGGGAATCATGAAGGTGTGGACGCAGGAGTCCTTCCCCACGCTCCTTCGGTCGTCGGCGCAGGGCGCCATCATCGCCGCGGCCCGCGTCATCGCCGCCGCGCTCGCCCTGTGGACCCCGGCCCTGCTGGCCACCCCTCAGGTGATGTACGCCATCCTCGCCGTGGCCGTGCTCGTCGGCGCTCTCGTGGCGGGATTCACCTTCCGTTCACGGGGAGGGACGGGGCGCGCTCCCCGCGACCCGGTGGGCGAGGAGTCCGTCGCCGTCTGACCTGGGGCCGACGAGCGACGCAGCGCGAAGAGGCGAGGCGGGGTTGTACCGCGCCACTCAGAACCCGAACCTGCCGACCAACGCGTTCGGGTGGGAGATCGACCCGGTCGGCTTCCGCACGACGTTCCGAGCCCTCTGGGACCGCTACCGCCTCCCCCTTCTGGTGACGGAGAACGGCCTCGGCGCGTTCGACACCCCCGAGGAGGACGGCTCGATCCAGGACGACTACCGCATCGACTACCTGCAGCGGCACCTCGAGCAGATGCGCCTGGCGATCGCGGACGGCGTCGAGGTGCTCGGGTACTGCCCCTGGTCGGCCATCGACCTCGTCTCCACCCACCAGGGCGAGGTATCGCAGCTGTATCCCCGCGAGGTGGCGGCGGGACGCGAGGCGGTGGACCTGGCCGCCGCGCGCCTCGGCATCGTGCTCCCCGCCGACGAGACGATCTCGTTCGCCCTGCATTTCGTCAACGCCGCGTTCGCGTCCGAGGGGATGGCCCCCACGATCCACATGACCGAACGCATCGGCCGAGTGCTCGAAGTCGTGTCGCAGTCGATGGGGGTGACCCTGGATGCCGAGTCGATGAACGTCGCGCGCTTCGTCACGCACCTGCGCTACCTTTTCGTGCGCCTGGACGCCGATGCGCTGTTCGACGATCCGTCCGCCGAGCTGCTCAGTGGCATCCGTGCCTCGCACCTCGCCGCCTACGCCTGCGCGCAGCGCGTGCGCTACCTGCTCGAGATGGGCGGGGCCCGCCTGACGGAGGACGAGGTGCTCTCCCTGGCGTTGCACGTGGCCCGGGTCACGACGCGCGCCGAGACACGCACCGGGTGAGAGGCGCTCTGCGCGGCACGCCGACGAACGCGTGAGCGAAGCCGGCACGCCGACGAACGCGGTCGGGTGCCGGCGGATCGCTCCGCCGACACCCGACCTGCTCCCGAGCGCTCAGGCCGCGGTGACGGTGATGTCGAAGGCGGTGCGCTGGCCGTCGGCACCGGCGATCCAGCCCTTCGTGGTGCCGGCCTTCTCGGTGGAGAATGCCGCGTTCAGCGAGACCTCGTCGTCGTCGGGGCTGAGGACGGCGGCGTCGAAGTGCGCCACAGTGTCGTCGTCGGAGCCGCCGGTGCCGGTGAAGGCGCCGCCGTTGTCGGCGTCGAGGATGACGACCAGCGTCTGCCCGACCTGCAGGGTCACCGGGCCCTTGGCGAGGTCGGCCGGGGTGAGCACCAGCGGGGCGGGCATGCCGCCGAGGACGACGCCGTCGGCGTCGGGGGTCTCATCCGCATCGCCGGCCGGGGCGGGTACGCCGTCGATGTAGGTGTCGCTCTGCGGGGCGGGGACGCCGTCGATGAACGTGTCGCTCTGCGGGGCGGCGAACGCGGCGGCTCCGCCGGTCATCAGACCCACGGCGAGGATCGAGGCGGTCACAGCGGAGAGGGTACGAATGCGCATGAGCTGCACCTTTCAGTCGACGCCGCAGCCCGTTCCGGGTGAACGAGAGATCTTCGCGGCCTGTACCCCTTCATGGCCGGCACCCTCCGAGGCCTTTCACCTCGGACGGAACTTTTTCGGAGATGTTCCACGGCGCGTCACACCGTCGAGGTCGACGACCGACGCGACGTCCGCATGCGCACCGCCAGACGTGCCGCGCCGGCGAGGCTCAGCCCAGGGACATAGCACCGGAGAAGGGCGAGGGCGATCGCCGGGAGATGGATGGCATCGGGGTAGACGATCCACAGGGGGCAGAACTGCGGCTGGAACTTGTTCTTGAAGTGCGCCAGCGAGCGGAAGCCGTAGGCGGGCTCGAGCGCACCGCTCAGCGTTTCCAGGAACCGGTCGACGGCCGAGAGATCTCCGGTGTCGCCGTCGCGGTGGGGAGCCAGCGGCGACCCCGACAGGCTCAGCAGCGTGCAGCCGTCGGTCCGCAACTGATCGACCACCGCCCCGATGAGGAACTCCATGATCCCGTTCATGGCGTCGTGGCGTCGGCGCATGACATCCAGGGCGTAGCCCGTCAGCCCCTCTTCGCCGAAGACGGGAATCCATGTCGTGACCGCGACGATCCGTTCCGATGCATCGCGGGCGAGCATCAACCGCGCCGCCGGGTCGGCCGCCTCGTCGACGGTGCCGAGGGTGAAGCCCATCTCGGGGATCGACTTGTCGGCGACCCAGGCCTCGGAGATCTCGCGGATCTGCACGCGGTCGACGAGCGTGAGCGCACTCCACGACACCCACTGCGCCCGGACGCCCTCCCGGCGCGCGCGGTTGGTGGCCGTGCGGACGTCTTGCCGCTTCTTTCCCGCGGGAGTCCACGTTCCCGGGTCGAGGACGGCCTCGTCGGCCACCCGCGTCCGCCGCCACTGCAGTGCGTCGAGCGCCGTGGCCGCGGCATCGTCGACGCTGTAGAAGACCGGGATCCATCCGTTGTCGCCGCAGAACTCCACGAAAGCCGCCCCGATCTCTTCGCGACATCGATCGGCACCGAAAGCGCCGCCCAGCGTCACCGCCACACCCCCGTGCAGACGGTAGGCGAAGCCGGCATCCGCTTCCCCGGCGAACCAGTACGTATTGCCGGGCCAGGTGGCCATGAACCCCAGGGACCCGCAGCCGCGCTGCAGCATCTCCCGCGCCCGCACGCAATCCTCCGCGCCCTGCACGGAGGACCGACTGAACACCAACCGTGCGGTCGCCGCCACGCACGCCGTCCAGAAGACGGCGGACGGCAGATACCAGAGGGCCTGCGACACGGCGGTCGTGGGGACGGCGTGCACCCATCCGCCGGGCAGGAGCGAGGGCGGCAGAAGCCGCAGGGGGACGTCGCGCAGCAGCTCGCTCACCGTCGGCTGTGGCGAGAAGTCCGCCGCTGCAAGCAGTCCACCCGCGAGCGACAGCGCCGACACCGTTGCGGCCCCGATCGAGATCGACGCGAAGAAAGTGCCGACGGCGCTCGTCGTCGGCGGGACCGACACCGAGCGGCGGCACACGAAGAGCGTCACGGCCACACCGAGGGGGACCAGCGCCGCCGCGAGGAGACCCACCAAGGACTGCCACGCCTCCGACGCGTCGGTACCCCGGACCTGGGCGAGCAGGGCGAGCATGTCTGGTTCCGAGACGACGAAGAGAGCGGCCATCCCCGCGAACACGAGCAGGTTGACCGCGATGGCCACGCCCAGAGCGGCCAGCCGACCGCGGAGAATGCCCCACGCGGCGATCAGGAGGACGATGAGCGGAAGGGCGGCGATCCACCCGGCGCTCGGTTGAAGCTCGTGGTAGCTCGCCGCGTCGGGACAGGGGACGATCGTCGAGCCGGCCGCACACGTCACTGCATCGGCGACGACCAGCGGATCGTACGACAGCCATCCGTAGACGGACAGCAGTCCGGCGCCACTGCCCCAGAGGGTGGCGACGATCGGCCCCACCGCGGTGATCGCCGTCGCGAAGCACATCAGGACGCGGACCTCGTGATGCGAGCTGCGCTGCCCTCGCATTCCGGCTCTCCGGCCCCCGAGGAGCACCCCTGCGCCGAGCCCCGCGGGAAGGGCGAGCAGCGAGAACAGGTCGCTCGCCGACGCCGCGTAGAGGAACACCGTCACCGCCGACACCAGACACGCCCCCCGGACGCGACGACGCCACAGGGCGCCCGTGAAGCAGCTCGCGGCCATCGCCACGCCCAGGAGTGCGGGGACGGGGGTCGCCCCCGTGGCCGGCGACTCGCCGAGCGGGATGGCGGGGAAGACGTTCGTCTCCCACCCCCCGACGGCCAGACCAGCCGCCGACGTGACAACGCCCCCGCAGGCGTAGGCGAACAGCATGCGTGCGCCTCCCATGAGGCGTTCGGCCCATCCGCACACGAGCACGACGGCGATCACGACGACGGGAAGCGTCGCGGGATCGTCCACCCGGGCGAGGGTCAGCACGATCGCGCGGAGGTCGTAGACGCTCGCGCCTCGGAAGGCGCCCGCGTTCATGGAGACAACGCTGACCGCGACGACGATGGCAGCGAGGGTGAGAGTGGCGAGAGGAAGGGACCGCCGACGGTCCGTGGTCACCGCGACGAGTGTGGACCCCACGCTCAGGAGGTTGCGACGGTGATGTCGAAGCTCACGCGCTGGCCGTCGGGTTCCGAGACCCAAGCTGTGGTCGTGCCGGGCTTGTGGGCGAAGAAGGAGGCGTCGTCGGTGTCGTCGGCCGCTTCGAACTGGACGATGCCGTCGTCGCTGGATCCGCCCGTGCCCTTGAAGGTCCCGCCCTGGGGCGCGTCGGAGACGATGAGGAGGGTCTGGCCCGGTTGCAGCGTCAGGGGCCCTGCGGCCAACTGGTTCGGGGGGAGGATCAGCGGGGCGGACGGGGCATCGATCGCGTCGTCTGCGGGGGCGCGGACGACATCGATGTAGGTGTTGTCGTGTGGGGCGATGGTGTCCTGGAGCGCGGCGACGGCGGTGCCGCCGATGAACCCCAGGCCGCCGATGAAGATCGCAGCGGTGGCGGCGGTCAGTGCGGTCAGGGTCTTGACGTTCATGGGAGGGGCCTTCTCTCTCAGCTGCGGCCCGTTCCGGTGAGCGAGCGGTCGGCGCAGCGTCGTTGTGTCCATGGCCACCACCACGCCGGACCTTTCATATCGCCGAACATTTTTCTCGACGATTCGAGGTGAAAGCATCGCTCGAGCCCGGACATGATGATTTCGTGCACACACTTCCGATGGAACGCTCCCGAGCGTACGAATCGCTCGTACGAACGCACGGCGATGCGGTCCTGCGCTTTCTTCGTCGACGAATCGATCCGCAGACCGCGGACGATGTCTTCTCCGAGACGATGCTGATCGTCTGGAGACGGTTCGACGATGTGCCCGAGGAACCCCTGCCGTGGCTGTACGTCACCGCGCGCAACTGCCTGCGAAACGCCGAGCGTTCCGCGCGGCGGCAGTGGCGGGTGGCGGAGCGGATCATCACCGTCGACCCACCGACCGACAACGTGGACCCCGGCCCGGACGAGGATCCGCGTGCCGACTGCCTGCGCGCGGCCCTGGCCCGCCTGTCGGCCACCGACGCCGAGGTCCTGCGCCTGTGGGCGTGGGAAGAACTCGGACCGCCCGAGATCGCGACGGTCCTGGACATCACGACCAATGCGGCCACCATCCGCCTGCATCGAGCCAAGAAGAAACTGCGACAAGAGATGGAAGCACCACGCCGACCAACCGGCACCACCACGAAAGGGGGAGAGCGATGAACGACGATGACCTGAGGGCCCTGATGCGCCAGGCGGACCCGACCACGGGCGACCCGCGCCTGGACGACGCCCGGATCCGGCGCATCGTGGCCGCCGCGGAGCGCGACGACCTCGCCGGCACCACCGCGAGCGCCCCCCGCCGGCGGCGGCGTCTGTTCGCCGGGATTTCCCTCGGAGCCGCCGCCACAGCCGGGGCGGCTGCCCTGATCGCCGGCCTCGTCGCCACGCCCGCCATCCAAGCCCCCGGCCCCGACGAGGCCCCCGCCGCGTGCCAGGCTCCGACCGTGGCGAGCCTGCAAGAATTCGACACCGCCTACGAAGCCACCGCCACCACCGTCACCGGCGAGAACGTCACCCTCACCGTCACCGAGGTGTTCGCCGGCACCCCCGGCACGACGTTGACCGTCGAACAGGTGCAGGAAGACACCGGCGTGCTGTTCACCGCCGGCCAGACGTACCTTGTCGCTGCAACGGACGACTTCATCTCACCCTGCGACAGCGGCCCCGCAACGGACGCGCTCCGACAGCTCTACACCACCGCCTTCGGGACGTCCTCGGGCGGCTGATCGCTGCAGGCCGGGGCCCGCGCCCCGGCCTGCGCTCGCATCTCCCGAGGGATTCCGGCGCGGCCAGAACGTCGACGACGTCCCTTCAGCGCTTTGCCCCGCCGCGATCTTCCACGGGCTCACCCGTGTCTCCGGCGGACGCATTCTCGCTCCCGGGGCCCTCCGAGATGTAGTCGTCGGTGGCATCCCTCATCGCCATCAGAACCGCCGAGAACTCGGCGAGAAACGCCGGCGAGTGCGCGGCGAGCATCGTGTCGAGGCGCCGCCCGAGAGGCGCGAAGAACTCGTCGGCGAGCCGCTGGACCTCGGATGTCGAGTGCAGGGTCACGACCCGCCGATCCGCCTGTGTGCGGCTCCGGGTGACGTGGCCGACCGCTTCGAGTCGGTTCAGAAGGGTCGAGGTGGCGCCGAAGCTGAGTCCGATCTGTTCGCTCAGTCTCGCCGGCGACAGCGGCGTGCCGCGCTCTTCGGCCCCGAGGATCTCGATCATCGCCGCAGCGTCCGTGGAGTGCAATCCCGCGTATGCGGCGAAGGCTCGAGCGACCTGCGCGTACGACGCGCCATAGGCGCGAAGTGCGTCCGTGACTGAGGGCGAAACCGGGTCCGAAGCATGAGCGGCGTCGTCGTCACCCATGAAGCCCTCCGTTTCGGCATCCTGCGACCGGACTTGCAGGTTATCACTTCATCAAGTTATTCTCCCAAAGAACCATTTCACCGTAAAACTATTTGAGGAGAGACACCATGCCACGATCCGAGAGCGCGCGCCGCTGGGTCGGCTTGATAGCCGTGGCTCTGGGGGTCGCCCTGATCGTCGTGGACACGACGATCGTCAACGTCATCACCCCCTCGGTGATCGACGACCTGGGCATCGACTCGAGCCAGGCGCAGTGGATCCAGGAGTCGT
>Ga0308171_1000572_pt1 | contig 73098 bp, 65 predicted proteins | sample PhyGR1_FD_202135 | JGI IMG/M metagenome (GOLD analysis project Ga0308171, IMG submission 202135) | Phyllosphere microbial communities from UC Gill Tract Community Farm, Albany, California, United States - DLSLSG.R1 | ecosystem: Host-associated > Plants > Phyllosphere > Unclassified | place: USA...
GAACCATAAATACGATTTCGTAATGACGCATCGAAATTGCTCCTTACGGATTATTCAGCCTCCTGTCGGGGTCAACCGCGGCCCATGGAAGCAAGGAACGTTATAGGCTGTGTCCCACAAAGGTTCGCCATGACGAGCGTTTGTGGGACACAGCCTGAGAATGCGGCTGAAAAATTGACGCGTAATCATACTGGCGGCGGTGCCTGAACTCAAGCTGATTTAGCAAAAAACAGGAAAGTAGCCGTTTGGTGTGGCGCATCGGTCATGAAAGAAAAGGCAATGACGTATCCGAAAAGGAGACAGAATTATTAGAACGGCTTAAATAGCCCTGCTCCGGCATGTGAACACTCTTTTCTGAAAGGCCGGAAGGGCTGTCTGTTCAGGGATTTCAGCTGACTTATCTGCCCTGTTTCTGCCCATAATAAGCATCCGATCCATGCTTACGCTGAAAATGCTTGTTCATCAGATAATCATCCATGCCCTGAACGTCTGGATTTATACCGCGGGTAATCCAGGCCATTTTTGCCACCTCTTCCATGACCACCGCGTTATGCACGGCATCGTCTGCATCTTTTCCCCACGCGAATGGGCCGTGCTGATACACCACAATGCCCGGTGTGTATAAAGGTTCAGTCTCCCCCAGGGTTTCGATAATGACTTTTCCGGTGTTCAGTTCATAGTCAGTTTCAACCTCGGACTGCGTTAACGCACGCGTACAGAGAATATCGCCAGAAAAGTAATCGGCATGCGTCGTTCCCAGCGCAGGAATTGCCCGTCCCGCCTGTGCCCAGGCCGTGGCATTCGTCGAATGAGTATGAACAACACCGCCCAGTGAGGGGTAGCGTCGATAGAGCGCCAGATGGGTGGCGGTATCCGAAGAAGGCCGCCATTGCCCCTCGGTGACCTTCCCTTCAAGATCCACTACCACCATATCGTCAGGCGTCATAGTCTCGTAAGCCACACCACTGGGTTTAATCACCACCAGCCCCTGCTCCCGATCAATGGCACTGGCATTACCCCAGGTAAAAGTTACCAGTCCAGAACGCGGAAGCGCCATATTAGCCTCGAAGACGCGTAGCTTGAGTTCATGCATGTTCATTCTCCAGTAAGCCAGCCCGCGTCATGCGCTCACGCACCCAATCGCGTGCTTTTACAACTTCTGCCGCCGGATCAGTAGCCGTTTCGCTCCACATTTCAATCAAATAGGGTCCGCAATAACCTGCCTGTTTGAGAGTCTGAAAACAGCGTTCGAAATCCACCACTCCGGTGCCGAATGCGACATTTTTAAACACGCCGGGACGGGTATCTTTGACGTGGACGGCTACGATATGCCCCATACCCGCCTGCAATTCCATTTGCACATCGTTATCCCAGGCCGAAAGGTTGCCGATATCAGGATAGAGCTGGAACCACGGGTTATTCAGGTAATGTGCATAGCCCAGCGCCTTACTGATTGAGTTCATTAATGGATAATCCATGATCTCCATCGCCAGCGTCACCTGCGCGCGGCTTGCTATGTCGACGCTCTCTTTCAGGCCGTCACGAAAACGGCGGCGCGTCTCATCGTTGGCTTCCTGATAATAAACGTCATACCCGGCAAGCTGGATCACGCGGATACCGACATCCTGCGCAAAGCGAATGGCTTTACGCATTATGTCCAGTGCCCTTTCGCGTACAGCATCATCCTCGCTCCCGAGTGGAAAACGTCGGTGCGCGCTCAGGCACATAGAAGGGACACGCACACCCGTTTCTGCAACCGCACTAACTAACGCCAGCCGCTGCTCACGACGCCAGTCAAGTCGGGAGAGGCGTCGGTCCGTTTCGTCTACTGACATTTCGACAAAATCGAAACCCAGCTGTTTTGCCAGCTGTAACCGCTCAAGCCAGCAGTCGCCCGCAGGAAGCGCCTTTTCATAAATCCCAAGCGGGACCTGTTTAGACAACATATCCGCTCCTTAGCCCCAGAGGTGAGCGATTGAGCGTTTGAACTGACGCGCCGCCTCAACCGGTGATGCCGCCTCGCGAATACTACGACCGGCAATAAAGACGTGGATGGGAATCCCCTGAAACAGCGGCAAATCTTCCAGCGCCAGCCCACCCGTGACGGTGACTTTAAAATCCATATCGGCCAGACGTTTGATAGCGCTGATATCAGCCTCTCCCCACGCCACACCTGCCGCCTGTGCATCACGGCTACGGTGATAAACCACCTGCTGAATACCCGCATCTCGCCACGCCTGCGCCTGCTCCCAGGTCCAGAAGCCGGTCAGCTCAATCTGCACGTCGCCGCTGAACTCTTTCGCCACGTCCAGCGCACCTTTCGCGGTATTGATATCTGCACAGCAGATTACGGTGACCCAGTCGGCGCTGGCTTCAAAGCACATGCGGGCGAGGATCCTGCCTGCATCAGCGATCTTGGCATCCGCCAGCACGATTTTATGCGGGTAGAGTGATTTCAGGTCCCGAACCGCGCGAACGCCTTCGCCCACGCACAGAATGGTGCCGACTTCGATAATATCGACCTCTTCTGCAATCAGGCGGGTGGTTTCGTAAGCGTGAGACAACGTCTGGTTATCCAGCGCGATCTGCAACATTGGTAATGACATTTTCAGTTCCCTCTTAAGCTGTCGCCGCAGTGGCGTTATCAATCAAATCCAGCACTTCCTGCGCGGTGCGGCAGGCGCGTAAACGATCAAAATTGGCTTCATCATCAAACAGATTGACGATCTGCATGATGCCGACTTCCTGATGGGTGTTTGCATCGACAGCGGCCATGGTGATGAGAATATCGACCGGATCGTTATCTTCGTCGTTAAACACCAGAGGCGTTTTTAGCGTGACCAGAGCAAAGCCGGTTTTTTTGACCCCCTCTTCCGGACGGCCATGGGGCATGGCAAGCCCTGGCGCAATAACGAAGTAAGGGCCATGCTGCGCAACGCCATCCAGAATGGCCTGGTAATAACGTGGCTCAACGACGTCGGCCTTAACCAGCAGATCCACGCTGAGCTTTACCGCTTCCTGCCAGGTGCTGGCGTCGGCCTGAAGAAGAATGGTGTTATTTTCCGCGAGCGAATCTCGTAATTTCATATGGCGTCCTTACTTCACGTCTTGTGGGAAATGTTCTTTGATCACTTCCAGCAGCTTTGGTCCGAAATCCGCGGGTGACAGCATGTTACGAACGCCCACTACATATTTTTTACCCGTCACGGTGATTTCACCGGCGATATGAGTAGACGCAATAATGATGTCTGCACCGCTCAGTTCACTTTTGTATTCACCTACCGCGCAGCTGTTCACCGTGTGGTCAATGTTGGACTGGGTTAAAAACTGGTCCACTTTCATCTTCATGATCATGGAGCTACCTTGCCCGTTGCCACACACAGCCAGGATACGTACTGTCATAACCGATACTCCTTAATGAGCAGAGATTTCTGCTGTTTGTTTTTCCGCATCTTCTTCAGCGCGCAGAGAACGGCCAGCAAAGAACATATAAGCCAGTGCAATCAGGATGATGACGGCCATAAATACCAGTCCGACGAAGGCGAAGCCCTGCATCACTGGCGGGGCCAGGATTGACCAGTCCGCCATCCCCATCCATGCGCTCATCCCGGTGAGCCTGATCGCCCAGACGCAGCCAAAGATTTCAATCATGCCCATCACCAGACAAATTTTGAGCGCCGCGCGCCAGCCGCCAAAGTGGTTCGCAAAGACGCCAATGGTGGCATTCGAGAAGAACATCGGGATAAAGCCAGGAATGATCAGAATGGACGAGCCCGCTGTAACCAGGATGCCAACTGCAATCAGCTGGCCGATGGTGCCCCACATAAAGCCCCAGACCACTGCGTTTGGCGCAAAGCTATAGATAGCCGCACAGTCAATCGCCAGTACCGCGCCAGGAATCAGGCGCTGAGAGATCCCATTGAAGGCTTCTGACAGCTCGGCAACGAACATCCGCACACCCTGGGTGATGATGAAAATCGCCACCGCAAAGGAGAAACCGGTTTGCAGGATATAAACTGTCCAGTGGGTTTTACCCGCCATTGCCTGAACAACGTCAATGCCGAAGGAGAGCAGGATTGCACCAAAGAAGAGGGTCATCACAATCGCCGTGGAGACGATATTGTCGTGAAAGATATTCAGCCAGCCAGGCAGTTTAAGATCTTCAACGCTCTCCTCTTTTTTACCCAGATAGGGCGCTACTTTACAGGCAATCCAGGAGGCGAACTGCTGCTGGTGTCCGATGGAGAAACCACAGCCATCCGTCACATCCTGCGTCGGCTTGTACATCATATTGGAGGTGATTCCCCAGTAGAGCGATACCAGCACTGCGGTGCAGATAATCGTGGTCCACATGGGGTAGCCGAAGATAAAAAGAGAAACCGCAATCAGCCCCGCCTGCTGGAACATGATGTGTCCTGTCAGCATGATGGTGCGAATGCCGGTAATCCGGCGTAGCAGAACATAAATAATGTTCAGCGCCAGCGCGATCAGCACTGCGTATCCCACCCAACTATAGGCATCACCCATGCGATCGATGGTGGCCATCATTGAGGCATAGGTGTCAGAGATCGCACCATTGATGCCATACACTTCCGACATTTTTGCGACCACAGGCTTGAAGGTGCTGGTCAGGATGCCTGAGCCTGCCTGCAACAGCATGAAACCGATAATGGTTTTGATGGTGCCTTTAATAATGACGCTGACACTTTTGCGCAGAAGCATGTAACCCAGACACGTCACGATACCCAGCAACAGCGGGGCATTCGTCATTACCTGATTAAAAAACACGGTAAAGACGTTGTAGAGGATCTCCATAACTCTCTCCAGAAATGGGAACACAAGGGGCAATCTCTGTGTGGTTAACGCCCTCACTCTAGTAATCGAAAATAATCATCACAAGATCTGATTTGATTATTTGTGAGGCGTCCCGCAAAACCATTTCCACACTATCCGTAATGATTTTCAATCCAGTCCTGACAAAAGATTTTTATTGTTAAATTTCATATATTTATAAGATTATAGCGGAACCATTAATGATATGAATCTGGATTTTACGGTGGGTTTACAGGATAAGCCCGCGCAAATAAGCCGTTGCAAATCGAATAAAACAGTGACAGCATCGATCATATAAAATCATTAATTGATTATTTTTGATTGAAGAAGGAGCTGTAACGATGAGTAAAGTGAAAACTATTACCCGTGAATCATGGATTCTGAGTACTTTCCCGGAATGGGGTTGCTGGCTGAACGAAGAAATTGAGCAGGAACAGGTTGCTCCTGGTACGTTTGCAATGTGGTGGCTGGGCTGTACGGGAATCTGGCTCAAATCAGAAGGTGGGGCAAATATCTGCGTCGATTTCTGGTGCGGCACTGGCAAGCAGAGCCACAGCAATCCGCTGATGAAAAAGGGCCATCAGATGCAGCGTATGGCAGGCGTTGAGAAACTTCAGCCCAATCTGCGCACCACCCCGTTTGTACTGGATCCTTTTGCCATTCGTCAGATCGATGCCGTGCTGTCCACCCACGATCACAACGATCATATCGATGTGAATGTCGCCGCAGCCGTTATGCACAACTGTGCTGACGATGTGCCGTTCATTGGACCGCAGACCTGCGTGGATTTGTGGATCGGCTGGGGTGTGCCTGAAGCGCGCTGCATCGTGATTAAACCGGGCGACGTGGTGAAAATCAAAGACGTTGAAATTCATGCACTCGATGCCTTCGACCGTACCGCGCTGATTACCCTGCCAGCAGAGCAAAAAGCTGCGGGCGTGCTGCCAGACGGTATGGATGAGCGTGCCGTAAACTACCTGTTCAAAACGCCGGGTGGTTCCCTCTACCACAGCGGCGACTCCCACTACTCCAACTATTACGCGAAGCACGGTAATGAACATAGGATCGATGTGGCGCTGGGCTCCTATGGCGAGAACCCGCGCGGCATTACCGACAAAATGACCAGCGCCGATATGCTGCGCATGGCGGAAGCGCTGAACACCAAAGTGGTGATCCCGTTTCACCATGATATCTGGTCAAATTTCCAGGCGGATCCTCAGGAGATTCGCGTGTTGTGGGAGATGAAAAAAGATCGTCTGAAATATGGTTTTAAACCCTTTATCTGGCAGGTAGGAGGTAAGTTCACCTGGCCGCTGGACAAGGACAGTTTTGAGTATCATTACCCGCGCGGTTTTAGTGACTGTTTCACCATCGAACCCGACCTGCCATTTAAATCATTTCTCTGATAACCGTGCTGAATCGCCAGTCATTCCTTCTGGCGATTTCACATTTACTTTAGCAATTCCAGGTTGTTTCAAATATCATCTTTTAAAATCACTTCTAATCGGAACACCCTATGACCGAAGCCCAACGCCATCAAATTTTACTGGAACTTCTGGTACAAAAAGGTTTTGTCACCGTCGAGGAAGTGATTGATCGCTTAGCGATTTCCCCGGCGACAGCAAGGCGGGATATCAATAAGCTGGATGATGCCGGCAGGCTGAAAAAAGTTCGCAATGGCGCGGAAGCGATTAGCCAGCAGCGCCCTCGCTGGACGCCCATGAACATCCATGAGGCATTGAACCACGATGAAAAAGTGCGAATTGTCAGAGCCGCATCGCAACTGGTGAACCCTGGTGAGAGCGTGGTCATAAACTGCGGTTCCACGGCGTTTTTGCTGGGCAGGGAGATGTGTGGGAAACCAGTGCAAATCATCACGAATTATCTGCCCCTGGCCAACTATCTCATCGATCAGGAGCATGAAAGCGTCATCATTATGGGAGGGCAATATAACAAGAGCCAGTCCATTACCCTCAGCCCACAAGACAGTGAAAATAGTTTGTATGCGGGACACTGGATGTTTACCAGCGGCAAAGGACTGACTGCAGATGGGCTGTACAAAAGCGATATGCTGACCGCCATGGCGGAACAAAATATGCTTAACATGGTGGGAAAACTGGTCGTGCTGGTCGATAGCAGTAAAGTTGGTGAGCGTGCCGGCATGCTGTTCAGCCGGGCCGAACAAATCAGCATGGTTATCACCGGCAAAAATGCTGACCCGGAGATCATTCAGAAACTGGAAGATAAAAAGGTTAAAGTCCTGCGCGTTTAGAGGTGATGGCTGAAAAATTCCACCATAGCAGTCAGTGCCTCTGGAGTGATGCGGTGGCGAACACCCGCCTCAAACAAACAGGTCAGATTGCCAGCTGACTTTTCCTGATGCAGTGCTTCCTGTAAACGGTAAGTTTCGCCAGCAAGAACAACATCATCTGCCTCACCATGCCATAACAGCAGCGGGCGGTTTGCCAGCGCCGCCAGATGATTACTGGGATCGTAATCGGCAAGCGGTGCCATGCGGGCGGCAACCTGCGCTTTCCGCTCCGGCGTGTCAGCCACCAGCGGCGGAAACAGCGACTGACTGAGCTGCATAAAATAGCCCGATCCCATCATGCAGGCGACGCTCTGAATCTGCGGATAGCGCGCCATCGCGCCCAGTGCCGTCATGCCACCCATCGACGCGCCCGCCACCGCGAAACGTCTGTCAGCGATGAGATTGTCTTTACGCAGCGCGGCCTCCAGCAGCGGCAGCTCATCAATGTTCTGTTTCAGAATGTCCCAGAAGCGGCCCAGACGGGCATCGGCATCACCGTGATAACGCGCGCCGTGCAGCGCCGCATCCGGCATTACTGCCCGAAATCCCGCCTGCGCCAGAGCAACGGCGAAGTAGGCGTAGACCTCTTTTGATGAGGTAAAGCCGTGATAAAACAGCACGGTAGGCAGTGGCTGATGCCGTTGTCCGGCTGGCGTAGCGTGCAGACATTCGATACCGGCCAGCGTTTCTGTGGTGAGTTCAATCATGGTTTCTCCTTAAGGGGACAAGGCGTGCCGATCAAGTCTACGTTCTGCGGATTAATTTGCGAAATTCCCCGCTGCGCTTAGTTATGCGATTTCACACTAAACTTTTCGCGCGCTCTGCCGTTGATCGTGTATTCCCCTAACTTGATCAAAGGTAATTTATGAAGCGTCTCTCTCTCAGCGGACTGAGTCTCGGAGTTAAGCTGTCTGTACTGACGTCTCTCAGCGTAGCGCTGCTGTTGCTGGTACTGACTCTGACTCAAAGCCACAACGCCTCCCGCCAGCTGGAAAATCTCGCCATTGATGACATGCACAACCAGGTGCAGGGCATCTATGAAATGACCACCATGTTTAACGCCACCCTCTCTGAAGAGGTGGCTCACTACACCGATTTATTTACCAGTTTCCTGCCTAAGCGCTTTAGCCTAGATGATAACTCGCGGGTGCAGGTGGGTGCCTTTTCGACACCGGTGCTGCGTGCCGGGTTAAAAACACTGAACCTCGATCAGACCGCGGTTGACGATTTCACCGACCGCACTGCCGCCGTGGCGACCATTTTCGTGCGCGATGGTGATGATTTTGTCCGTGTTTCAACCTCGCTGAAAAAAGAGGATGGCAGTCGCGCCATCGGTACGCAGCTGGACCGCAGCGGCGCCGCCTGGAAAAGTGTTCACCAGGGCGAAGTCTACCGCGGCCTGGCGACGCTGTTCGGCCATCGCTATATCACACAGTATCAGCCGGTAAAAGATGAGAGCGGCAAAGTCGTTGCCATTCTCTTTGTCGGTGTTGGCATTGATAAACAGTATGCGCTGATGCGTGAAAAAATCCTGGCGCGCAAGCTGGGTGATAGCGGTCATTTCTTTGTGCTCAACGGCACGCCCGGTAAGGCGCAGGGAGCGTATCTGTTCGATAAGCACGACGAAGGCAAACGCCCCGCCTGGGATGACGCGACCCTACAGCCGTTGCTGACACAGCCGCAGGGCATGCAGCAGGTGGAGATCAATGGTGAGATGCAGATTCTTGCGTGGCAGCAGTTGCCGGGCTGGAACTGGGTGATCACCGGCGAAGTTAACCGTGACAGCCTGCTGGCTCCGATTACGCACAGCCGCAACCTGTTCCTGATTACCGGCCTGGTTCTGGTGATTGTCTTTGCGCTGGGCTTTGTCTGGTACAGCCGTCGGGCGATTACCCGTCCGCTGCAGCAGGTGATCCATCTGGCGGAGCAGTATGCCGCCGGGAATCTGCAGGTCCATATGGATACGCATCGTCGCGACGAAGTGGGCCAGCTGATCATTGCGATTAACGGCATTGGTGATGGTCTGGAGAAAATCGTCGGTCAGGTGCGCGGCGCGGCGCAGGAGATCAGCGACGGCACGGACACCATCGCAGCCAGCAGCCACAACATCAGCGAGCAGATCGGGCGTCAGGCCAGCAGCGTGGAGCAGACCTCTGCCAGCATGGAGCAGTTTGGTGCAACGGTTGAACACACCGCCGAAAGCCTGCGTCAGGCGATGTCACTGGTGGCTGAAGCCAGCGATATCGTCAGTCACGGCAGCAAGACGGTGGTGCGCTCGGTCAATACCATGTCAGCCATCAAGGTTTCATCGCAAAGCATTGCTGATATCACGCACGTGATTGAGTCGATCGCCTTCCAGACCAATATCCTGGCACTGAACGCCGCTGTTGAAGCGGCACGCGCCGGTGAACAGGGTCGTGGCTTTGCCGTGGTAGCCGCCGAAGTGCGTGCGCTGGCACAGCGTTCCGCGCAGGCCGCCAAAGAGATTGATGGACTGATTGCGACCTCCATCAGCAACGTGGCGGAGGGCCACCAGCTCTCTGAGCAGACGCGCGATGCGATGACCAACATTGTGACCCACATCGAGCAGGTACAGGCGCTGATGGGCGAGATCAACGTGGCGGCGCAGGAACAGGCGGCGGGTATCGGCCAGGTGAATATTGCGATGAACCAGATCAGCCAGGCGACTCACCAGAACAGCGAACTGGTGGCACAGGCGGAAAACAGCGCGCAGAACCTGAGTGATAAAGGGCATCACCTGACCCAGCTGGTCAGCGTATTCAGCCTTAAATCCTGACGTCATTCAGGGCGATGGCGTACACTTAACGTTTCGTCCTGAATAAGGGTTTTGCTATGCGTTCCGCTTATTTACTGGTGTTCAGCCTGCTGCTGGCAGGCTGTTCCGCGCTTGAGACCACGCCAAAAGCCCCACCTGCGCCAACCCGACAGGCGCAGGAGATTTCGCGGGCGCAGAGTGGTGGCTTGCCGAAGCTGGGTAATATTACCGTTAACGTGCACGGCTCTCCGGATGATGCCCAGCGGGCGGTGGCTGCCCAGGCCAATCAGGCCGGAGCAGCTTACTATCAGATTGTGATGCTGAGCGAGACGGTCATGCCGGGCTTCTGGTACGCCAGTGCGATTCTGTACGGTGCCTCATCTGCCACAGGCGCGGTCCAGTAAACGATCGGTGATTGCGGACGCAAGCGGGCGTGAGCCGCGCTGGTCGAGCCACTGCTGGCACCATGCATCCGCCAGCGGGGGTTCGGCAAATTTGAGTAGCTGAGCGCCCGTCGCCAGCTGCAGCAGCGTGCGGGTAACCTCGCGCGCCTGCTCTTCGGGAACCCTGCTAAGCCTCAGACGCAGCTGACGCCATCGCGTATCGAAATGACGGTTACTCCCTTTCACCGCTTCAAACTCCTGACTCAGCATTTCCGTGACCTCTGCCTGACGGGCGAGCACGCGCAGGACATCAAGACACATCACGTTGCCCGATCCTTCCCAGATGCTGTTGACCGGCATATCACGATACAGGCGCGGCAGCTCACTTGCTTCACAGTAGCCGATGCCCCCCAGCACTTCCATCGACTCCGCCACGAACGGCGCACCCGCTTTGCAAATGCCATATTTTGCCGCTGGCGTAAACAGGCGGGCAAAGGTGACTTCATGCGGTTTTGCCGGTTGTGACCAGGCGCGAGCCAGCCGCATCAGCAGCGCGGTTTGTCCCTCCAGCTGCAGCGCCTGTTGTGCCAGAACCTGACGCATCAGCGGCTGATCCACCAGGTTTTTCCCCAGCACCTGGCGCTCACAGGCATGCCAGACGGCCACCGAGAAAGCGCGCCGCATCTGGCCGTGACTGCCGAGCACGCAGTCAAAGCGCGTCATGCCGCCCATCTTCAGGATCAGCCGCACGCCTTCGCCCTCCTCCCCTAGCAGCCAGCCGGTCGCGTCGCTAAACTCCACTTCGCAGCTGGCATTGGAACGATTGCCCAGCTTATCTTTGAGCCGCTCCAGCTGGATGGCGTTGCGTGACCCGTCGGGCAACAGACGCGGCAGAAAGAAGCAGCTTAATCCGGCGGGCGTCTGGGCCAGCACCAGATGTGCATCGCTCTGTGGCACAGAGAAGAACCATTTGTGGCCAGTCAGCCGGTAAGCTTCACCCGCGCCGCGCGCGCCCAGCGGTTCGGCACGGGTGGTGCTGGTGAGCAGATCGCTGCCGCCCTGCTTTTCCGTCATGCCCATCCCAATCAGCAGACCATGTTTCTGGTCGCCGGGCTGAGCATGGCTGTCGTAGCGATCGCTGAGCAGCGGATCGAGCCAGCCTTCAAAGGCGGCGGGCAGATAAGTCTGCAGCAGGGGAATGGCCGCGTGCGTCATGGTCACCGGGCAGAGCGTGCCCGCCTCAACCTGCGCATGCAGAATAAAGCGCGCAGCGCGCGCCACGCTGGCCTGTTCACGAACGGTAGGGTGCCAGCTGAGGTTGTGCAGGCGGCTGGCGCAGACGCCCTGCATCAGCAGATGCCAGGCGGGGTGAAAACGGACCTCATCCATGCGTTCGCCACGGGCATCGTAGCGCAGCAGTTCAGGCGGTTCAGCATTGGCGAGCCGGCCCAGCTCCAGCGACTCAGCGCTGCCCAGCTGCAGGCCTACCGACGCCAGCCATTCCCGATCCCATCCGGCGCCTTCGCGTGACAGCGCCTCGCAGAGCGGCGTATCAGACAGGAACAGGTTGCTGTTGCTCAGAGGATGGGGCTGATTAAAAACGGTGTGTGTTGTCCAGGTCATAACCACTCCTCGCGGATGTCACTCAGTAAGTATGCGAATGACGCGCAGTTATGCCTGGTACAGGAACTAATTTGTGGCGAGGATCACATCGGGGATCAGGCGTTGCGCTGACGCACCGCTTCAAACAGGCAGACACCGGTCGCGACCGAAACATTCAGCGAAGAGACGCTGCCCGCCATCGGAATGCTGATCAGCTCATCGCAATGCTCACGGGTCAGACGACGCATGCCTTCCCCTTCCGCGCCCATCACCAGCGCCATCGGGCCGGTCATTTTGCTCTGGAAGACGGTATGGTCAGCTTCACCTGCGGTGCCGACAACCCAGATGTTGTACTCCTGCAGCAGACGCAGGGTACGCGCCAGGTTGGTGACGCGGATCAACGGCACATTTTCTGCCGCGCCGCTGGCCACTTTTTTGGCGGTCGCATTCAGGGGAGCAGAGCGATCTTTCGGCACGATAATCGCGTGCACACCGGCTGCATCGGCACTGCGCAGGCAGGCACCCAGGTTATGTGGATCGGTGACCCCATCCAGCACCAGCAGGAACGGTTTCTCCAGGCTCTGCAGCAGATCCGGCAGGTCGCCTTCCTGATACTGACGACCCGGCTTCACCCGCGCCACGATACCCTGATGCACACCGCCTTCAACCTGGCTGTCGAGCCACTTGCGCTCGGCCAGCTGAATTACGATCCCCTGAGCTTCCAGCGCGGCGACCACGGGTTGCAGGCGACGATCGTCGCGGCCTTTGAGGATAAAGACTTCCTGGAAACGTTGTGGATCGCTTTCCAGCAGCGCCTGCACGGCATGGATACCAAAAATAATTTCGCTCATCGATCTGCTCAGTGTTTGGAAAAGAATGAATGACCGCCCTTTCTCAGGAGAAAGGGCGGGTGCGCGCATCAGTCAGGCTGCGCCTTTTTTCTGGCGCGCTTCGCCCGGGTGGCGGCGGCGATTTTACGGGTTTTTTCCGAGACGTTTTTACTTTTATTCTCGGTGTTCGCAGCGGCGGGCTTGCCCTTGTCACCACGGAACGCAGAATCCGGCTCGAAGTTAGACTTCTTGCTCCCATCACGACGGCGTTTAGTTGGCGCCTTGTCGTCACGCTTCGCACGGTCACGCGCCGTTTTACCTTCACCACGCACCTGACGCTGGCTGGAGATCAGGGCGAAGTCGATTTTACGCTCGTCCATATGGACCGCTTCAACACGCACTTCAACCATGTCACCCAGACGATAGGTGCGGCCGCCCGATTCACCGATCAGACGCTGACCTACCGGGTCAAAACGGTAGTAATCGTTGTCGAGCGTTGAAACGTGGACCAGACCATCGATGAACAGATCGCTTAAGCGGACGAAGAAACCAAATCCGGTGACGCTGGAGATAACGCCGTTGAAGACGTTGCCGACCTGATCCTGCATGAAGTCACACTTGAGCCAGTCCGCCACGTCGCGGGTTGCTTCATCGGCGCGACGTTCGGTCAGGGAACAGTGCAGGCCCAGCTGCAGCATCTCCGGCATCTCGTAGTGATAGCCGCCGGTGGCTGTCGTCATATCTTTGGCGACGCTGCGCTCTCTCGGCATCAGGTATTTGATGGCGCGTTGTACCAGGCCTTTACCTTCGTCCTGCTCTTTTGCCAGCAGATATTTGATGGCGCGGTGCAGCGTCAGATCCGGATAACGACGGATTGGCGAGGTAAAGTGCGCATACGACGACAGCGCCAGACCAAAGTGACCGCGGTTTTCCGGATCGTAAACGGCCTGCTTCATCGAACGCAGCAGCATGGTTTGCAGCATTTCCGCATCCGGACGATCGGCAACCTGCTTCAGCAGCGCCGCATAGTCAACTGGCTGCGGTTTGTTGCCGCCAGGCAGAGTCAGTCCCAGCTCGTTGAGCACGGTACGGAAGCTCTTAATGCTTTCGTCAGTCGGGCGATCGTGATCGCGGAACAGTGCCGGTTCCTGATTCTTCTCAACGAAGCGCGCCGAGGCGATGTTCGCCAGGATCATGCACTCTTCGATTAGCTTGTGGGCATCGTTACGTGATACGCGCTCAACACGTTCGATACGGCGCTCGGCGTTAAAGATGAACTTCGCCTCTTCCGTTTCAAACGAGATACCGCCACGCTCTTCACGTGCAGCTTCCAGCGCATGATAGAGGTTATTCAGCTCTTCAAGGTCTTTGACCAGCGGCGCATACTGCTGGCGCAGCTCTTTGTCGCCCTGCAGGATGTTCCAGACTTTGTTGTAAGTCAGACGCGCATGGGAGTTCATCACTGCTTCATAGTGCTTGAAGCCGGTCAGCTTACCCTTGGTCGAAATGGTCATCTCGCAGACCATACAGAGACGATCGACCTGCGGGTTAAGCGAACATAAGCCATTGGACAGCACTTCCGGCAGCATCGGTACAACCTGCGACGGGAAGTAGACTGAGGTGCCGCGCTGATGCGCTTCATCATCCAGTGGCGTGCCGGGACGCACGTAATAGCTCACGTCGGCAATAGCCACCCACAGACGCCATCCGCCACCGCGCTTTTTCTCACAGTAGACGGCATCATCGAAGTCACGGGCATCTTCACCATCAATGGTGACCAGCGGCAGTTTACGCAGATCGACGCGGCCTTTTTTGGCCTCTTCCGGAACCTCTTCTTTCAGCTTGCTGATCTGAGCTTCCACTTCCGGCGGCCAGGTATGCGGGATCTCATGGGTACGCAGCGCCATATCCACGGCCAGGCTGGTGCCCATATCATCGCCCAGAATCTCGGCGATTTTACCGATCGCTTTGGTGCGACGGTTCGGACGCTGGACCAGTTCAACCACCACCACGGAACCCATACGGGCGTTCATCGTCTCTTCCGGCGGGATGAGGATGTCAAAACTCAGGCGACTGTCGTCCGGTACCACGAAGCCGGCACCGGCATCGGTAAAGTAACGACCAACGATCTGGTTGTTACGCGGTTCCTGCACGCGGACTACGCGCGCTTCGCGGCGGCCTTTGCGATCGGCACCCAGCGGCTGCGCCAGGATCACGTCACCGTGCATACAGAATTTCATCTGTTCTGCAGAGAGGTAAAGGTCATCTTTCTGACCTTCTGCCCGCAGGAAGCCGTAGCCATCACGATGGCCAATGACTTTACCGCGCAGGAGGTCAAGACGTTCTGGCAGGGCATAACACTGACGGCGGGTGAACACCAGCTGACCATCACGCTCCATGGCGCGAAGGCGGCGACGCAGCGCCTCAAGGTGCTCTTCTTCCTGCAGATTCATCTCTTCAGCCAGCTCTTCACGGCTGGCCGGTTTTTCACGTTTTTCTAACAGAGCCAGAATAAATTCGCGGCTCGGAATAGGATTTTCGTATTTTTCAGCTTCTCTATCCTGAAAAGGATCTTTTGACATAGCGGTTCCTCCGATGTCATTTAATATTTATTTCCACTGGCGACCTGGACAAGATGATCTCATAAAGTGGTGTATTTCCTTCGACCAGATCTGCCAACGTATAGCTATCCAGCTCCTGCAAAAATCGCTGCACTGCATCATGTAACGCCTGCTTCAGACGACAGGCTGGCGTGATGGAACAGGAGGCGCAATCCACTAATTGTAGTGGTTCCATCTTACGGACCACGTCGCCAATGACAATCTGGCGCGCGGGCATACCCAGACGGATTCCTCCGTTTTTACCGCGCGTGGCGGCGACATAGCCCGCCCGGCTCAACTGATTGATGATTTTGACCATATGATTACGGGACAAACCATAGGTGTTTGTCACTTCCGTAATATTGGTCTGCTGACCTTCTGGCAACGATGCCAGATAAATCAGGGCCCGTAAGCCATAATCAGTAAAACTCGTGAGCTGCACAGTAACCTCAGTGAACCTTCAGGCGCGGCATGACGTTATTCGCCTTACGATTGATGTCAGGATTAAATCGGATCGCCATTCGATTAACTACGATGATAAACCAGAGTCTGATCCGCCGTGCGATTTTTTAAGCCAGCACGAGGTTTGACAAGCGAAGGGAGGTTAAGTGGCATCAGAGAGTGGAAAAACAAGGGCCGGACAGTGTCCGGCCTCAATGATTATGCGTCGAACGGGTCGCGCAGAATCATTGTTTCACTACGATCGGGACCGGTTGAGATGATATCAATCGGCACACCTGTTACCTCTTCCACGCGTTTGATGTAGTCACGCGCGGCCTGAGGCAAACCTTCCAGCGTCTTCACGCCAAACGTTGTCTCGCTCCAGCCTGGCAGGGTTTCGTAGATCGGCTCAATGCCTTCCCAGTTCTCTGCTGCCAGTGGCGTAGTGGTGACTTCGCGGCCATCAGGCATGCGGTAAGCAACACAGATTTTAACCTCTTTCAGGCCATCCAGCACGTCCAGCTTGGTCATGCAGAAACCTGACAGGGAGTTGATCTGGACCGCGCGGCGAACCGCGACTGCATCCAGCCAGCCGGTACGACGACGACGACCGGTGGTCGCGCCAAACTCATTACCCTGCGCACAGAGGAATTCGCCGGTTTCATCGAACAGTTCAGTCGGGAACGGGCCTGCGCCAACGCGGGTTGAGTAAGCTTTCACAATACCCAGCACATAGTCGACATAACGTGGGCCAATACCTGAACCGGTTGCGACGCCACCTGCGGTGGTGTTGGATGAGGTCACGTACGGATAAGTACCGTGATCGATATCCAGCAGCGTACCCTGCGCGCCTTCAAACATAATCAGATCGCCACGCTTACGCGCAACGTCCAGCAGTTCAGAAACGTCGACGACCATGCCAGTGAGGATGTCAGCGACTTCCATCACATCGTTCAGCACTTTATCGAAGTCGACTGCCGGCTCTTTGTAGTACTCCACCAGCTGGAAGTTGTAGAAATCGACGACTTCTTTCAGCTTGGCAGCAAAGGTTTCTTTGTTAAACAGGTCGCTGACGCGCAGTGCACGACGCGCGACTTTATCTTCATAAGCAGGGCCGATGCCACGTCCGGTGGTACCAATCGCTTTGGCGCCGCGGGCACGTTCACGCGCCATATCCATCGCAACGTGATATTGCAGGATCAGCGGACAGGCTTCAGAAATCAGCAGACGTTCACGTACCGGAATCCCGCGCGCTTCCAGGCCTTTCATCTCTTTCATTAAGGCTTCAGGAGAGAGCACTACGCCGTTACCAATGATGCTGGTGACGTTATCGCGCAGAATGCCAGAAGGGATCAGGTGGAGGACGGTTTTTTCACCGTTGATGACAAGCGTGTGGCCCGCATTGTGGCCGCCTTGATAACGCACAACGTAATTCGCGCGCTCAGTCAGAAGGTCTACAATCTTACCTTTACCTTCGTCACCCCATTGGGTGCCCAGTACGACGACGTTCTTACCCATTTCTCAAAATCACCGATTGCTTAAAAAAGGATTCTACCATCTGATCCCATGGTTTTCAGCACTTTTAGCATACGATTGCGCGCTTTTTTGCCTGAGTTTTGATCACTACAACATGTTGGGGATAATGGCGCGAAGAGGCACAATTTAGCCGGTCTGAATCCTGGTTTACAGGTTGCCATGCAGGCTGAGCATGCAGTAAATCACCATGCCTGCGACCACCAGCCCGCCACCAAAGCGGTGCAGCAGGCGATCGGGTAAGCGGGTCATCGTCAGGATCATGCGTCGCCAGGCGCGCGGCATAAACATCGGTCCCAACCCTTCCAGCACTAATACCAGCGCCAGTGCCATCCAGATGCTTGTTTTCATCTTGCTACCCAAAAAAAAGGCCGACAACATTGTCGGCCCACAGGTTATATCAGTTCTTAACGGGTCGCGTTAGAGGGCGCCTTCATATATCGGAAGAAGTCGCTATCCGGGCTTAACACCATCACATCCTGATTTTCACTGAAGCTGTTTTCATAAGCACGCAGGCTACGAATAAAGGCGTAGAAGTCCGGATCTTTGCTGAACGCATCAGCAAACAACCGTGCCGTTTCCGCATCGCCGTCACCGCGGGTAATCAGCGCTTCACGCTGGGCTTCAGCCAGAGTGCGTGTCACCTGATAATCAGCCTGAGCACGCAGTTTTTCTGCCTCTTCCTGACCCTGCGAACGCTGGCTACGTGCTACTGCTTCACGCTCAGCACGCATACGGTTGAAGATCGCGTCTGACACTTCGGTCGGCAGGTTGATCTGCTTGATGCGCACATCCATCACCTGAATACCTAATGCCGCCATACTGTTCGGATTCGGTGCTGGCTCGCTGCTGTTGGTTTCACGTTCAACACGGGCCGCTGCGCTGGCAATCGCGTCATCCGCCGCAGGGGTTGCGATTTCATCATCGCTGCCTGCAGAACCGGTGTTCAGCGCGTCACGTACATCCGTCGTCAGGCGACCCCGTGAGTCCGTTACGATATCTTTCACATCCAGACGGCCCATTTCAGAACGTAAGCGGTCACTGAACTTACGTTTCAGCAGCACTTCCGCCTGAGAGACATCACCGCCACCTGTAGCCAGGTAGTAGCGACTGAAATCACTGATACGCCATTTGATGTAGGAGTCTACGATCAGATCTTTCTTCTCTTTCGTGACGAAGCGATCGGCCTGGTTATCCATGGTCTGAATACGTGCATCCAGCGTTTTAACCGTTTCCAGGAATGGGATCTTGAAATGCAGACCCGGCGCGAATACCTGCGGTTTGTTTTCGCCATCGCGCAGGACTTTACCGAAGCGCAGGACAATGCCGCGCTCCCCTTCCTGCACCACAAACAGCGACGCATAGAGCGCCACCAGCACGACAATGATCAAAAATACTATTGGCTTACGCATCGATTACTCTCTCCCTTCGCGCTGGCTGTCGCTGCGCTGAGCATTTGCCCGACGCTGATCCATGATGTTGTCCGGACTGTATGACGACGTGTCATTGCGGCTGGCGCTGCGATCCGAGATAGCTGGCAGCGAAGAACTGTTACTGCCCTTCTGACCGCTCTGGCCCGGGGCAGCCTGCGTGCCACGCATCAGTTGATCCAGCGGCAGCACCATCAGGTTGTTACCCCGATCGTTAACCAGTACTTTGCGGGTATGGCTCAGCACGCGTTCCATGGTCTCGATATAAAGACGCTCTTTGGTGATTTCCGGAGCAGCTTTATATTCCGGCAGAATCTTGGCGAAACGCGCCACTTCACCCTGCGCTTCCAGGACGGTACGCTCTTTGTATGCGCGCGCCTCTTCCAGAATACGTTGCGCCTTACCGTTAGCACGCGGCTGAACTTCGTTGGCATAAGCTTCTGCTTCACGGACGTACTGCTCACGGTTTTCGCGTGCAGCTATCGCGTCATCAAACGCAGACTTCACCTCTTCCGGCGGACGGGCAGCCTGGAAGTTGACGTCAACGACCGCAACGCCCATGTTGTAAGGACGAATTGTTTCGTCGATTTCACGCTGGGTTTCGCTTCGCACCACGGTACGGCCTTCGGTCAGAATGCGGTCCATGGTAGAACGGCCAATGACGCCGCGCAGCGCACTGTCAGTCGCCTGACGCAGACTGTCATCCGCGCTGGTCACAGCATAGAGATAGCGTTCAGGATCGGTCACGCGGTACTGCACGTTCATTTCAACGCGCACGACGTTCTCATCCGAGGTCAGCATGACGCCAGAAGCGGCCAGTTCACGCACCGATTCCACGTTAACCGCACGCACCTGGTCAATGAACGTCGGCTTCCAGTTCAGACCCGGTTCGACCAGATGACTGAACTTACCGAAGCGCGTCACCACGCCACGTTCCGCTTCTTTGATGGTGTAGAAACCGCTTGCAGCCCAGATGACTACAGCAGCAACAGCCACGATGCCAACAATTTTGCCACCGCTGCCGGAGCCGCGCTGACCGTTGTCGCTCTGTTTGCCACCGCCCAGTCCACCAAGCTTCTTGCTCAGCTTACGGAAGATATCATCCAGATCAGGAGGCCCGGATTCCCGTCCTCCCTTATTCCCCCCAGAGTTGCCGCCTTGATTATTGCTGCTTCCCCACGGGTCGCGGTCCTGTCCGTTATTTCCGGGCTGATTCCACGCCATGTCTCTACTCCATTTATTGTAATTACGATTTACCCGTCATCTTTCAGGCTGTTGCTACGTTGGCTGCTTTCACTCACCCCGGTCACTTACAGGAGTAAGCTCCCGGGGATTCGTTTAATTGCCGCCTTGCTACAACCTGAAATCTTTTGGGTAAGTTGGATTGGGAAATATCAAACAATGTAACTGGTCAGCGACGGTTCCTGCTTACATAAACGCATCCACTCAATAATGGGCATACGTATCTGCAATCCTACACTGCCGTCTTCTTCATTCCACTCTTTCTCAATCGCCTGCAACTGATAGAAACGGCTGCGAAGACGCCCCGCTTCTGGTGGCAGACGTAACGCGTGCTGGGCAATTTCACCCGACAGACGCTCTGAGAGGGCCTGCCATAACAACGGAACGCCAACGCCAGTCTGGGCGGAAAGCCAGACGCGAACCGGCAGGTTCTCTTCGTTACGATCGATACGCGGTTCGAATCCGTCGAGCATATCGATTTTATTCATCACCAGTAACGTCGGAATTTCGTCCGCTTCGATCTCTTCCAGAACGGCATCAACGGCGGCAATATTTTCTGTGACGCGAAGATCAGCGCCATCGATCACGTGCATTAACAGCGTCGCCTGACGTGTCTCCTGCAGCGTGGCTTTAAAAGCGGCAACCAGATCGTGAGGAAGATGGCGAATAAAGCCGACCGTGTCCGCCAGCACCACATCGCCGACATCGGCAACATTCAGACGGCGCAGAGTAGGATCGAGTGTCGCAAACAGCTGGTCTGCGGCAAAGACGTTGGCAGAGGTCATGGCGTTAAAGAGGGTCGACTTGCCGGCGTTGGTGTAACCCACCAGCGAAACGGTTGGCACATCCGCTTTGGCACGAGACTGACGTCCCTGCTCACGCTGTTTCTCAACCCGCTCAAGACGAGACAAAATCTGGCTGATACGTCCGCGCAACAGGCGGCGGTCTGTTTCTAACTGCGTTTCACCCGGACCACGTAAACCGATACCGCCTTTCTGGCGTTCAAGGTGGGTCCAGCCGCGCACCAGACGTGTTGCAAGATGGCGTAGCTGTGCCAGCTCAACCTGCAATTTACCTTCGTGGGTACGTGCGCGTTGGGCAAAGATATCCAGGATTAAACCGGTGCGATCAATAACCCGGCATTCGCACAGGCGCTCGAGGTTTCTTTCCTGAGCGGGTGTAAGGGCATGATCGAATAATACGACCGATGCTCCAGTTGTTTTTACCGCATCGGCAATTTCAACGGCCTTTCCTTCACCGACAAAATACTTGGGATGTGGCGCTTTACGGCTGCCAGTAACCACTTGCAGCGCCTCAACGCCAGCAGAAGAGACCAGGGTTTCGAACTCCTGCAAATCTTCTACTTCTTTGTCTTGGGAGAACCAGATGTGTACCAGTACGGCCTGCTCACCGGCTTCATAACGGTCAAACAAGCTATAACCTCGCTAAATAAAAGACCAGGACGGAAAACCTCTGTTCTCCGTTCCTGGCTGTACGGTGACGCGTTATTCTGCGTTATCACCGTCTTGTTGTGGCTGTGGCTGCGCAGTCGTGTTGCTGCCGCCATGATGGTAATTGTTGCTGCCGCCACCGGTATTATTGCTATGGTGAGAAACCGGGCGCGAAGGAACAACGGTAGAAATGGCGTGCTTATAAACCATCTGACTTACCGTGTTTTTCAACAAAATGACGAACTGATCAAATGACTCAATCTGACCCTGCAGCTTAATACCGTTAACCAGATAAATCGAAACCGGAACACGTTCACGACGCAGTGCGTTCAAAAACGGGTCTTGTAATGATTGCCCCTTAGCCATTCTATCTTTTCCTTATATGCTTGTTGTTTGTTGCTAGTAGAACCTATGGTTCGAAAAAAACTGCGTAAAAATTTGCGCACGATAACCCATCAATTGTACACAATCACCCATGCTTCGCACTAAGAACCTGTAACACTGTATCACGCGCCAGCCGGGGCTCGTCACTGTCAAGCCAGTGAACATTTTCCCAACCGCGTAACCAGGTCATCTGTCGCTTAGCAAGCTGCCGGGTTGCGCAAATTCCCCGATAAACCATCTCGCTGTAATCGATTTCGCCCGATAAATAAGACCACATCTGACGATAGCCAACACAACGAATGGAAGGCATGTCCGTATGCAAATCACCTCGTGCAAAAAGGGCCCGAGACTCCGCTTCAAATCCTGACGCCAACATCTGCTCAAAACGCAACGCGATGCGCTGGTGCAGCAATTCACGGCTCGCGGGGGCGATGGCAAACTGTTGCACGTCGTAGGGTAACGCTTCACCGGATGTTTTTGTCAGTTCCGTTAAAGTTTTACCCGAAATAAAAAAAACTTCCAGTGCTCGCGAAAGTCTCTGCGGATCATTCGGATGAATACGACTGCCGGCAACCGGGTCGATTTCACACAGCTGACGGTGTAAAGCATCCCAGCCTTTTTCACGCGCCGTTTGCTCTATCTGCTGACGAACCTCGGGATCGGCCGAGGGCAACGGCGACAATCCTTCAAGTAACGCCTTGAAGTAGAGCATGGTTCCACCAACAAGCAACGGTATTCGTCCGGCTTCAACGATCTCCGCCATTTCTGCTAAAGCATCACGCCGAAACTCCGCTGCCGAATAGGCTTCTGCGGGATCGCGGATGTCGAGCAGACGATGGGGCGCCACTGCTAACTCCTCAGCCGACGGTTTCGCCGTGCCAATATCCATCTGACGATAGATTAAGGCAGAATCAACGCTGATTAGTTCCACTGGTAACTGCTTTCGCAACTCAATTGCTAAAGCAGTTTTGCCAGACGCCGTGGGTCCCATCAAAAAAATAGCCTTTGGCCGGCCAGCCTGGTTTAGTTCACTCATGCTTCAACGCGTTAACCGCGCTCTCAATCTCTATGGGCTGTAATAAGCCTGAAGGTGGCGATTTCAGTAGCTGGGGGCAAAGCCGTTCAAGCTCTGCCAGCAGGTTGATCGCCTGTGAGTGATTCCAGTCGGAGGACTCTGTTTCCTGACGTCGTGCCAGCCACTGGGCCAGTTGCGTCGCAGAGTTCTCCTGCTGCCGGGCGAGATAGCCTAACAGCTCAGGAATCAAGATTTGTAAATTTTGTGTTCGTAACGGTAAAGGCACCGCGCGCAGGGTCACGTGATCCCCTTCGATCTGAAGATCGATGCCCATCTGATTGAGCAGGCTGCTATTTTCTTTGGCCGACTGACGCTCATCAAGGGCGATTTTCAGCCGTACCGGAATGAGCAGCGGCTGCGGTTTAAGTCCCTCTTCACCCGGTTCAAGCTGCGCCTGTTTCAGCCAGCGCGCCGCAACCGGCAGCGCCATCAGCATTAATTTCTGATCCTGCTCCAGCAGCGCATAGTGATTGTGCAGCACCGTCAGTACCCGGCCAAAACTCTGGGCATGGGCCGCCAGCGGCGAGGGTCTTTCAGCCAGAGGCGGTGCCGGCTCGCGGGCTTTGGGCGGCGGAGTGGTGCTGACAGGGGTTTTCAGCAGCTGCTGATAAACCGCGCCTTCACGCTGACGATAAACATTCTCTTTGTTCTGCCAGGCGGGTGCCGCTGCAGGCTGCGCTTCACGCGCGGGCGCTGAGGGTTTTCGCTCACCGCCGGACGCCGCAGGCTGAGCAAAATGGTTTCCCCCGGCCGCCTGACGGTTTTCAGGCTGCCAGCGCGGCGCGGGTTCTTCTGCCTGCAGCGCAGGCAAGGTGGGTGCCGCCATCGCCTGAAGGGCGCTGACCACACCCTGATAAATAAAATCATGCACCAGACGTGACTGATGAAACCGCACTTCATGCTTGGCCGGATGAACGTTGACATCCACCTGATGCGGATCGATCTCCAGATAGAGCACGTAAGCGGGCTGCTGGTCATCCTGAAGCTGGGTCTGGAACGCCTGCCGGATAGCGTGGTTGATCAGCTTATCGCGCATCATCCGGCCATTGACGTAGCAATACTGCAGATCGGTGACCTGGCGCGAACCGGCCGGATCGGCGACCCAGCCGCGCAGCGAGAGGTCATCATGCTGCCAGTCGATTCGCAGCGCATGCTGCATAAAAGTGGTGCCGCAGATCGCCGCCAGTCGCCGTTCGCGCTGGCTCTCCTCGCTGACGGCCCGATACTGGCGCATCATCTTGCCGTTGTGGCTCAGCGAAATCGCGACGTCAAAACGTGCCAGTGCAATACGCCGGATCACTTCGTCGATATGACCGAACTCGGTTTTCTCAGTGCGCATAAATTTGCGGCGTGCCGGCGTGTTGTAAAAGAGATCCAGCACTTCCAGCGTGGTACCACAGGGATGCGCCGCCGGTTTCACCGTCACCGTCATATCACGCCCTTCCGCATAGGCCTGCCAGGCTTCGGTTTGATCGGCGGTACGTGAGGTTAAGGTCAGGCGGGAGACAGAGCTGATACTGGCCAGCGCTTCACCGCGGAAACCCAGGCTCATGATCGCTTCCAGGTCATCGAGTGAGGCTATTTTACTGGTGGCGTGTCGGGCCAGCGCCATCGACAGCTCGCTTTTCACGATGCCGCAGCCGTTGTCACGGATGCGGATAAGCTTTGCGCCGCCCTTTTCAATATCAACATCAATGCGTGTCGCACCCGCATCCAGGCTGTTCTCAACCAGCTCTTTGACAACCGATGCGGGACGCTCAACCACTTCACCCGCCGCAATCTGGTTTGCCAGCTGGGGCGGTAAAATTTGAATCGGCATGGTTTTCCTTTTAGCTGGCAGCCCGGCGCAGTGGCCGGGCAAACAATCAGGATGCAGGAATTTTCAGGTTCTGGCCCAACATGACGTTGGTCGACTTCAGATTATTGGTCTGCATTATCGCTTTCGGGCTGACGCCATAGTGGGCGGCAATACCGGTCAGTGAATCACCGACCACAACTTTGTGGCGCACCATACCGCGTGGCGCGGCGCGCGTGGTACGGCTGGCCGCCGCGCTGGCCGGAACTTTCAATCGCTGTCCGACCCAGACCACATCCCGCTTCAGGGTATTCATCTCACGCAGGGTGTCCATGCTGACGCCATACTTCGCGGCAATGCCGGACAGTGTCTCACCGCGCGCGACCGTATGACGCTGAGTCACACCGGTATATTGTGTTACCCCGGTTGCCGGATTACTGGCTACGCTGACCACTGGCGACGAGCCCAGCGGCCGGTTTTCCTCCTTTGGGATGGATTGTAGCGGGTGCGCCAGGAAATAAGTGCGCAGACCTCTGTAGATCGACTGCGCAATCTTATCCTGGTGTGCGCTACTGCCAAGCAGTCGCTCCTCCGAGTAATTGCTGATAAAGCCCGTTTCCACCAGCAGGGATGGAATATCCGGTGAACGCAGCACGCCAAGGCTGGCATGCTCAGGCAGGCGTTTATGCAGTGACGTTACGCCACGCAACTGCTGCAACACTTTCTGCGCGATGTCATAACCCACACGCTGCGAGTGACCAAACTGCAGGTCCAGTACCGCCTGGCTGAGGTAAGGGTCGGCCTGACTGTTCGCCAGCAGGTCGCCCGCGCCGCCCAGCAGTTCAGACTGTTTCTCTTTCTGCTCCAGCCAGTTAGCCATCTCGTTATTCGCGCGACGGTTGGATAACACCCAGACCGACGCACCGGTCGCCGCATGACTCGGTGCGGCGTCAGCGTGAATTGAGACCAGCACGTTGGCATTGGCCTTACGCGCCACATCGGAGCGGCCCATGACCGAGATAAAATAGTCGCCGTCACGCGTCAGCACGCCTTTGAACATCGGATCGTTGTTCAGCAACACCCGCAGTTTACGGGCAATCGCAATCGTGACGTTCTTCTCTTTCAGGCCGCGTTGCCCGATAGCGCCGGGATCCTGGCCGCCATGTCCGGCATCAATCGCCACAATCACGGTGTCATTCTGACTGACCGCACTGCCTGGACGCACGGTGCTGGCGGTGCTGGTCACGGACGTTACCGGACTGGCATTAAACGGGTTAACCGCGTCGGCACTCTGAGTCGGCACAGGCCGCGGGGCGGTGACTGGCGCAGGCACACTGCGCGTAACCGCGGGTGCCTTACCGGTAATGGTGAAGACCACGCTGTAGCTGTTGCCGTTGCGCTGGGTAACCGCACGGGTTTTACCCGCCTGCGTCAGTTCAAACACCAGCCGCACGCTCTGTTTATCTTTAGGGGTGCTGGTACGAATCCGCTTTACGATATTTTCGCCGCTGAAGTTAAGCGGCAGCCCCTGAACCACGCCACTCTGGCGTACATCAAGCACCACGCGATTCGGGTTGTGCAGGGGGAAGAAGGCGTAGACAGGCTGTCCGGCAAAGTTCAGGGTGATGGTGGCCTGACTGTCACCATTGGCCACTTTGATATCGGACAGGGTGGCAGCAAAAAGGGGCGTACAGACCAGCAGTAACAGGGATACCAGCGCTATTTTCATCCGTGACATCATGCCTGATCCCTGCCCTGACCAAATTGTTCAAGCGATTGCTGGCCCGACGGCGATTGTGCCGTCAGCTCTGCTTCACGCGCCTCACCCACATAACGCAGCGTTAAGGTGAGATCGGGCGACGGCAGGAAACCGGCACCCTGCTGCGGCCACTCCACCAGACAGATGGCATCGCCGCTGAAGTAGTCACGGATACCCATGAACTCAAGCTCTTCGGGATCGGCCAGGCGATAGAGATCGAAGTGATAGAGCGTACGGTCATTCAGCTGGTAAGGCTCAACGAGGGTGTAAGTGGGGCTTTTCACGTTACCCTGATGACCCAGCGCCTGCAGAAAGCCGCGGCTGAAGGTGGTTTTACCCGCCCCCAGATCGCCATAGAGATAAATGACTGCCGCGCTGCCACAGGCGCGCGCCAGCTGAGCGCCCAAACTGAGCGTAGCCGCCTCATCGGGCAAAGAGATAACACAGGTCTTCATGCTTCTTTATTCATCTCAGGATTAACAAACTGCCACAGCAGATCCAGTAAATCAGTTGCGAGCATACCGCGGGTACCGCGTTCTGCAGCCACCGCATCGGCCGCTGCACCATGAGCCACACAGCCAGCGCAGGCCGCATCAAACAGCGTCAGTTTCTGACCCACCAGCGAGGCGATAATTCCACTCAGCAGATCGCCCATACCGCCAGAGGCCATACCGGCATTGCCGACATCCGCAAAGGCCATTTCGCCCTGCTCGCTGGCAATCAGCGTACCGGCACCTTTCAGTACCACGACACCACCATAACGCTGCGCCAGTGTCTGCGCTGCATGTAAGCGGTCACTCTCAATTTCACTGGTCTCGATATTCAGCAAACGTGCCGCTTCGCCAGGATGCGGCGTAATAATGCGATTCTGACGTTTCTCAGCACTGATTGCCAGCAGGTTAAGCGCATCCGCGTCCCAAAGCATCGGCTTTTCACTGCCCGCGACCTGCTTCAGCGCCCGCTTTCCCCACTCGCGCTGACCCAGACCCGGTCCAATCGCGATAACATCGGCCCACTCCAGCGCTTCTGTCAGCCGTTCGTCGGTCAGTTCATCGACCATGATTTCGGGCCGGGCGGTAAGAATCGGAATAATATTATCTTTGTGAGTAAGTACTCGCACTAACCCGCTACCGCTGCGTAGCGCGGCTTCTGCGGTCATTCGCACCGCACCAGCGGTACCGGCATCCCCTCCCACGACCAGCAACCGGCCGTGACTGCCCTTGTGCGAGGTCGGTTTACGCGGTTTTAGCCAGCGGGTTAAAGCGCTGGCATCGTATCGCGCGATGGGCGCCGCTTCGCCTGCCAGAAAAGCGGCCAGACCGAGATCGGCATAATAGAGCTTTCCGATATAGTCTCGTGCCTTGCCGGTGATCTGACCTGGTTTAAGTGCAACCACACTCAGCGTATGGCTGGCATTAATCACCTCACCAGGCGCAGTGCCGTTGCGGGCGGATAAGCCGGAAGGCATATCAATGGCGAGTATCGGTGCCGCATGGGCGTTAGCCTGCTGGATCAGCGTGGCATAGGGTTCTGCAGGCGCACGATTGCTGCCGGTTCCCAGCAGCGCATCGACAATCACATCGATCTGCTCTGGCCAGGCCGCATCAGCCGCGTGAATTTCACCGCCCGCATCCAGCCATGCGTCCCGCGCGCGCTGCGCCTCTTCGGGCAACGCTTTTTCACTTTCGCACGCCAGCAGCGTAACGGTTTTGCCCGCCGCCTGACCCAGTCGCGCCAGCACATAGCCATCGCCACCGTTGTTACCGTGGCCACACAGAATCAGCCAGTGGCTGGCTTCTGGCCAGTGCGCAGTCAGATGCTCATAAACGGCCTGTCCGGCACGCAGCATCAGCTCATACAGGGTAATCCCGAGTGTATCGGCCCCCTGTTGCTCAAGCTGCGCCATGGCCTGCGCAGGCCAGACAGAATATGGTAAACTGCGGCTGTTTTTCTTCGAATCCTGGTCACTCATGTCATACCCTCTCGATCTTCATCAATTCGCACAACAGATTAAACAGTGGGGATTAGATCTCGGCTTTCAGCAGGTCGGCATCACCGATACCGATCTCAGTGCGGAAGAGCCGCGCCTGCAGGCGTGGCTGGACAAGCAGTATCATGGCGAGATGGAGTGGATGGCGCGACACGGCATGATGCGGGCGCGTCCTCATGAGCTGCTACCCGGTACGCTGCGCGTCATCAGCGTCCGCATGAACTACCTTCCGGCCAAAGCCGCCTTTGCCAGCACGCTGAAAAATCCCCGACTGGGCTATGTCAGTCGTTATGCATTAGGTCGTGATTACCACAAAGTATTGCGCAATCGACTGAAAAAGCTCGGAGAAATGATCCAGCAGCATTGTGGCGAACTGAATTTTCGCCCGTTTGTGGATTCGGCACCGCTACTTGAGCGACCGCTGGCGGCCAAAGCGGGACTCGGCTGGACCGGTAAACATTCGCTGATACTGAATCGGGAAGCGGGCTCGTGGTTTTTCCTCGGCGAACTGCTGATCGATATTCCGCTACCGGTCGATACCCCGCAGCCGGAGCAGTGTGGCCGCTGTGTCGCCTGCATGACCATCTGCCCCACCAGCGCTATCGTCGAGCCTTACGTCGTCGATGCCCGTCGCTGCATCTCCTATCTCACCATTGAGCTGGAGGGGGCTATCCCGGAAGCGTTTCGCCCGCTGATGGGCAACCGGATTTATGGCTGTGATGACTGCCAGCTGATCTGCCCATGGAATCGCTATGGACAACTCAGTGACGAAAGTGATTTTTCACCGCGGGCCGCGTTGCATGCGCCGGAGCTGGTCGATCTGTTTCAGTGGGATGAAGCGAAGTTTTTACGCATCACTGAAGGCTCAGCGATTCGCCGCATTGGTCATTTACGCTGGCTGCGCAATATTGCCGTCGCGTTGGGTAATGCGCCCTGGTCGCCCGAAATCGTTCAGGTGTTAGAACAACGAGTGGGTGAGAGCGAACTCCTGGATGAACATATCCTGTGGGCAATCACACAGCAGCAGCAGAAACGACAGCTACTCATGGTTGAAGTGCAGCCTGCCCAGCAGAAGCGGCTGGTTCGTGCAGTAGAGAAGGGTTTACCGCGTGATGCGTGATTGAACAGGTCTGGCGCCTGTTATCGTTTTCCACATGCTGTGAATAAAAATAAAAAGCTGTTGTCATTCAACTGCAACAACGCTGATTTCTCTGCGAAATAACATATTGAAATATTTTCATAGATATAAATATCAACAACTTATGTAAAAGTTGTGTTTATTTAATAATGAGGCTATCGCTTCGGTTAAAGCACAAACCTGTGGATAACTCTGTTCAGAAACAATTTACAGATCGCCGTAAGGGGCGCTAAGGATGGGGTATCGTGCTGTGGATAACCTTCAGGAAACAATCAAAATCACGCGACGTAAAACAGCCGGAAAACGGACTGAAACAGGGGTAATGTTAAAACTGGAGCGGGAAACGAGACTCGAACTCGCGACCCCGACCTTGGCAAGGTCGTGCTCTACCAACTGAGCTATTCCCGCATAGAAGGGTACTGCTTAATCAAAACTGGAGCGGGAAACGAGACTCGAACTCGCGACCCCGACCTTGGCAAGGTCGTGCTCTACCAACTGAGCTATTCCCGCAAAGAGGTTACTGCATACTTTTTAAATCTGGAGCGGGAAACGAGACTCGAACTCGCGACCCCGACCTTGGCAAGGTCGTGCTCTACCAACTGAGCTATTCCCGCGCCTTGTACCGTTAATAAATTCTTCACCGGTACGGGGTGCGCATTATACGAGAAATCGTTGCTGCTGCAAGCGTCTGAAAGCAAAAATTTTCGCTTTCCGCGCGTTTGCTGATTAAAACAGCAAACTGGTGATTTCATGCGCACCCGCTGGCGGTTAAAGCTGCAAAAAGTGCTCGCGGTAGTATGCCAGCTCCGCCACAGACTCGCGGATATCATCCAGCGCCTGGTGCGTGCCGCCTTTTTTGAAGCCAGGCAGGATATCCGGTTTCCAGCGACGCGCCAGCTCTTTCAGCGTACTGACATCCAGATAGCGGTAGTGGAAATAGGCTTCCAGCTCAGGCATATACTTAAACAGGAAGCGGCGATCCTGGCCGATGCTGTTGCCACAGATAGGTGAGGTATTCGCCGGAACCCACTGTTTCAGGAACTCAATGGTCGCCAGCTCCGCTGCGCGGTCGTCAATCTTACTCTCCTTCACCCGCGCAACCAGACCGCTGTTAGTGTGGGTGCGGACATTCCACTCATCCATCAGCGCCAGCTGCGCATCGGACTGATGAACGGCCATGACCGGCCCTTCCGCCAGAATATTCAGGTTGGCGTCAGTCACCAGGGTCGCAATCTCAATAATGCGATCGTGCGTCGGATCAAGTCCGGTCATCTCAAGATCAATCCAGATCAGATTCTGTTCATTTCCAGTAGCCATGCTGTTTCCTGCGGTTGCTGTAGTCGTCATTCACGATGAATAAGGTGTATCATAGACGTTTTGCCCAGCCGGGCGAAATCTGGCTAATGCTGTGAGGGTGAGTGAGTAAAAATAAACTGTCGAAAGGCCAACAACGTCGCGTAAGCGCTAACCACGATCGCCGTCTCAACCAGCGCAGAGAGCGTCCGGAAGCGGATGACAACCTGTTTGGTGAAGCTGCAGATGGGGTCGTTGTCAGTCGTTTTGGCATGCATGCTGATGTTGAGGATAGCGCAGGCGTCGCCCACCGCTGCAATATCCGCCGTACTATCCGTTCGCTGGTAACCGGCGACCGGGTGCTGTGGCGTCCGGCCACCAGCGGCGGCAAAGGCATTGTTGAAGCGGTGCATGAGCGCACCAGCGTGTTAACCCGCCCCGATTTTTACGACGGCGTGAAGCCGATGGCGGCGAATATCGATCAGATCATCGTCGTGTCGGCGATTCTCCCGGAACTGTCGCTGAATATCATCGACCGCTATCTGGTTGCCAGCGAAACGCTGGACATCGAACCGTTACTGGTCCTGAACAAAACCGATTTGCTGGATGATAAGGCCCGCGCCTTTGTCGATCAGCAGATGGATATCTATCGCGATATTGGCTATCGCGTCGTGATGGTCTCCAGCCGGGCGAAAAACGGCCTGGACGATCTGAAAGCGGCCTTAACCGACCGTGTGAGTATCTTTGCCGGTCAGTCCGGCGTCGGTAAGTCGAGTCTGCTGAACGCCCTGCTCGGCTTCGACAAAGAAGAGCAGGTCGCGATTCTGACCAACGAGGTGTCGGATGGCTCAGGCTTAGGCCAGCACACAACCACCGCATCGCGCCTGTATCACTTCCCGGACGGCGGCGACGTGATCGATTCTCCTGGCGTGCGTGAGTTCGGTTTGTGGCATCTGGAGCCGGAACAGGTTACCCGCGGATTTATTGAATTCCGTGCATACCTGGGCGATTGCAAATTCCGCGATTGTAAACACGGCAGCGATCCGGGCTGTGCCATTCGTGAAGCGGTCGAACAGGGAAAAATCAACCGTTCCCGCTTCGATAACTACCACCGTATCCTGGAGAGCATGGCGCAGGTAAAAACGCGTAAAAATTTCCCTGATGGTGAAAGTTAATCGGTATAACCGCGTCTGAACAGATAAGCCGGTGCATTTTGCGAAGTGTATTCCAGTCGCGCGTTCAGACCGTGCAGCGTGCCGGAAATCGCGTATAGTCGCCATCTGAACGGGGCGCTGCTACAATCCGCCCCCTTTTTTACTACGTCCGGAAATAGCCAGGAGGCTAAGGTGTTTGATCGTTTAAAACTCGGCTTGAATCATATTCTCCCGAAGAAATGGCTGACTGAACTTGCCGGTTGGGGCGCCAGTCGCCGCGGTGGTTGGTTGACCAAACTGGTCATTGACATCTTTGTCTGGTTTTACAAAGTCGACATGGCGGAAGCGCGCAAGCCCGATACCGCCAGCTATCGCACCTTTAATGACTTTTTTGTCCGTCCGCTGAAAGACGATGCACGCCCGGTGGATGCCGACGCCAGCCTTATCGCCCTGCCCGCAGATGGCGCGATCAGCCAGCTCGGACACATTGAAGGCGATCAGATTTTCCAGGCTAAAGGTCATCACTACACCATCGACGCGCTGCTGGCGGGTGATGAGCAGATGGCAGCCCGGTTTGTTGATGGCGAGTTCGTCACCACCTATCTGGCACCGCGTGACTATCACCGCGTCCATATGCCGTGCAACGGCATCCTGCGTGAGATGATTTATGTGCCTGGCGACCTCTACTCCGTTAACCCGCTGACCGCGCGCAATATTCCTAACCTGTTCGCCCGTAACGAGCGCGTCATCTGCTACTTCGAAACCGATATCGGACCGATGGTGCAGATCCTGGTGGGTGCCACCATCGTTGGCAGCATTGAAACTGTCTGGGCGGGCACCATCACGCCACCGCGTGAAGGTGTGATCAAGCGCTGGCACTATCCGGCAGCGGATGATGAGGGCGCCGTGGTGCTGCTGAAAGGTCAGGAAATGGGCCGCTTTAAGCTCGGCTCTACCGTCATCAACCTCTTCGCACCGGGCCGCGTCAAACTGGCTGAAAGCCTGGAAGCCGAAAGCAAAACCCGTCTGGGTCAACCGCTGGCGATCGCGCTGCCGGTCGCAACAGACATTTCCGACGTCATCGTCGATTAAATTGAGTGTCCTCTGTGCGTTCGATTCTCCTCCTGCTGCTGAGCCTGTGGCTCAGCAGCCCGGCCTTTGCGGCCAGCCTTCCTGACGCCAGCCAGCTTAAACAGCAGCTGGAAGAGATAAAATCGGCCAAAAGCTCCCCGTCGCAGGCGGAGCAGATCCAGACGATTGAAGCCGCCTTAAACTTCCTTTCTGAACGCGATGAATCGCTGGAGCGCGCGGCGCAATATCAGCAGGTCATCGATGACTTCCCGCGTCTGGCGCGTGAACTGCGTCAGCAGATTGCCGCGCTGAGTGACAGCGGGAAAACCGTGCGCAACAACATGAGCAGCGCCGAGCTGGATCAGGAGATTCTCCAGGTCAGCAGCCAGTTGCTGGAAGAAGGTCGTCAGGCGCGGCAGGAGCAGGATCGGGCGCGGGAAATCAGTGATTCTCTGTCACAGTTGCCGCAGCAGCAGACCGAAGCACGCCGGGCGATGACGGAGAGTGAACGTCGGTTGCAGGGCGTCAGCAGCAGTTCGCCGCAGGGCCAGCTGCAACTGGCGGCGCGTCAGGCGGAAAGCGCCGCGAATAAAGCACTCGTCGATGAGCTTGAGCTGGCACAGCTTTCGGCCAACAACCGCCAGGAACTGGCACGGATGCGCGCTGAAGCCCACCAGCGTAAAGCGACTCAGCTCGATAACTATCTGCAGGCGCTGCGCAACCAGCTCAACGATCAGCGGCAACGTGAAGCGGAAGTTGCACTGGCCCGCACCGAGCAACTGGCGGAAAACAGTGGCGATCTGCCGCCTGAGATCAGCGATCAGTTCCGGGTTAACCGCGAACTCTCGGTTGCCCTGAATCAGCAGGCGCAGCGCATGGATCTGGTGGCGTCGCAGCAGCGACTGGCCACCAACCAGATTATTCAGGTCCGTCAGGCGCTCTCTACCCTGCGTGAGCAGTCGCAGTGGCTGGGTGCATCTAATCTGCTGGGCGAAGCGCTACGGGCGCAGGTCGCGCGTCTGCCGGAGATGCCGAAGTCGCAGCAGATTGATAATGAGATGGCACAGCTTCGCGTGCAGCGTCTCTATTATGAGGATCTGCTGGAGCGCCAGGATGCGCTGCGCAAGGGTCGGCAAACCGATGGTCAGCCCTTAACCGCCGATCAGAAGCGTATCCTTGATGCGCAGCTACGCACTCAGCGGGAGTTGCTCAATTCTTTGATCTCCGGCTGTGACACACTGATTCTTGAAATCACCAAACTCAAGGTCGGCAACACTCAGCTGCAGGATGCGCTGACGGAAGTGAAAGAGGCGACACACCGCTATCTGTTCTGGACCGCCGACGTCAATCCAATTGGTTTAAGTTATCCGCTGGATCTGGCCAAAGATCTTTCCCGTCTGCTGTCGCTGGATACGCTGGGGCAACTCGGCAAAGCGATGGCGATGATGTTTACCAGCCGCAACTCGGTGCTGCCGATCATTGGTGCGTTGCTGCTGGTCGGCTTCAGCATCAGCTCGCGCCGCCACTTCAATGCTTTCCTCGAACGCTCCGCCAGCAAAGTCGGCAAGGTCACCCAGGATCGTTTTCGCCTGACCATCCGTACCCTGTTCTGGTCAATCCTGGTGGCGCTGCCGCTGCCGGTGTTATGGGGTGCGCTGGGTTATGGTCTGCAGAACGCCTGGCCCTACCCTATCGCCGTAGCGATTGGCGATGGCATTACCGCCACGCTGCCGCTGCTGTGGGCATTTATGATCAGCGCCGCCTTTGCCCGTCCTAACGGCCTGTTCATTGTGCATTTCCGCTGGCCGCAGAATCGGGTGGCACGCGCCATGCGCTACTACTCGCTGAGCATCGGATTAATTGTGCCGCTGATTATGCTGCTGATCGCGTTTGGCAATCTGGAAGACCGGCAGTTCTCCTCATCGCTGGGCCGTCTCTGTTTCATCCTGATCTGCGGGGCAATCAGCATCGTTACCGTGAGTCTGAAACGTTCCGGCATTCCGCTCTATCTCGATAAAGAGGGAAATGGCGAGAATATGGTGAACCGGATGTTGTGGAATCTGATGATCGCCATGCCGCTGATGGCTGCCCTCGCCTCCGCCGTAGGTTATCTGGCGACCGCGCAGGCACTGCTGGCGCGTCTGGAGACTTCTGTCGCCATCTGGTTCCTGCTGCTGGTTATCTATCACATTATCCGGCGCTGGATGCTGATTCAGCGTCGCCGTCTCGGCTTTGATCGCGCCCGTCAGCGCCGTGCCGACATGCTGGCTAACCGTGCGCGCAGTGAAGAAGAGAAAGAGCAAGGCTCTCTGAACACGGATGCGATTGAAATTGAAGAGCCGGTAATTGACCTGGATGCGATCAGTGCGCAGTCGCTGCGGCTGGTTCGCTCTATCCTGATGCTGATCGCGCTGGTCTCGGTGATTGTGCTGTGGTCAGAGATCCATTCGGCCTTTGGCTTCCTGGAAAATATTCAGCTGTGGGATGTCAGTACGTCCGTGCAGGGCGTGGAGTCGATTCAGCCCATCACCCTGGGGTCGGTGCTGATTGCCATTCTGGTGTTTATCATTACGACCCAGCTGGTGCGCAATATGCCTGCGCTGCTTGAGCTGGCGCTGCTGCAGCATCTTAATCTGACCCCCGGTACCGGTTACGCCATCACAACCCTGACCAAATATCTGCTGCTGCTGATTGGCGGGCTGATTGGTTTCTCAATGATCGGGATTGAGTGGTCGAAGCTGCAGTGGCTGGTTGCCGCTCTGGGTGTGGGACTGGGGTTTGGTTTGCAGGAGATTTTTGCCAACTTTATCTCCGGTCTGATTATCCTGTTCGAAAAGCCGATTCGTATCGGCGATACCGTGACGATCCGCGACCTCACCGGCAGCATCACGCGGATCAATACCCGCGCGACCACCATTACCGACTGGGACCGCAAAGAGATCATCGTGCCGAACAAGGCCTTTATCACCGAGCAGTTTATAAACTGGTCGCTGTCCGATTCCGTGACGCGCGTGGTGCTCACCATTCCGGCGCCGGCGAAAGTCAGCAGTGAACAGGTAACCACCATTCTGATTCAGGCGGCAGAACGCTGCAGCTATGTTCTGGACACGCCGCAACCGGAAGCCTTCCTGGTCGATCTGCAGCAGGGGATTCAGTTGTTTGAACTCCGTGTGCATGCCGCTGAGATGGGACACCGTATGCCGCTGCGTCACGAGCTGCATCAGTTGATTCTGAGCGGATTTGATCAGCACGGTATTGAGATGCCGTTCCCACCGTTCCAGATGCGTATGGAGACCCTGGGCAAGAAGCTGCCTGCCAGCAATGGTACGCCCGCTGCCCGCGCCTACAAATCTGGCGGCCTGTAATGCAAAACGCCCGGCAAAGCCGGGCGTTTTCATTCTGCTGACACACTCTGCTCAGTTTTAATCTTACAGCGGTACATAAACCTGAAGCGCAGGGAACTCGGTCAGAGGAGGAAAGCGTCCCGTGCCAGGGATGGCGCGGGCCGAGCACGTCATGGATGATAGCTTTTGCGTCTTTCCGATCTGACCGTGTTTCCTTCGCGGGCTCAATCTTAAATTAAGACGGGCCAGGATTTGCCAACAAGCAAAACGCCCGGCAAGGCCGGGCGTTATTGCAAGTCTGAGCCGTCAGTTACTGCTTAACGAACTCTTCACCCTGGGCGATATCTTTTTTCAGCGTATCCAGCATGCCTGACAGCGCCTGCTGTTCGAAAGCGCTGAGGGTGCCAATCGGTTTGCGTTCCGCAATCCCGTTTTTACCCAGCAGTAGCGGCTGAGAGAAGAAGCGGGCATGTTCGCCATCGCCTTCCACGTAAGCACACTCCACCACATTCGCCTCGCCTTTCAGCGCACGAACCAGTGACAGACCGAAACGTGCCGCCGCCTGGCCCATCGACAGCGTGGCCGATCCGCCACCCGCTTTGGCTTCCACCACTTCGGTGCCGGCGTTCTGAATGCGTTTGGTCAGATCCGCAACTTCCTGCTCGCTGAAGCTGACGCCTTTAACCTGCGACAACAGCGGCAGAATGGTCACGCCAGAGTGACCGCCAATCACCGGAACTTCCACCTGATCAGGCTGCTTGCCTTTCAGCGCGGCCACAAAGGTATTGGCGCGGATGATATCCAGCGTGGTCACGCCGAACAGACGGTTTTTGTCGTAAACGCCGTGTTTTTTCAGCACTTCTGCCGCGATAGCAACGGTGGTATTGACCGGGTTAGTAATGACGCCAATCAACGCTTTCGGCGCCGTGGTGGCAACCTGCTCGATCAGGTTCCGGACGATGCCGGCGTTAACGTTAAACAGGTCAGCGCGATCCATACCGGGCTTACGTGCCACACCTGCGGAAATCAGTACCACATCGGCACCCTGCAAGGCGGGTGTCGCGTCTTCCCCACTGAAGCCCTCAATAGCAACGGCAGTCGGGATATGGCTGAGATCAACGGCAACGCCAGGCGTAACCGGCGCGATGTCATACAGTGAGAGTTCTGAACCTGCGGGAAGCTGGGTTTTGAGCAGAAGTGCGAGCGCCTGGCCTATGCCGCCAGCGGCACCGAGAACGGCAACTTTCATTCTTAACTCCTTATTAAGGTGGGGCAGAGATGGGCCGAAATTCTATCTGTGTCAGACCTTAATCAACTGCTCAGGCGATGATAAATATCCGCTGTTAATTCTACGTGTTTTCACACTTAATCGCCGGATTCAAAAGTTACTTATCATTGCGCCTGAATGACCGACAACTTTGCCGTCGTCAGACAGAGAACGGCTACGAGCGTTTTCTGTAACTACTTCTGTTACTACACCACCAATAATATAACAACTTTGCAACCTTCGCCTTCCGGGGCTGTGACGGGGGTTTTGGTCTGAGCGGATTTATTTGCTATTATCGCCGCCCGCTAGCCGCCCGAACCCTGCTCATCAATCGACCGATTGCATAAAAATGCATTTAAATGCATAATCACCACTCTGCCGCAGGCGGCTGCGCGGTTATTCTCTCTATTTATTGGTAACCTATGCGAAACCCATCGAAACAAGACGATCTGATCAAGGCCTTCAAAGCCTTATTAAAAGAAGAAAAATTCAGTTCCCAGGGCGAAATTGTTCAGGCGCTTCAGGATGAGGGCTTTGAAAATATCAATCAGTCCAAAGTCTCGCGGATGCTGACTAAGTTTGGTGCAGTGCGCACCCGCAATGCCAAGATGGAGATGGTCTATTGCCTGCCTGCTGAGCTGGGTGTGCCGACTACCACCAGCCCGTTGAAAAACCTGGTACTGGATATCGACTACAACGATGCGCTGGTCGTGATTCATACCAGTCCGGGCGCAGCTCAGCTGATTGCACGCCTGCTGGATTCACTGGGTAAGTCAGAAGGGATTCTTGGCACCATTGCAGGCGATGACACGATCTTCATCACCCGTGCGCGCGACTTTACGGTTAAGCAGCTGCACAGCGCAATCCTCAACCTGTTTGAACAGGAACTCTGATCGCTGACTGACGGCCTGCTAACTCGTGTCAGGCCGTCAGCCTGTTCTCGCTTCCTAACGCTTTGCGTCCATCTACCCGACGATGTGATGAGTAAAAGGCCGCTTTAATGCGCCTGACCATTGGTCAGATCGATTACTCTGCTTCACCTTTTGCGCTATTTTACACTGCTTTACATCACTGATCCGGTAACATTGCCCGGATCCAGATCAAACTCCAGTCCGATATCCCCCCGACTTTCGCACTAAACGTTAAAGTGATCTATCTCACTGTTTTTGTGATTAAAAACAGACCAAAGGCTATTTTTTACCCGGTTTTTATAACGTTAAGTTATTAAAAGTAGCCATAAGGATAAAGAATCACAAAAAAACATTATTAGCGGGATATTAATTTCTGTCGTTATTAGTTCTATACTTCTTTTCGTGATGCAAATCACACTAACTAGAAAGATAAAAATAGACGACGAGGAAATATCTATGAACGTTAAAACTACCATCGCTGCCCTGAGCATTCTCTCTGCCCTGTCATTTGGTGCTGTGGCAGCAGAATCTATCAATGCTTCTCAGGCTCAGGATCTGCAGGCTGTCGGCACCATCAGTGTCAGCGGCGTATCGGGTTCACCAATGGATATCAGGCAGCAACTCAGCGACAAAGCCGATCAGCAGGGCGCAAAAGCCTATCGCGTGATTGAGGCCTACAACAACGGCAATTATCACGCTACCGCCGCACTGTACAACTAAGGCGTAACCCGATAATGCCAGTGGCTCTCTGTCTGACGCGCCTTTTGCGCTCCGGAGAGCTGAAGCAAAAACTTCAGGAGAGTTGATCATGAAAATGAAATTAGCGATTGCCGCACTGAGTCTGGCATCCCTGTTCTCAGCAGGTGCCAGTGCAGCCAGCCTGGTATCCAATGAACAGGCTCAGGATCTGCAGCCAATGAATCAGACCATCAGCATTGGTGGACGTAACGGCGACCAGACGCATATCCGTCAGGTGCTGTCAGAGAAAGCCGATGCACAGGGCGCAAGCCACTATCGCATCATCGAGAACAACCAGGACAACACCTGGCATGTTACCGCTGAGCTTTATAAATAATTAACCGAAATGACGCCTGAATGGCGCATGACACATATCGACGACCCGCCTTACGAGTAACCGCAGGTTGTTGATTGCATTGAGGAAATAATCATGAATATCAAAACAACCATCGCTACAGTCAGTCTGCTTTCCGTTATGGCGTTCGGCGCCTCAGCTGCACAGCTGGTAACCGGCGACCAGACGCAGAACCTGCAGCCTGCGGGCACCGTAAGTATCAGTGGAACCGCGGGCGCACCTATGGATTACCGCGCTGAGCTTTCACAGAAAGCGGATGAACAGGGTGCAAGCGCCTATAAAGTGATTGAAGCGCGCACCGGTGATAACTATCACATCACCGCACAGCTTTATAAGTAATTCCTCGTCAGATTTATGACGAACCCTTTGGCCCCGCTCGCCGGGGCCTTTTTTCATCTGACGTTTTATCTGACATTAAAGTGCAGCTGGCCTTCCAGCTCCTCTTCTGCTTCATCAAATAACAGAATCAGCGCGCCATAGCGCCGTCGCTGTCCCCTGCCCAGATTGACGAACTCAATCTCCAGCGGCATCGGTAACAGATCGCCCGTCACCACATCCCATAGTCCATCCAGATCGCAGATGCGGCGCTCCTCCAGCGCAAATCGCTCGGCAAACTGGCGGAAGAAATGGGCCTGGTCGACAATTTCATTAAAATCAAAACGCTCGATTTTCATGCTGACGGCTCCCATGCTCCGTCTGCGGGCGACCTGCGCCGCCCGACTGTGTCCGTTAGCTCAAACCGCCCAGGTGCAGCGTTTTGACCTCCAGATACTCTTCCATACCGAGAACCGAACCTTCGCGGCCCAGCCCCGACTCTTTCACACCACCAAACGGTGCCAGCTCGGTGGAAACAGCACACTCGTTAATCCCGATCATGCCGCTTTCCAGCGCAGCTGACACTCGGAACACCCGTTGCAGATTCTGGGTGTAAAAGTATGCGGCGAGGCCAAACGGGGTATCGTTGGCGCGGCGGATGACATCCTCTTCATCGTCAAAGCGGAAGCAGGCGGCCACCGGACCAAACGTCTCTTCCTGCGCCAGCTGCATACCTTCGTGCGCCTCGGTAATCACGGTCGGCTGCCAGAAGTTACCGCCCAGCGCATGCCGCTCGCCACCCGCCAGTAATTTGCCGCCTTTTGCTACCGCGTCTTTTACGTGCTGCTCAACCTTTTCCACCGCCGACGCTTCAATCAATGGTCCGACAATTACGCCCTCGTCCATGCCGTTGCCCACCTTCAGCTTATTCACTTCGTCAGCCAGTTGCTGAGTGAAACGGTCATAGATGGCATTGTGGATATAGAAGCGGTTTACGCTGACGCACACCTGTCCTGCATTACGGAATTTGTTGGCAATCGCGCCCTGTACCGCAGCATCAATGTCAGCGTCGTCGAACACGATGTATGGGGCATTTCCGCCTAACTCCATCGACACTTTTTTCATGGTTTCGGCGGCATTGCGCATCAGCAGCTTGCCTACCTGCGTAGAGCCGGTGAACGAGATTTTACGCACCGCTTTGCTGGCCATGATCGCATCGCTGATGGCATGCGTGTCACCCGCCACGGCGTTCAGTACACCATCCGGCACGCCCGCCTGCTTCGCCAGCGCCAGCAGGGCAAAGGCGGAGAGTGGCGTGTTATTAGCGGGTTTGATAATGCCGGTGCAGCCTGCCGCCAGAGCCGGGCCCAGTTTACGGGTCAGCATCGCCATCGGGAAATTCCACGGCGTAATGGCAGCCACCACGCCAATCGGCTCACGAGTGGCCAGAATACGGGAACCCGGTTTGGCGGGTGGAATGATCTCACCATTGGCCCGTTTCGCCTGCTCGGCAAACCACTGAATGAAACTGGCGGCGTATTCAACTTCCCCTTCCGCCTCTTTCAGGGGCTTGCCCTGTTCGGTCGTCATCAGCTGTCCCAGCCAGCGCTTGTTTTCAATGATCAGCTGGTACCAGCGAGTGAGAATTTCAGCACGTGCTTTCGCGGTCTGTGCCCGCCAGGCGGGAAAGGCACGTTCTGCGGCGGCGATAGCCTGTTCCGTTTCAGCTTTACCGGCTTTTGCGACCTGCGCAATCCGCTCACCGGTTGCCGGATTGGTCACGTCAAAGGTGGAGGCTGCCTGATGCCACTGGCCGTCGGCTAAATAGCCGGTCTGGAACAGTTCGCTCTCTTGCAATGATTTCATTGATTCGCTCCTGTCAGTTTTGCTCTTCCGTCTGGAGAGTATAGTTGGCAAAAGCGACAGATTTTGTGATGGGTGGGGATTGCGCAGGCCGCTGCAGGTCGCAGCGGCCAGATTCAGATTTGGATGAGCGTGTTCTGGTACTTATCCAGCATCATCGCCAGTCGTTTTACCGGTTCCGTTACGCTGACAGGCGCTTCGTAATGGGCCAGTTTTTCCTGATAGACATCCAGCTCTTTCAGCAGACGTTCAAAGTAGTAACGGCGCTTGTCGTCGCTGCTGGCGGAGATCACCCGGTCTGCGGTGTAACGCAGCTGACGGTGATAAGCAGAGAGATCGGCATTAACCGGCACTTCCGCGTCGCGTAACCGCTGATGACCAATAATCAGCGTCAGGGCGATGCGATATTTATTGATGTCGCCCGGAAACAGATTCAGCAGCAGAAACAGTTGCTGATAGAGTGCTGGGAGATGGTTTTCACGCCGACGCGCCTGGTTGGTAGTCATGGCAGAGACGGCAGCATACATAAAGCGGTTCAGCAGTTTGCGACCGGTGCGCGCTTTCGATTTATCACGAATCAGCAGGATGACCATCATCGCCACAAAGCAACCGATCACCTGGCCGAGCACGTTGTCGAGGAAAACGTTAAGGTGGAACTGCATCGGGTTATCGAGCACCAGCACGTTGAGGGTGCCAATCAGTGCGCCCAGCGTGCCGAGCTGACGGCGCTGAATGAAGATGCCACCGATAAAACCCAGCAGGCCGATTGCGATGCAGAGCAGCAGTGCGCTCTGCTGGGTTGCGGGCAGCACATACATAAAATAGAGCGCACCCAGCGGAACCGCGACCGTCATGCCGTAGAGAAAATCCTTCGCCATCATCAGAGGGTTGGGCATACGCATCGCCAGTGCGGTGATGACGGCCAGCATGACCATGCAGCCGCTGCCTGAGGTCCAGCCGGTATAGAGCCAGAACAGCGAACCCAGCGCGGTCGCCACAAAGGTGCGGATACCGTTGATCATCGCATGATGGGTTTCAGCGGAGCGCGCCTGAATCACTACTTCGCGCTGAAAGATCCCCTCTTCCAGCGAGGTAATGCGGCTGTTGCTTTTGATCCCTTTGAGCAGCAGCAGATATTCGGTGGCGGCACCCACCCAGCTCGTCAGTGTATCCGGTGTTGATTTGCCACTGGCACCAATCACCCGCCGCATCACCTTCATCCGCTTATGCACCTCTTCGACCGTTGTGGCCGGTTTTGCAATCATCAGGCGATACTGGGGCGGGATGTAATCCGGACGCGAATTCTGGATCAGGAAGGTTTCGGCAGCCTGCGTAATCAGCGTGAGCGACAGAGTATTGAGCATCTGCAAACGGCGGTTGCTGTTCTTCCAGCGTGACGATTCCATCATCAGCTGGCTGCGCATGCTGTTCAGCGCCGTGGTACGGCGTACCAGCGCCCCCCAGGCTTTATCGACCTCTTCTTTATCGCCATGAGCGACGCAGAGTTGCAGCAGGTGATAGTGGGCCACCAGCAGCGAATCGACTTCAGCGTCGATCACTTTTTTAATCGAACGGGGTGAGAAGATCATGTCCGCCAGAATGGCGCACAGAATGCCGAGTACGATTTCACTGCAGCGCTCTACCGCATATTGCGGCACCAGCGTCAGGCCGCCGCTGGCGTCGGCTGTCACCACAATAATCAGCGCGGTGTAACCCGCCAGTCCCAGCGCGTAAGAGTTTTCGACTTTGATCAGCGAAGAGAGCCAGACGCAGAGTCCTGCCCAGATGCAGCACAGCAGCAGCATCACAACCGGCGCACGAACGGTAGCGATCATGATGGTCAGCGCGGCGATACAACCGATAAATGTCCCGATAATACGCAAAACACCACGATAGCGCAGCGCCCCTGAATAGGGATCGCCACCTGCCGCAAACGCGGTGCCGCCCGCCACGATGCCGGCGGTCATCACCGCCCAGCGTGGGGTTTCAAGGTTGAGATGAAAGCCGACCATCAGCGCTAACACCAGCGCAAAGGTGAGCTTTACCGGGAACCGCAGGAACTGGATCATATCGCCCTCTTAACCAAACTCACGCAGGCGATAAAACAGTCGGATCATCGGTGAAACATGCTCAGGCTGACGATCGGCCTGACCGGTGATAACTACCGTTGCCGTGGTTCCCGCCGGGAAGCGGTTGCCGGGCTGCTGATCAAGCCGGATGCGGACCGGCACACGCTGCGCCAGACGGACCCACTCCAGGTTGGAATCTACCGTTGCCATCCCTTTGCTGTCGACCGAGCTGCTGCTGTTGGTCACGCCCGCCGCCACACTGTCGACGGTGCCACGCAGCACAATATTGCTGCCGAGCGGGGTCACTTCTGCGCGGAAGCCCTTCTCCACGCCGTGCAGTTTGGTCTCTTCCAGGTAAGCCAGCACATAGAAAGAGTGCTCCTGAACCAGCGCCACCGCCACAGAACCCCGGGTAATAAACTCGCCCTGGTAAACATTAAGGTTGGTGACCCAGCCATCGGAAGGCGCTTTCACGGTGGTGCGCTCGAGGTCGATTGCCGCCAGATCGCGTGTCGCCACCGATTTCGCCAGCTGATGCTCGCTGGTTTGCAGATCGTTGTTGGACTGCTCGATCGCCTCGCGGGACATCGCTGAGGTACCAAGTTGATTACGGCGTCCGGCTTCGCGACGTTTCTCACTGACCAGCGCCTGGTAGTATTCAACATCCGCCTGAGCCTGATCGAGCGCTTTCTGATAGCGCGGACGGTCAACGACAAACAGCGTATCGCCCTTCTTCACCAGCTGGTTGTCATGTACCGGAACCTCGGTAATCAGGCCGGTAACATCCGGCGAGATCGCCACCACGTCAGCCGCGAAACGCGCATCACGGGTCCAGGGCGATTCGGTATAGAACACCCAGGCGCGGAAGATGATAACCACAGCGATGATGACCAGCAGGATAGTAATCGCGTAGCGCGCGATTTTTCTTATGAGTGCTTTCACTTCAACCTCAGACTAATAAACGGGAGACAAGGTAAAACACACAGCAGTAAAGCGCTGTATTAAAAAGTGCCGGATGCCAGACAAGATCGTAGATACCGCTCGGCGTCAGCACGCGTTTCACTAACCAGAACAGCATCAGTGAAATAATAAGTTCGATGAAAACGGGCGGAAAAGAGAGCCCAAACATGACAAATACCGGAAGCACACTCATCACAAATCCTTAGTTCGACCTTGCCGGGAGACTTCCTGCCTCTTCAGATGTCGCAGGAAAACCCACTGGCAGCGCTAACTGAACCGCAGCTGGCTTAATAATAGCGTATCATCGAAGGGTATCAGGCAATGAAGAATCACCGGGAAATACCCCGGCGCGCTTATAATAACGCGCCTGACTATAAGTTTTCTACAGAATGTGATCTAAATCACTTTTAAGCCAGAGTAAACAATGGAACGACTGAAAGGCATGTCTGTCTTCGCCAGAGTGGTTGAACTGGGCTCATTTACCGCTGCGGCGCGTCAGCTTCATCTGAGCGTCTCATCGATCAGCCAGATCGTCGCGAAACTGGAAGATGCATTGCAGGTTAAGCTACTGAATCGCAGTACCCGCAGTATCGGGCTGACCGAAGCGGGTAAAATCTATTATCAGGGCTGCCGTCGTATGCTGGCGGAAGCGACGCAGGTGCATGAGCAGCTCTATGCGTTTAACAACACGCCGATTGGCGTACTGCGGATTGGCAGCTCCTCGACCATGGCGCAGAACGTGTTAGCCGGTATGACCAGCGATATGCTGCGGGAATATCCCGGCCTGAGTGTGAATCTGGTCACCGGCGTGCCGGCTCCGGATCTGATTGCGGATGGTCTGGATCTGGTGATTCGGGTAGGCGCTTTAAAAGATTCCAGCCTCTTTTCCCGTCGCCTTGGCGCGATGCCGATGGTGGTGTGCGCCGCCAAAAGCTATCTGGCGCAGCACGGCACGCCGGAGAAGCCGGGTGACATTGATAATTTTTCCTGGCTGGAATATAGCGTTCGGCCCGACAACAATTTCGAGCTGATTGCGCCGGAAGGCCTGGTAACCCGACTGGCACCACAGGGGCGTTTCGTGACTAATGATTCGCTGACGCTGATCCGCTGGCTGAAGTCGGGCAATGGCATCGCTTATGTGCCGATGATGTGGGTGATTGATGAGATTACCGCAGGCGAGATCGATATTCTGTTTCCGCAGTATCAGTCCGATCCGCGTCCGGTCTATGCGCTCTATACCGAGAAGGATAAGTTGCCGCTTAAAGTGCAGGTCTGTATCGATTATCTGACCGGTTATTTTGAACAGGTGGCTGAACAGTATCAGCAGCACCGTAAAAGCTGACAACCCGCCGGGCGGCGGGTTGTTGGGGTCACATCAGGCGGTGCCGCCGATGGTCAGTTTATCCAGCTTGAGGGTAGGCTGACCGACACCGACCGGCAGGCTCTGGCCCTCTTTACCGCAGACGCCCACGCCTTTATCCAGCGCCAGGTCATTACCCACCATCGAGATTTGCTGCATCGCTTCAATGCCCGAGCCAATCAGCGTAGCGCCTTTGACCGGTTTGGTGATTTTGCCGTTCTCAATCAGATAAGCCTCTGAGGTTGAGAAGACAAATTTGCCGGAGGTGATATCCACCTGACCGCCACCAAAGTTCGGCGCATAGATGCCGTACTCAACACTTTCAATAATATCCTGCGGCGATGATTTGCCTGCCAGCATATAGGTGTTGGTCATGCGCGGCATCGGCAGATGCGCGTAAGATTCACGGCGTCCGTTACCGGTCGGGCTGACGCCCATCAGACGCGCATTCAGCTTGTCCTGCATGTAGCCTTTCAGCACACCATTCTCAATCAGCATGTTGTACTGACCGGGAACGCCTTCATCATCCACCGCCAGTGAACCGCGCAGCCCTTCAAGGGTGCCGTCATCCACCACCGTACAGAGTTCAGACGCCACCTGCTGACCGATTTTACCGCTGAACACTGATGTGCCACGGCGGTTAAAGTCACCTTCCAGACCGTGTCCGACCGCTTCATGCAGCAGGACGCCAGGCCAGCCCGCACCCAGCACCACCGGCAATGCGCCAGCAGGAGCCGCCACGGCAGAGAGATTAACCAGCGCCATGCGTACCGCTTCACGCGCCCAGGCGTCAGCGCGCACGTCGCCATTTTCATCTTCAAGGAAGAATGCATAACCGGTACGTGCGCCGCCGCCGCTTGCGCCGCGCTCACGTTTGCCCTGGTCTTCAACCTGAACGCTGATAGAGAGGCGAACCAGCGGACGAACGTCTGCCGCCAGCGTGCCGTCAGTTGCGGCAACCAGTACCTGCTCATAAACACCGGTCAGGCTGGCATTCACTTCCTGTACGCGCGGGTCAGCTGCACGGGCCACTTTATCAACGCGGTGCAGCAGGGCAATTTTGTCTTCACGCGTCAGGCTGCTCAGCGGATCGACCGCCGAATAGAGGGAACGGTTCATCACGGCAGATAGCGTGTGTGCCTTGCCATTGCCCTGTTCGCGCACGATGCTGCGTGCCGCTTCAGAGGAGAGACGCAGCGCATTCAGCGTAATCTGGTCTGCATAAGCGAAGCCGGTTTTCTCACCGCTGACCGCGCGAACGCCCACACCCTGATCGATATGGTAGGAGCCATCTTTTATGATTTTGTCTTCCAGCACCCAGGATTCGTGAAAGCTGGACTGAAAATAGAGATCGGCATAATCCAGACGACGTTCTGAAAGCTGCCCTAACAGGGAAAATAGGTCCTGCTGATTAATGCCGTTAGCAGTCAGTAACTGCTCACTTACCAGGTTCAGAGTCATCGTTTCTCACTCATTATGTGCTCAGATAATCATAGCCTGCGGTAATTCCGGTACGGCGTCAAATTCACTTGTTGTCTGTTTCACGCGGTTTACGCAGCACTTCATTGATTTCCGGTTTATCCAGCGGGCCACTGATGTGATAACGCAGCAGCGATATCCTGTTCCACAGCGGTCCCAGAACTTTACTGGCGGCAAATACCGCCGCGCCAATCACCGGATTAATGGCGAAGGCGGTTGCCACACCGACTGAGGCGGATATTTCAGGGGCAACCACCGCTTCCATGTCGATCTGACGCTTCACCAGGTCGAGGTTACCCTGCATCGCGATGTCCGCTTCCAGCCCATCCACCAGCAGGTTGTCGGTGCGCATCATGCCGTTTTCGATCCAGGCGGTGCCGTTAATCGAATCGAAATAGAACGAGTTGGTGAAGGTGTCGCTGAAGTCGAAGCGCAGCTTGCGCAGCAGCGCATCAAAGCTCACCAGCCGCAGGATTTTCCCCGCCGTGCCGGTATTCACGTCTGCGATCTGGCCTTTGCCAAAGTGCGTCTTCAGAGTCCCGCTCAGCGTCTCTGCCGAGGGCTGCCACGGTGCAGATCGCCAGTGCAGGTCATACGCAATATCAAAGGGCGCATCCCGCAGCGGCGTGTTGACGCCAAACCAGTTGGTCGCGTTATTAATATTCGGCCCCTTGAGCGTGCCCTTCAGCGAGGTGCGCTGGTCTTCCGGACGGTTGACCCACTCCCCATTGATTTTCAGCTGCGAACTGCCGGTATCCACTTTCCCGTTAGTAAGCGCTAACGTATCTCCTTTAGGTTGCAGCGTCGCGGATACCTGACCATATTTCTGTCCCAGCACCCAGCACTCTTTGCAGAGTAGCTGCAGGGCGGGCCACTGACTGAAGTTGATCTTCGTGGCTTGCTGAGGAGGCGTGTTGCCGCCCTTGCCTGCATCGTTATCCCACTGCGGATTGTAGTAGAGGTAATCCAGGTTCACCTGCCACGGTGCTTTAGGCGCCATTGCCAGCACACCACGCAGCTCTTTCGCATTAACGCTGACCTGGCCATTACCGCCAGAACGCTGAGCCAGTGTCGCTTCAACCTCATGCCATTGCTGCCCCGCCAGCGTGACCGCCGGGCTGCGCAGAGTCATGTTACCCGGCAGCGAGACGCCACCCGTCTGGAAGTCGCTGCCGCCGCCTGTCACACCCGCACCTGCAGAACCGCCGGAAGCCATCATCGCTACCCAGGCCTCGCCATCCAGCGCGGGCAGGTTCAGCACCATGCCGGGATGATCCGGCAGCGCAGGTGTTTTCCGGGCATCATTCAGCCAGATGCCGCGGTCAACACGCAGCGTCGGCTCCAGCAACCAGCGGCTGTTGAAGCGATGGTTAGCATCGACGCTGCCGCTAAGATCGAAATGGTTCAGGTCACCGCTGGCCTGAATGGCGACGGGCATCGCCTCACCGGGTTTCTTGTCGAGCGGCGCAGGTAAGTGACTACTTACTTCTTTAGCATTCCCGTTCAGCGCGACCTCATAACGTGCCCCACCATGATGAGGCAGCGTAATATTAACGTCGCCCTGCCAGGGAAGATGCCCGCCCAGCTGTTTGCTGACAGCGGCCGGAATCTGGCTGATTTTCGCGGGTTGCCAGTCGCCCTGAAGTTTGACGTTAACGCCAAAGTTGTCCGGATTCTCTTTGGTGCTGAAACGGACGCCCATCGGCTGACCAAACCAGTTTGCCCGCAGGTCCTCACTGGCCAGATTGCCATTGTCGTAACGGAAGCGGCCTGAGAGATTGTTAATCGTGGTTTTTAACGGTTTGATAAACAGCGAATTATTGTTCAGATCGACATTGCCGCGGGCATGTACCTGCTGGCCATCCAGCGGAATATCCAGGTTCAGGTGACCGCCGACGCGGCCTTTGATTTGCAGCTGCTCCAGCGCGGCACCCAGTGACGGTTTTAGCGGCGACTGGTCGAAATAGTCTGCGATCTGCTGGCCTTCCCCACTGATATCGCCATCAACGATCAGTTTTTCTTTCAGGTAGTCCGGGATAACCGCCGTGACGTTGCGCGCGTCCACTTCACCCAGTCGGGCCTCGGGCGCTTTCATCCACAGACCATCGTTCAGGAAGTTGAGGTCGATATCGAGATTGCTCAATGCCGGCCATTTCGGCTGAAACTCATAGGTCGCCTGGCGAAGCGGCACCCAGACCTGGAACATGCCATCATTATGCTTGAACGGGAACAGCGCCGGGTTACCGGCAAACAGCAGTGTGGCGTTATCCACCTTGCCGCCCTTCACTGCCCCACTCAGATAGTGCGTCAGGCTGTTACCCATCAGCGGTACCGGGAAGTAGCGCCAGGCATCGCCCGCATCGGTCAGCCGGATACCAGCCAGGATATCCAGACGAGGCTCACCGCCGCTATTCTGCTGGTAGCTGAAGTCGCCACGCGCCCAGAGCGAACGCGCTTCGAGGTCAAGGTTTTCACCCGCCAGCGTCAGGCCATGTTCATCTTTAAGCCAGCGCAGTGCACCGGTCACCCGCTTAATTTCTAACGGTGCCTGGAACATATCGCCATAGGGAACGGTCGCCGCGCCCATATCCACACTGACCTGACCATTGCTCAGGCTGCCGCGCGCTTCACCGCTTAGATGGCTGATGCCAGGCAACAGTTTCCAGTGCTGCCAGCTGAAATCACGCCACTTCACCTGGACGCGGGTTTTTTCAGGCTGCTGTAACGGAATATCCAGCGCCAGGCCATCGATGGTGCCCTGTGGCTGCAGCGTCTGCCAGTTTTCAAACAGCGCCGGCGAGAGTGGCGCAAACAGCGGAACGATCGGCGCAATATGACTCAAAACCAGCTGTGTGGCGCGAACCCGCACTTCCGGCTGACCATCCGGTCCCAGCATCTGCTTATCTTCAGGACGCCATAACAGCGAGAAGTGACCGGCGGGCCAGGATTCGCCGTCGGTGCTGAGCCGGGTCTGCGGCACATTGACCACCCAGCCATTCTGGAAACGTGAGAGGTGCGCGGTGAGCCCATCGACCTCGATGCGGTGTCGTCCGGTCTCGCCCTGCCAGCTGGCGCCGCCCTTGCGCAGCAGAAGATCGCCGGCATAGATGTCGCCATCGCGCAGGTTTACCCACGCCGCAAGGCTGAAGCGGGCGCTGTCCAGCCGGGTATTGTCGCGCACCCAGCGGCCCAGCCACGGACGCATGTCGACGTCGTCGGCCTGCATCCAGATACGCCCATCATTGAGTAAACCGTTGCTGTCGTTGAGATCGAGTCGTACCTGTACCACGCCGTGCTGGCCGGTAAAGCTCGACAGACTGACTTCGCCTTCGGCCCGGTGGCGATTATTTTCATTGACCCAGGTGAGTCGCGGGATCGCCAGCTCGGCATGCTGGCCGGAGGGGGTGCGGAAACGGATGGTGCTGTCACGCAGGTCAAAGTGGTCAAACTGCCGCAGGAAGAGTTCGTTAATCTGCGCCGGGCGGAAGCTGTTTTTCTCTTTGTCGTTGTCGAGCAGCGGACGATTGGTGTCGAGATGCAGCTGCCAGAAGGTCAGGTCGCGGAACTGCCAGCGCCAGTGCAGCAGGGATTGCCAGACGTCGAGCGCCAGATTAATGCGATTGATGGTGAGCTTGCCGTTCTCCTGCAGATCGACGCTGAGATCGCGAACCTGCAGAGTGGGGCCAAAGTTCTCCCATTTGCCCTCTAACTGGCTGGCGTTAACCGGCACTCCGCTGCGATCGGAGATGAATTGCAGAAGGTTGCTGCGATAGCTGTCGAGATGCGGCATCACCAGACGCAATCCGCTGACCAGCAGCGCGACAATCACGATGATTGCCGCGACCAGCAGTAACAAAATCCTCGGCAACTGCCTCACTCACGCCTCTCCTTGTGTTCCGTAAACGACGGATAGTTGGTTCTCATACCCGACCGTCTCCAGATAAAAGCGTTAAAAACGCGCATTTTATCCCAAACAAGGGCGATTTTTCAGCCCGATATCCGAAGAAACCGGTGACGGACTGGCGTTACATCATCACCACGTCGAACTGCTCCTGAGTGTAGAGCGCTTCGACATGAACTTTAACCTGCTTGCCGACAAAGATTTCCACTTCAGCCAGTGCATGAGACTCGTCGGTTTTTAACGCCTCACCGACCGTCGGTGAAACATAGACCAGAAAACGGTCAGAATCATAGGCGTGATGAACCCGGACAATCTCACGCATGATTTCATAGCAGACGGTTTCAACCGTTTTCAGCGTGCCGCGCCCTTTGCAGACCGGGCAGTCCTGACACAGAACGTGCTCAATACTTTCACGGGTTCGCTTACGCGTCATCTCTACCAGCCCCAGCGCCGAGAAACCATTGATACCGGTTTTGACCCGATCTTTACTGAGCGCACTTTCCAGTGAATGCAGCACGCGGCGCCGATGATCTTCATTGCTCATGTCGATGAAGTCGATAATGATGATGCCGCCCAGATTACGCAGTCGCAGCTGACGCGCGATGGCCTGAGTGGCCTCAACATTGGTATTAAAGATCGTCTCATCCAGATTGCGATGGCCGACAAATGCACCGGTGTTGATATCGATAGTCGTCATCGCTTCGGTCTGATCAATGATCAGATATCCGCCTGACTTTAGTTCAACTTTGCGATCCAGCGAGCGCTGAATCTCATTTTCCACGTCAAACAGGTCGAAAATAGGCTGTTTGCCGTTGTAGAGCTCCAGCTTACCGGCCATTTCCGGGATATATTCACCGGTAAATTCCACCAGCATGTCGCAGGTCAGACGCGAATCGACCCGGATGCGATCCAGCGCGGCGCCTGCAAAATCACGCAGAATACGCTGGGCCAGCGCCAGCTCGCCGTAGAGCAGGCAGCGGGTCTGGTTACGCTTTTTACGCTCGCTGACTTTGGTCCAGAGACGTTTGAGAAAAGCGGCGTCCTGCGCCAGCTCCTCTTCTCCGATCCCTTCTGCGGCGGTGCGAATGATAAAGCCGCCGAGGTCGTCGCAGTAGTCAGCCACCACCGCTTTAAGCCGATCGCGCTCTTTCTCACTCTCAATACGCTGCGAGACACCGACGTGCGAGGCGCCCGGCATAAAGACCAGGTAACGCGAAGGCAGGGTAATGTCCGTGGTCAGGCGGGCGCCTTTGGTGCCCAGCGGATCTTTGACCACCTGAACCACCAGATCCTGTCCCTGACGGACCAGCTCGGCGATATCGCGTACGATAAAGTTTTTCTTTTCGTCACCTGCCACACATTCAGTATGCGGCATGATGTCTGAGGCGTGCAGAAAGGCCGCTTTTTCCAGGCCGATATCGACGAAGGCGGCCTGCATGCCGGGCAGAACACGGCTTACCCGTCCTTTATAAATATTGCCAACAATGCCGCGCCGCGCTTCACGCTCAATATGGATTTCCTGAAGGATGCCGCCGTCGATATAGGCAACACGGGTTTCAGAAGGCGTGACGTTAACCAGTAATTCAGCCGTCATGTTGACCTCTTACAGCACGCAGTGACTGGAAGTGGCTGATCAGCTCCGCTGTCTCAACCAGGGGTAATCCGACCACTGCATGGTAGCTTCCATTAATTTTGCGGACAAAGTTTCCTCCCCTGCCCTGAATACCGTATGCACCCGCTTTATCCATCGGTTCGCCGGTAGCGATATAGTCGTCGATGTCGGCCTCAGTTAAGGTGCGGAATGTCACATCAGTGGTCACGACGCAGTCCAGCGCCTGCTGGCTGTCGGCCAGCGCCACCGCCGTCATAACCTGATGCGTATGACCGGACAGTTTGCGCAGCATCGCGTGGGCGTGGCCGGCATCGCGCGGTTTTTCCAGCACTTCGCCATTCAGCACCACAATGGTATCCGCGCCCAGCACCGGCAGATCCTGCGCGGCCAGTCTGACACCCGCCTGCGCTTTGTCATTTGCCAGACGGCGGACATAGATCTCCGCCGCTTCATTCGGCTGACGTTGCTCTTCAACGTCAGTCACGATGCGCTCAAAGGTCAGGCCAAGTTGAGTTAACAGCTCACGACGACGCGGTGAACCGGAAGCAAGATAGAGGGTTACCATAAATTTCCTTATTGAACAGCGAACTGACGACGAATTTTTCTCATTAATAAGAATAGCCAGGGCCAGAGAATACCGTCGACGACACTGCTCCAGAAAATTTCAGGTCGGAATGAAACGTTGATTACCAGGAATTCTGCCCAGAAGACAATCACATCCATCGCCAGTGACAGCACCATAACCATTAACGCTTGCTGCCACAACGCTAAGTTGCGGAATAACTGGAACTTAAAGGCAATCAGGTAGGCGATGATACTGAGCGCCAGTGCGCGCACGCCGAGCGTGGATCCGGCAATCAGATCCATGATGGCACCCAGCACAAATCCGCTACCGACATTCACCCGATGCGGCAGTGCGAGCACCCAATAGATGAGAATCAGCAGCAGCCACGAAGGCCGGAACATATAAATCTCTTCCGGCCAGGGCATGATCTGCAGGACTAACGCAACCAGGAAAGAGAGCCAGATGACCCAACGTCCCTGGCTACGATATCGACTCAAGGCTGGCCCCCGCGTGAACGCGAAGAGCCGCTCTGTCCGCTGCTGCTACTAGCTGACGGTGCAGGCGGTCCCATCTGCGTGGCAGGCGCTGGCGGGCCCATTTCACCGGCAGGTGGCAAGACCTGCGGCATCATCTGCATCAGACGCTCGTTCGCGACGCGGTGCACTTCATCCTGCGGCAGTGGCATATCGCCATTGCGATCGGCACCCCACAGCAGCAGCAGGTAACGCAGACGCTGCAGACCGGCGGTCGGATGCGCCTGAATCACCGTGTAAGCGCGCTGGGTATCCACTTTCACCGAGGAGACCACACCGACCGGATACCCCTCAGGGAAACGGCCACCAATACCGGATGTCACCAGCACATCGCCGACGCGAATGTCCGTATTACCTGGCAGATGCTCAAGCTGGAGATCTTCAGTACAGCCATTACCGGCGGCAATCACACGAATGTCATTACGCAGTACCTGAATTGGCAGGGCGTGTGACGCATCACAAATCAGCAGAACACGGCTGGTGAGTTGTCCGACGGCGATGACCTGCCCCACCACACCTTTATCACTGATGACCGGCTGACCTTCATAGACACCGTTGACGCTGCCTTTGTCAATTACAACCTGGTCGGTATAAGGATCGGTGCCGGTGGAGATCACCTGCGTTACCATCTTTTGCTCATCCTGACGCAGCGGTGAACCCAGCAGTTCACGAAGACGCGCGTTTTCCTGCTTATATTGCCCCAGCATTAGCAGGTTACTGTTTTTCAGGAAGAGCTCACGACGTAACGCTTTGTTTTCCTGCTCCAGTTGCTGACGGGACGCCAGCGACTCAGATACGCCATCCAGCAGCTGACGTGGCCCATTGGCCAGGAAGTAAAACGGACTGACCGACGTATCCAGATAGTTGCGTATTTGGGTAAACGAACCCACACGGCTGTCGGCAATGATGATGGCAATCGCCACAATTACCGCCAGAAAAAGACGCAACTGCAGGGAAGGCCCCCTGCTAAAAATCGGCTTCATATAATCTGCGTGATCCTCGACAACAGGAGAGGAAGCGACGGCAAAACACCGTGCTTCCCTGGGCTGAACGCACTGTACCGGCACAGATTTCGCCGGTTCACATGCCACTCCCTCGCATGATCATTGCGTTCTCAGCCGGTTGAGGCAATTATTCTTCGCTGAACAAATCGCCGCCATGCATGTCGATCATTTCCAGCGCCTTGCCGCCACCGCGAGCCACACAGGTCAGCGGATCTTCAGCAACCACAACAGGAATACCCGTCTCTTCCATCAGCAGGCGATCCAGGTTGCGCAGTAACGCACCACCACCGGTCAGCACCATGCCGCGCTCCGAGATATCAGAAGCCAGCTCTGGCGGACACTGCTCAAGGGCAACCATCACCGCGCTAACGATGCCGGTTAACGGCTCCTGCAGCGCTTCCAGAATTTCGTTGGAGTTCAGCGTGAAGCCACGCGGTACACCTTCTGCCAGGTTACGGCCACGGACTTCAATTTCACGGACTTCGTCACCCGGATAGGCTGAACCGATCTCATGCTTAATACGTTCTGCGGTCGCTTCACCGATCAGTGAACCGTAGTTACGACGCACATAATTAATAATAGCTTCATCGAAGCGATCGCCACCAATACGAACAGATGAGGAGTAGACCACACCGTTAAGGGAGATCACTGCCACTTCTGTCGTACCGCCACCGATATCGACGACCATGGAACCGGTCGCTTCAGACACAGGCAGGCCTGCACCAATCGCTGCTGCCATCGGCTCTTCAATCAGGAAGACTTCACGCGCGCCTGCACCCTGAGCGGATTCACGAATCGCACGACGTTCTACCTGCGTGGCGCCAACGGGTACGCAGACCAGCACACGTGGGCTGGGACGCATAAAGCTGTTGCTGTGAACCTGCTTAATGAAGTGCTGCAGCATCTTTTCGGTCACGAAGAAGTCAGCGATAACGCCATCTTTCATCGGACGGATAGCTGCGATGTTGCCTGGCGTACGGCCGAGCATCTGTTTGGCGTCATGACCCACGGCAGCGACGCTTTTCGGCGAACCGGCACGGTCCTGACGAATAGCGACCACAGAAGGCTCGTTCAGCACGATGCCCTGTCCTTTTACGTAAATCAGGGTATTCGCAGTACCCAGGTCAATGGACAAGTCATTGGAAAACATGCCACGAAATTTTTTAAACATCTAAGAGATAATCCTGCAAGCTGGGGGCGGAAAATAAAATCCGCTTACTTTACCAACCACACGAAGCTGCCACAAGGCGCAAAAACGTTCTGCTTCGGTGAAAAAAGACGCCTGATTGCGTTTAAGTCGTCTGAACCTGCGATCCACAACGGCAGAATGGCGACCAGACGCCATCAGCACTGCATTTCACGCGATTTCCCTTTGCCCTGTCCGACATAAAATCTAACATTTCCGGCTTCAGGGTCAGGGGTCCGGACGCGGCTAAACATTAAAAAAAACCGCAGTTTTCCGTCATAACGACGGAAATTCATTAAATACGGTAACGTTGAGAATACTTCTTCACGTTACTGTTAACCGGAAGCGAAGGGGCAAAAAAGTCGCCCTGCCCGCCCGCTACACCCAGCGCCACTAGTGTCTGCCACTCCGCTTTTGTGCGGACGCCGGTAGCAAACACCTGAATGCCTGTGCACTTACAGACTTCCAGCAGACTCTGCACAAACAGCTGATTTTCGGTCCGACGCTCAATGTTGCGCACCAGCCCGGCATCCAGCTTGATCAGTTCCAGCGGCAGCTGGCGTATATAGGCGCTGCTGACCACGGTCAGTCCCGCCTGATTTACCGCAACCCGACAGCCAAACGCTTTCAGTGCGCGGAATACGGGCGCTAAGCGGTTGATGTGTTGACAAACATCTGCCTCGGCAAGTTCAAATAAAAATCGTTTTCTTTGTGATTTAGGGCACTGCAGCAGCATGTTCTGTAGCCAGAGTACAAATGAGCGGTGCAGGAGCGAGTTAATCGTCACCGGGATGACCAGCGTCTCTTCCGGCCAGAGTTCAGAAAGTGCTGCGATGCGCGTCATCAGCTGACGGTCCCAGGCATCCGCCATGCCGAGCTGCTGAACCAGCGGCATGTACTCTGCAGCGAGCACCTCTTTATCGCCGTCGAAGATGCGGGTCAGCATCACCCGATGCTGTACCTTACCCTCAATATTGACGGTGGGTTTATGGTAGAGCCTTGGACCGCCCCGGCTGAGCGTATTCTCCAGCAGGGTTCGCCAGCGCACACTTCCCCGTCCGGCATCCTGAGGATTTCCGGCACCATTGGTCCAGTTGTTGCCGCCTAATAGTGCTGCACGTCGGGTGGCCATTTCGGCATTTTCCATCACCTGCGGTACGGTCTGTCCGCTGTGCCAGGCACTGATACCGATATGGATCAGATCATCGCGGTTCACCATACGCATCGGCGGCAGAGAATCGACGGCATTAATCAGCTGGTCGGCAATACTGTTTGCCTCTTTGAGGCTGCGATGCGGCAGCAACACGGCAAAATCACTGCGGAAATAGCGTGCCAGCAAGGCACCGGGATAGCGCAGCACAAAGGTGGAGAGCATGTTGACGAAATTAAACAGGTATTCCTCCACCAGCCCCGGCTCCAGCGCATCTTTCAGCGTGTCCAGATCGGGCAGGCGCACCATCATTACCACGCCGTGCGTGCCGACATCCTCCTGATCCTCCAGCAGAGTGGCGAGCTGGTTATCAAAGAAGAGCCGGTTGTTGAGGCCGGTGCGGCCATCCTGTGCGGCAAAGGTCCGGATCAGCGTGTCGATACGCAGACGCTGTTCGCCCGCTTCCTGCAAATCCGCCAGCAATACATCCATCGCGCGGCTCGCCCTGGGTGGCCACTCATCCACACCCCGTTTCGGCACGACCCCGCGCTCACCGCTGATAATCGCCTCTGCCCGCACCTCAAGATGCTCCATGCCACGCCACTGACGACTAAGCCAGCGATGCATCATCAGCAGCACCAGACTCATCACCAGCATGACGCTAAACAGAATCCCCAGCGTGTAGGTTCCGGTGATGGATCGCAGCCAGGTTTTGGCAGGATCAAGGGTCACGACCCGCAGATGTAAACCGGTCTGATGCATCAATGGCACATCGACCTGGAAAAAACGATTGGGCTCGTCTTCCAGCATCTGATTTTCGTGTCGGGAGAGGGTAAGGAAAGTCTGTCTGCCGTTGTGAAGGGAAATTTGCTCAGCATTCATGATCGGCATCATACGCATGAGCCAGTTATGCAGCTCGGCTGGCGTCTCGGTAAACATCGCCTGATCGACCTCCGTCGCCAGTACCTGTGCCCGATGTTCAACCCGCTGATGACTGAACCAGAAAACACTGAATGCGCAGCCAGCCAGCATCAATGACATTGCCAGCAAGCTTAGAAAGGTAATAAACGCAGATAATTTTGTGGTTAATCGCATCCCTGTGCCTGTATTACTGCGGTGATAACCGGATCACCCAACCTTGTACCGTCAGCCTGACGAAAACGCGAGCAAAATAGCATAATTTGCCGCTGTCGACAGTGCCCGGACGCATGAAGCCGAAGTATATCCCCGTGAAATCATCGCTGATGATAATCCCGACACTTTTCGGTGCATTCTCATCGGATGGCCAGCCAGGAAATTTCACATTTTCACGGCGAAACTGGCTGATATCAGCGATAGTCATCATGCTGGATGATGACATCCTGTCTGGAGAAGCCCAATGAAACGCATACCCTGCCTGACCGAAGCCGACGTAACGCCGGAAAGCATTTTTAATATGAAGCGCCGCCAGGTGCTGAAAACGCTGGGACTGAGCGCTGCGGCAATGGGTATGCCGGGCGTGGCGAATGCCGATATTCTCAGCTGGTTCAAAGGCAACGACCGACCTCCTGCACCAGCAGGCCGGGCGCTGGACTTTACCAAACCCGCGCAGTACCAGGCCGATCTGACCTTAACGCCGGCGGATAAAGTTTCTGGCTATAACAACTTCTATGAGTTCGGGCTGGATAAGGCCGATCCGGCGGCCAATGCGGGTACGCTGAAAACGGAACCCTGGAAACTGACCATTGATGGTGAAGTGGCTAAGCCTGTGACGCTGGATATGGATGACATCTTTAAACGCTTTGCCATGGAGCAGCGAATCTATCGCATGCGCTGTGTAGAGGCGTGGTCGATGGTAGTGCCCTGGATAGGCTTTGAGCTGAATAAACTGCTCTCGCTGGCGGAACCCACCAGCAAAGCGCGCTTTGTCGCCTTCCAGACGCTCTACGATCCGGAGCAGATGCCGGGCCAGAAAGATCGCTTTATTGGTGGCGGCCTCAACTATCCCTATGTCGAAGGTTTGCGTATGGATGAGGCGATGCATCCGCTGACGATACTCACCACCGGCGTTTATGGCAAAGCGCTGCCGCCGCAGAATGGCGCGCCGATTCGTCTGACCGTGCCGTGGAAATATGGCTTCAAAGGCATTAAGTCGATCGTCAAAATCACGCTGACCGACAAACAGCCTCCAACCACCTGGAACCAGATTGCCGCCGATGAATATGGCTTTTATGCCAACGTAAATCCGCACGTCAATCACCCTCGCTGGTCGCAGGCGACGGAGCGGTTTATTGGCCCTGGCGGCAGTCTGAAGGTCGAACGTCAGCCAACGCTGCTGTTTAACGGCTATGCCGAACAGGTGGCGTCGCTCTACCGTGGCATGGATTTACGGGAGAATTACTAAGTGGTCCGCCTGTCGATAAAACAGATCACATGGCTCAAGGTGATTCTGCATCTGGCGGCCCTGTTGCCGCTGGTTTATCTGATCCTTGCGGCGATGCAGGGTGGCCTGAGCGCGGACCCGGCAAAAGATATTCAGCACTTTACCGGCCGCATGGCGCTGAAACTGCTGCTGGGTACGCTGCTGGTCTCACCGCTGGCACGTTACGGCAGGCAGCCGCTGTTAATCCGCACCCGTCGTCTGCTCGGCGTCTGGACATTTGTCTGGGCGTCTATTCATCTGCTGAGCTACTACCTGCTGGAGCTGGGTGCTGACAACCTGCGTCTGCTGGGCAGCGAGCTGATCTCCCGTCCTTATCTCACACTGGGGATTATCAGCTGGCTGATATTACTGGCCCTGGCGGTCACCTCGTTCCAGCGCGCGCAGCGTAAGCTCGGTAAGCGCTGGCAAACCCTGCATAACGCGGTCTATCTTGTCGCTATCCTGGTGCCGATTCACTATATCTGGTCAGTGAAAATCCTGTCTCCCCAGCCACTTATCTATGCCCTGCTTGCTGCGATACTGTTAGCGTGGCGTTACAAAAAATTTCTCAAATGGTGGCCCCGCTAGCGCTTCACCCGTTGTTTTCCTCTGCTGTTTTCTGATAAAAGATGTGGCCCGCAGGCCACATCCGATCATCTTCGCAGATAAGACCAGTATTTTGCTGCGAAATGACACGAAACGGATATAATGCCCGGCTTTATTGCTCGTCGGCTCTTCTTTTTCATCCTGAAAGGTGACAAATGAAGATTCGCAAGGTATTTTACGCGATGCCTCAATGATTGCGGGAGATGGCAGCAAGATGACGCATAAATTACATATTCTGCTTTTAAACGGGCCCAACCTGAATCTGTTGGGAACACGTGAACCTGAGAAGTATGGTCATACCACGCTGCGTCAGATCGTAGACGATTTGACGCGTCAGGCAGACCAGCTGAATGTGGAGTTGAGCCACCTGCAGACCAATGCTGAATTTCAGCTGATTGATCGCATTCATGAGGCCAAAGGCAATGTGGATTACATCATCATTAATCCTGCCGCGTTTACCCATACCAGTGTCGCACTACGTGATGCCCTGCTGGCGGTAGAAATACCGTTCATCGAGGTTCATCTCTCAAATGTGCATGCCCGCGAGCCCTTCCGCCATCACTCCTATCTTTCTGATGTTTCTGCTGGCGTGATCTGTGGGCTTGGCGCTGACGGCTACACATGGGCTTTACAAACGGCAGTAAAACGCCTGTCGCAATCTAATTAATCAAACTGAGTACGGAACCCCACTCATGGATATTCGTAAAATTAAAAAACTGATCGAACTGGTTGAAGAGTCTGGCATTTCTGAGCTGGAAATCTCCGAAGGTGAAGAGTCCGTTCGCATCAGCCGTGCACCTGTCAACACAGGTTACCCGATGATGCAGCAGGCTTACGCTGCGCCAGCTCCACAGCCTGCTCTTGCGACAGCGGTTGCCCCTGTAGCAGCCGTTGCCGAAGCGGCACCGGCTGAGATCAGCGGTCACATCGTGCGTTCACCAATGGTAGGCACCTTCTACCGTACGCCGAGCCCGGATGCGAAAGCCTTTGTGGAAGTCGGCCAGAAAGTGAATGCTGGCGATACATTGTGCATCGTCGAAGCCATGAAAATGATGAACCAGATCGAAGCTGACAAATCAGGCGTGGTGAAAGCTATCCTGGTTGAAAGCGGTCAGCCGGTCGAATTTGACGAGCCACTGGTTATCATCGAGTAACGGGGCAGATCATGCTGGATAAAATTGTTATTGCTAACCGTGGTGAGATCGCACTGCGCATTCTGCGTGCCTGTAAAGAACTGGGCATCAAGACTGTTGCGGTACACTCAAGCGCGGATCGAGACCTGAAGCACGTGCTGCTGGCAGACGAAACCGTCTGCATCGGCCCGGCGCAGTCAGTTAAAAGTTACCTCAACATCCCGGCGTTGATCTCTGCAGCAGAGATCACCGGCGCGGTGGCGATTCACCCTGGCTACGGCTTCCTCTCTGAGAATGCCGATTTCGCTGAGCAGGTTGAGCGCTCCGGCTTTATCTTTATCGGCCCGAAAGCAGACACTATTCGCCTGATGGGTGACAAAGTTTCTGCTATCAATGCGATGAAGAAAGCAGGCGTCCCGACTGTACCGGGTTCTGACGGTTCGCTGACCGATGATATGGAAAAAAACCGTGCCTTTGCTAAGCGCATCGGTTATCCGGTCATCATCAAAGCGTCTGGCGGCGGCGGCGGTCGTGGTATGCGCGTAGTGCGTGGCGACAAAGATCTGGAAGAATCCATCAACATGACGAAAGCGGAAGCCAAAGCGGCTTTCAACAACGACATGGTCTACATGGAGAAGTATCTGGAGAATCCGCGCCACATCGAGATTCAGGTACTGGCCGACGGTCAGGGCAACGCGATCTATCTGGGCGAACGTGACTGCTCCATGCAGCGTCGTCACCAGAAAGTCGTCGAAGAAGCACCAGGCCCAGGCATCACAGAAGAACAGCGTCGCTTTATCGGGAATCGCTGTTCCCAGGCCTGTATTGAGATCGGCTACCGCGGCGCAGGCACCTTTGAGTTCCTGTATGAAAACGGTGAGTTCTACTTCATTGAGATGAACACCCGTATTCAGGTAGAACATCCTGTGACCGAGATGATCACCGGTGTCGACCTGATCAAAGAGCAGCTGCGCATTGCTGCGGGCCAGCCTCTGTCGATCAAACAGGAAGATGTGATCATTCGCGGACATGCGGTCGAGTGCCGTATCAACGCCGAAGATCCGGTGACCTTCCTGCCAAGCCCGGGTAAAATCACCCGCTTCCACGCGCCAGGCGGTTTTGGCGTGCGCTGGGAGTCGCATATTTACTCAGGCTACACCGTGCCGCCTTATTACGATTCCATGATCGGTAAACTGATCACCTATGGCGAATCGCGCGACGTGGCTATCGCCCGCATGAAAAATGCGCTGGCGGAACTGATCATCGACGGTATCAAAACCAACGTTGAACTGCAGATGAAAATCATGTCCGACGAAAACTTCCAGCACGGTGGAACCAATATCCACTATCTGGAGAAAAAACTCGGCTTGCACGAGAAGTAATCGCAACGCTGAGTCAGTCAGAGGCCGGTTAATCCGGCCTTTTTCTTTTGCCGCTGGCGTTAAGGTTGAATCATGGACGCTCGTTTTATACAGGCTCATAAAGAGGCGCGCTGGTCGCTCTATCTCACCCTGCTCTGGCTCGCTGCCTGGGGGCTCTCCGCCTGGCTGGGTGGCAGCGAAATCGGGTTCACCGGTCTGCCGCGCTGGTTTGAACTCTCCTGTCTGTTTGCTCCCCTGTTGTTCATTTTCCTGTGCTGGATGATGGTGCGGGTCATTTTCCGCGATATGCCGCTGGAGGATAAAAGTGAACAGTGAAATTATCCTGCCGTTACTGATTTATCTGGTCGTGATTGCCGCGCTGTCGGTCTTTGCGGTCCGTAAAAGGCGTGAAGGCAGTTTCCTGACTGAATACTTCCTTGGCAGCCGCTCGATGGGCGGGTTTGTGCTGGCGATGACGCTCACCACGACCTATATCAGCGCCAGCTCCTTTATTGGCGGTCCCGGTGCCGCCTACAAATATGGGCTGGGATGGGTATTGCTGGCGATAGTGCAGGTGCCTGCCGTCTGGCTCTCGCTGGGCGTGCTGGGGAAAAAGTTTGCCATTCTGGCGCGTAAACATAATGCGGTGACGCTGAATGACATGCTCTATGCCCGTTATCAGAGCCCGCTACTGATCTGGCTGGCGAGTCTGAGCCTGCTGATTGCCTTTATCGGTGCCATGACAGTGCAGTTTATTGGCGGTGCGCGGCTGCTCGAAACCGCCGCAGGCATTCCGTATGACACGGGTCTGCTGATTTTTGGCGGCACTATCGCGCTCTATACCGCTTTCGGCGGATTCCGTGCCAGCGTGCTCAATGACGCGATGCAGGGCATCGTGATGCTGATTGGTACCTTCCTGCTGCTGTTCGCAGTGATCCATCAGGCTGGCGGCCTCAGCACGGCCGTGCAGAAACTGCATGACATTGATCCTGCTTTGCTATCCCCTCAGGGGCCGGGCGAGATTATTACACCGACCTTCCTCAGCTCGTTTGTCGTGCTGGTCTGCTTTGGGGTGATTGGCCTGCCGCATACTGCGGTGCGCTGTATCTCCTATAAAGACAGCAAGGCCGTCCATCGGGCCATTATTCTGGGCACCATTGTGGTGGTAATCCTGATGCTGGGCATGCATCTGGCCGGCGCGCTGGGCCGGGCGGTGCTGCCGAATCTGACGGTGCCGGATAGTGTCATACCGACGCTGATGATTACGGTTCTGCCCCCGTTAGCAGCCGGACTGTTTCTGGCAGCGCCGATGGCTGCGATCATGTCGACCATTAATGCTCAACTGTTACAGGCTTCGGCTACGCTGATCAAAGATCTCTATCTGCGCGTCGCCCCGCAACAGCTGGAAAATGAGACGCGGCTGCGGCTGTTATCTGGCACCATTACCTTCGCACTGGGTATCCTGCTGCTGATAGCGGCATGGAATCCGCCCGATATGATTATCTGGCTCAACCTGCTGGCGTTTGGCGGCCTTGAGGCGGTTTTCCTCTGGCCGCTGGTACTGGGCCTCTACTGGGAACGCGCCAATGCCGCAGGGGCCATCACTGGCATGGTGGTGGGGGGAGGCTGTTACGCTTTTATGGCGAGCCTTAACCTGCAGCTTCTGGGTTTTCACCCCATCGTGCCTTCACTGCTTTTAAGCCTGCTGGCATTTTTAGTGGGCAACCTGTTTGGACGCGCGCCGCAAGCGGTCGACGCGCCGCAACACTGACGGAAAGAGAGACGTTATGCCGTGGATTCAAATCAAAATTAACAGCTCAGGTGCACACGCGGAGACGCTGAGCGATGCGCTGATGGACATCGGTGCGGTTTCAGTGACTTTTCAGGATACCAACGACACGCCGGTGTATGAGCCGCTGCCAGGTGAAACGCGCCTGTGGGGCGATACCGATGTTATCGGCCTGTTCGATGCCGAAACTGACATGGCCGTCATTACCGCCGAACTGGAACAGCATCCGCTGCTGGGCACCGGTTTTCGTCACCGGATCGAACAGATCGAAGATAAAGACTGGGAGCGCGAATGGATGGAAAACTTCCACCCGATGCGCTTCGGCGAGCGTCTCTGGATCTGCCCAAGCTGGCGTGACGTGCCGGATCCGGATGCCGTCAACGTGATGCTCGATCCGGGCCTGGCATTCGGCACCGGCACCCATCCCACCACCTCGCTCTGCCTGACCTGGCTTGATGGCCTGGATCTGGAAGGCAAAACGGTGATCGATTTTGGCTGTGGCTCCGGGATCCTGGCGATCGCCGCACTGAAGCTGGGTGCGTCTCAGGCGATTGGTATTGATATCGATCCGCAGGCCATTCAGGCCAGCCGGGATAATGCTGAGCGCAACGGCGTCTCGGATCGCCTGTCGCTCTACCTGCCCCACCAGCAACCCGACAATCTGCAGGCCGATGTGGTGGTCGCCAATATTCTGGCCGGCCCACTACGTGAACTGGCCCCGCTGATCAGCGTGCTGCCGAAGTCTGGCGGCCATCTGGGCCTGTCGGGCGTGTTAGAGAGCCAGGCGGAGAGCGTCTGCGAAGCGTATGTTAATGAGTTCACGCTTGACCCGGTGGCGGTGAAAGAGGAGTGGTGCCGGATTACCGGGATTAAATCCTGAATTTAGCGCCTGTCTCTCCTTTCTGATATGACTCTGCCGGGCACAAAGTGTCTTAACAGACGATTAAGCCAGCCCGTAGCGTAAGCTGCGGGCTTTTCCGATCTGAAATGGATGCTTGTATCGTTAATCACGGCATGTGACGTTTTTTATCTGGCTAATCGGCGTACTTTTCTGGAAAAACTTTTGCTCACAATTTCATCATAAATTATTAACGCATTGATATATAACAATAATAATCACTCCCCCCGATCATCACCCGGATTTCATTGATCTTTCTTGCTGATTGTTCAAAGTTTGGCCTTTCATCTTCCAGCAAAAATGCGTAATATACGCCGCCTTGCAGACACAGTATGGCCATTCTGACTTCATGCGTATTGGAAACCTCCAGCTGAGAAATCGACTGATTGCAGCACCGATGGCCGGTATTACCGACAGGCCGTTCAGGGCGCTGTGTCACGAAATGGGTGCAGGCATGGCAGTTTCTGAGATGTTGTCTTCTAACCCGGAAGTGTGGGCTAGCGACAAATCCCGATTACGTATGGTTCACAGTGATGAGCCAGGCATTCGCGCCGTGCAAATTGCCGGTTGCGATCCCAGTGAAATGGCGCAAGCTGCACGCATTAATGTTGAGGCTGGTGCACAGGTCATCGACATTAATATGGGATGCCCTGCCAAGAAGGTTAACCGCAAAATGGCGGGTTCAGCCTTGCTGCAATATCCCACCGTGGTGGAGTCAATTCTCTCCGCAGTGGTTAATGCAGTGAATGTGCCGGTTACGCTGAAAATTCGTACTGGCTGGGATCCTGAAAACAGGAACTGTGTCGCGATTGCCCAATTGGCTGAACGCTGCGGTATACAGGCTCTGACGATACATGGTCGCACTCGTGCCTGCCTGTTCAACGGAGAAGCTGAATATGACAGCATTCGGACAGTTAAGCAGAGTGTCTCCATTCCGATTATCGCGAATGGAGACATAACTGACCCGCATAAAGCCAGAGCGGTGCTCGACTATACAGGGGCCGATGCTCTGATGATAGGACGCGCTGCTCAGGGAAGACCGTGGATCTTCCGGGAAATCCAGCATTATCTGGACACTGGGGAGTTGCTTGCCCCGCTGCCGATGGCAGAGGTCAAGCGCTTGCTTGTTTCGCATATACGTGAGCTGCACGACTTTTACGGTTCAGGCAAGGGATACCGTATAGCGCGAAAGCACGTCTCCTGGTACCTGCAGGAGCACGCCCCGAATGACCAGTTTCGGCGCACATTCAACGCCATTGAGGATGCCAGCGAACAGCTGGAGGCGTTGGAGGCATACTTCGAAAATCTTGCGTAACGAAATAAAGAGCTGAAAGAACTATGTTCGAACAACGCGTAAATTCTGACGTACTGACCGTTTCTACCGTTAACTCACAGGATCAGGTAACTCAAAAACCTTTGCGTGATTCGGTTAAACAGGCACTGAAGAACTATTTTGCTCAACTGAATGGTCAGGATGTGAGCGACCTGTATGAGCTGGTTTTGGCTGAAGTCGAGCAGCCTCTGTTGGACATGGTGATGCAGTATACCCGTGGCAACCAGACCCGTGCTGCCCTGATGATGGGTATCAACCGCGGTACGCTGCGTAAGAAATTGAAAAAATACGGCATGAACTGATTTTTAGTTCTGTCTGTTAATTACGTCAGCCTTCGGGCTGGCGTTTTTATTTGTGCATCGTCGCACAAAGTCACGACAAAAATAGTGAAACACTTTCCTGCAATATGGTAACTATAGTTGCAATCGCTGGCGTGATATTTCGCCCTCTCGCTTTCGTCCGCTCTGATTTGACTTAGTGCTTATCCGCTCTGTCGCCGCGCTGTACATCCCACCACTGCTGGGTATGTGACTTTCTGCGCATTTAATAGCAACGCAATCTCTTCATACATTCCTGCCTGAGCGAGCGCTCACACTGCTCCTATATAGTGAAACTATTTGCACTAAATGTGATCGGGTCGACTCGCTTTGCTTCCTTTTGGTGCGCCATATTAGCGGAACTTTCTAAGTGCTTCCGATTATTAACCGTTCTTTCATACGAATTCAGGATTCTGCAAACCTGGCATCAGCTTTGCAGAGTCGTGGATGGCTGACCGCCACAGACAGGAAAAAACGCACACTAAAGTGCGCAAACATAACAACATGATCCCGCCACACAGGATGCTTTATGAAAAAGATGATGCTCTCTACGCTGATCGCTGCCGCCTCGCTGGTTGGTATTGCACAGCAAGCACACGCAGGCACCACACTGGATGCGATAAAGAAAAAAGGTTTTGTTCAATGTGGTATCAGTGATGGCCTGCCGGGCTTCTCCTATGCAGATGCTGGCGGCAAGTTTACCGGTATCGATGTGGATGTGTGTCGTGCGACGGCTGCGGCTGTGTTTGGCGATGCGACCAAAGTGAAATATACCCCGCTGACTGCGAAAGAGCGTTTTACCGCCCTGCAGTCAGGCGAAGTGGATGTGCTTTCACGTAATACCACCTGGACCTCATCGCGCGATGGCGGCATGGGCTTCCTGTTTGCGGGCGTGAACTATTACGACGGTATCGGCTTCCTGACTCACCAGAAAGCCGGTCTGAAAAGTGCGAAAGAGCTGGATGGCGCGACGGTCTGTATCCAGGCGGGTACCGATACCGAGCTGAACGTGGCGGACTTCTTCAAAGCCAACAAAATGCAATACACGCCGGTGACCTTCGACCGTTCTGATGAATCTGCCAAGGCGCTGGATAGCGGCCGCTGCGATACGCTGGCATCTGACCAGTCTCAGCTCTACGCACTGCGCATTAAGCTCGGCAAACCTGACGAGTTTATCGTCCTGCCAGAAGTCATCTCCAAAGAGCCGCTGGGACCGCTGGTGCGTCGTGGTGATGATGACTGGTTCACCATCGTTAAATGGTCGCTCTACGCCATGCTGAATGCGGAAGAGATGGGGATCAACTCGAAGAACGTTGACCAGATGACAGCCAAGCCAACCAATCCAGACATGGCACACTTCCTGGGTGCTGAAGGTGATTTTGGTAAAGATCTGAAGCTGGATAACAAATGGGCCTACAACATCGTCAAGCAGGTAGGTAACTATCAGGAAAGCTTTGACCGTAACGTAGGTAAAGACAGTGCACTGAAAATCGCACGCGGTCAGAACGCGTTGTGGAATCAGGGCGGGATTCAGTACGCACCACCGGTACGTTAACAGACCTCACCAATCGGGCACCGTATTCTGCGGTGCCCTACCCCAGCTTTCGTATTGAGGTTTCAACATGTCACAACGCCCAACCGTGAAAAGGGATTTTTCATTTGGTAATCCCACGGTTCGCGCCTGGATTTATCAGCTCATAGCCGTCGTCGCTGTGCTTGGTGTGGTGGGTTATCTGGTGCACAACACCATTATCAACCTTGCCAATCGCGGCATTACATCGGGGTTTGGATTTCTTGAACGTACGGCCGGTTTCGGCATCGTTCAGCATCTTATCGAGTACACAGAAGGAGATACCTACGCGCGCGTGTTTCTGGTCGGATTAACCAACACGCTGCTGGTCTCTGCACTCTGTATTGTTTTCGCGTCGATTCTCGGATTCGCGGTCGGTCTTGCCCGCCTTTCTGATAACTGGCTGCTGCGCAAGCTCTCGAATATCTATATCGAAACCTTCCGTAATATCCCGCCCCTGCTTCAAATTTTCTTCTGGTACTTCGCAGTATTACGCAATCTGCCGGGCCCCCGTCAGGCGCTGAATGCATTCGATCTGGCTTATGTCAGCAATCGCGGGCTCTATGTTCCGTGGCCGACCTATGCACCGGGCAGCTGGCCGTTTGTGATCGCGGTGCTTCTGGCCGCGGCGGTGAGCTATGGACTGTACCGCTTTAACCGCCAGCACCAGCTGAAAACCGGTGAGTTACGTCGCACCTGGCCCGCTGCCATTGGGATGCTGATTCTGTTTCCTTTGCTGGCGCATCTTGGGTTTGGCGCAGCCATGCACTGGGATGTGCCACAACTGCATGGATTCAACTTCCGGGGCGGCTCGGTGATGATACCGGAGCTGGCAGCACTGACGCTGGCACTGTCTATCTACACCTCGTCGTTTATTGCTGAAGTGATCCGTTCCGGGATTCAGTCGGTGCCGCATGGTCAGCACGAAGCCGCACGATCGCTGGGTCTGCCTAATCCGGTTACGCTGCGTCAGGTCATTATTCCTCAGGCCATGCGCGTCATTATTCCGCCGCTGACCAGCCAGTATCTTAACATCGTGAAGAACTCCTCACTGGCCGCCGCTATCGGTTATCCCGATATGGTGTCGCTGTTTGCCGGGTCGGTACTGAATCAGACCGGTCAGGCGATTGAGACGATTGCGATCACGATGGGCGTTTACCTGATTATCAGTCTGCTGATATCGATGCTTATGAACTTCTACAACCGCAAAATTGCGCTTGTTGAGCGTTAAGAGAACGGGATAACTATGTCTGTGACTACGCATGAAACGCCCCCCGTCCCGACGACTCCTGTCAGTCGCGCCTGGCTTTGGGCTCGTAAAAATCTGTTTTCCAGCTGGTTTAACACGTTACTGACGTTGTTCTGCATCTGGGTAATCTGGCACGTCATTCCGCCCGCGCTGAACTGGCTGGTCTTTCAGGCAAACTGGATTGGCACCACGCGCGCCGATTGCACCAAAGAAGGCGCCTGTTGGGTCTTTATCCATGCGCGTTTCGGCCAGTTCATGTATGGACTCTATCCGCATGAGCTGCGCTGGCGTATTAACCTGGCGCTGGTGATTGGCCTGCTGTCGATTGTGCCGATGTTCCTTAAGAGCCTGCCGTACCGGGGTCGCTACATTGCGGCCTGGGCCATCATCTATCCGGTGATTGTCTGGTTCCTGCTCTATGGCGGCTACCTGGGACTGGAGCGTGTCGAAACACGTCAGTGGGGCGGATTAACGCTGACGCTGATTATCGCGTCGGTCGGTATTGCCGGTGCGCTGCCGCTGGGTATTTTGCTGGCGCTTGGCCGTCGCTCACGTATGCCGGTGGTACGTACGCTGTCGATTATCTTTATCGAGTTCTGGCGAGGCGTGCCGCTGATTACCGTGCTGTTTATGTCATCCGTGATGCTGCCGCTGTTTATGTCTGAAGGCACTAACATCGACAAACTGGTGCGCGCACTGGTGGGCGTCATTCTGTTCCAGTCTGCCTATGTGGCCGAGGTGGTTCGTGGTGGCCTGCAGGCACTGCCGAAAGGTCAGTATGAAGCGGCCGAGTCTCTGGCGCTGGGCTACTGGAAGACGCAGATGCTTGTAATCCTGCCGCAGGCGCTGAAGCTCACCATTCCCGGCCTGGTTAACACCATCATTGCACTGTTCAAAGATACCAGTCTGGTCATCATCATTGGTCTTTTCGATCTGTTCAGCAGCGTCCAGCAGGCAACGGTCGATCCGGCCTGGCTGGGTATGTCGACTGAAGGTTATGTCTTTGCTGCACTGGTCTATTGGATCTTCTGTTTTAGCATGTCGCGCTACAGCCAGTATCTGGAAAAGCGCTTTCACACCGGGCGTACATCGCACTGAGGTTTTACATGACAGACTCTATGACACACTCTTCCGACGCGTTGATGATCTCCCTTGAGAACGTGAATAAATGGTACGGGCAGTTCCACGTACTGAAAGACATCAACCTGCGGGTTAAACCCCGTGAACGCATCGTACTCTGCGGACCTTCCGGTTCCGGCAAATCGACGACGATCCGCTGTATCAACCATCTGGAAGAGCATCAGCAGGGCCGCATTGTTGTTGACGGTATCCACCTTAACGATGACGTGCGTAACATTGAGCGTGTGCGCACCGAAGTCGGCATGGTATTCCAGCACTTTAATCTCTTCCCGCATCTGACTGTATTGCAGAACTGTACGCTGGCACCCTCGTGGGTGAGAAAGATCCCTAAGAAAGAAGCGGATGAACTGGCTATGCACTATCTGGAACGCGTGCGTATTGCTGAGCATGCGCATAAGTTTCCGGGTCAGCTCTCTGGCGGACAGCAGCAACGTGTCGCCATCGCCCGTTCACTCTGTATGAAACCTAAAATTATGCTGTTTGATGAGCCAACGTCAGCGCTGGATCCTGAGATGGTTAAAGAGGTGCTGGATACAATGATTGGCCTGGCTGAGGATGGGATGACCATGCTGTGCGTTACCCACGAGATGGGCTTTGCCCGAACTGTGGCTGACAGGGTGATCTTTATGGATCGGGGTGAGATCGTCGAAGTTGCGCCACCGCAGGAGTTCTTTGCTAATCCTAAATCGGAGCGTACCCGGGCGTTTTTATCGCAGGTTATTCACTGATTTCCCACGCAGTTATCTTACTACCCGGCCTGGTGCCGGGTTTTTTATTGCCTGAACCTCAGGCGCAATGAGCTGACTGAGCCGATGCACTGCGGTGCGGTGATGAAAGCACCGGAAAGCGGGCTGATACGAGGGCGTTTTATTGCGGATTGTCGCATTGTCGGATTGCCACAACGAAAAAAGCCCTTCGCATACGCGAAGGGCTCTCTCTTATTTGATGCCTGGCAGTTCCCTACTCTCGCATGGGGAGACCCCACACTACCATCGGCGCTACGGCGTTTCACTTCTGAGTTCGGCATGGGGTCAGGTGGGACCACCGCGCTACAGCCGCCAGGCAAATTCTTTTATTTACCGAACTCGTGTCTTAACTGGTGCTGATACCCAGAGTCGAACTGGGGACCTCACCCTTACCAAGGGTGCGCTCTACCAACTGAGCCATATCAGCACACTAAATTTGATGCCTGGCAGTTCCCTACTCTCGCATGGGGAGACCCCACACTACCATCGGCGCTACGGCGTTTCACTTCTGAGTTCGGCATGGGGTCAGGTGGGACCACCGCGCTACAGCCGCCAGGCAAATCTTGGTGCACGAAACGAATCTTTTACGCCATGACCGCGTTGCCATCGCTCAGCCACACCGGTCACATACCTCAGTATGCTCCCGCTGATGTCTTCGCTCTGCGCCTTGTCACGCCGCAAAATCTTTCGTTTCCGCTAATTTTATCCGGAATAAGCTGAAAATCTGTCTCTCAAAAACGCCTCTGGCGTTGTAAGGTTAAGCCTCACGGGTCATTAGTACCGGTTAGCTCAACGCATCGCTGCGCTTACACACCCGGCCTATCAACGTCGTAGTCTTCAACGTCCCTTCAG
>Ga0308171_1000575_pt1 | contig 72771 bp, 60 predicted proteins | sample PhyGR1_FD_202135 | JGI IMG/M metagenome (GOLD analysis project Ga0308171, IMG submission 202135) | Phyllosphere microbial communities from UC Gill Tract Community Farm, Albany, California, United States - DLSLSG.R1 | ecosystem: Host-associated > Plants > Phyllosphere > Unclassified | place: USA...
GCGGCACGGTCGCGGAGCGGCTAATATAGGGGAGTTGCCCGCTCGCGGGCGACGGGATGTGGCGCAGCTTGGTAGCGCACTTGACTGGGGGTCAAGGGGTCGCAGGTTCAAATCCTGTCATCCCGACGGAAAAGGGCCGGAATCTCACGGGATTCCGGCCCTCCGTCGTTCTACGGGACGTGCGCCTGCACGCGTCGCGGTGGCAACCCGAGCGCCGGAGCTCTTCCCGGATAGCATCTGCGAGTGCGAATCCTCCTCGATCACCCCCGCGTAGACGTGTCCTCTTCGATGGCGACCATCACGACCGACGAGGAAGCCGACGGCTACGAACTCAGCGCGCCGTGGGCCGACGAGACCAATGGTCTGTGTGGCGCGGGCGTGCCGGGCATGCTCGAACTCATCACGGGAACCCACACGGGATACGTGCCGTTCCGTATCGAGTTGCACGAGTCCGAGCCGGCGATGGACCCGCAGTGGGAAGAGGTTGTGGAAGTCTCCTTCCAATCGGCGTTCGACGAGGCCTTCCTCACCGGTCTCATGGGCGAGGAACTGCCGTTCGATCTCCCCCGCGGGGAGTACCGCGTTCGCTACTGCGCCTCCGGATTCGATGAGGCGATGGTCAGCGATGACGAGCCTGACTCCTATCTGCTGCAGTTCTGGCCGGCTCCTCCGGCGCCGGGTCGCATCCTGGTTCAGACCAGTGAGCGAGCCGAGGCCTGGCATCGCGCGCGGCGAACCATCGCGCCCGAGGAGATGAACGAGCAGGAGCTCCTCGACGCATCCGAACGCAGGGACCGAGCCCGCGCGCGGTGGGGGGACCGTGTCCCGAACGATCGTCTGATGGAACTCGTCGATGCGGGCTCGCCATTGGACATGCTGACCGAGCTCGATGTGGATCTCGAGTTCGCGATCGCCGACGCCGACGAGATCACTCAGCGTCAGATCGCCGCGTGGGCGGCGCTGCGGTGCCTGGAGGTTTCTGGGCTGAGTACGGAACCTCTCCTCGCGCCGGCGGTGGATGCTTTCCGCCGAGGCGAATCGGCGCCTCCGCCGTTCGACGAGCTCCGGTACGGCTGGGACGTCCTCGAATGGTCGCGGGTGCCGCGCACGAGCGTTCCGGCGCCTCCCGACGGCGCGAGCTCCGAGTCGCCGGAGGAGTGGGCGATGCGCACGCTGCAGTACTCCACGGAACGAGACTCCCTCATCTCCGCCCTACAGAACGTCGTGTGCCTGGCGCACGTCCACGGGCGAGACGGGTACCGGCAAGCGTTCGCTGACCTACGGGCAGAATTCCCCGGCGTGTGACGAGAACGCGCAGCGGGTGCCCGAGGGTCAGCCGCACCGCGCCACCCCCACCCACAGGATCGTGATGGTCGTGACGCTGCGGGAGTCCGAGCTCGTCGCGCCCCACGTCGGGGTGAGGTTGGTGCGCACGCGGACCACCGAGGTTCGGCCGAACGAGAACGGGGTGTTCGGGCGGAGCGTGATGGTGCGGGCATCGGGCCCCAGGGTGGCGATGGAGCCGCGGCCGTCGACGAGCACCTCGAAACCGGAGGGCGTCTCGGCACTGTAGGCCCACCCGATGGTCACCGAGCCGTCGAAGTTGTTCGCGCACGTGAGGTCCGACGGCGCCACCGGCGTCGCCGCCTGCAGGGATCCTGAGGCTCGCGTCTGGGCGGAGAAGGCGGCCGCGTGAGCCGGTGACGCCGCCACGACGGCGGCGATCGTGACGGCGACGACGAACGCGGCCGTGCGAGATCTGACGCGCCTTGTGTCGGCATCCCGCGAACGTGTTCTCTCGCGAAGCTCGGGTCGCGGTTCCGGTGGATCGCCCGCGCCGCGCGCGATGGCGGGCGCGAGCGCGATCGCGATGACGGCGACGAGACCGAGCACCGTCGCGGCGAGACCGACGGCGTCGCCGTCGCGAGCCTGTTGGATCGGGATGCCGATCCAGGGGACGCGGAGGGCTCCGACGCCTAGAACATCAGACCGGAGCACCGGCGAGGAGTCGGCCTCGGGGTTGGCATCTCCTTTGGTGAGGAGTTCGGGGCCGTCGACGGCGTGGAGGCGGTGGAGGCGGAGGCGTCCGGGGTGGTCCGGGTCGCGGACGAGGACGACCTGACCGGGGCGCAGCTCGGCGGGGTCGATGGGGCGGCTGACGACGAGGTCGCCCGTCTGGATGGCCGGTTCCATCGAGCCGGTCATGACCGTCGTCGTCTGCCATCCGATGGCGAGCGGGGCGACCGCCCAGAAGGTCATGCCGAAGACGACCGCCAGGACGGCTCGCGCGGCGATGACCGCGCCGAAGCGGAGCCAGGCCCCCAGCGGGCGGGCGGGATCCGTCGTGGATGGCCCGCCCGCGCCGTCGATGGAGCGACTCGTCAGCTCACTGATTTTGCGCTTCCCAGGTGAAGTTGACGGTGGCGGTGGCGCCCATGATGGAGGAGGGGGCGTTCGACGACACCGAGTAGGTGATCTGGAACGTGCGCGTCTCGGGGGAGTTCCCGCCGGCGGGAGCCCAGCTGCCCACGCCGCTGTTGTAGTCCGTGGCGCCGTTCACGAACGAGGTCAGCGAGTTGTCGAAGATCGACGCGCCGGAGGCGATCGGCGAGAAGCCGGTGCAGCTGCCGTTGCCACCGCCGGTGCCCTGGGTGACCGTGAGGTTGAGCCAGTCGCCGATGCCCTGGGTCTGCGAGGCATCCGTGGCGTAGAGCTTGACCGCGGACGGCAGGGTGCCGGTGGAGGTGACGGCGACGCAGGTCGTGCCCGTCGATCCCGGCTTCAGGTTCGTCGCGTCGAACGCCGCGCTGTTGGGGGAGCTGTTCGAGAGCCCGACCGAGCCCGCCGACCAGTTGTTCGAGGGGTTGGAGGTCGTCGCGGAGAAGGCGGAGTACGACGCGGTGGAGACCAGGGCCCCGGCGGCGATCAGGGAGAGGGGGATGACAGCGATGGTCGCGATCTTGCCGAGACGGCGCGAGGGGGCGGCGGGTGTTTTGCGCATGAGGATGACTCCTTCAAGGGGGAGGGCGAGTAGGGATGAAGTACGTGATGCTGACGTGGTGCAGGCGGGGTGGTTCTTCAAACGCGATCGACCCGCGGGCCGATCGGACATGCTCTCTCGGCACCGGACCGAAGGTGCCTAGCGGAAATATAAGTAAGGCAAACTAGTAACTCAAAAAATGAGACATAGTGTGGACTATTCTTTTCCGATGGGGTATGAGCACAATCCCGCGAGGGAACCGCTCCCCTCCGCGGCCTCGGAAGCACTCGTCTCGGCGTGGTACCGGATGCAGGTCCAGAACGCGCACCTCCTCCAGCGTCTGGCGGTGGAGCACGAACTCAACCCCATCGACCTGCGCGCGCTGAAGTTCCTCGGCGTGGACGAAGCCCCGCGGACGCCGAAAGAACTCGCCACCTTCCTTCAGGTCGGCAGCAGCCTCGTCAGCGCGGTGATCGAACGGCTGGAGTCTCGGCAGTTCATCCGTCGCGCGCCGAATCCGCAGGACCGCCGGAGCACCCTGCTGCACCTCGATCACTGCGGGAGTCGCGTGGTCGAGCAGCTCCGCAGCCTGTACGGCCGGGCGCTGTCGGGGTTGTTCGGGCACCCGGACCAGGACGCGATCGTCACCGCGACGAATCAGATCGAGGAAGGGCTGCGCGACGCGGCGTCCTTCTGATCAGCGGGGGCCGTCGACTCAGCTGTACGACCGCACCAATACTAGAGCCCGCTCGGCGACCCCGGCCTCCCGCACGGCCAACGCGTCGATGACGGCCCCCATCCGCTCGACGCGCTGGCGCCACTCCGGGCCGCGCTGCTCGCGGCGGGGCAGAGCCTCGAGCGCCTGCACCTCGCGCCAGGCGGTGAACAACACGGTCTCGGAGAGCTGCTGGTCGGCCTCGGCCGCCTGGCCCCGGTGGCCGTCGGCCGTTCCCAGGACGGCGACGGCATCCAGTCTCGACAGGTCGAGCCCCATCGCGAGCGCGTTGAGCTTGTCGCGCAGCTCCCGCAGCTGAGCGCGCGTCCGTCGGGACCCGGCGCCGCGCAGGAGCAGCTGGGCGAGTGACCACGCGATCATCGCGAGGGTCTGGACGCCGGTCCACGTCGCGAGGGCGACGACCCAGAACAGCGTCGCGGGGGAGAGGGAGCTCACGCGGAGGTCGTTGTACTCCAACTGGCGGCCGAGTTTGATCATCTCGGATGCCACGAGCCAGCCCGCGGGATTCGCCACGTCCTGGCCGGGTTGGTTCGTGAAGCGGGGCTCCGTCGCGAGGAAGTCGTACGCTCCGAGCCGGCTCTCCGTCCCGGTGCTGAGCGTTCCCGTCAGGGGGAGACCGACTCCGTACGAGCCGTCCTTCTGAATCCAGAAAGGAAGGATCGCGTGCCCGGCTCGCACGTCACCGGTCGCCGGGTCGAGGGTTCCCGGCACCGCGTCCTCGACCTCCGTCTTGATGCGGGCGTAGGCCCCCAGCACCTCGAAGTAGTCGAGCTTCACGCCGTCCTCCACCTCGGGATTCGGGCGGACCGTGACGTACTCGTCGATCGGGAGCAGGGACACGACCAGCTCGATCCGCTCCGGAAAAAGGGCGTCGTCGTCGCTGCGCTGCGCGGTGCGCTCCATGGCATCCCGAACGAAGTCCAGCGACAGCGTGTCGATGTTGGGGTCTTCGCGCTCGGCATCCTTCGCGTTATTGTACGTCGGCAGGAGGGCGGGGTCGCCCACGATCTCGAGGCTGGCGAGGGGTACGTCGCCGGTCAGCTCGCGCCCGTACGTGGCGTCGCCGCGTTCCATGGCGGACGTTGCCAGGAAGCCGGCGATCAGGGCCGCCACCAGGGGGATTCCGGCGACGGCGAGAGGGACGAAGTCCGGTGCGAGCCTGTCGACGGGGATGCCGGAACCCGCCCGTCGCGGGGGCGTGGCGCCGCGTTTCGCGGCGTCGAGCGCGTCGGCGATGAGGAGGATCCGTTCGGCGTGGGGGGCCGGGGGAAGACCTTTGCGCGGCGTGAGATCGAGCGACGAGCGGAGCTCGTCCAGCGATTCGGCGGCGCCTCCCGTGGCGATGCGCGCCCGATCTTGGAGACGCCGATCCAATGCCCCGGCGGCGATGTGCGACGTCGTCCCGCGGGGGAGCTTCTTCTCGAGACGGTGCTCGATCCGCGTCAGTGTGACCGCCAACCGGCGTTCGGCTTCCCGCCACCTCGTCATGAGGTCCACGTGGCGGACGACGACGTCGGGGCCGTTGTCGGCGCCGAAGGTGGTGTCCGCCTCGCGGACGAGGGCGAGAAGGTCGCCCCGTTGCCGGCTGAGCGTCTCCGTCTCCGCGGGGGAGAGGAGGCCGGGGCGGGCGAGCACGTCGTCCACGGCGAGGGTCGACGTCAGAGCGATCCGGCCGAGGATCGTCCCGCCCGGGGCATGCCCCACCCGCAGCGACGAGGCGGCGACGAGCGCGTCCGCGCGACGCCGGAGGGCGGCGGTGCGTTTCGCGAACGTCGCCAGATCCAGCGGCTTCTGGGGGGCGCCGCGCTCGTGCACGCGGGTCCACGGGTCGAGGAGCTCGCGCGTGAGGACCTGCTCCTCGTGGGCGAGTTTGAGGCTCTTCGTGCGGATCGCCGCCCAGTCCTTCTGCAGCTTCCCCTTGACGTCCTTCGCTGCATCGCGCGCGCGGCCCCGGGTTCCACGATCGAGTTCGGCGCCGGCGATGTCGACGTGCGCCTCGAGGAGGTCGAGCTCGAGCACGACGCGGGCGAGCTCGAGCCGGGCTCGGGAGAAGATCCGCCGACGGTTCCGTTCTCGCGCGAGGTGGCGGGCCCAGAGCACCATGAGGAACATCCCGACCAGCAGAGGCAGCGCCGCGAGGGAGACCCAGAGCGCGGGCGACCGGGGGCCTCCGTCGAACGCGCGCGACGCCGCGGTCAGCGCCGCGCCGACGACGGCGCCCGGCCCCTGACCCTGCGTGACGTTGTTGAGGAACGCCTCGCGGATGTCGACGGCCGCCGAGTAGTTCGGGTTCCAGCCGTCCCCCTCGAGACGTTTCGCCACCGAGGCGCGAGAGGCGTCGGGGAGGACGAGGTCGGGATCCTCGGGGTCGATCCCCGCCGAGATCATGACGTCGGCACCGCGAGGCAGCTCGCCGTTCTCGTACTCTTCCCAGGTGAGGTCGCGCCCGACGACCAGTACCGTGAACGGCTCGTAGCTCAGGGCACGACCCTGGGCCGCGGCATCCACGGTCTCCTGGGTGATGCCGAACGGGAGATCACCGTCGACGAGGAACGTGATCGGCTTGTCCGGTTGGGCGAGGATGTGCGCCTGCGCGACCTGGGCGAGCCCGGCGGACAGCGCGGCGAGGGCGACCGCGACGACGGGCACCATCCATTTCGAGCGGTACAGGAAAGTGGCGCGCCGACGTCGGTCCCCCATATGACGATGCTAGGCGCGCCTGTCTTGACTGATTGCGCAAGCGGCGCTCATTGCACGGATGAAAGTGGTTATCCGCACCGCTTTCACCGCTGAGCGCTTCACATCAGCCGATATGCGAACGTGATTCTTCTTCGTTTCGTGTCCTGCGGGGCGTCGATAATGTGAGCGCTAATCACCGTACGCGGCATTCTTGCAAATGTTCCACAGACGGGATGGACCCTGACCCGGTGGGACGACGGTGACAACATTGTGTATCCGAGAGTGCGGCTGAACGCGTCGAATCAGTTCATCGCCCAGGTGCGGTGCGAGAAGAAGGTCGGGTGGTTCTGGCGGACCGTCGGCTATCGGACGGTTTCGCAGTTCATCAGGCCCAGCTACAGCGGGCAAACGATCTGGGTCGGTTAGAGCGACGAAGCATGAAGCGCCTCCGGCCTTCTCACGGTGAGGATGTCGGAGGCGCTTCGTCCTTTCTGCGGACGGCATCCCCGCCCCGGTCACCAGCGACTTCCCGCCCGGAGCGACGCCACGAAGTCGAGCTTGTCGAGCACCGGATCCGGGAGGAGGAAGGGGTAGAGGTCGTCCTTGCCCATCGACCGGTTGACCATGTTGAGCGCGGTCGCCAGCGGCATCCAGACCTCCGTCACGAACTCCCGGAAACGACCGGATGCCGGCGCGTCGTCGACGCGCGCCAGGCCGTAGGCGGCGGCCGTCTCGACGGTGTCGGTGATGTGGAGGTAGTGCGCCCAGGTCTCGGCGAAGTCCTCGTAGGGGTGCATGGTCGCGTACGTCGAGATGTAGCGCTCCGGCCAGTCGGCCGGCGGTCCTTCCGAGTAGTGGCGGTCGATCTCGGCCTGGTAGTCGGCGGTCTCGTCGCCGAAGAGCGCGCGCGCCTCGGCGAGACGGTCGGTGCCCTCGACGAGGATCCACTCGACGTAGTGCCCGCTCTCGTGGCGGAAGTGGCCGAGCATCGTGCGGTACGGCTCTCCCAGCTGCTTCTGCACCCGGACGCGGTAGGCGTCGTCGCTCTCGGCGAGGTCGATCGTGATCACCCCGTCGGCGTGGCCGATCGTGACATCCTCGGCGACGCTCGACAGCAGGTCGAAGCACAGGCCACGCTCGGGATCCTCGGCCTTGCCGACGACGGGGAACCCGAGACGGTCGAGGTCGACGAGCAGCCAGCGCTTCGCGCGTTCGGCGACGGGGTACTGCGAGAGCCCTTTCGCATCGGCGTCGTTCGGGCGCACGCGCGTGAGGTCGCAGGCCGAGCACTGGCCTCCCTCGGCCGGCGCGAGCCACGTGCAGCCGGAGAGGTTCAGGTTGCGGCACACGTACCAGGACCGCCCGTCAGCGTCGACGTACCGACCGTTCTCGTCCACCGGAACGATCTCGGCCTCGTCCCGCGAGAAGCCGAGCGGCGTGTGGCACGAGAGGCAGACGGAGTTCTCGAAGGTCAGCGCGTTCCCGCACACGCGGCATCGGAAGGATTTCACCGGTCGAGCCTGACAGAGCGGCGCCCGGTGGCGGGGTGGGTTGCGCGCGCGGCTTCCTAGAATCGTGAGGTCGCCCATCGAGAGGACTCCCGTGACCCGCACTCCGGCCGGAGCCCTCGCGCGACGGGTGCTGTGGCATCCGTTGCCGTGGGCGATCGCGAGCTTCGCGGGTGCGGCGCTGCTGTTCGACGTCGCGCAGGAGTTCTGGGGCTTCCTGCTCTCGCTCGTGGCCGGATGGGCTTTCGCGCAGACCGTGCTGCACGGCGTCGCTCTGCTGCGGCCCCGCGGCGTCTCGGTGGCGGTGCACCTCGCGCTGGCGGCCGTCGCGGGACTGGCGCTCTTCGCCGTCGCTCAACCGGGGGAGTGGCCCGTGCCCCCGACGGTGCGCTCGGTCCTCTCGTTCGCCGCGCTCACGTTCTCGGGCTGGATCTGGCTCTCGCTGATCGGTCGGGTGACCGGTGCGGTGCAGGCGAGCTCCGAGCGGCGCGCGGCCGAGCTCGTCGAGCCCGCGTGGGAACGGTCCGGCAGCGAGTGGACACTGCGGCTCCCCGTGGTGCCGCTCCGACGCTCGTCGTACCTCACGGTCGGCGCGGTGCTCGGCGTGCTGGCGGCCGGCGCCACGGGGACCTTCGTGGCGGTCTTCACCGACCTCGCCCAGCGGCTCGGGCCGATGGCCATGCTGCTCGTGCTCGGCTGGACGGTCGGCTTACCCGTGTACCTCGTCGTCCGCGCTGTCGCGCGGGCGCGCACGACCACGGTGGAGCTGTGTCTCAGCGCGGAGCGCGTGCGGGTGCGGACCATCGACGGCGTCACGCTGATGGATGCCGGGACCGATGGCATCCGGACCCTGTTCGTGTCGTCGCGCAACCCGCCCACGAGGATCATCGTGCGCCCGATCGAGGGGCCGGGGCTCGTGCTGCTGGTGGGAATGGCACGTCGGCCGAAGGGGACGGCGGCGACGGTCCCCGAGCTTCCGCGGCGGCTGCAGCACGCGCTCGAGGGGGCGGGGCTCACGGCGGGCGCGGGCCGGCGAGCGCGTGCGGGTGAGGTGACGCTCGAGCGCTCACCCGGATAATGGCGGAATGACCACCGCGCGGATCGTCATCCTCTTCGCCGTCGCCGCCCTGGCCGAGATCGGCGGGGCCTGGCTCATCTGGCAGGCCGTGCGCGAGAACCGCGGGTGGTGGTTCGCGCTGCTGGGCATCGTCGCGCTCGGCGCGTACGGATTCTTCGCGGCCCTGCAGCCGGAGGCGAACTTCGGGCGGGTGCTCGCCGCCTATGGCGGAGTGTTCATCGCCGGCTCGCTCGCGTGGGGGGTCGTCGTCGACGGGTTCCGCCCCACGACCTGGGATTACGTCGGCTCGGCGATCGCGCTCGTCGGCGCGGCGATCATCATGTTCGCGCCCGGACAGGCGACGGCGGGGGAGATCTCGTGAGGGATGCCATGTGCTGGCAGCCCGTGACGGGCGGGGCGGCAGACCCCGAGGTCCGCCGCCCGCCCGGCCCTCACTCGTAGCGCAGCGACTCCACCGGGTCGGCCCGCGCGGCCCGTGCCGCCGGGAGAGTGCCCGCGAGGAACGCGATCCCCATCACCGCGAGGGTCGTCACCAGGATCGACACCGGGTCGAACGCGATCAACTGCAGCCCGGGCAGGTCGCTGAACAGGCTCGCCGCGAGCTGCGCGCTCACCGCGGTGCCGACACCGATCGCGATGACCGCACCGAGCGCGCTGCCGAGGAATCCGATGAAGATCGCCTCGAGGCTGAACAGCGAGAAGACACGCCCGCTGCCCATGCCCATCGCCTTCATGAGGCCGATCTCACGCGTGCGCTCCTGCACCGACATCAGCAGGGTGTTCACGATGCCGAAGCTCGCCGCCAGCAGCGCGATGATCGCGAACGCGTTCAGGACCAGCACGATGCCGTTGATCACGGACTCGAACGTGCCCAGCTGGTCCTCGACCGTCGTGCCCGTGTACCCGGCGTCGGTCAGCGCCGTCTTCACCTGGTCGATCTCCGCGGGCGTCGCCGACGACGACACCGTCGCGCTCGCCGACGCGTACCGGTCGAGCTGATCGGCGGGCACTCCGGTGTTCTGCAGCGTGAACAGGGTCTTCTCGAGCGCGGAGTTCGTCGTGAGCGAGGTCGTGCCGCCGAAGGCGTCCTCCGTCACGCCGCTGACCGTCGCCTCGACGAGGTGCTGCGTGCGCACCGGGTCGGTCACCGCGATCGTCACGGTCGCGCCCACGGCGTCCGCCGCGTCGGCGAAGCCGAGGGGCGTCACCAGCGCCGAGGGGAGCGCGACCTCCAGCGCGTCGGAGCCGTCGTCGGGTGCCGTCCCGTCGGCGATCCGGGGGGTCTGCCCGGCGACGAGGCTGCCCACCTGGGCCACGTACGGGTCTCCGCCCGCGGCCTCGACGTAGTCGATCGACACCGAGGTCACGGGAACGACCTTCGCAACGCCCGGGATCGCGGAGATGTCCGCGATGTCCTGGTCGGTGAGCGCCGTCACTTCCCCCGCGCCACCGGGGCGGCCCCCCGTTTGCTGCGCGGAGGCCACGGCATCCGGATCGTACTTCTGCGGCCCGGTCGAGGTGGCGCCGGTGGTCTTCGTCACCGTCAGCACGTCTGACGCGCCCATCGCGGAGACGGTGCTGTCGATGAACGCGTTGATACCGGTGCCGAGGCCGTTCGTGATCGTGAGGGTGAAGGCGCCGACGAAGATCGCGAGCACGGTGAGGATCGTGCGGGTCTTCGAGCGGAAGGTGTTCGCGACAGCGGTCGAGACGAGGTCGACGGTTCTCATGCGGCGCTCCGTTCGTCGGCGACGATCAGGCCGTCGCGGATCTGCACACGCCGATCGCAGCGCGCGGCGAGGTCTTCGTCGTGGGTGACGACGATGAGGGTGATGCCGTGCTCGCGATTCAGGCGGAAGAGGATGTCCTCGACGACCGCGCCGGTGGCCGTGTCGAGGTTGCCCGTGGGCTCGTCGGCGAAGATCACCTGCGGATCGTTCACGAGGGCCCGCGCGATCACCGCGCGCTGCTTCTGCCCGCCCGAGAGCGCGGTGGCCTTGTTGCGCGCCTTGTCGGCCATATCGAGCTCGGCGAGCGCGGCCTTCCCGCGCCGAGAACGCTCGGCGCGACCCACGCCCGCGATCTTCAGCGGCAGCACGACGTTGTCGAACACCGACGCGCTGGGCGTGAGGAAGAACTGCTGGAACACGAACCCGAACGTCTGGTTGCGCGTGCGGTTGAGGCGACGGCCGCGCAGGGTCGTGGCATCCACTCCGTCCAGGCGCACGGTGCCCCGGGTCGGGGCGTCCATGAGGGCGAGCAGGTGCATGAGCGTCGATTTACCGGATCCGCTCTTGCCGATGATGGCGATGCTCTCGCCGCGATGGATATCGAGGTTGACGCCGCGGAGGGCGTCGAAGCGCGCGGAGCCGCGTCCGTACGACTTGTGCAGATCGGTGACGGACAGGAGCGGGGGAGGAGGGTCGGATGCCATGCCCTCAGCCTCGCTCGACGGTGGGCGCCGCGCGTCCCGCGGGTGGGGCACCCGTCTACCCCGGGTGGGGGATTCGCGGATGCCCCCGCCGGGCGATGGCCGCGGGCGGTCGGACGCGCGAGACTGGAGGGGTGAGGCCCGACGAGACGAGCGATGCGGTGCCGCGCTGGCCCTGGGCCGGTCGCCCGTGGCTGATCGACGCCTTCGTGGTGATGCTCGTCGCCGGCCCCGCGTTCGCGCCGATTCCCTTCGCCGAGATGCGGCCCTCGAGCCCCCTCGCGTTCGTCCTCGTGCTGCTGCCCGCGCTCGCCCTGCCCCTGCGTCGTCGCTGGCCGCGGACGGTGCTCGCTGTCTGTGTCGCCGCCTGGGCGATGGCGCTGACGCTCGGGACACTCTCTCCGGGTGCGGCGGTGGCCATGGTCGTCGCGACGTACGGGGTCGCGCATCGCACCCCGCGGCGGTCCTCGATCATCGCGACGACCGCCGCCGTGCTCGTGATCCTGGCGACGGGCGTGATCGTCTCTCTCGTGACGGGTATGGACACCCGCGTTCTGCAGGTCGCCCTCTCGCTCGCCCTCGCCGGAGCTGTGGGCGATGCGGCACGCTCGCGTCGCGCTTACGTCGAAGCGGTGGTCGAGCGCGCCCGCCGCGCCGAAGAGACGCGTGAGTCCGAGGCCAGTCGCCGCGTGACCGAGGAGCGCCTGCGCATCGCCCGCGACCTGCACGACGCCGTCGCGCACCGCATCTCGGTGATCAGCCTGAACGCCGGGGTCGCGACCTCGATGCTCGAGACCCGTCCCGACCGCGCGCGCGACGCCCTCGCGACCATCCGCACGGCCTCGCGCGACGTGCTCGGTGAGATCGGCACGATGATGAGTGTGCTGCGCGCGCCCGACGACGCTCCGGTCCGGATCCAGCCGGGGCTCGCGCGGGTGCCCGAGATCGTCGAGTCGGTGCGTGTCGCCGGCTGGGACGTCGTGGTACGCAACGAGATCGGGACGGATGCCGAGGCCGCCGGCATCCCGCTCGGCGTCGACATCGTGGCCTATCGCGTTGTGCAGGAGGGGCTCACGAACGCGCTCAAGCACGGCACCACCCGGCGCGCGCACGTGCTGCTGCGTCGCGACGGAGAAGACCTGGAGGTGGTCGTGACCAATCCGATCGAGCGGGTGCCCGAGGCGTCCGCCGACGACCTGCCGCCCTCGGGGTTCGGTCTGGTGGGTCTCGGCGAACGCGTCGATGCGGTGCGGGGAACCCTCGAGGCGGGGCTCGCTCCTGGCGGGTACCGTCTCGCGGCGCGGCTTCCGCTGGCCGCGCGCACGGGGCAGCCCGCGCGCCCGGCCGAGCCCGCGCCCACGGCCGCGCCCGGCGAGATCCCGGCCACTTCCGCGGCCCCGCCGGCCCCGACCGCGCCGTCGTCCGTACCGACGTCGGAGCGGGCATCGTGACGACCGTCATCGTCGTCGACGACCAGGCGCTCATCCGGACGGCCGTGCGCGACCTGCTGGACGCCGCCGAGGGCATCTCTGTCGTCGGCGAGGCGGCGGACGGCGAGGCCGGAGTCGACCTCGCGCGCAGGCTCCGCCCCGACGTCGTGGTGTCGGACATCCGGATGCCGCGCCGAGACGGCATCGAGCTGACCGCGCTCGTCTGCGCCGACCCGGCGCTGGCCGAGACCCGGGTGCTCATCCTCACCACGTTCGAGGAGGACGACTACGTCGTGGCCGCCCTGCGCGCCGGCGCGAGCGGTTTCATCGGCAAGGGTGCCGAACCCGACGACATCGTGCGGGCCGTGCTCTCGGTGCACGAGGGCGGGGCGCTGCTCTCACCCGCCGCGACCCGCGCGCTGATCGAGAAGTACGTGCGGACTACGGGCGCGGCGGACGTGCCGAGCCCTGTGCCGCTGGAGGCTCTCACCGACCGCGAGCGCGAGGTGCTCCTCCACGTCGCCCGCGGACGCTCGAACGACGAGATCGCCGCGCACCTGTACATCTCTCCGCACACCGCGAAGACGCACGTGAAGAACACGATGCTCAAGCTCGGCGCGCACGACCGCGCGCAGCTCGTGATCGCGGCCTACGAGAGCGGGTTGCTCGCGCCGGGGCGGTGACGGGTTCGCCCGCGGAGCGCGAGACTGGCTCCATGACCATTCCCTCCGGTGATCCGACGACCCGTCTCTCCGCCGTCCTGGCGGCCATCGACGCTGACCATCCGCTCAAGACTCCGCTGCACTACAACGTCGGGCACGTCGCCCCGCGCCTCGACCGCCTCGATGCGAAGGTCGAGTACACCGCGGAGTACATCGCCTTCCTCGAGCAGCGGATCGCCGCGCTCGAGGCGAGACTCGACGCGGGCTCGGTGGGCTGATCCCACCTCACGCGTGGAACCGCGCCCCCTTCGTGATCCGGTCCACCGCGTTGCGCGGGCCGCGGAGGGCGATCCCCACGAGATCGAGATCTGTGGCGGCCACCGCGGCGACGGCGGCGCGGTTCGCGGCGTCGTGCGAGGTGGTGAACAGCTCCCGCGTGTAGAGCGCGAGGGCGACATCGTCGCGCGCAGCGGCCTTCGCCCGGACGCGGGCCAGGGTCTCGGCATCCGCCGTCATCACCATGACGGGCTGGCGGAGCATGGGGAGATAGGTCGTGCCGTCGCCGTCGCGGTAGGGCTCGCCGACGAGGTCGGGGGCGCTGGTGGCGATCCCGGTCAGGAGGAAGGCGGTGACGTTGAGCTCCTGCCACGGCGCGAGGTCGTCGCCGAGGACCACGACCACCTTCGTGTCGAACAGGGGAGCGGGAGAGGCGTCGGTCATGGCTCCAGACTCGGCCTCCGGTGTCCGGGGTGTCTTGTACGTTTCTTGCATGGATGATCGGGTGCGGGCGTGGCATCCCGCGGTCCCGATGCTGCGCGAGGTGTATCACGCGAGCTTCGCCCACAGCTACCCGCCGCACACGCACGACGACTGGGCCGTGATGCTCGTCGACCGCGGGGCCGTGACCTACGCCCTCGACCGCGCCGAGCACCAGGCGACGCCGACCGCGGTGACGCTTCTGCCGCCCGGGATCGCGCACGACGGGCGACCGGCGGTCGACGGCTCGGGGTACCGCAAGCGGGTGCTCTACCTCCGCGGTGACTGGCTCGACCCGGGCATCGCGGCGCGGATCGCGGATCGACCCACGCTCACGAACGCCCCGGCGCAGACCGCGGTGCACCGTGTGCACGCGGCGCTCGCCCACCCCGGCGACGAGATGGCCGCGGAGCACTGGCTGCTGACCGTCCGCGACGCCGTGCTCGTGCACGCGGGTTCGACCGCACCCGCGCGTCTCGATGCACCCCTCGCGCGGCGCCTTCGCGCGATGCTCGACGACCGCTACACCGAGTCGTTCACGATCGCCGAGGCCGCCGCCCTCCTCGGCGCGCACCCCGATCACCTCGTCCGCGTGTTCTCGAGCACGTACGGGATCGCGCCGCACCGCTACCTCGTGGGCCGTCGGGTCGACGCAGCTCGGCGTCTGTTGGGGGAGGGATGCCGCCCGGCCGACGTCGCGGCGCGCACCGGCTTCCACGACCAGGCGCACCTCGCGCGACACTTCCGCCGCGTGTGGGGTGTGACGCCGGGCGCGATCCGCGCGGCCTAAGCGCCTTGCGCGTCGGCGGCCTTCGACAGCCCCGTCATCCAGGACTCCATGCGCTCTTGCGCCGTGCTGGTGTCGAGCTCGTCGCGCAGCTCCGGGTGCTCTCTCCAGAACCGGAGCACCGCGTACACGAGCCACGCGTGCGACGCGAGGGAGTCGACGGGGACATGGTGTTCCTCCGCCGCCCCGTCGGTGCTCGCGACGTGGAGCTTCAGCTCGGGCACCGTGTTCCCGCGCCGTGCGTCGACGAGCCCGCTCGGTACGACGTCGACGATCGCGTCCCACGACCACGAGCGGTCATAGTCGCCGTGATCGAACGAGTACAGCGTGACGCCGGAGCGGCCCACCACCAGGCCGCGCGGACGCCGCGCGAACCACCGCGCACGCCCGCGCACCGCGAGCGAGTTCGCGCCGGCGAGAGCGACGATCGCCGCGGCCAGCGTCAGCGGCACGAGGAAGACGAGCCCGAGCAGCGCCTGGCCGCCCTCGACGACGCAGCGGACGATCAGGATGCCGCAAGCCGCCGTCGTCGCGGAACCTCCCCCGAGCAGCCACAGGCACGACCACAACGTGGGGGCGCGCTGTCGGAAGAACGACACCCACGAGTCGACGGGCCGCGTCTCGGCGCGCGTGAGAGCGAGGGCGTTGACGAACTCGGGCAGCGCGCGCTCTCCGCCCGCGCGCTCGCCCCCGACCGCGACCACGGCGATGAACCCGAGGAGCACCAGCGCGACGACCATTGCGAGGATGGTCTGCCCGGCGACGACGGCGCCCCACAGCGCGGCCGCGAGGACGATGCAGCTCACGACGAGCACCCCGGTGGTGAGCCGCGACCGCGGCCGCGCCGGGCGGAGGTTCCAGCCGGGCGGCAGCGGGTACGGGACCAGCGCGACGCTCATGGGTCCATCTCAGCATCGATCCGTGGCCCTCGGTGGGCCCGTCTCCCTTCTCGCGGACGGGCGTAGCGTGAGGGGTACCGCACGTTCGAGGAAAGGACCCCCCGTGACCACCGTCGCTGAGAACATCGTCGCCTCCCTCCGCCGCCAGAACATCGAACGGGTCTACGGCCTTCCGGGCGATTCGCTCAACGGTTTCACGGATGCCATCCGCCGCGACGGCGTGATCCGGTGGCAGCACGTGCGGCACGAGGAGGGAGCGGCCTTCGCGGCCGCCGCCGAAGCCGAGCTGACGGGAAACCTCACGGTGTGCGCGGGGAGCTGCGGGCCGGGGAACCTCCACCTCATCAACGGTCTCTACGACGCCAATCGCTCTCGGGTTCCCGTCCTGGCGATCGCCGCGCACATCCCGACGGCCGAGATCGGCACGAACTACTTCCAGGAGACGCACCCGCAGGAGCTGTTCCGCGAGTGCTCCGTCTACGTCGAGTACGTCGCCGACCCGGTGCAGATGCCACGCCTGCTCGAGATCGCGATGCGCGAGGCGATCGAGAAGCGCGGCGTCGCGGTACTCGTGATCCCCGGGGACGTGCTGCTCGCCAAGGCGAAGAACGAGCGCGTCGTCACGATCGAGCGCGCGACCCCTCGCATCCTTCCCTCCGAAGAGGAGCTTCGGCGCACCGCCGACGTGCTCAACGCCGCCCAGAAGGTCACGATCCTCGCGGGTGCGGGCGTCGCGGGGGCGCACGACGAGGTCGTCGCGCTCGCCGAGCGTCTGCAGGCGCCCGTCGTGCACGCGCTCCGCGGCAAGGAGCACATCGAATGGGAGAACCCCTACGACGTCGGGATGACCGGACTCCTCGGTTTCTCCTCCGGCTACCGCGCGATGGAGGACGCCGACGTGGTGCTGATGCTCGGCACCGACTTCCCGTACCCGCAGTTCTACCCGCAGCAGGCCACGCACATCCAGGTCGACATCCGGGGTGCGCAGCTGGGCCGGCGGCATCCGGTCGACATCGGGCTGGTCGGCACCGTCCACGACACGGTCGAGGCGCTGCTGCCTCTGCTGACCGAGGGGAAGCCCTCGCGGCACGCCGACGAAGCGCGCGAGCACTACCGCAGAACGCGGGCGAAGCTCGACGACCTCGCCGTGCCGACGGGTCGCGGAAAGCCGCTGCACCCGCAGTTCGTCGCGCGGACGCTCGATCGCCTCGCCGACGATGACGCCGTCTTCATCCCCGACGTCGGCTCGCCCGTGGTGTGGGCCGCGCGCTACCTCACGATGACGCGCGAGCGTCGTCTCATCGGGTCGTTCTCGCACGGCACGATGGCCAACGCCGTCTCGCACGCGATCGGAGCGCAGTCGGCGTTCCCCGACCGGCAGGTCATCGCCCTCGCCGGTGACGGCGGTCTCGCGATGCTCCTCGGGGAGCTCATCACGATCGTGCAGAACGAGCTGCCGGTGAAGGTCGTCGTCTTCGACAACTCCTCGCTGAACTTCGTCGAGCTCGAGATGAAGGCGGCGGGCTTCGTCACCTTCGGCACCGACCTGAAGAACCCTGACTTCGCGGCTGTCGCCGAAGCCATCGGACTAAAGGGCTTCCGCGTGGACGACGCGGACGACCTCGAGGGCGCGTTGTCAGCGGCCCTGGCGCACGACGGGCCGGCGCTGGTCTCGGTGAAGACCGCGCGGCAGGAGCTGTCGATGCCGCCGTCCGTCACGCTCGAGCAGGCGAAGGGCTTCACCCTCTACGCGATCCGCACGGTGCTCTCGGGTCGCGGCGACGAGCTGATCGACCTCGCCGCGACGAACTTCCGGCAGCTGTTCTGAGCGGCGCGCACGTCGCGAGAACAGGGTAGCGCACGAGAACAGGGCGATACGGCGCGCATCGGCCTGTTGCGGTCGCGCGCCCTGTTCTCGTCGAGGGGCGTGGGTGCTCGCCTGCGTGTCTCTCCCGGTTCTGCCAGAATGTCGCGGTCGACATTTTCCCCCCGAATGGAGGCCGTCCCGTGATCCCCCGACGCCCGGCTGCTCTGTCCGTCCTCATCCTCGCCGCGACCGCGCTCGTGGGCTGCACCGGCGTCGATCCCGGTAACGACGCCCCCGACGAGCCGGCCTCGCAGGTCGTCGACTCCGGCACCGCGACCGAGGCGCCGGACGGGACGGATGCCACGACCGTTCCGGCATCCGGAAGCTACCCCACCTGCGACGAAGTGAAGGCCGCCCTGGGGCCGGAGGTGGCCCAGCTCGTCGTGCTCCCCGAATCCGAGAACGGGGAAAGGGACGGCTCGAGCGGGCACGAGTTGGCGTGCACCTGGATGACACCGCAGACGGCGCAGCAGTCGTTCGACATCAACAACTACGGCGGGATCAGCCTCGGGATCATGCGCGACCCGAGTTACGTCGAGAAGGACTACGACGACCTCGGCTGGACGATCGACGACCCGCGACTCGCGGCCGACGACGCCTGGGCGCTCACCGCGGGCGGGCAGTACGACCCGGCCGCGCAGGTGAACATCACGAGCGTGCAGGTCGTCCGCGACGGCACCGTCGTGGTCATCGCCGGCGGCGGAGTCGCCCTGCAGGACGTACCCGAGCTCGCGGCCCTCACCGAGGGGTGGGCGGTCGGCGCCGGGCTGTCGGTGCTGGATCTGATGCGCTGACGCTCGGTCGGCACCGGACGCGGTCATTCCGGGCGGAGCCGCGGATGGCGGGACCGCGCATCACGCTCGGATCCAGCGGAGACAGACGGAACCGTCAGGCAATTCACAGTATGGTGAGCGGAGCTGGCGCACCCGACGCGCTTTCCCGCCGACCGTAAGGCCCTCTCGCATGCCGCGACCTCGACGTCGTCCCGTGATGCTCCTCCTGTTGATGATCGCGGCCGTCACCCTCCTCGGCTCCGTGGCGACATCCGCGGTCGCGGACGATTCCCCGTCGCTCCGTGCGGCGCTGTCCGCTACCGAAGGCGCGCCGGGAGACACCCTCGCACTCGACCTCGGCGTGACCGGGGCGACCGACCTCTACGCCGCGACGGTGCGCATCGCCTACGACGCCGACCGGGTCGCTCTCGACCCCGGCGCGGTGACGTCGGACTTTCCGGGCATGTTCAGCGTGTCGGGCGTCGAGGGTGAGATCGCCTTCACCGTCACGCGTCTGGGAACCTCGAGCGGCCGGACCGGTGATCTGTCTCTGGGGTCGCTGGGCTTCGTCGCGAAGGGGCCGGGGGAGGCGCTCCTTCGCATCGACGAGGTCACGATCGTCGACTCCGCCCTGGCCGGCACGACCCTCGCGCCGTCCATCGGGCTGACGTACACGGTCGCCCCCTCGCCGCCGGCGCCCGAGCCGTCCGCGCCGGGCGAGCAGGCCGTACCGCCGAGCGTCTCGGTGACGGGGTACGGCTCGGGCGTGCCGCGCGGCGGGGACACGACCTTCCGCGGCTCGGCTCCGCAGTCGTCCGCGGCCCCGACCGCGACGTCGCCGAGGATCACGGCGTCCTCCCTCACCCCTCGGGTCGGCGAGACGATCACCCTGACCGCTCGCGGGCTGACTCCGGATGCCGCTTACCGGGTCGAACTGCAGTCCGCCCCACTCCTGTTGGGCGAGGCGACGGCGGATGAGACGGGGTCGTTCGTCCTGGAGGCGACGATCCCCGCCGACGCCCCGAGCGGGGAGCACGAGATCGTCGTCCTCTCGCGGGGGCTCGCGGTGACGTCGCTCCCCATCACGATCCGCGAGGCGGACGGTGCGACGTCCGCTCCGCGAGCCTCGGACACCCCCTCCGCCGGAGTCGGCGGCGACACGCAGGATGCCACCGCCGACGCGGCGCCGACGTCCGCGGACTCGACCGCAGCCCTCGTGTGGGCGCTCGTCGCGGTCGTCGTCTTGCTCGGGGCGGCCGCGATCGTGCTGGTGAGACGCCGGTCCCGGCGCGCCGCCGACGATCACGGAGGCCGGGCATGAACGCTCCCCGCCTTGCCCCCGCCATGGCCGCGGTGAAAGGAAGACCCGTGAGAAGGACGACGATCGGGGCCGTGGTGACCGCACTCACCGCGGTGGCGCTGGTGTTCGGGACGGTGGCACCGGCGCACGCCGACACCGACTCGGTCAGCTACCTCGCCCCCGCGTACCAGCGCGGCGAACTCACCGGCGACGCGAAGATCGACCACGACGACCTGGCCGTCCTCATGACCGCCGTCGGGCGGAAGACCGGCGACCCCGGATGGGATGCCGTCGCGCCCGCCGACGCGGACCAGGACGGGGTGATCACGGTCGCCGACGTCGCCGCGCTCTCGAAGCAGTTCGTCTACGACGACGATCCCTTCGCGCTGCAGGAGACCGACGTCGTCGCGATCCAGAAGGCGATGACGGCCGGGGTGCTCACCTCCCAGGAGCTGACGGCGCAGTACCTGCGCCGTATCGCCGCCTACGACCGCACGACCGGCCTCGACCCCCGCGAGCCGGACGAGGCGCTCGAGTCGATCATCGCGACCAACCCGACGGCCATGGCCGAAGCGGCGGCCCTCGACGCGGAAAGGGCCGCGACCGGGCCGCGCAGCATCCTGCACGGCATCCCGGTCATCGCGAAGGACAACATCAACCTCGCGGGCCTCGCCACCACGGCGGGGTGCGCGTGCCTCGCCGACAACGTCACCTCGACCGACGCCGAGGCGATCGCGCGGTTGAAGGCGATGGGGGCGATCGTGATCGCGAAAGCCAATCTGTCGGAGTTCGCGATGTCGACGGTCGTGTCGAACAGCTCGTACGGCAACACGAAGAACGCCTACGGCTTCGGTCTTCCTCCGGGCGGGTCGAGCGGCGGCACCGGTGCCTCGGTCTCGGCCAACCTCGGGGCGGTGGGTCTCGGCACCGACACCGGGGGATCGGTACGCGTCCCCTCGTCGTACAACAACCTCGTCGGCATCCGTCCGACCGTCGGCCTCGTCAGCCGCGAGGGCGTCCTTCCCCTGGACGAGTACCGCGACACCATCGGTCCGATGACCCGGACCGTCTCGGATGCCGCGCTGACGCTCGACGCGCTGGCGGGGGCCGCACCCGGCGAGCACGCGATCGCTCCGGAGGCGTTCCGCAAGCCTGTCTCGTACGCGAGCAGCCTCGATCCGAACGCTCTGCGGGGTGTCCGCGTCGGCTATCTCATGGACCGTGGGCCCACGGACGCGCAGACCGGGGACTTCCAGCTCGTCGCCGCCGCGCGTGCCGACCTGGAGGCCGCCGGTGCCACGGTCGTCGACATCGCCTCGTTCGACCCCGTGGGCGGCGGGCGGATGGAGGACGTCCACGGGAGCAAGACCTTCACCCACGGCGTCGACGTGTACCTCGACACCTACTACAAGCCCGGCTACACCTTCGCGGATCTGGCGCGGAAGGTGACCGACGCCGAGAAGGCGGGGCATCCGCTCTCGAGCTGGCCGGCGGAGGTTGTGCGCGGCTTCGCCTCGACGACCACGGAGCAGCGCGAGGCGGCCTACGGCCCGTTCCGTGCGGGTCAGAAGGCGGTCCAGGACCGGATCGACGAGCTCATGGAGCAGAACGACCTCGATGCGCTCATCTATCCGAGCACCGGCGCCCCGAACCTCCTGTCGGGGTTCAACAACCTCATCAGCGCGGCTAGCGGCTACCCGGCGATCTCGGTGCCAATGGGGGCCACCGACGTCGATCTGCCGGAGCAGAGGGTCGAGGGGATCCACCGGGGACTCGAGTTCCTCGCCGCGCCGTACGCCGAGGACCGCTTGATCGGCTTCGCGTACGCCTACGAGCAGCAGACCCACCACAGGCAGGCGCCCTCGCTGTTCCCCGATCTGCCGCCCGAGCCCTGAGGTGAGCCCCGACGCTCCGCCGTGACGCGGGCGTCCTTCCGGGCGCTCCGGTGGTGCGGTCGCGCCGTGCGAAACTCCTGAGGAACCCGCTCGCGTGGGCGAACAAGGGCCGTGTGTTCGTTCGAGGACCCGGAAACTCAGGAGTTTCGCACGCACCTCGCGCGGCACGGTCTCAGTCGACCAGCGCGCCGCCCTCGCGCCAGTAGCCGAGGAAGGCGACGCGCTCGCGGGGCACCCCGACCTCGCGGACGAGCACGCGTCGCGAGGCCGTGACGACACCCGATTCCCCGGCGAGCCAGGCGACGTCGACGTCGGGCGTGGCCCAGGCGCGCACGGCGGCCTCGGTCTCGCCGCGGCCGACGACGCGCACGTCGACCTGCGGGCTGAGGCTCGCGACGGTGACGTCGTCGGCGTGGTCGCCGATCTCGACGATCGCGACCCCCCGCGCGGTGGGCGGCAGGGCGAGGGCGATGTTGCGCACGGCGGGGATCGCCGTCTCGTCCGCGACCAGCAGGAACGAGGAGAACTGCTCGGGCGGGTGCCAGTGGATGCCGTACCCCGTCCACCCGTTCCGGACGTCGGGGCCCGTGATCACGAGCGTCTCGCCCACGCGCGCTCCGCGCGCCCAACGAGAGGCCGGACCGTCGGGGGAGTGCAGGTAGATGTCGACATCGATCTCGCCGGCCTCGGGTCGGATTGCGGCGGGCGTGTAGGTACGGAGCACGTTGCGTTCGCCGGCCGGCAGCGCCTTCCATCGGGTGTACCAGTCGGAGGGGTGCGGGGTGGGATCGGTGAGGAGGCCGAAGTCGGCGAGCCCGCCGCCCGGCAGAGGCAGCACGAGCTTGATCCGCTGGTCGACGCCCCACGGTGCCAAGTGCCGCAGTGCGTCACCGGCAAAGGTGAGACGCAGGAAGTTCGGCGAGATCATCTCGCGCCGGGCCACGGTGACGGGGAAGGCGCTGTACTCCCACGGACGGCTCGCGACCTCTGGCATCCGCTCTCCGCTCACGCGTCGAGCTCCGCCGCCGCCTGGGCGGCCCGCGCCGCGAACGCGCCGCCGCGTAGCGGCACGACCAGCGGTCCGCCCGTCACCGGATCGTCGATCACGACGTTGGGCAGGCCGTAGACCTCCTCGACGCGCGCGCTCGTGATGACCTCGCGCGGGGTACCCTCGGCGACGATGCGGCCGTCGCGCATCGCGATGATGTGGCTCGCGTACCGGGCGGCGTGGTTGAGATCGTGCAGCACCGCGACGACCGTGCGCCCGCGCGCGTTGAGCTCGGCGAACAGCTCCATCAGCTCGACCTGATGCGCGACATCGAGGTACGTCGTCGGTTCGTCGAGCAGCAGCAGGTCGGTCTGCTGCGCGAGCACCATCGCGACCCACACGCGCTGGCGTTGCCCTCCCGAGAGCGCGTCGACCGGGCGGGTGGAGAGGTCGGCGGTGCCCGTGGCATCCAGGGCCTCCTTCACCGCGATCTCGTCGGCGCTCGACCACTGGCGCAGGAGTGACTGGTGCGGGTAGCGGCCGCGGCCGACGAGGTCGGCGACCGTGATGCCGTCGGGGGCGAGGGCGCTCTGCGGGAGCAGCCCGAGGCGGCGCGCGACCTCTTTCACGGGATAGCTCGAGATGTCGCGTCCGTCGAGCACCACGCTCCCGGCGGCCGGTGCGAGCAAGCGCGACAGTCCGCGCAGGAGCGTCGATTTGCCGCAGGCGTTGGGACCGATGATGACGGTGAACGACCCGGGCGGGATGGCGACACTCAGCTCGGGGACGACCGTGGTGCCGTCGTACGCGAGCGAGACGGCGCGGGCTTCGAGGCGGGAGGGGTCAGACACGGCGGCGGATCTCCGTAACGATCATGACGATGAGATAGGCGCCGCCGACCGAGACGGTGACGACGCCGACGGGGAGGGTCACCGGCAGCACGTGCTGCGCGACGGCGTCCGAGCCCAGGAGCAACAGGGCGCCGACGAGTGCCGACAGCGCGAGTGAGAGCGACGGCGTGCGGGCGAGCCGCCGCGCGATCTGCGGGGCGGCGAGGGCGACGAACGCGATAGGACCGGCGATCGCGGTGGCGGCGGCCACCAGCACGACGCCGGCGAGGAGCGCGAGCGTGCGCACGAGGTGCGGGCGCACGCCCGAGGCGGCGGCCATATCGTCGCCCAGTTCCAGCTGGCGGAGCGCGGGCACCAGCGCGAAGGCGGCGATCGCGAACGGCGCCGCACACAGCAGCACCCCGCCGAGCGCATCGCCGGTGACGCCGTTGAGCGACCCGTGCCCCCACGCGGAGGCGAACATCGCCGTCTCGAGCTCGATCTGCAGCAGCATCCACGTGTTGAGCGAGGCGAGCATCGCCGAGACGCCGATGCCGACGACGATGAGCCGGAAGCCCTGCACGCCCCCGCGATACGACAGGAACCAGATGACGACGGATGCCACGAGGCATCCGATCAGCGCTCCCCCCGCCCGCGCCGGCCACGACCCCGAGACGAACACGAGCGTCAGCAGCATGCCGGTGAAGGCGCCGTTCGACAGCCCCAGGATGTCGGGGCTCGCGAGCGGGTTGCGCGTCACCGTCTGGAACAGGGCCCCGGCGATCGCCAGGAGCGCGCCCAAGGTGACGGCGGCGAGCACGCGGGGGAGACGCCAGCCGACGACCACCGTGGTGTCGAGAGCGTCGCCTCCTCCGAGGAGCGTGCGGACGACGGCATCCGGAGCCACCGGATACGTGCCCCAACCGAGCGAGAACACCGCGAGCACGACGACGGCGACGAGCACCGCGGCCCCGACGACGAGGCTGCGGGCGCGGACGGGGAGGGTGCCGACCCGCACCCGGCGGTACCCCACGTCGACCGCGGTCACAGCGCGCTCGCCTTCCGTCGGCGCGCGAGCGCGATGAGGACGGGAGCGCCGACGAACGCGGTGACGATGCCCGCGGGCACCTCGGCGGGGGCGATGATCACGCGGCCGAGCACGTCGGCCAGCAGCACGACGATGGGTGCGGCGAGGGCGCTGAGGGGGAGGATGCGGCGCTGGTCGGGTCCGACGATCCACCGCACGACGTGCGGCACCATGAGACCGACGAACGACAGGGGTCCGACCAGGGCGGTCGCCGCCCCCGCGAGGACGGTGATCGCGGCGATGGATGCCACCCGCACGGCGCCGACGGGAAGGCCCTGCGCGCGCGCCAGATCGTCGCCGAGTGCGAGGGCGTTGAGCGGGCGCCCGAGCACGAATGCCACCGCGAGGCCCACCGCGATGAACGGCACGACGGGGAGGATGAGGTCGACCCCCCGTCCCAGGAGCGATCCGGCGTTCCATCCGCGCATGAGGTCGAAGGCATCGGGGTTGCTCAGCATCATGCCCGAGGTGATACCGGAGAGCACCGCGCCGACGGCGACGCCCGCGAGCGTCAGGCGGATCGGGTCGGCCGGTCCCCGGCCCGACGAGCCGACGAGCGCGACGGCGACGGTCACGACGAGCGCCCCGAGGAAGGCGGGCCAGACGAGCAGGAGAGAACTCTGGATGCCGAACAGCGCCACCGTGAGTGCGACGGCGAACGCGGCCCCGGCGTTGACGCCGAGGATGCCGGGGTCGGCGAGCGGGTTGCGCGAGAACGCCTGCATGAGCGCTCCGGCGACCCCGAGCGCGGCTCCGGCGACGAGCCCCGCGATCGTGCGGGGGACGCGCAGGCCCTGCACGACGAAATCGGTGTCGGGTGTGCCGGACCCGGTGAGCGAGGCCCACACGGTGTGCCAGGGCAACGGGTTCGCGCCGATCATGAGCGAGAGGGCGACGGACACGGCGAGGACCGCCACCAGCACGAGGGTGCCGATGGCGGTCCGACCGATCCGTGCGGATCCGGGTGCCGTGTCCGACACCCGCGGGGGCACGACCGAGGTCATTTCCCCGATGCGAGGAAGGTCTCGATGTCGTCCAGCACCGACTGCGCGCCCTTGGGTCCGACACCGGCGACCCACGTGCTCGTGTCGACGAGGGTCACGACGGGGAAGGAGGCGGCGTTCTGTGCGATCGCCGCGGGGACGGTGGAGGGGTCGTTCACGTCGGCGGTGGTGACGAACACGGCGTCCGCGGTTGCGCTCGCGATGTTCTCGGGCGAGATGTCGGCCTGCAGGCCGTCCTCCCAGGCGTGGTCGGGGATCGTGTAGCCGACGCACTCGAGCAGGCTGCCGGCGAACGAGACCGGGCCGTACAGGCTCAGCGTCGTCTCGTCGCGCGGACGGATCATCTCGGCGGTCTTCCCCGTGAGGTCGTGCGCGGCCTTGATCTCGTCGCAGCGCTGGTCCACGGCATCCACGGTCTTCTTCACGTCGTCCTCGCGGCCGAGAGCGTCGCCGATGAGGGCGGCGTTCTCGCGCCACGGGTCGGCCTGGGTCGCGATGAACACCGTCGGGGCGATCGCGCTGAGCTGGTCGTACAGAGCGGAGTGGCGGGACTCGGTGCCGAGGATGAGATCGGGCTTGAGCGCGGCGATCGCCTCGAGGTCGGGCTCGCTCACCGTGCCGACGGGGGCGACGCCCTCGACGCCGAGGTAGCTCGGCACGCCGTTGACCATGTTCGCCACGGCCGCGCCCACGGGCGTGATGCCGACCGACACCGCGGTGTCGAGCTCGAGGGGCTCGAGGGTGACGACGCGTTGCGGGGCGGTGCTCACCGCGGTCGTGCCGCGCGCGTGTGTCACCTCGTGGGTCGACGCCGAGCTCTCGGCGGGAGCCGCGTCGGCTCCACCGGCGCAGCCGGAGAGCACCAGGGCGAAACCCGTGGCGGCGGCGAGGAGGGCGAGGCGCCGGGAGGAGCGGCGTGAGGGCATGGCGAGATGTCCTTTCGGGTGGGGGATGCCGTCGATGACTTAGGCAAGGGTTACCTTACCGAAGTCGCGCCATCGCCCCGCCATCGCGCCCCGCGCTCGGGCGTGTCCCCGGGACGCTACGCCCGCGGCGCCTCGCGCAGCATCTGCTTCAGCTCCGCGATCTCTCCGCGCAGCGCCTCGACCTGCGTCTCGGTGGCGGCCGACGCCTCCTCCGCCTCCACGGAGACGCGCTGCACGATCCACGAGGCGAGGGTCGCCGTGACCACACCGATCAGCGCGATCCCGCCGACCATCAAGCCGACGGCGACGATGCGTCCGGTCACCGTCACGGGGTAGTAGTCGCCGTAGCCCACGGTCGTGATGGTCTCGAACGCCCACCACACGGCGTCGCCGAAGGTCGAGATGGGACCGCCGCTGCTTCGTTCGGCGTCGTACACGGCCAGCGCGGCGACGAACACCGTGAGCGCTGTCGCCCCGATGGTGAACAGCGCCACGCGTCCCCGCAGCATCGTTCCCGTATTGCGCTGGATGAGCGCGATGATCGTGAAGAACCGCATGAGCCGGAGGGGACGGAACACCGGGAGGGCGACGATCGCGAGGTCGAGCAGGTGCCGCCAGAACCACCTCCATCGGTGTTCGGCGATCGCCAGACGCACGACGTAGTCGAGCAGGAAGAGCGCCCACGTCGCCTTCAGCACCACCTCGGCGACGGTCTCGACGACGCCCTCCGGCGTGGCGAGGATCTGGGCCGCGTACGCGGCGAGGAAGAGGAGCGCCGCGATGACCAGCGGCCACTCGACCGTCCTCTCCCACCGGGCGAGTCGTTCTCCGTACATGCAGCGATTATGGCCGGAACACGGATGCCGTGCGCGAGAGCGATCGGGGGATCGCCGGGTGCACGGCATCCGGTGCTCAGTACACGATGACCGGCTTGACCGTGCGCCCGTGGTGCATGTCGTCGACGGCCTGGGCGATGTCGTCGAGGGCGTACTGCTGCTCGAGTTTCTCCAGCGGCAGGCGTCCCTCGGCGTGCAGGGCGACCAGGCGTGGGATCAGCTCGCGCGGATCCGCGTCGCCCATCGTCACGCCCCGCAGGATCTTCCCGGTGAGGATGCCCTGGATGTCGACCGGAATCTCGGTTCCGGGCGGGGGCGCGCCGCACACGAGCACCGTTCCGCGCGCAGCGGCGGCGTCGAGGGCCGAGCGCGCGACGCCCGGGTGGCCCGTCGTGTCGAAGCTCAGCAGGACCCCGCGTCCGCCGGTCAGCTCGCCCAGGCGCGCGGCGACGTCCTCGTGCGCGGCGTCGATCGTGTCCGTCGCCCCGAGCTCTCGAGCGAGGTCGAGACGCGAAGCCACCCGGTCGATCGCGATGAGGCGCGCCGGCGACCGGGTCGCTGCGGCCATGACGGCCGAGAGTCCGACCGCTCCGGTGCCGTACACCGCGACGACGTCGGAGGGACCGGGGTCGAGCACGTTCCACATCGAACCGAATCCCGTCAGCACCCCGCAGCCGAGCGGGGCGAGCACGGCGAGGTCGGCGTCGTCGGCGACGCGCACGAGGGAGCGCTCGTCGGCGATCGCGTATGTCCCGAACGAGGACTGCCCGAAGAAGTGGGCCGCGATCGGCTCCCCGTCGCGGGCGATGCCGCCCGAGTCTGCCTCGCGGATGCCGCCGAGGAGATTCCGCGGCAGCCACGTCTCGCAGTACGCGGGATGCGCGCCGACGCAGGCTGCGCACGCCCCGCACGAGGTGAAGCTGAGGAGCACGGCATCTCCGGGGCTCACCCCGCGCACGCCCGGGCCGACGCTCTCGACGCGCCCGGCGCCCTCGTGCCCGATGATCCCCGGGGTCGGGAAGGGGATGCCGCCGGCCAGCACCCCGAGATCGGTGTGGCAGAGGCCGGTCGCCGTCAGGCGCACGAGCACCTCGCCGTGGCCGGGTTCGGCGTACTCGACGTCGGCGACCACGATCGTTCGGGCCGCGGGGGCGGCGGCGTCCCGGTGCTCCTCGACGATCGCCGCGCGTCCCGCGGTCACTGCGCACCGCCGAGGTCGAACACGATCGAGTGCGCCTTCTGGTATGACTGCAGGGCTTCCGGGCCGCCCTCGCGTCCCCAGCCGGAGGCCTTCACCCCGCCGAACGGCACGGCCGGATCGAGGATCGCCCACCCGTTCACCCAGGTGATACCGGCCCGCAGACGAGCGGCGATGCGATGGGCGCGAGCGAGATCGGCGGTCTGGATGCCGCTCGCGAGACCGTACTTCGTGCCGTTCGCGAGGGCGACGGCTTCGTCCTCGGTGTCGAAGGGCTGCACGGTGAGGACCGGGCCGAACACCTCGTCGACGACGACCTCGGCGTCGGGGTCCAGGTCGGCGAGGACGGTGGGCGCGTAGTAGAACCCGCCGTCGCGCTCGACCGCGTGCCCGCCCGTCACGACCCGCGCGCCCGCGGCCCGCGCCCGGTCGACCATCGCCGTGACCTTGTCGAGCTGGGTGCGACTGGCGACCGGACCGATCACGGTGGCCGGGTCGTCGATGTCGCCGAACGGCACGTGCGGCACGGCATCCTTCAGGATGCCGAGCACCACCCCGTAGATCGGACGCTCGACGAGCAGACGCGGTCCCGCCATGCAGAACTGTCCCGCGTTGAACACGAACGCCGAGATGACGGTGTGGATCGCGCGGTCGAGGTCGGCGTCGGCGAAGAGGATGTTCGCCGCGTTGCCGCCGAGCTCGGCGGTGAACGGCTTGAGCGTCCGACCGGCGAGGGCTGCCGCGTGCGCGCCGATCTCGGTCGAGCCCGTGAACGCGACCTTGTCGACGTCGGGGTGCGAGACGAGGTGGTCGCCGAGCGTCGATCCGGGTCCGGTGACGACGTTGAACACGCCGTCGGGGACGCCCGCGTCCCGCAGCAGTTCCGCCATGAGCAGGGCGCTCAACGGGGTGTCGCTCGCGGGCTTGTGCACCACGGTGTTGCCCGCGACCAGGGCGGGGGCGATCTTCGTGCTGGAGAGGATCAGCGGGAAGTTGAACGGCGTGATCGCCGCGACCACCCCGAGTGGCTCGTTCCGCACGTACGCGTGAGCGTCGGCGGTGATCTCGCGCACATCACCGTCGAGGCGGTGGCCGAGCGCCGCGTAGTACTCGTAGAGCTCGGCGGCGTTGTTCACGTCGACGACACGGGCGAAGGTGATGGGCTTGCCGACGTCGAGGCTCTCGGCGGCCGCGAGCTCTTCGCTGCGCTCCCGCATGAGCGCGTACGCGCGCTGCAGGATGCGGGCACGATCGCGGCTCGACATCCGCGGCCAGGGTCCCTCGTCGAACGCCCGGCGGGCGGCGCCGACGGCGGCGTCGACGTCGGCGGTCGTGCCGCGTGCGACGTCGGTGATCTTCTCGCCGGTGGACGGGGCGATGACGTCCATGCGGCCGCCGTCCGTGGCATCCGTCCACCGTCCGTCGATGAACAGGCGGCCGGGAGCGGTCGTGACCGTGAGGCTCATCGCGCCACCTCCGCCGGGGTGATGAGGTCGGCGAGGACGCCCGCGAACCACGCGGGATCGTCTTCGAAGGGCGTGTGACCCGTGTCGACGCGCACGACCTGAGCGCCGCTGCGCGCGACGAGGTGCTCCTGGAAGGCGGGCGGCACGAGCTCGTCGCGCTCGGTGAGCACGTAGGTTGTGGGCTTCGCCCGCCACGCGACGCGCGTCACCGGCGAGGTGAAGGCGGTGAGCGACTGGGGGCGGAATGTGTCGGCGAGCTGCTCCGCGAGGGCTGCGGGAACGCCCGGGGGGAGGTCGGCCGCGATCATCGCGATCCGCTCGTTGCGGGTTCGCCCCATCGAGACCATTCCGTCTTCGATGCCCCAGAAGTCCGGGATGCCACCGCCGACCGCCTGCTGGAGGGTCTCGCCCTCGTCCAGCGCGAAGGCGGCGACGTAGACGATCCGCTCGACCGCGGGGTGGTCGCCGGCCTGGGTGGTGGGGATGCCGCCGTAGGAGTGCGCGATGAGGGTGACCGGAGCTTCGGCCGCGTCGAGCTTCGCGGTGATCGCGGCGGCATCCGCGTACAGGTCGGCGGTGCTGCCGATGCTGGGGAGAGCCACGGTGTCGACGGCGAAGCCGCGTTCCGCAAGCTGGGCGGCGAGACGGTCGAACACCCACGGCCCGGCCCAGGCGCCGTGGACAAGAAGGATGCGGGGAGGGGAAGGGGTCATGCGTGCGCTCCTCGAACAGGGACGACCTCGGCGTCGTCTTCGCCAGTGTCCGCCGGGCGCCGGCGGGGCGGTATCCGTAGGACTACCGAACGCGGAACTCCCGGTCCCTTCGACGAGCTCAGGGACCTGGGTTGCGGCGGAGGTGGCTGAGCCTGTCGAAGCCTCCGGTCCCTTCGCGTGAGGTGGCTGAGCCTGTCGAAGCCTCCGGTCCCTTCGCGTGAGGTGGCTGAGCCTGTCGAAGCCTCCGGTCCCTTCGGGGGAGGTGGCTGCGCCTGTCGAAGCCTCCGGGCGCTCTACGGCACGCTCACCAGCGTCGACCGATACCAGGCCGCGATCTGCGCGCGCGAGGTGAAACCGAGCTTGGCGAGGATCCGCTGCACGTGCGTGTCGACGGTGCGCACCGACAGCACGAGCCGCTCGGCGATCTCGCGATTGCTGAGCCCTTCGTGCACCCCGGCGGCGACCTCGCTCTCGCGGGCGCTGAGTCCCGCGGCGGGGCGACCGGGAGCACCCGCGAACGCGGCGGCCTCCGCGGGAGAGAGGCGCTCCCCGACGGCCGACAGGCGCTGGAACGCCTCCTCGCCGAGGCGCTGACGGACGACCGCGACGCAGCGGTCGTGCTGCGCGAGCATCTGCGGTCCGTGGACGGCGATACCGGAGTCGATGCGTCGCCACCAGCTGCGCGCGGCGCCGAGCAGGACGGCGGTGCGCTCGGTGGGGGAGCGCGCCGCGTCGATCCAGCTGAGCAGCTCGAGCACGAGGCAGTCGCCGACCGGGTCGTCGATCCCTTCCTCCATCGCGAGGGCGTCGCGCGCGTGGCGCTCGGCGTCGTCGAGCTCGCCGGCGGCGTAGAGCGCGAGCCCGATGGCCCAGAGCGAGAGCGAGCGGATCCACCGCTCGCCGATCTCGATGGCGAGCCGCTGCGCGTCCCGAGCGGGTTCCAGGGTGTCAGGCAGCTCGCTTTGCACGAGGGCGACCGTGAGCTGGAACTGCGCCAGCAGCGCCTCCTCGGGGCGACCGAGGGAGCGGGCGAGCCGGATCGATCGGCTCAGCTCTTCGCGGGCGAGGTCGCTTTCGCCCGCGAAGAGCGCGCGCGTCCCGCTCCAGCGGCGCAGTTCCACCTCGCCCCGCTCCTGGTCGGCCGGCGGGAGCGAGGGCAGGAGCGCCCGCGCTTCGTCGAGGTGCCCCCGGGCCTCGTCGAGAGCTCCCTGCAGGACGCAGATCCACGCCGCGACGAGCAGTGCGGGTGTCCGGGATGCCGCGGACGCAGCGGGCAGACGAAGGAGCCGACGCGTCCACCGGCGGCCCTCCGAGAGGAAGCCGCCCACCGCCCAGTGGTAGCGGAGGTCGGCGAACAGCTCGAGGGCGACGTCGGTGTCGGTTGCCGCGGCCGTGCGCAGGGCGGCATCCAATTCGGCGCGGTCGGCGCGTTGACCGGCGAGGATCCGCCGCTGGGCGGGACCGTACCAATGCGTGCGCGCGAGTCGGGCGAGGCCGCGGTAGTACTCGAGGTGGCGACGCACCAGGTCGTGCTGTTCCCCCGACTCTTCGGCGCGGTCGCGCCCGTAGCCGCGGATCGTCTCGAGCAGGTGAAAACGCCCGGAGTCGCGGTCGGCCTCGACGAGCGACTGGTCGATCAGCTGCTCGAGGGTCTCGACGGTCGCGGCCTCGTCCCCACCGGCGACGGCGGCCGCCGCGGGAAGGTCGAACGGACCGGCGAACACGCTGAGCGCGGCCCACAGAGCACGCTCGGGCGGGGTACACAGCTCGTAGCTCCAGTCGACGACCGCGCGCAAGGTCCGCTGCCGCGAGACCGGGGCTCGCGAGCCGGCCCGCAGCAGGGTGAAACGTTGCGAGAGGCGGCGGGCGAGATCCGACACCGAGAGGGTGCGCAGGCGCCCCGCGGCGAGTTCGATGGCCAGGGGGAGGCCGTCGAGCGCGAGGCAGAGCTGCTCGGCGACGGCGACCTCGGCGGGGGCGAGGGCGAAGCCTGCATCCGCGGCGCGGGCGCGCGCGAGCAGGAGCTCGACAGCTTCAGCGGGCTCACCGCCCGCGGCCTGGGTCCCGAGAGGGGGGACGGGGAAGACCTGCTCGCCGTCGACGTCGAGGCGCCGGCGGCTGGTGGCCACGACGGTCACGTGCGGGAGCGCGTCGAGCAGCTCGTCGACCACGGAGGCGGCGGCGTCGATGACGTGCTCGCAGTTGTCGAGGACGAGCAGCGCGGTCTCGTCGCTCAGCACATCGACGACGAACTCGAGGGGGTCGCGGGCCGACAGATCGCCGAAGGGGAGCGACTGGGCGATCGCGGCGACGACGCGTCGCGGGTCGCTGACCGCGTCGAGCCCGACGAAGTAGACGCTCGTCGACGTCCGCCGGGCGTGGGCGTTCGCGAGCCGCACCGCGAGGCGCGTCTTGCCCACTCCACCCACGCCGGTGAGCGTGATGAGGCGGGTGCGCTCGAGCGCGTCGGCGAGAGCGTCCAGCTCACGTCGGCGTCCGACGAACTCGCTGCGGGGCTCTCTGATCACGGGGAGCTTCCTTGCGTCCGGGAGGTCTCATTATCCGTCGGCGTTCGATTCACCGGAATGCTTTCGCCGCGGATTACGTGATTTCACGGATAGACGGGACCGTCGCCGTCCCCCGAACAATGGCGCCTGACGTTCAACGACGAACCAGGAGAAGTCCATGCGCAGAACCGTCCCCGTGGTCGCCACCGCAGCCCTCGTCCTCGCCCTCACCGCCTGTTCCGGAGGGGGATCCACCGCCTCGGGCAACGGGTCCGGGCCGGTGAAGATCGGCATGGTGGTGCCGCTCACCGGCTTCCTCTCCGCTCTCGGACAGGGCGACAAGGAGGCGGCCGAGCGTGTGGTCGCCGACCTCAACTCCGCGGGCGGCATCGACGGCCGTCAGATCGAGCTGACCGTCGTCGACGACAAGGCCGACGTGACCGAGTCGGTGAAGCAGTTCAACCAGTTGGCATCCGATCCCTCGTACTCGGCGATGCTCGCGAGCAGCTTCGTCTCGGCCGCGACCGCCGTGGGCAGCACAGCGCAGTCCGCGAAGATCCCGACGATCGCCCTCGGCCCGGTCGACGCCTTCGCCGACGGCAGCAACCCGTACGCGTTCACCTCGCCGCCGATCCCGGCCGTGTACGCGCGGGCGCTCGTCGACTACTGGGTCAGCCAGGGGGTGAAGACGCTCGCGATCGGCTACACCGGCGGCGACCTCTACGGCACCAACGGCGACAAAGCCACCGCGGAGTACGCGAAGGAAGCCGGCATCGACGTCGTGCTCGACGAGTCGTACGACCAGACCGCCACCGACTTCACCCCGCTGATCACGAAGGTCGTCTCGGCGAAGCCCGACGCGTTCGTCGTCTGGGGCGCGGGACCGGCTCCCGTGATCATCACCAAGCAGATCGCGGGGAAGGGCATCGCGACCTACTTCACGGGCGCCGAGGCGTCCGACCTGTACCTCCAGCCCGCGGGAGACGCGGCGGAGGGCGTCAAGGCGGCCGCGACCATCGCCCTCGGGGGCGACGCGCTGCCCGACGGCGCCTACAAGACCAAGGTCATGGCGGTCGCGAAGCCGTGGATGGATGCCAATAACGGGGCGTACCCGCCCGAGTTCGCGTTCGGCGGGGCGTCGGGCATCGAGCTCCTCGCCGCGGCGATCGACGCGGCCGACTCCACCGACCGGCAGAAGATCCGCGACGCGCTCGAGAAGACCGACCTGCTGACCTCGAACGGTCACTACTCGTACAGCCCGACCGACCACATGGGCCTCGACGCGACCTCACTCGCGATCTTCGAGGCGAAGGGCGGAAAATGGGTTCCGACCGAGGCCGCGACGAAGCAGTTCGCGACCGAGCTTCCCCAGTGAACACGATCGAACCCACCGAGAACACCTCCGCCGGGCTCGAACTCGCCGGACTCTCCCGCCGCTTCGGCGGGGTCTACGCCAACCGTGACATCTCGTTCCGGATCGCGCCGGGTGAGCTCCGCGGCGTGATCGGGCCGAATGGGGCGGGCAAGTCCACCCTCTTCGGCCTGATCAGCGGACACGTCCGCGCGCAGGAGGGGGTGATCCGTCTCGACGGTCAGCGCATCGATCGGCTGCCGCCGCACCGCCGCGCCCAGCGCGGGGTCGCGATCGTCTTCCAGGGTGCCCGCCTGTTCCCGGGCATGACCGTGCTCGAGAACGTCGCCGTGGGGGCGCACGCCCGCACCCGGGCGGGGGCTCTCGACGCGGCGGTGCGCTCTCCCCGTCACCGCCGGGAGGAGAGGGAGATCATGGCGGATGCCGAGGAAGCCCTGGCCCGCGTGGGGCTCGCCGCGTGGGCCGGCCGGGGTGCCGAGCAGCTCCCGCTCGGGCAGCAGCGTCGGCTGCAGGTCGCGCGGGCGCTGACCGCGCGACCCCGCGTTCTGCTCCTGGACGAGCCGGCCTCGGGCCTGCGCGCCGACGAGCGCGACGACCTCCGCGGTCTCATCCGCGAGCTGCACGACGACGGCACGACGATCCTGCTCATCGAGCACGACGTGGCGATGGTCACGGCCCTCGCCGACCGCATCGCCGTTCTCGATCTCGGCCGACTCATCGCCGAGGGGACACCGGACGAGATCCGGCGCGACCCCGCCGTGATCGCCGCCTATCTCGGCAGCGAGGCGGCCGCATGATGCTCGAGGTGAACGACCTCGTCGTGCGCTACGGCTCCGCGACGGCGCTCGACGGGGTTTCGCTGCGGGTCGACGCGGGCGAGCTCGTCGCGCTGGTCGGACCGAACGGTGCCGGCAAGACCTCGCTCGTCAACGCCGTCAGCGGCCTCGTGCGTCCGGCATCCGGAACCGTCCGTGTGGCGGGGAGCGTCGCCCAGGTGCCCGAGGGACGCCAGATGTTCGGAGACCTGAGCGTCGATGACAACCTGCGCCTGGGTGCGTGGCGACGACGGTCTCGGCGGACGGATGCCGTGTACGAGCTGCTGCCCGATCTTCAGCGCCTGCGCCGCCAACGCGCCGACACGCTCTCCGGCGGTCAGCAGCAGATGGTCGCGGTGGGGCGGGCCCTGATGGCGGAACCCGACCTGCTCGTCGTCGACGAGCTGTCGCTCGGGCTCGCCCCGCTCATCGCCGCCGACCTCGTGCGCCACCTCGCCGCCCTGAACGCCGATCGCGGCACCGCCGTGCTGCTCATCGAGCAGGAGGTGGGGCTCGCGTTCGGCCTGTGCTCTCGGGCCTACGTGTTGGATGCCGGTCGCATCGTCGCCGAGGGACCGACCGCGCAGCTCGCCGCCGCGCCCGAGGTGCGCGCCGCCTATCTCGGCGGTTTCGACGAACAGGAGAACCCCTCGTGAATCACCCGCTGACCGTCGCGATGACGCGTCCTGCCGGCGACCGCGTCGCCTCCCCGCCGCGCCCTTTCCCCTTCACCCGTCAGGACTCCTTTTCGTGAGCGATCTCGCCACCTATCTGCTCAGCGGCCTCGCCCTCGCGGGGTCGTTCGCCCTCGTGGGCAGCGGCATCGTCGTCGTCTACCGCGTGACCCACGTGCTGAACTTCGCGCAGGGCTCGTTCGTCGTCTTCGGCGCGTTCCTCTCGCAGACGTTCCGGCAGCTGGGGCTTCCGCCGGGGCTCTCCGAGCTCGCGGCCGTCGTCGTCGTCGGGCTCATCGGCCTCGTCGTGGGAGCGGTCGCGATCGGAAAGCCCGGCACGCACCCGATGACCTCGCTGCTCATCACCCTCGGGATGTCGCTGGTCGCGGCCGCCGCGATCATCGCGATCTGGGGGCAGAACCCCGTGTCTCCCGCCGGGATCAGTGGCACGGTCCAGCTGTTCGGCGCCGAGATCGAGACCCAGCGTCTCGTGACCCTCGCGGTCGCCGTCGTGACGCTGGCCGCGATGAGCCTGCTGTTCACACGCACCGACATCGGTCGCGCGCTCACCGCCGCGGCATCCAATCCCCGGGCTGCCCGACTCGTCGGGATCGACACCCGGGCGATGGGCCTGCTGTCGTTCACGATCGCCGGCGTGCTCGGCGGCCTCGCCGGGGTGCTCATCGCGCCCACGACGGCGGTGTCGGTGACCTCCGACCTGCCGTTCGTGCTCAGCGCGCTCGCCGCCGCGGTGTTCGGAGGATTGCGGAGCCCGTGGATGACGTTCGTCGGCGCCCTCGTCCTGGGGGTCACCGGCCAGCTCGTCGCGGGCTACGCGAACGGCTCGTACCAGACCCAGATCGCGCTCATCATGATGCTCGCCATCATGATCGCCCGGTCGCGTTCCTTCACCGCCGAGGAGGCGAAATGACCCGCATCGTCATCGCGGTGGCGGCGGTCGCCGCCACCGTCGCCCCGCTGCTGCTGACCGACCAGACGTTCTTCGTGCAGACGGCGCTCACCGCGCTCATCGTCACCGGACTGTCGCTCTTTATGGGCTACGCCGGTCAGGCGTCGCTCGGCCAGGGGGCCTTCGTCGCGGTGGGCGGACTCACCGTCGCGGTCGGGACCGTGACCCTCGGCATCCCTCCGCTCCTCGCGCTCATCGTCGCTCCCGTCCTCGGGGCGCTGGTCGCCGCTCTCGTGGGCTGGCCGCTCCTGCGGCTGCGCGGGCACTACCTCGCGTTCGGCTCGCTCGCGGTGCTGCTGATCATCCAGACGGTCATGGCCACCGCTCCGCTGTTCGGCGCGGGGGTCGGGATCTTCGGCATCCCTCCACTTTCCGTCGCCGGCCTCGTCGTCACCGATCAACGGGTGTACTCGTACGTGGCGCTGGCCGCGCTGGCGGCGGCGCTCGTGGTGTGCCACAACCTCGTGCGGTCGCGGTTCGGTCGGGGGATTCGCGCTCTCGCCGGGAGCGAGTCGGCGGCGGCGTCGAGCGGGGTGCCGATCCTCCGCAGCAAGCTCACGGTGTTCGCGGTGGCGGGCGGTTTCGCGGGGTTCGCGGGGGCGCTGGGGGCGTTCTTCACCCCCTACGTCAGCCAGGACACGTACCCGCCGTTCGCCTCGTTCGGCTATGTCGTGATGGCGGTGGTCGGCGGGCTCGGGTCGGTGTGGGGCGGGGTCGTGGGAACCCTCGCGCTCAGCCTCTGGCTGCAGGTGCTGAGCGCGCTGAGCGCGACCCCCGGCATGCCGGCCAGCGCGGGGCCGATCCTGCAGTACGCGGGGTACGGGATCGTGCTGGTGGTGTTCCTGCTGTTCGTGCCGCGCGGGATCGTGCCGACGCTCGCGGGGCTCCGGCTCCAGCGGCGGGTGGTGCCGGCGCGGGCGGGCGGCTGAGGGTTCTCGGGGGTCCGCCCCGGGGTGGGGGTGAGGCGGGGCGGCGCGATCGCGGGCCGACGTCACCCCAGCCGCTGCAGTATCCGCGCCGCGAGGAACCGGGCCCGACCGCGCGGGGTGAGCGGGTCGTAGCCGAGCTGCCGGGTCCAGGTCTCGTGACGCGATTGAAGGCTGCTGTGGTGCAGCGAGAGGTGCGTCGCCGCCGCGCGGATGCTCTCGCTGTCGACGACCACATCGAGCGCCTCGAGCGTTCGCGCGTCGAGAGCGTCGAGCGCTTCGAGATCCGGATGCCGCGGGCCCGACGAATCGAACGCGCGGGCGAGCTCGATGAGAACGCCGAGCTCGCCCGCGTCGACCACGCGGTGCCGCTCGTCGGCCAGCCGCAGGGCGAGGCGCGCGTCGGCGCAGGCGCGCGGGAGGTCGTCGAGGTCGCGAGCGATGCTCGTGCCGACCGGTCCGTCGGGCGGGACGACCTCGCCGAGTCCGATCCAGACGGCACCGTCTGTGGTGGCGAGCACGGTGGATGCCGTCGTCACGTGCCGCGAGTGGGGTGGCGCCGCGACGACGCGGATCGCCCCGACGAGGCGGAGACGATGCGCGGCCGCTTCGCGATCGACGCGCGAGACCCCGACGTCGATGACGCGCTCGACCGCGCTGGTGGTCGGGTCGGCCCGCGCGGTGATGATCGCGAGGGCGACCTGCGCTCGATCGACGATCATCGCGTCGTTGAGGGCGGGCCCGGTGTCTCGCTGCAGCCAGACGCGCGGGGCGTCCGTGTCCGTATCCGTGTCCGACAGGGGCGGGGTCGGCGTGGTCCTCGCCCCGTCGGCGTCGATACCGAGGAGGCGACCGCGCACGCGGGCACCCGCGGTCGCCCCGCCGAGGATGGCCGCCGCCCGCACCACCGACTCGACCCCCGCGCCTCCGGCGATGAGGGAGTCGAAGTACTCGATGATCTTCACCGACTCGCTCGCGGCGGGGTCGAGGACTTTCAGGCGTCCCACGAGTTCCTGCATCGCGTCACCCCTTCGTCCCATGTGGCCGCGTCGCACACAGCATAAGGCGGGGTGTCTTTCCCGGTGCGGGCGGGTGGCGGATTTCCTGGCGCGGGCGGGCAGCGGACCTCCGGCGCGCGCGTGGCGCGAATCCCCGGCGCGGGCGTGCGGTGCCCTGCGGTGCGGGTGTCGCGACTCTCCGGCGTTGGGCGGGCGGCACCCTCCGGCGCGCATGTGCCGGGGCGCGCCCCGCTCAGCCGAGCAACCGGCGGATCCACCGGTCCCGCGCCTCGACGGCGTCGTGCGAGAGGGCCGCCTGCGGAGCGAACCCCTCGAACGCGTGGAAGCCCCCGGGCCACACGTGCATCTCGGCCTGGCCCCCGGCGGCCCAGATCGCCGAGGCATAGGCGACGTCCTCGTCGCGGAAGACCTCGGCGCTGCCGCAGTCGATGAACGCGGGAGGTAGGCCCGACAGGTCGGTCGCGCGCGCGGGAGCGGCGTAGATCGACACGTCCTCGGTGCCGCGACGCGCGCCGAGGAGCGCGTTCCACCCCAACAGGTTGCTCTCGCGATCCCACACCCCCACGCCCTCGATCTGGTGCGTCGACACGGTCGCGTCTCGGTCGTCGAGCATCGGGTACATGAGCATCTGACCGATGAGGTGCGGTCCTCGCCGGTCGCGCGCGAGCAGGGCGACTCCCGCCGCCAGACCGCCGCCGGCGCTGCCGCCCGCGATCAGGAGCCGCCCGTGCTCGATGCCGAGCTCGTCCGCGTGCTCGGCCGTCCACACGAGCCCCGCGTAGCAGTCCTCGACGGGATACGGGTCGGGGAACTCGGGCGCCAGCCGATACTCGACGGTCACCAGGACGGCGTTGTAGCGGTGCAGCCACTCGCCGAAACCCTCGACGGCCATGAAGCGATCACCGAAGATCATGCCGCCGCCGTGGGTGTGGAAGATCCCCGGGCCGCGCCCCGTGCGGCCTTTCGCCTCGACGATCGAGACCACGATCTCGGCCCCCTCGTACCCGGGGACCGTCACGTCGCGGGACTGCAGGTCGGCGGTCTCCAGGATCTCGTCGCGCGTCGGCATGCCGGGCAGGCTGCCCATCCGCATGAGGGGCAGCATCTCGGCGGTCAGCGTCGGAGGCGCCAGCTGGTTGATCACCCCGAGCATCGTCTCGAGTTCGGGGTCGAAGGGAGGGCGATTCGGGATGCCGGGGGCGGCCATGGTGACTCCTTCGTCGGGGACGCGTCGTCGCGTCCTCCTCGATTGTGCGCGCGAAGACTCGCCCGGTGTCCCGCCAGGCGGCGGGAGAACCGCGGGCGCGGGCCGACGTCTGGCGGGTCCCGCGACGGGTGGCGGGTTCCGCGACGGGAGACGGGTCCCGCGACGGGTGGCGGGTCCCGCGACGGGTCGAGGGGATCCCGGCGGAACCCTGTCACCCTCTCCCGCTCAGTCGCTCGCCCTCTCGAGGCCGCGCGTGCGGATCTCTTCGAGGTCGAGGTTGGCGAGGATCTTCCGCGCCACGAGATCGTCGATCGTGCCCTCGCGGCGCAAGCGCAGCAGGACCTCCCTCTTGCGGTCGAGGATCGCCAAGCGCAGCCGCGTCGCTTCCTTGTGCCGGACGAGGGGGGAGCGCTGCGTCACGTCGATGTCGTCGCTCACCGCGATCATCTCGAGCCCGCCGGCGGTCTGTCGGCCGTCCTCGTCGCTTCCGGCCGGAGGCACGGGGCCCATCGTCGACGACGCGGACCCGTCGCTCTCGTCGTCGAGCGACGAATCCAGCGACGCATCGAGTTCGGCGAGGTCGCGCTCCTCGATCGCGCGCTGACGCGCGACAGCGCGCGCGTTGGCGAGCTCGAGACGCTCGTACCCCTCGCGCCGCGCGCGATCGCGCACGCGGTCGCTGATCCCGTGCTCGACGGCGAGGTCGTCGAGAGCAGCCAGAGCGGCGCCCGAGATGGCGCGCTCGGCGAGCTCGTACTCCTCGATCGCGGCGTCGTCGTTCGGGAGCTTGGCCCAGCGAATGACGACGGGCAGCAGCGGCCCCTGCACGAGCAACGTCAGCACGATGACCCCCGCGGTCACGAACACCACGGAGTCGCGTCCGGCGACTGGCGCGCCACTGTCGGTCGTGATCGGCACCGAGAGCGCGATCGCGAGAGAGACCGCTCCGCGGAACCCCGCGACGGTGCTGACAAGGCGCGAACGGTGTCGGAGAGACCGCGTCGACCCCGCCGGCGGGCGGGAGAACGGGCTGAACAGCCACTGGAACAGGTAGCGCACGAGGAAGAGCGCGATCCAGGCCGCCACGGTGATCAGCGACAGCATCCCGATCTCGGACGGGGAGATCTCGTGCAGCACGAGCTGGACCTCGAGCCCGATCAGCACGAACAGCGCACCGTTGAGCAGGTAGACGCCGAAGGGCCAGGTGGCATCCGCGGCTCGACGAGACATCGCGGTGGTGATCCGGGGCGAGACCCAGGCCACGATGAGGCCCGCGAAGACCACCGCGAGGACGCCGGAAGCGTGGATCACCTCGGCGAGCAGGAAGGACACGAACGGCACGAGCAGCATCGTCAGGTTGATCGTGAGGGTCGACTGCATGCGCCGTAGGGCGAAGTACGCCAGGGCGGCGACCGCGATTCCGGCGGCCGCGCCGCCCAGGTATGACAGCAGCACCATGCCGGTGATCGACCAGGGGGTGACCTGTCCGCCGAGCAGCAGAGACACCGCGATCGCGTACAGGACGAGGGCGGTGCCGTCGTTCGTGAGGCTCTCGGCCTTGAGCTTCATGAAGGTCTTGGCGGGGAGCAGGCGGCCCAGGGCGGCGACCGCGGTGGCGTCGGGCGGGGCGACCGCGGCGCCGATGACGAGCGCGGCCTCCCACGGCACGCCCATCCAGGTCGCGACTCCGGCGACGGCGAAGGCGGATGCCACGACCAGCAGCGTGCTCATCGGCACGATGTACCGCAGCGACCGGCGGACCGAGCGCATCGAGGTGGTCCACGCCTCGCGGAACAGCATGACCGGGAGGAACAGCAGGAGCACGGTCTCGGGGGGAAGCTCGATCGCCCGCAGCTCCGGGATGAACCCCAACGCGAGGCCGATGACGAGCAGCACCAGCGGCGTCGCGACGCGCAAGCGAGGCGCGAGGACGGTGCCCACCAGCATCGCCAGTCCGAGCAGGACCGTGACTTCGAGTCCCTCCATGCCTACCGCCTTCCGCCGTGACCCACAGCAGACAGCGTAGAGAGGGGGCCGGGCATTCCCGTCACCTTTTCTCCGAGCGGTGGAGAGCACCGCGTCGGTTACAGCGCGTGCAGGAGAGGAGGGGCGGACGGGCCCGGAGGCGCCGCCCGCCCCGGGGGTCAGCGTGTGGCGCGTGTGCGACGTCGAAGCACGACGAGGAACCCGGCCGCGAGAGCCCCACCGCCGAGAAGCGCGAGCGTCAGCGCCGACGTGCCGTCGCTACCGGTCCGCGGCAGCTGCCCCGTGGCATTCGGCCCGGGGGAGGCGCTCGATGTCGGCTCCGGTGAGCCCGTCGGGTCGGGCGTCGGGGTCGGGGTGGGCTCCGGGGTCGGCGTGGGTGTCGGCGTCGGAGTCGGCGCGGGCAGAGCCGCCAGCGTCGCCTCCGCGTCGATGAGGCCGCTGCCGATGAGGTTCTCATCGACGACACCGGTGTAACCGGTCGGACCCTCGATCGGACGACCACTGCCCACCAGGGCGGCGCGGATGGTCGCGGGCGAGGTGCCCTTTCCGGCGTGCTGAACCGCGAGGGCTGCGACGCCGGCGGCGTTCGGGGCGGCCGACGACGTGCCGCTGAACCGGAAGATCCCCGGGGGATTTCCGTCCGGGACGAAGAACGACGTGCGCACAGCGTCCACCGCGACGACGTCGGGCTTCGAGATCACCTGCGGTTCGGGCAGGCGCGCGGCGGGGACGGCGTCGGTGCGCACCGGCTCGAACAGGTACGTAGCCGGTCCGGGGCTCGAGTACGGCTCCAGGTTCTCGGGCGTTAGGACCGACGAGGCCCCCACAGCGATGGCGGACGGGTCGGCGGCGTGGCCGTACGCGGCGGGTCCCACCGTCACCCCGTCGGGCCAGGTTCCGTACTGCAGGCCCAGCACGCCGCCGCTGTCGAGCGCGAAGACGAGCTTCGTGCGCATGTCGGGGGCGCTGGCGACCGTGCGGACGAGCGCGATGCGGTAGTCGGCCGTGACGGTCGTGCCCGTGGCAGCACCGGTCGAGACGGTCGTCATCGAGAACGCGGTGTTCTCATCGACGAGACCGAACGTGCTGACGTGCTTCCCCTCCGCGTCGAACACGACGGCGAAGACGCCCGTCTCGATGCCGTTCTCCGGGTTCGACCACTGCGTGTACAGCGGGAAGGTCGGGCCGGCGATGATCGTCGCCTCGAGCAACGCGTTCGCTTCACCGTCGGGGGCGAAGTCCATGCAGTCGATCCCGGTCGTCTTCGGGGGCAGAGTGTCCATCACAGCCTGCGGGCACGGCATCCCCGTGAACGAGTCCGACTCCCAGGCGCCGGTCTGCTGACCCGCCGCCGGGCCGCTGCGCCCGATCGCACCGTAGTTGAAGACGGCGCTGAGGTAGGTGACGCCGCCGTCGACGACCTCCGCCACGGCGGAGGCGAGTACGCCGCGCTGGTACATGGGCTCATATCCAAAGAGCACGTCATCGACGATCACGTCGGCCCCCGCGTCCTTGAGCGCGCGGACCGCGTCCGCCATCGCGGCGGGCGTCGGGCCGTCGGCATGGAAGAGCAGGGTGGCCCCGGGGGCGACGGCGTGGACGTTCTGCAACATCGCACGGCCCTCATCGGTGGACGGGGCGTCGGCGTCGGCGAGCACGCGCACGGGGGTCGAGTACCCGCAGGGGTTGCCCGGTCCGGGCAGAGAGCCGATGTTCACGTCGTCTTGCGGGGTGGTGGCGGCGTCGGCGGCCGTGTCGAAGGAGTCGGAGATGACCCCGACCGTGATGCCCGTCCCGTCCACGCCGAAGGCCTTTCGAGCGGCGTCGGATCGCAGCACCGGGTCGGCCTCGGCCGGAATCTCGCGGCAGGATCGTGCGGCGTCGGTCGTCGCCGCAGCGGCTCGCGAGGACGCCGCGGCGTTCGTCGGGGCGGAGGTCGCGGGACGCAGAGCCGGGGTGACCGAGACCACGCCGGGCAGCGCCGCCAGCGCGGCGAACGACGCCGGGGGAGCCTGGACGACGATGGTCGGCAGCGACTGCGTCACCGCGACGACCGTCCCGAGGGCGGCGACGGCGTCGACGGCGGCGTTCTGGGCCGTCGCATCCGCGAAACGCACCGACACTGTCACCTTGCCGTCGGTGACCTCGAGACCGCCGCTGACGTTCACGCCGACGCCCGCGACCGCGCGCACCGCCTCGGACGCATCGAGGTCGACACCGGATGCCGCGAGGTCCTGCAGCGGAGCGGCCAGAACCTGCGTGGAACCCCACGCCGGGATGGCTTGCGGGGGTGCGGGTTCGGCCGGCGTCGCCGCTGTCGCGGGAAGGGCCAAAAAGAGTGCCGCCGCGGATCCGAGAGCGATTCCGCGCGCCGCGAAGCGTTTCCACCTGGTCATGAAATGTGTTCTCCCCCTGGGGCGTCACATGTCGCCCTCAGCGATCACATTAGAGCCTCTCAGGGAACGTCCAGACAAACGCCCGGTGACGCCGAGTCGGCGCGCGCTGTCCTCCGCGCCGCGTCGACCGGGTCACCGCCTCCCGGCGTACTCCCGCCACGCCTCTCCGAGGCGTTCGAGTCCCGCCTCGAGCACCTGGCCGACCGCGGTCACCGGAAGGCGGATGTGGTCATCGGCATCCACATCCGAGGCGAACTGCGCGGACCCGGCCACCGACACCCCGAACCCCGCGGCGTGGCGCGCGAACGCGGTCGCCGAACCGGCGGGCAGCTGCGCCCAAATGCAGAGCCCCCCGCGCGGGGGCTGCCAGCGCCAGTCGGGAAGATGGGTCGTCAGCAACCGTCCGGCGACGACGGCCGCCTCGCGGTGCACCGTGGCGACGTCGCGCCGCAGGGCGGGGGCTTCGGCGAGCAGGTCGAGCGCGAGCAACTGCGAGGGGACGCTGGTGGACAAGTCGGTGCTCTGGCGGAGGCCCCGCAGGCGTCGCACGAGCACGGGGTCGGCCCGGAGCCACCCGACCCGCAGCCCCTCCCACGCCCACTTCGACAGCGACTCGACGACGACGATCGGCGCATCGGGACGCAGCGCCGCGAGCGACGGCGGGGTGATCCCATCGAAGGAGACGTGGGCGAGCACGCGATCCTCGACCACCGTCACACCGTGCTCGGCGGCGAGGTCCGCGACGCGTTGCCGCACCGACGGACTGGTCTGCATCCCGGTCGGGTTGTGGTTGTGCGGATTCAAGGCGATGAGGACGGGGCGACGCACCACGATCGCCCTCTCGAGCGCCTCGACGTCGATCCCCTCGGGAGTGAGGCGGATGCCGTGGACCTGGCCGCCGCGGCGGCGCACGGCATCCGTGAGTCCGGGCCAGGCCACTTCCTCGGTGAGCACGGTGTCGCCGGGGGACACGATCTCGTCGACGAGCAGGCTGAGCGCCTGTTGGGCACCGTGCGTGACGAGGACCTGAGCTGGCGTCGTCGGGGTGCCGTCGGCCGTCATCGTCTGGGCGATCAGGGCGCGCAGTCCGGGGAGTCCCGCGGGGTCGGCCTCGACGGTGGTGGCGTCGAGCACGGGGCGGTGGCGCTGCACGATGTCGACCGCGAGAGGGGAAATCGACGGCACCGCCCGGAGCAGATCGATGCTCGACGGCAGGGTGGCGTACAGCGCTTCGCCGCGCCCGGCGGCTTGTCGTGTGGCCGCGGGCACGGTTCCCGCGATGCGCGTTCCGCTTCCCTGGCGGCGGTCCAGGATGCCGTCGTCGTACAGCCGCGAGTACGCGCTGACGACCGTGCCGCGCGAGACCGCGACGGTGGCGGCGAGCGTCCGTTCCGAGGGCAGGCGATCACCGCCGCGGAGCTCGCCGTCGCGGACGAGGCGCGCGATGGCTTCGGCCAGGCTCGCCGCGAGGGTCGCGTCGGTGCTCGCCCAGCGGCCGAGTCGTGCTGCGAGGCGCTCGGCCGAGACGATGGCCGTGCGTTGGTCCACCAGGGCGGAAGTGGCTCTGTCGACGAGGGTCATAACCCCCGATTGTGGGCCAATGACCCGTTTCGAATCTCCCGAGTTCGCCTTTGTCAGTCCACTGCGTGCCGATTGGACCATCGTCCAGCTGCTCGAGTGGATCGGCGCCGACGACGTCCGGTGCCACGACGTCCGTCTGCGCGGGATTCTGGATGCCATCGACCGGGCGCTCTCTCCGTCTTCCGCCGTCGTCATGGCCGGCGTCGTCACGCTCGTGCGGTCGCTCGCGATGCGTGTGGCGGAGCCGGGCGTGGGGGAGCGGACGCTGGGGGAGCTCGTCGGTGCGAGCGAGCCGGAGGAGTCCGCTCCCGCCGGAGTTGATGTTCTCGTCCCGGTGTGAGGCGCGGCCGCGGCGGAGCCGTCGTCGTCGCTAGGGGGAGGAGCGCGGCGTCGTGCGGCGCGCCAGCACCTTCGTGAACAGCACGAAGAAGAACGCCCAGAGCAGGATGCCGACCCCCAAGAACGTGGCGACCACGCCCACGTACCCCCAGACGCTGTCGAGCGTGAACCACCCGCTCAGCAGGAGGGCGGGCAGCACCGTGACGGTCATGATCGCGAAGTGCACGAGGGTCTGCTTCCGCATGCCCCACGCATCGATTCCGTAGATCACCGAAGCTCCCGAGACGGCGGCCGCGATCACGCCGACGGCGAGCGTGGCACGGCCGTCGGCGGTCTTGCCCTGGACGAGGAGCGCGACTCCGATCGCGGTCATGATCACGAGCGGGATCCCCGCTCGGAGGAGGACGGCGGGGAGGATCTTCATAGGGTCAGCATAGGCAGGGGTCCTTCGTCGCGGGATGGATGCCGCGTGGTGAGGGTGATCGGCATCTCTCGCGCCCGGGGAACCTGGTTCGTGCGCGGGGTGCCCGTGCCTGCTTGCTTCCGGCATCGTTTTCTACCGTTGATCAGCATCGATCCGCGCTTCCGGGCCGATGTCGGACCCCCTCGCTAGCGTTGGATCGTGGACATCACGGCACCCGCGAACGGACGACCGACCTCGGTCGTGTCGCCGTGGGGCGTGCCGTGGCCGAGCGACGATGACCTGCTCGCCGAGGCGGATTCGGTGTGGGCGATCGAACGCGGTCTCGACGACCCCGACCCTTTTTCCGACCCGATCTCCGGCGCGATCGGGAGTGCCGATCTCGCGGGTGAGGTGGGCGTTGCGCCCGAGCTCACCCCCACCGAGCTTCTCGAGCAGCTCACGCAGCAGGTGCGCGAACGCCACCGCGCCACGGCTGCGGAGTACCGCTTGATCGGCCTGCTTCTGCGCGCGGCGGCGGCTGATCCGGTTCCGTGGGTCGGCCCCGATCCGACGCTCGATGTCGAGTGGAGCGACTCGCGGCGACGCACGGTCGCCGCCGTGCGCCGCGACCGCCGCGACATGGCGGAGCGTGCCGTCGTCGCCGAGATCGCGACGCGGCTCCGGCTGTCGGAGCAGACCGTGCGCACGCGGGCTGCGCACGCCGAGATGCTGCAGAGCCGGTGCCCCGAGGTCTGGACCGCCTTCGCGGACGGCCTGCTCTCCGAGCGCCATGCCGTCGAGTCGGCGCGGCTGGCGACGTCGCTTCCCGACGAGGCCCCCGCCGAATCGACGGTCGGGTGCGATGACCCGGTTCCGGATGCCGAACAGTCGGAGGTTCTCGCCGAGGGGCTCCTGGCCGGGGTCACGTCCGTTCCGGAGCCGTCCGCGAACGCCTCCGATGACCGACCATCGGCTCCGGAGGCGCACGAGTCGTGGCGTGCCTTCGACGAGGGCGCTCTCGACCGCGCTCTTCGGCTCCCTCCCGCGCGCTTCACGGTCGCCGCCCGTGCGCTTCGAGAGCGTGTGCACAGCGAGTCGCTCGAGGCTCGTCATCGCCGCGCCGCGCGCGACCGCGGTGTCTGGCTCACTCCCGAGCTCGACGGCATGGCGACTCTGACCGCCCTTCTTCCCGCCGACCGCGCGCACGCCGCTCTCACGTGCGTGGACCGGATCGCCCGCCACCTGCGCGTCGCCCCCGACGAGGAGCGGACACTCGCACAGTTGCGCGCCGACGCCGTCGCGGATCTGCTCATATCGGGTGCGCCCACGTCCGTGGGAGCCTTCGCCGGAGAGGCGCTCTTCACGCCGAGTGCGCCGGCGTCTGCGGCAGCGCCTGCCGTCGCTGGCACTCGGGCTGCCGCTCACTCTGGGCCTGCGGAGGGTGTCGCGCCTGCCGCGGGTGCTTGGTCTATCGAGGGTGTCGCGCCTGCCGGGGGTTCTCGGTCTGGCTCGGGTGCTCCGACCGGAGCGGGTGCTCGGTCCGCCTCGGGTGCTCGGCCCACCGGGGGTGCTCCGCCCGCCGCGGGTGCCCCACCCTCCGCGAGCGGTCCGGTCGTCGCCGGCGCTCACTCAGTCGATGATGGCTACGCACCCGGGGAGGTCGGTGGCGGGCTCGCCCGCGAGACACCACCGTCGACGTCGTCCGCGGCGCGCCCCGATCGCCGGCCCACCGTCGTCGTCACCGTTCCCGCGCTCACGCTTCTCGGCGCCGGAACCGAGCCCGCGACGCTCGACGAGTACGGCCCGATCGACCTCGACACCGCCCGACGTCTCGCCGGCGAAGCGAGTTCGTGGGTTCGCGTCCTTACCCATCCGCTCACGGGGGCGCCGCTCGCCCTCGATCGTTCGACCTATCGCGTGCCTACGGCGTTGCGTCGATGGCTGGGTGTGACGTCCCCGACGTGCGTCTTCCCCGGCTGCGCGCGCCCTGCCCGCGACTGTGACCTCGATCACCTCACCGCGTGGAGCGACGGAGGCGCGACCGATGACGACAACCTCGCGCCCGAATGTCGACATCACCACCGCTTACGGCACGAGTCCCGGTGGGCACCATCTCGCGCCCCCGACACGGGCGAGATGCGCTGGACGTCGCCACTAGGGGCCGAGATCGCCGAGGATCCGCCGCCTTTCTAGCGCCGTGACGCCTGCTCGGGGCGGACGGGAGTTCGGGAGGGTCGGGGGCTCGGGAGGGACGCATGCTCAGGACCGACTGAGGTCCGGGACCGGCGGAGGTCCGGGACCGGCGGAGGCTCGGGGTCGGCTCAGGCTCGGGAGGGACGCATGCTCGGGACCGACTGAGGTCCGGGACCGCCGGAGGCTCGGGATCGGCTCAGGCTCGGGATCGGCTCAGGCTCGGGACAGACTCTGGATCGGATCCGACTGATGTCCGGCGTCAACCCGCGCTCCGGGCGGATTGATCTCCGGGTCCAACTGATGTCCGGGGTCCACCGCGCTCCGGGTCCGACTGATCTCCGGGACTGACCGGAGCCCGAGACCCACGCGCTTCCGCTCGGCGCGGCTGATTCCCGTGCACGCCGGCCGCACCGGGTGAGACGCCCGCGGGCCCCCTGGTTACGATCTCCCTATGAGCTCGCGCCCCGACACCGACGGCGCGATTCGCCCCCGACCGCTGGCAGGCCGCGCCCGGCTGCTCATCGCCCTGCTCACCGTCTTCGTCGGCATCCCGTTGGTGCTGTTCGCGTGGATCGCAGGCGTTCTCCTCGCCGAGGCGTGGGGACTCCGGATGTCATCGACCCAGGTCCTCACGTGGATTCTCGCCGCAATCACCGGCGTCGTCATCTGGCCCCTCGCCCTCCGTCGTCTCCGGCGTGAGCTGTGGAGCCGCCAGCACGCCGGCGCGGACCCGAGACCGAGGGGCGGCTACGCCGGCACAGCCCCCGCGCCGTGGCCCGGATCTGCGGGCACAGCCCCCGCGCCGTGGCCCGGACCTGCGGGCACAGCCCCCGCGCGAACCCCCGGCGAAGCCGGCATGGTCCACAAGCCACCTCCCGGCGAAGCGAGCATGGCCCCCGCGCCGACGCACGGAGACGCGATCATCCGTGCGGTCATCATCGTCCTCGGCGCCGTCGGCATCACCGCGTTGAGCGGACCCCTCGACATCGTCGCCGCGGTGGCGTCGGCCGGCGCGACGGTGTCGATCGGCCCGCGTGAGAACGGCCTGCTGTTGCAGCTCGCCGCAACGATCGTCATCTTCCTCCTCGCCGCGCCCGCGCTCATCGTCACCCAGCGCGCCCTCCGTCGGATGCCCGCCGACGACCCCCGCCGTCCCGGTATGGAGGAACGCCAGAACTGGCACTTCGCTGCCGCCACCGCGTGGGTGGTCTCGCTGCTCGTGGGCTACCTGCTCTCGCTCGCGGCCCTCATCACGATGTGAGGATGCACCGAGACGAGGGATGCCAGAAGGTACTGCCCGGGCGAGCGTCGAGACCGGGATGCTCAGCCCTCGCGGGCAGGCCCACGTCGGCCTGAGTCTCGACTTCCCGCGCCGCACGTACGCCTCCGGCGCGACTCCTGCTTTCGCCTTCGCCCACGACCGCCCGCGCGAGGCGCGCCCCCGAGTGTCACGCAGAGGGAGCCACTCCCGCTTTCGCACGCCACCGCCCGCGCGAGGCGTACCCCCGAGTGTCAGGCCGGTGTAGCGACTCCCGCTTAGGACCGCCCGCGCGAGGCGTACCCCCGAGCGTCACGCCGGTGCAGCGACTCCCGCTTTCACTTGCGCCCAGGACCGCCCGCGCGAGGCGCCCCTGAGCGTCACGCGGGTGCAGCGACCCCCACTTTCGCTTTCGCCCACGACCGCCCGCGCGTGTCCTTGAGGATGTCGTACTCGACGTCGACGTGCGGTTCGATCGCGCTGTACTTGTCGTTCGGCGCGCCGATGACCAGCTGGAAACCGAGGCCGCGCCACGCGCCGATCGCGCGCTTGGTGAAGTGCGCGTCGGCCTTGATGAGCGCCTCGTCGAGGAACACCGGGGCGTACCGCGGCCGTTCGGCTCCGGCATCCCCGAGCTGATACCGCAGGGCCGCGCCGACGATGAACGCGATCAACTCCTGCGATTCGCCGCCCGACTTCTCGCCGATGTGGTCATAGAGCGCGACGTGCTCGCCCGTGTCGGCGCGGAAGCGCTCGGCGCTGACCCGCACGTGATTCCGCACATCGACGAGGTCGGCGAAATCCGGCGCGGTGGGTCGAATCCGGCCGATCAGCCGCGCCATCCGCCCGTAGACGGCCTCGCGCTCCTCGTCGGACGACGCCGCATCGATCGCGGCCCGCACATCGCGGAGCTCGCGACGGAACCGCCGCCGCACCTCCGACTGGTTCTCGCGCGGCACGATCTGCAGCCGGTGCTCGTCGTCGTAGAACGGCAGGTCCTGCATGATGTCGTTGATCGGCGCGATGCGCTCGCGGATCTCGCGCAGCGCCCGCGTGAGCGCCGAGTCGAGGCTCGTGAGGTCGTTGCCCGACAGTCGCAGCAGCGAATCGCGCCACTCCGCCTCGAGCTCGTGCAGACCGCTCGCCTCGAGATCGGCGAGGATCCGCTCGAAGTCGCCGAGCGACTCGTCGGGATCGGCCAGCAGGTTCGGACTCGGCCACCGGTCGGTGAACGCCGTGAGCGTGCGCCGCAGGCTGTCGCGCTGATCGGCGAGGGTCTCTTGCGCCGCGCGCTGCTCCTCGAGCAGGCGCTTCGAGGCCGATTCGAGAGCCGCGTCGAAGCGCGACAGCAGCTGTGAGGGCGAGGCGTCGTCCGACGGTGCCACGAAGAGCCCGTCGAGATACGCGGCTTCGTCGCCCGAGAGCACCAGCTCGGCATCCTCCGCCCGTTCGATGCGCTCGTTCGCGTTGTCCACGTCGTCGGTGATCTCTGCCCACCGCGCCGCGACCGCCTGCTGCTCGGTCTTCGCCCCGCCGATCTCCTCGCGCAGGCGCGCGGCACGCGCCCGCGTCCCGGCGATCTGCCCCTGCAGCTCCGCGATACGCGGGTTGCCTGCGGTGATCTCGACGATCGTCTCGTTCCAGCGATCCAGCTCGCGCTGGACGGATGCCGTGTCCACCTGGTCCCACGACAGATCGGCGATCTTCTCGTAGGCGCTACGCCGTTCGTCGAACGCGTCGAGGGCCGCCGAGGCCTCGTCGACCGCCCCCTTCGCCGTGGCGAGATCGCGCCGCGCGGTGACGATCTGCTCGCCGAGCTCGGTCAGGCGGACGCGGCTGGAGAACCCGAGGATGCTCTGGCGCGTCGACCCCCCGTGCGCTCCGCGCGCCCCCTGGCTCGTCTGCCCCGAGATCGTCAACGCCAGGCGGTGTCGCGAGAGGTCCGAGACGCTGTCCACGCACACGAACGCGAACTGCTGCTCGAGCCGGTCCTGCAGCCAGCCCGTGAAGGGGGAGCGGCGGTACTCCAGCCGCCCCGGCAGAGTCGCGGGGTCGAGGCCCGTCCGCTCCGGCAGTCCCGTCGACACGCCCTCGAACCGAAGGCGCTCCGACAGGCGCACGCCGTCGATCGCGGAGCGGAACGCCGAAAGGTGCGCGGCATCGACGAGCAACGTCGTCGCGAAGCCGCCGAGGGCGAGCGTGAACGCGCCGCGCCAGGGCTCGAACTCGGTGCGGACGTCGACGAGCTCCGCGACGAAGGGAAGCTCGGCCGCGGTCAGTCCCGCGGCCTCGGCCAGCGCCTCGCGCGCCTCGTGCAGACGCGGCGGGATGTTGTCATCGCGGGTCTGGGTGCGCCGGTGCTCGGCCTCGAGAGCGGCGAGCTGCTGGCGCAGGTCGGTGTGCCGACTGCTCGCGGCGACGAACGCGTCGCGCACGGCGCTCTTCGCATCCGTGTCGGCCAGCGTCCGACGAGCGTCGGCGACCAGGGCGTCGAACTGTTTCGCCGAAGAAACCTCGACCGACAGCACCGCGAGAGCGGCTTCGAACCGCTCGCGGTCGCGCTGCATCCCCGCTAGCCGCCGCTCGAGCCCGCGGAGCTCGCGCTGAGCGGCATCCAACCGGTCACCGCCGGCCGCGCGCAGGACGTCGCCGAGTCCCTCGCGCTCGGCCTCGGCGGCATCCGCGAGAGCCTGCCGCTCGCGCACGAGCGCGTCGGTGGCGTGCGTGCGCTCACGGAGTTCGTCTTCGACAGCGCCGAGCAGGTCGACCCGCCGCTGCGCGCGCCAGAGCGATGCCCTCGATTCCGGGTCGCCGAAGCGTCCCAGCGTGTCGAGCAGCCGGAGGCGCTCCGACGCCTCGTCGATGCGCGTCTTCATCGCGCGGATGGGCTGCAGCGCCCGCACCTGCTGGCGCGCCTCGAGCATGCGCGTGCGCGTGCCCTCGAGCCCGTCGAAGTGCGACACGACCGCGTCGGCCACCGCGAGCGTCTCGGGCTCCTCGAGCACCATGCGCTTGTACAGGTCGTCGACCGTGGTGATCTGCTGACCGGCTTGGATTCGCGCGAGCAGACTCATGGCCTTCGTGCCCGCCCCCGCCGCGCCGATCCCGAGCACCGCGTGCAGCCGCGCCGAGAACTCGCGGTCGGTCGCGAGGGTGTCCAGGCCCGTGGCCCGCACCGCGGAGTCGGAGAGGTGGCTCTGCGCCGCCCGTTCCAGAGACCGCAGGTCGAACGCGCCGTGCACGGTCGCGCGAACCTTGACCGCGTCGTCGAGGGTCCGCGCCGCCGCCGGGAAGTACCACGCGCGCACCGCCGTGAACCGCGCGCCGTCGTGGTCCGCCCACGTCATCGCGATCGCCGTCCACGTGTCGACGCCGTCGCCGCGCAGCACGCGCACCTTCGTGCCCTCGTCGGTGCGGGACTCGTCGAGCTTGCCGCGCCCGTACGACAGGATGTTGCGCTGCTCCTGCCCGCGCGGACGCCCCACGACCGCGCCGTTCGAAGCGCCGTTGAAGGGAGTCGTATGGGGCATCATCAGCGCGACGTACGCGTCCATGAGCGTCGACTTGCCCGAGCCCGACCCGCCGCACAGCAGCGTCGCGGTCGGCGCGAACCGCACGCGGTGCGTGCCGTCGTAGCCGCCCCAGTTGATGAGCTGCAGGTCTTCGGCGACCCACTGCTGGCCGCGAGAGGCGGCGGGAATGAGTCCGAAGAGGGTCTCGAGCATGGTCATGAGAGCAGGTCTCCCTCAGGGGTGACGGGGGGAACGGATGCCAGAACCTCGGGCTCACGCGGCCCCGGAGCCGCGGCATCCGGAGTCTGCTCGTCCAGCCACTGCTGCAGTTCGCGCAACGTCTCGGCACTGAGCACAATCTCGATCAAGGGTCCGATGCGGTACCGCCCCTCGGACTCCTCCTCGATGATCCCCTCGCGATCCAGCCGCGCGATCGCGGTACGCACGGCCCGCTGCTGGCTCGCGCGCGTGCCGTCGGTCTCGGCGAAGTAGGTCAGCACGGTCTGCTCGACCTCTTCGACATCGACGCGAGCGGATGCCGTGCCCGCGGTCGTCTCGCGCTGGAACACCGTGCGCAGGTAGACGAGCACGAGCGTCTCGGCGCGCGAGTACGCCTCGTCCTTCAGCAGGATCGGCACGTCGACCTCGTCGCTGCGCACCTGCTCCTTGTACGCCACACCGCGCGCGTGGTCGACGACGAGCCGCACGAACAGGTCGTTCAGGCGCGACTCGATCATCTGCTGATGCTCCAGCAGCAGCTTCCACTCGGCGGGGGAGTTCTCGGCGAGCAGGAACCGACGCTGCAGGATCCGCACGAGCACGCGCCGCACGTCGGCGTCGAGCGTGCCGCGATCGCCGGCGAACAGCGCGTCGGGGTCGTTCTCCATCGCGACGGGCGAGATGAACGCGGAGGTTTCGGGTCCGGTCGTGTCCACGTCAGTCATCCGAAGTACTTTCTCTCTGGTTTCCTGCTCGGACCGCTGCGAAAGCAAACCGCCGCGTCGTCCCGTCGGGGCGCACGGCCTCGACGACGGACACCTCGTCCGTCTCGGTCAGTCCGCCGCGGTGCACGATCTCGAGCAGACCCACGAGGTCGACGGGGCGCCGGGTTTCGGCATCCGCTCCCGAGAACGCCTCGGCGAGATCGAATCCCTCGCCCAGACGCGCCACGTACGCCTCGAGCTCGGCGTAATGCGGCCCGCCCCACGCGCGCGTGTCGGCGTCGACGAACTCGACGTCGGAGGTGTCGGATGCCAGGGGCTCGGGCGCTCCGGCCGGTCTGATGTCGCTGATCGATTGGCGCAGGTGCCCGACGTCGGCCAGCGGCAGCGTGCGCACCGGTTCGACGCGCCCCGGCGCGCGGGTCTGGCTCCACCGGTGCAGCCCGGCCATGACCCCGCGCAGCAGATCGTCGACCTGGCGGTCGCGGATCGGGTCGTGCGTGCGCACCTGGGCGGTGATGACGTGCGAGGCGCGCCGCTGGGCGGTGAGGACCTCCTGCACACCCGCTTCGACGCGGCGGGCGATGGCATCCAGTTCTCCGCGTTGCTCGGGGGTCATCAGCCGCGAGAAGGGCTGGGTGAGCACGGCGTGGAGCTGGTCGGTGAGGTCGTCGATGTTCTCGGGATCGCCGATCAGGCGCAGCGCCCCCTGGAACGCGCGCCCCTCGGGGGTGGCCTGCATCACCTGGCGGCCGCGCTCGAGGTACTCGCGCAAGACCTCGCCCGTGGGGCGCACGTCACGGCGGAGCTCGGCGACCACGTCGCGCTGCATCGCGGCGATCGATTCCGCCACGCGCGAGAAGTCGGCGGGGAGCTCGCGGGCGAGGTGAATGACGTTCTCGGCCTCCTCGAGCAGGTGATCGTCGTCGAGTGGTTCGACGATGCCGTCGTCGAGGGCTGCGATCTCGGCATCCAGGGCCGCGCGCTCCTCGAGCAGGGCCTCGCGCCGGCGGACGGGGTCGGTCTCCGCGTCGCGGGCCAGACGATCGACGGCGTCGAGCAGCGTGCGCACGCGCGACCGGGAGACACGGGCCCGGCCTCCGCCCGCGCGACCCGCGATCTCGAGGGCGCCGACGGCGTGCGCCGAGAGGCGGTAGACCTCGACGTCGTCCTCGATCTGCAGCCCCAACCAGCCCACGCGCACCCAGCCGCGGCAGATGTCGCGCGCCGAGCCCGCGGGGATCCGGCGGTCGTCCTCGGTGTCGTAGCCCGCCGCGCGCAGTTCGTCGATCGCCTCGGCCACCTCGACGTGCGCATCCGCGACGGCCACGGCGGGACGGTCGGGAGTGAAGACGATGGACAGCACGGCGACGACGAAGGGGGCGAAGCGCCCGTGCAGAAGGTCGAGCGTCGGGTTCTTGAACGCCGTCACCGAGCGCAGGTACGCGGCTTCGGTGCGGGTGGTGGTCACTGAGGGGAGTCTACCGGCGCGCGGGGAGGGGTCTGAGCGGGGTGGGGGTGTGGGGAGCAGCGGGGCGCGTCGCGTTGGTCACGTGTTCCCACACGCGTACAGCGCCACCGCGGAGACCTTGTTCACCTCGCCGCCCTCGCCGTGGCCGTCGAGTTTCCAGTCCTGGACCTCATGGCATCCGGGACCCGTGGCGACCTCGCGGACGGGATCGTTCTTCCCCGCGCCGGAGGACACGGCGAACAGGTGCACGCGCCCCGACTGCTCCATCGTGCGGAGAGCGGATGCCGTGAACACCGGCACATGACCGGAGTACCCGCCGTCCGTCAGCACGCTCGCTCCGGTGGCGTCGATGATCTGGGCGGAGATCGCCCACGTGTCGCTCACCAGGAGGGGAGCGCCGTCGGCCCCGCCCCCGTCGGCGCGGGCCGTCGCGACGAGCTGGGCGACGGCCGACGAGATCGCGGGCGTTCCGCCCCAGAACGCGGGCGCCGAGATCGCGAAGCTCTCGTCGGGGTGGTCCGAGCGGGCGGGGATCCCCACGTACGCGTCGCCGCCGCTCCCGTCACGATTCGCGTCCAGCACCTGCAGACTCGCCGCCACCGGTGCGCAGAGGAGGGCCACGGCGAGGGCGGCGGGCAGCGCCCGGACGAACGCGGGGCGGATCCGACGCGGCCATGCACCCATCACGCCGAGCACGACACCCGCGAGGAGCACGACCCCCGCGACCGCCGCGAGCACCGCGGGCACCTGCCCCTCCCGCGCCAGCACGCTCCACCAGACGCCCTGCGCGACGAGCAGAGCGGGCAGCACCAGACGCCCCGCGCGCCGGGGAGACCGCAGGAGCCGGCATCCCTCGCTCCAGGCCATCGCCGTCAGCAGCACGAGCGGAACGCCGAGGGCGGCGACGTACGCGGTGTGCGGAACCTTGGTCGTCGACAGGACCACCGCGGACGTGGCCAGCCACAGCCCCGCGACGACGACCAGTGCCCACCGTGCCCGATCCCGCGGGCGTCCGCGCCGCGGCCCGTATCGCCAGAGCGCGAGCGCCAGCCCGAGGAGGGCGGCGGGGTACAGCCAGCCGATCTGCGTCACCAGCGGCATCTCGAGGAGTTTCGTCGGCGAGGACCCCGCGCCCGCTGCGGCGCCCGCGTGCGAGCCGAAGGCGCGGCCCAGGGCCGTCAGTCCCTCGGCGACCCCGCCGCCGCTCGGTGCGCCCACCGAGCCCGGAACCGATCCGGGAGCGAACCGGTCGAGGCCGTTGTAGCCGAACACCATCGCGAAGACGTCGTCATCGGTCGACCCGTCGATGAAGGGGCGTGCACCAGCCGGCGTGAGGGCGATCGCCGTGATCCATACGATCGAGGCGGCGACACTCGCTCCGACGAGGGCGGAGGCGCGCGCCAGCCCGCGGCGGAAGGCGGGGGCCGCGATCACGGTGCCCACGAAGAGGGCCGGGAGCACGAACCACGCCGACATCATCTTGGCCTGGAAACCCACCCCGATGAAGACCGCGGCCATCAGCAGCGGCCACCACCGCGCGGTCAGCATGGCGCGCTGCCACCACACCAGAGCGACCGCGAGCGCCATGGTGAGCAAGCCGTCCTCCATGGGGTGGCCGAACATCGACACGAAGATCGGAGTGGATGCCGCTGCCAGCGCCGCGACCAGACCCGCTCCGGTCCCTCCCCAGCGGAGCCCGACGACGGCACAGGCCATCACCGTCACGAGCCCCTCGATCACCTGCGGCAGGGCGACAGCGGAGGTCGACATGCCGAGCAGATGGATGGCGACGGCCTGCGGCACGGCGAATCCGGCGAGCTTGTCCAGCGTGACCGTGCCGGCGGGGTCGAAGGCGCCGAAGAACAGGGCGCGCCACGACTCCGACATCGACCGCGCCGCCGCCTCGTAGAACGCGAAGTCGCCGCCGCGGGCGAGGTTCCAGGTCATCAACAGGGCGCTGCCGGCGAGGATCGCGGCGAGCGCGCCCTTCGCCCAGAGGGGTTCGCGCCACCAGCGCGCGAGGGGGAGGGTCTCGGTCACGATGCACAGCCTCGCCCCCTCGATCCGCAAGGGGATATGAGCAGGATATGAGCGCGCCGAGCAGGGCGGCCCCACCCGCGTCACGGGTGCGGAGCTACCGGACGGCGTCGGGCTCCCGGCTGGTGCCGGGCTCCCGGACGGCGGCGGGCTGCCGTTCGACGCCCGGTTGCCGTTCGGCGCGAAGCTCCCGGCTGGCGGCGGGCTACCGGACGGCGCGGGGGACCTCTCGGGGTGCTGCCGACAGTCGATGCAGGCGCCCCAGTTCGACGAGCGGGTCCTCATGATCGTCGACGCGAAGATCGAGGAGGGTGTCTGCGGGGGATGCCACCAAGACGGCCGCGCTCTGCCGGCCTCGTGCGTCGCCGCCGGCGGCCTCGCCGGCCCGGAGCACCTCGATCAGCCGAGCCGCCAGGTCGCCGCTGCTCCGCACCCAGGCCGCGCTCATCGCCTCGAGTACCTCGGGACCGGTCAAGAGGTTGCCCGCGAACACGGCGTCCGTCGTCGTCGACTGACCCGCCCACGGGGTGATCGCGTCGCCCGATCGGGCCGCCCCGGGCGACGTCCACCCGAGCGCCGCGACCTGACGGAGCACGTGCCCCTCATCCCAGGTGGGGACGGATGCCACGGCCTCGGCCGCCGTCCGCCCCTCGCGCATCGCGCCGAGCAGACGTCCACGGAGGGCACGGTTCGTCCACGCCTGGCTGGCCGCGACACCCACGGCGGGATCCACGGCGATCACCGACGCGCCGACGGCGAGGGAGCGACTCGCGGTCGCGGCACCGATCAGGCCGTGACGGGTGTCACGGGCGAGGACGGTGAAGGTCATGGGCGCTCCCCAGGGGTCGACGAGAGACGGGCGGTCGGTGCGGAGCGGCTTTGTGAAGATCGTGTTTCGCGGCCGCCCCGGGCTTGTGCCCGCCCCCATGCTTGCACATACTGATCGAAACATCATCTAAATGATTATCCGCCCACCCGATTGGCATTCACATGACATCGCGCACCACACTCGGCATCGCCGGCGCGCTCGCCGCGGTCCTCGCCCTCGCCGGTTGCTCGGCGGGCCAGAGCGTCGATCTCGGCGACTCCGGCTCCGCGTCCGGCCAGACCCTCGTCGCCGCGATCGGCGGTGAGCCCGACCAGCTCGACCCGCAGAAGACGACGTCGTACTTCGCGTTCGAGGTGCTCGAGAACGTGTACGACACTCTCGTCCAGCCCGATGCAAACCTCGAGATGCAGCCCGCGCTCGCCGAGAGCTGGACGACGAGCGACGACCAGCTCACCTGGACCTTCACGCTGCGCGACGGCGTGAAATTCCAGGACGGCTCCGACTTCACCAGCGAAGACGTCGTCTACTCCTACCGCCGCATCATCGACGAGAAGCTCGCCAACGCCTGGAAGTTCGCAACCGTCAGCGACGTCAGCGCCCCCGACGACAAGACCGTCGTGATCACGGTGTCGCAGCCCACGCCCAACCTGCTGTCGAACCTCGGCGGTTTCAAGGGCATGGCCATCGTCGAGAAGGCCAACGTCGAGTCCGGTGACATCACCACCGCTCCCGTCGGGACGGGCCCGTTCTCGGTCAGCGATTACGTCGCGGGCGATCACATCACCCTGAAGGCCAACCCCGACTACTGGGGCGGTGCCCCGAAGCTCGGGGGAGTGGAGTACCGCTTCATCTCGGAGCCCGCCACCGCCCTCGCCTCGCTGAAGGCCGGCGACATCGACTGGACCGACGTCGTCCCGCCGCAGCAGGTCGAGCAGCTGAAGAGCGACAGCTCCGTCCAGCTCGGACTCACGCCGTCGAGCGACTACTGGTACCTCGCCCTCAACGAGGCCAAGGCGCCGTGGAACGACGTGCGCGTGCGCCAGGCGATCGCCTATGCGATCGACCGGGATGCCATCGTCCAGGCCGTCAGCTACGGCACCGCCGAAAAGAACCAGCTCGCGATCCCGAAGCAGAGCGTCTGGTACACGGAGTACAACACGTACTCCACGGACCTCGACAAGGCGAAGAGCCTCCTGGCCGAGGCCGGCTTCACCGGGGGGTCCCTCGACCTGCTCGCCACGAGCGACTACCCCGAGACGGTCACGGCCGCGCAGATCATCGCCGCGAACCTCGAGCCGCTCGGCATCCAGGTCTCCATTCGTCAGCCCGACTTCTCGACGTGGCTCGACGAGCAGAACTCCGGCAACTTCGACATGCTCATGATGGGATGGCTCGGCAACATCGACCCCGATGACTTCTACTACTCGCAGCACCACACCGGTGGGGCCAGCAACGCGCAGAAGTTCTCGGACCCCGAGGTCGACAAGCTGCTGGACGCCGGTCGGGTCGAGACCGACACGGACGCGCGCAAGGACCTCTACGCGCAGGCCGCGACGATCATCGCCGACAAGGCCAGCTACATCTACCTCTACAACCCGTCCGTGACGCAGCTGTGGTCGCCGAAGGTGTCGGGCTACGAGACCCGCGCGGATCGCGCGATCCGCTTCGACAGCACCAGCATCGACAAGTGACGCTCGCCGCGGGGGTGCCGGATGCCGGTGCCCCCGCGGTCACGCCCCAGACCGCCGTCGCCGTCCGGCGTCGAGCAAGGAGGTTTTCATGAGGGTCGTCCCCGCACGGCTGGCGCGCTTCCTCGGCGCGCGCCTGCTCTCATCGGCCATCGTGCTGCTGGGCGTGCTGATCGTCGTGTTCGCCCTGGTGCACCTCGTGCCCGGCGATCCCGTGCGGCTCGCCCTCGGCACCCGCTATACGCCCGAGGCCTACGAGGCCCTCCGCGCGGCATCCGGACTGGATCGCTCCCTGCCGGAGCAGTTCTTCTCGTATCTCGCCCACGCCGTGACCGGCGATCTGGGCGTGAGCTTCCGCAACGGCCAACCGGTGACCACGACGCTTCTGCAGCGCCTGCCGGCCACGATCTCGCTCGCCCTCGTCGGACTGGTGATCGCCCTGATCATCTCGATCCCCGCGGGCATCTACTCCGCGCTCCGCGAGGGACGGGTGAGCGATGTCATCGTGCGGCTGAGCAGCCAGTTCGGCGTCTCGATCCCCGACTTCTGGCTCGGGATGCTGCTCATCTCGTTCTTCTCCGTCACCCTGGGGCTGCTCCCGGCCAGCGGATACGTCGCCCTCACCGACGACCCCGCCGGGTGGCTGCGGCAGGTCACCCTCCCCGGCATCACCGTCGGCCTCGTCGCCGGCGCCATCATGACGCGCTACATCCGCGCCGCGGTCATCGACGTCGCCTCCTCGGGCTACATCCGCACCGCGGTGTCGAAGGGCCTCCCGCGCCGCATCGTCGTCTCGCGCCACATCGCGCGCGGTGCGCTCGTGCCGGTGCTCACCATCGCCGGCATCCAGCTCGCGACGATCCTCGGAGGCGTCATCGTGGTCGAGGTCGTCTTCGCGTGGCCCGGTCTCGGCCGCCTCGTCTACGACGCCGTCGCGGCGCGCGACTACCCGCTCATCCAGGGCGCGGTCCTCCTGGTGGCCGTCATGTTCATCGTCGTCAACCTGATCGTGGATGTGCTCTACGCCGTCGTCGACCCGAGGATCCGAGCCGCATGAGTATCATCGAGCCCCCTGTCGTCCCCGCCGCCGAGCGCAGGCGCGTCCGGTCCTGGCGGCTGCTGGCCGCCAACCCCCTCACGGTGGCCGCCGCGATCGTGCTGACCGTCGTGGTGCTGGCCTCCGTGCTCGCACCCTGGATCGCGCCCTACGGCGTCAACCAGATCGACGTCGCCAACGCCCTCACCCCGCCGAGCGCCGCCCACTGGTTCGGCACCGATGAACTCGGCCGTGATGTGCTCTCGCGCGTCCTCCTCGCCGGGGGAACCTCCCTCACGATCGCCGTGGTCGCCGTGACGATCGCGCTCGTGCTGGGCCTCGCTCTCGGCGTCGTGGCCGGATACGCCGGCGGCTGGATCGACGCGACCCTCATGCGCGTGGTCGACGTGATGTTCGCCTTCCCTGTCCTGCTCCTGGCGCTCGCGATCATCGCGATCTTCCAACCGGGGATGCTCACCACCACCATCGCCATCGGCGTCGTCTACACGCCGATCTTCGCGCGCGTCGCCCGCGCGAGCACGCTGTCGCTGCGGACGTCGCCGTTCGTCCAGGTGTCGCGCACGATGGGCACTCCGGCGCCGGTCATCCTCGTGCGTCACGTGCTGCCCAACATCGGCGGACCGATCGTCGTGCAGACCTCCCTTTCGCTCGCGTTCGCGATCCTGTCCGAGGCCGCGCTGTCGTTCCTCGGCCTCGGCATCCAGCCCCCGGCACCGTCGTGGGGAGGGATGCTGTTCACCGCGCAGGGCTTCCTCTCGCAGGCGTGGTGGATGAGCGTGTTCCCGGGAGCGGCGATCTTCGTCACGGCCCTCGCCTTCAACCTCCTCGGCGATGGGCTGCGCGACGGCCTCGACCCTCGTCAGCGGACCATCATCGAAGCGCGACAGGGAGAGCGGCGGCGCCGGAGAACGACGCTCGAGCGGCCCGATACGAGTCAGGAGATCTCACGATGACCGTTCTGGACGTCCGCGACCTCCGCGTCGCGATCGGCGAAACCCCGACCACCGAGGAGTGCCCGCGATGACCGTTCTCACCGTCCGCGACCTTCGCGTCGCGATCGGCGAAACCCCGATCGTGCGGGGCCTCGACTTCTCGGTCGAGCGCGAGCAGACCCTCGGCATCGTGGGGGAGTCGGGCTCGGGCAAGTCGATGACGGTCCTCGCCGCGACCGGTCTGATCGACGCGCCCGGCCGCCGCGTGGCCGGCTCGAGCGTGCTGAAGACGGGTCCGGATGCCGCCGGCATCGAGCTCGTGGGCGCCACCGACCGCACGCTCCGCTCGGTGCACGGCCATGCCGTCGGTTTCGTCTTCCAGGATCCGTCGACCTCCCTCAACCCGTTCCTCACCGCGGGCCGCCAGATCGCGGAGTCTCTCGAGGCGCACCGGGGGCTCACCCGGCGGGCCGCGCACACCCGGGCGATCTCGCTGCTCGAGGCCGTCGGCATCCCGGATCCCTCGTCGCGGGTCGAGGCGTACCCGCACCAGTTCTCCGGCGGGCAGCGTCAGCGCGTGATGATCGCGATCGCTCTCGCGTGCGACCCCGCCCTCCTCGTCGCCGACGAGCCCACGACAGCTCTCGACGTGACCACGCAGGCCCAGATCATCGACCTCGTCCAGCAGTTGCAGCGCGACCGCGGCACGGCGGTCGTCTGGATCAGCCACGACCTCGGTGTGATCGGGCAGGTCGCCGACGACGTGATCGTGCTGCGCTACGGCGAGGCGGTGGAGCAGCGGCCCCTGGCGGAGCTGTACGCCGATCCGCACCACGCCTACACGGTTGAACTCCTCGCGGCGCGCCCGCGGGTCGTCGGGGGAGCGGGTCCCGCGCCCGAGCCGGAAGCTGCGCCCCTGCTCGAGGTCGCCGACCTCGACGTGCGCTTCGCTGCGCAGACTCCCGCCGGCCGCCGCACGGTGCACGCGGTCGACGATGTCTCGTTCACCGTGCGCCGCGGCACGACCCTTGCCCTCGTGGGCGAGTCGGGCTCGGGCAAGTCCACCATCGCGAATGTCCTGACCGGGCTCGTCGCGCCCCACGCGGGGACGGCGACGCTTGCGGATGCCACCGGCGAGGGCGTGCGTGACGCCCTGCGCGCTCCGCGTCGCGACCGTCGACGCATCGCGATGGTGTTCCAGGACCCGTTCGCCTCGATCGATCCCCGACGCACGGTCGCCGACGCGATCGCCGAGCCCCTGCGCGTGCACCGCCTCGGCGGGCGGACCGCGGCTTCTCGCGCCGCGCGCGTCGAGGAACTGCTCGACCTCGTCGACCTCGACCCCGCCTTCGCGAAGCGCTACCCGCACGAGCTGTCCGGCGGACAGCGCCAGCGCGTGTCGATCGCGCGGGCCCTCGCTCTCGAGCCCGAGCTGGTGATCCTCGACGAGGCCACGGCGTCGCTCGACGTCTCGGTGCAGGCGCGCGTGCTCGCGCTGCTGCGGCGTCTGCAGGTCGAACAGGGCCTGACGTACCTCTTCATCGCCCACGACCTCGCGATCGTGCAGCAGATGAGCCACGACGTCGTCGTGCTGCGCGGGGGCCGGGTCGTCGAAGCGGCGCCCGCGGCCGAGCTGTTCGCGTACCCGCGCGAGGAGTACACGCGGGCGCTGCTCGCGGCCGTGCCGCCCGAGGGGCCGCGGGTGCGCGCGTGACGCGCGGACGCCCCGACGCCTCCCCGCTCGAGCGCGCGGACCTCGATACGCTGACACGGTCATGACCAGAGCCACGGATGCCGATGAGCAGCGCGCCGTCGAGACCCTCGGTGCCGCGGTGCGCGATGCCCGCAAACGCCTCGGCCTGAGCGTCCAGGCGCTGTCCGAGAAAGCCGGCGTGAGCTTCGGCCTGGTCAGTCAACTCGAGCGCGGACTCGGCAACCCCTCGCTGCAGTCCCTGCAGCGCCTTGCCGGGGCCCTCGGCATCCCGGTCGCCCAGTTGCTCGACGAACCGGCCGTGCCCCTCGCCGTCGTGACCCGCGCGAAGCGGCACATCATGCCGGTCGCCGTCGACGCTCCGGCAGCGCAGCGCGCCGTGCGTGAGCTGCTGACCCCCCGCGGCGAGTCGATGCTCCAACTCATCCGCTCGACGCTGCCGACGGGGTTCTCGAACGAGGCGAGCCCGTTCCGCCACATCGGCACCGAGACGGTCACGGTCGAATCCGGCGTGCTCGTGGTCTGTCAGGCGGACCGGCGCGTCGAGCTCCGCGCGGGCGACACGGTCACGTACGGGTGCTCGGAGCCGCACTGGTGGGCCAACGGCCACGACGCCGAGACCGTCGTGCTCGGGGCGGTCACACCGTTCGAGCGCTGAGAGCGGGCACGGGCTGCGGCCAGGCTCGGGTTCGGGCTGTGGCTCGGGCGTGGGCCCCGAGCCGGGGCGTGCGAAACTCCTGAGAAACGCGCGGGGAGAGCTGCTTCGGCGCAGCCCTGCGCGAGTCGGCCTCGGAATTTAGGAGTGCGGCCCGCTCGCGAGAACCCGGAACGCGAGGCGATCGCCCGGCGACCACACGTACTCGTCGTCGCAGCGATACCCGCGCAGCCACGGCACGCCGTCGATGACCCGCAGGTAGAAGCCCTTGGGGTAGTCGTGGTCGGCCCGGAGCGGCGGCGACACGACGTGGAGTGAGCCGGTCGGCGCGCGGCCGGTGCTCAGGATGCTGTCCGGAGCGCTCGCCTGATCGAGTGTGGCGAGCCGCAGGTACGGCGCGGTGATCGGCGGACACAGCGCGAGACCGCGCCGGGCGGCCGCGTCGAACACCCGCGGCAGCGTGGCACCGTCGGGGAGCCCGAGGTCGCCCACCGAGGTCTCGAGGATCGAGATGGTCTCGCGCGCTGGGGCCTGGCACGCGGCGAGGGTGCCCGCGACGGGGGCTCCCGCGACGGTCGCTCCCGCGACGGTCTGGCGCGGAAGGTCGTCGAAGACGGGGTCGGCGAGGAGGATCTCCGCGTAGGCATTGCGAGGGATGCCACGGGCGTCGAGCCGCTCGATCAGCTCGTCGCGGCTCAGCCCGCCGACCTCGATGCTCCACGTTGTCCGGACGGTGCCGTCGATCATGTCCACCCGGGCACACTATCCGCGGCGCCGCGAGGCCCCGCGAGCGCCGCTCCTCGGCATCCGCTCCGCCCCTGCACGACGGCCGCGACACCTCCGGAGAAGGGATGCCGCAGCCGACGCACTCAGGCGGGCGGATGCCGGATCAGATCTCCGAACGCGGCCCCGGGAACGTCTTGTTCACCCCGGTGACCGGCTGGTTCTCGTCGAAGGACGCGATCGGGCGACGGAAACCGCGCGTGAGGATCACGAGGTACACGACGCCGAGACCGGTCCAGATGAGACCGCCGATGAGCGCGTGCGCGTCGAGGTTGACCCACAGCAGAGCCGTGAGCAGCAGACCGATGCCGGGCATCACGATGTACTTGACGATGTCGCCCGGCGTCTTGCGCAGCCCCTTGCGGATCGCGAACCACGCGATCACCGAGATGTTCACGAACGAGAAGGCGACCAGCGCACCGTAGTTGATGTACGCGGAGATCTGCTCGAGCGTGAACGAGATCGCCAGCAGGCTGATCACGCCGACGATGACGATCGAGAACGTCGGCGTGTGCGTCTTCGGGTTGATGAAGCCGAAGACGCGGCGGGGCAGCACGTTGTTACGGCCCATCACCATGAGCATGCGCGACACCGAGGCGTGCGAGGCGAGCCACGAGGCGAGCGTCGCCGCGAAGCCCGCGGCGGTGAGCACGGCCTGCAGGACGGGGCCGCCGACCTGCACGCCGATCTCGGGGAGCGTGCTGTCCTCGATCGCTTCCTGCGGGAACGCGGTCGAGTCGGGGAAGCGCAGCTGCGTGACGTACGAGGCGATGAGGAAGATGATGCCGCCCACGATGAGCGTGAGGACGATGGCCCGGGGCATGATCTTCGGCGTTTTGGCCTCCTCGGAGTACATCGACACCGCATCGAACCCGATGAACGAGAAGCACACGACCGTGGCTCCGGCCAGCACCGCGCCGAACTGCACCTCGCTGTGGGCGAAGGGGGCGATCGACACGGGCGTTCCCGCTCCCGCGCCGCCGACGAGCTGCACGACGACCATGACGACGAACACGGTCATCACGAGGATCGAGAACACGAGCAGGATCATGTTGACGTTCGAGGTGCCGCGCATCGTCAGGTAGATCACCCCGGTGACACCGGCCGTGAAGACGACAACCCAGATCCACCCGGGCACGTCGGGGAACAGCGCCTCCATATAGCTGCGCAGGATCAGCGCGTTCACCATCGGCAGGAGCATGTAGTCGATCAACGCGGTCCAGCCGACGACGAAGCCGACGCCCGGGTGGATCGACTCGCGCGCGTAGGTGTACGCGGAACCGGCGCTCGGGATGACGCGGACCATCTTGCCGTAGCTGATCGCGGTGAACACGAGCACGATGAGGGCGACCGCGTAGGCCGCGGGGACGACGTTGTTCGTCTTCTCGGCGACGAGACCGAAGGTGTCGAAGACGACCGTCGGGGTCATGTACCCCAGGCCCAGGCCGACGATCGACCAGAGTCCGAGGGTGCGGGCGAGCTTCGCGCCCGAGTTCGCGGGTGCCGTGGCGGCACCGAGATGATCGTTCGTGGCTCCTCCAAGAGGGTGCGGGTCACGACGCGGTCGTGACCGGAGATGGTGTCGGGTACAGCATCGAGAGCACCGCTCGGGGTGGGAGCGGGAGTGTCGGCGGGGTGGTGCCGGGAGAGCGTGGGGCGGGTGTCGTTCGGCGGCGCACGGCGGGATTCGGCCGGCGGAGCGGGTGGGATGCCGACAGGGGTGGCGTCGGCATCCCGTCCGGGTCAGAGGCGGTTGGACGCCTCCGTGAGGACCGAGCGGAGGATCTGCTCGATCTCGGTGAACTCGGCCGGGCCGAGGGTCAGGGGAGGGGCGAGCTGGATGACGGGGTCGCCCCGGTCGTCGGCGCGGCAGTACAGACCCGCGTCGAACAGCGCCTTCGAGAGGAAGCCGCGCAGCAGCCGCTCGGACTCGTCGTCGTCGAAGGTCTCCTTCGTCGCCTTGTCCTTTACGAGCTCGATGCCGAAGAAGTAGCCGTCGCCGCGCACGTCGCCGACGATCGGCAGGTCGAGCAGCTGCTCGAGCGTGGAGCGGAAGAGGGGCGAATTCGTGCGGACGTTCTCGAGCAGGCCCTCCTCTTCGAACACGTCGAGGTTCTCCAGCGCGACCGCCGCGGACACCGGGTGCCCACCGAAGGTGTACCCGTGCGGGAACGACACGTCACCGTGCGCGAACGGCTCGTAGATCCGGTCGCTGATGATCGTGCCGCCGAGAGGGGAGTACCCGCTGGTGACGGCCTTGGCGAACGTGATCATGTCCGGCTGGTAGTCGTACGCCGAGGCGCCGAAGTAGTGGCCCAGGCGGCCGAACGCGCAGATGACCTCGTCGGAGACGAGCAGCACGTCGTATTTGTCGCAGATCTCGCGCACGCGCTGGAAGTAGCCGGCCGGCGCGGGGAAACAACCCCCGGCGTTCTGCACGGGCTCGAGGAACACCGCGGCGACGGTCTCGGGGCCCTCGAACTGGATCATCTGCTCGATGCGGTCGGCGGCCCACAGGCCGAACTCCTCGGGGGTGCCGCCCCCGAAACCGGACTCCTCGGCACGGTAGTAGTTCGTGTTCGGCACGCGGAACCCGCCGGGGGTGACCGGCTCGAACATGTGCTTCATCACGGGCAGGCCCGTGATCGCCAGAGCGCCCTGGGTCGTGCCGTGGTAGGCGATCGCGCGCGAGATGACCTTGTGCTTGGTGGGCTGGCCCTGCGTCTTCCAGTACTGCTTCGCCAGCTTGAAGGCGGTCTCGACCGCCTCTCCGCCGCCGGTGGAGAAGAAGACGTGGTTGAGGTCGCCCGGGGCGAGGTTCGCGAGTCGTTCCGCCAGCTCGATCGCCGCGGGGTGGGCGTACGACCAGAGCGGGAAGAACGCGAGTTCCTCGGCCTGCTTCGCCGCGGCCTGGGCGATGCGACGGCGACCGTGGCCGGCGTTCACGACGAAGAGCCCCGCGAGGCCGTCGATGTACCGCTTGCCCGTGGAGTCGAAGATGTGGTGGCCCTCGCCCTTGACGATGATCGGCACACCGGGCCCGTCGGTCATCACCGACTGACGGGAGAAGTGCATCCAGAGGTGGTCGCGCGCCTTCGCCTGGAGGGCGGCGTCGTGGTCGGTGTCGAGAAGGGTCATCGTGTTCCCCAGTTGTAGAGCTGTCGGTGGAGCTTGAGGTAGACGAACGTCTCGGTCGAGACGACGTCGGGCAGGGCGCGTACGCGGTCGTTCAGCAGGTCGATGAGGTCGTCGTCGCTCTCGCAGACGACCTCGACGAGCAGATCGAACGATCCCGCGGTCGAGACCACGTAGGTCACGCCCGGGAGTTCCGCCATCTCGGCCGCGACGACCCGGGTGTCTCTCGACACCCGCACGCCGATCATCGCCTGACGGGCGAAGCCGAGTTGCAGCGGATCGGTGACGGCGACGATCTGCAGGATGCCGGCATCCTGAAGCTTCTGCACGCGCTGGCGCGTGGCGGTCTCGCTGAGACCGACGGCTTTGCCGATCTCGGCGTAGGAACGCCGTCCGTCTTCCTGCAACTGCTCGACGATCGCCTTCGACACGCGGTCGAGGGTGACGCTGCGATCAGTCGCGGAACTCATGATGGGCGACGGTATCAGCGGAACAATGGGGATATCAATGATGAATCCGGAATTTAAAGCGAGGAAACACGGCGGAAACCGTCGCTATCCAACAGAATGCGCGCGGGAACGCGAAAGGGGTCGGGCATTTCCGCCCGACCCCTCCGGCTCTTACGCGAGACTCGCCATCACATGCTTCAGCCGCGTGTAGTCCTCGAAGCCGTAGATCGACAGGTCTTTGCCGTATCCCGAGTGCTTGAACCCGCCGTGCGGCATGTCCGAGACGAAGGGAATGTGCGCGTTGATCCACACGCACCCGAAGTCGAGGTCGCGGCTGAACCGCAGCGCGCGGGAGTTGTCGCGTGTCCAGACCGACGCGGCCAGGGCGTACGGCACGCCGTTCGCGAGCTCGAGCGCCTCCTCCTCGGTTTCGAATGACTGCACCGCGAGCACCGGCCCGAAGACCTCCTGCTGCACCAGCTCGTCGTCCTGGCGGAGTCCCGTGACGACGGTCGGCGCGAAGAAGCACCCCGCCTCGCCCACGCGCGTGCCGCCGGTGGCGATCCGCGCGTGCGCGGGGAGCCGATCGATGAAGCCCTCCACGCGCGCCAGTTGGTCGGGGTTGTTCACCGGCCCGAAGAACGCGTCCGGATCGTCCGGTGCTCCCACGCGCACGCTCCGCTCGACGTAGGCCACCAGACGTTCCACGAACGCGTCGTGCAGCGCCGAATGCACGAGCAGCCGCGTGGCGGCGGTGCAGTCCTGCCCGGCGTTGAAGAAGGCCGCCTCGGCGATCCCGGATGCCGCGCCCTCGAGGTCGGCGTCCGGGAAGACGATCGCGGGTGCCTTGCCGCCGAGCTCGAGGTGCACGCGCTTGAGGTCCCGCGCGGCCGAGGCCGCGACCTGCATCCCGGCGCGGACGGACCCCGTGATCGCGACGAGCTGCGGTGTCGGATGCTCCACGAGCGCGCGGCCGGTGTCGCGGTCGCCGAGGACGACGTTCAGCACTCCCGGCGGCAGGATCTCCGCGGCGATCTCGGCGAGGAGCACCGTCGTCTGCGGCGTCGTCTCGCTGGGCTTGAGCACCACCGTGTTCCCCGCGGCGATCGCGGGGCCGATCTTCCACACGGCCATGTTCAGCGGGTAGTTCCACGGCGTCACCTGGGCCACGACGCCGATGGGTTCGCGCCGCACGTACGACGTGAAGCCCTCCGCGTACTCCGCCGCAGCCCGGCCGTTCAGCTCGCGCGCGGCCCCGGCGAAGAACCGCAGCTGGTCGACCGACTGCACGATCTCGTCGGCGACGAGGCTCGCGCGCGGCTTTCCGGTGTCCTGCGACTCGAGGTCGGCGAACTCCTCCGCCCGCGCTTCGAGCGCGTCCGCGAGGCGGAAAAGTGCGAGTTGGCGCTGCGCGGGGGTTGCGCGCCTCCACTCGGGGAACGCGGCCGCGGCCGCGGCGACGGCGGCATCCACCTCTTCCGCCGTCGATACCGGTGCCTGCGCGTAGACCTCGCCGGTGACCGGGCTCACGAGGTCGAGCAGGGCGCCGGTGGATGCCACGATGGCACCGCCGACGACGTTGTTCAAGATCTTCACGACATCGCCTCGTCGGCGACCGTGAGCGCTTCGTCGATGATGTCGAGACCGCGGACCAGCTCCTCCTCCGTGATGACGAGGGGAGGGGCGACGTGCACGCGGTTGAAGTGCGTGAACGGCCACAGCCCAGCCTTCTTGCACGCCGCCGCGAACGCCGTCATGGGCGCCGCCGCCGGTCCCGCGGCGTTGAACGGCACGAGCGGCTCGCGCGTCTCACGGTCGCGCACGAGCTCGATCGCCCAGAACAGCCCGCGTCCGCGCACCTCGCCGACAGACGGATGCCGCTCGGCCATCGCCCGCAGTCGGGGCTCGACGACCCGCGCGCCGAGGTCGCGCACCCGCTCGAGGATCCCGTCGCGGGCGAACACCTCGAACGTCGCCACCCCCGGCGCGCATGCGAGCGGGTGGCCCGAGTAGGTGAGGCCGCCGGGGAAGGCCACCGTGTCGAAGTGCGCCGCGATCGCGTCCGAGATCACGACGCCGCCGAGCGGGACGTAGCCGGAGTTCACGCCTTTCGCGAAGGTGATGAGGTCGGGGGTGACGTCGAAGGCGTCGACGGCGAACCACTCGCCGATGCGTCCGAAGCCCACCATGACCTCGTCGGCGATGTAGACGATCCCGTACTTGTCGCACAGGGCGCGCACACCCGGGAGGTATCCCGGCGGCGGCACGAGGACACCGTTGGTGCCCACGACGGTCTCGAGGATGATCGCGCCGATGGTCGACGCCCCCTCGAGGATGATCGTCTGCTCGAGGTGCTCCAGCGCGCGAGCGGTTTCTTCCTCCTCGGATGACGAGTGAAACGCCGAGCGGTAGGCGTACGGGCCGAAGAAGTGCACGACCGAGGCGTCCGCGGGCTCATTCGCCCAGCGGCGCGGGTCGCCGGTCAGGGTGATCGCGGTGGAGGTGTTGCCGTGGTAGCTGCGGTACATCGCGAGCACCTTGCGCTTGCCCGTGACCAGGCGCGCCATGCGGACCGCGTTCTCGTTGGCATCCGCCCCGCCGTTGGTGAAGAAGACCTTCGACATGCCCTCGGGGGCGACCTCGACGATGCGTCGGGCGAGCTCGCCGCGCACATCGTTCGCCATCGCCGGCTGGATCGTGGCGAGCTCGCCCGCCTGCCGCTGGATCGCGGCGACGAGATCGGGATGCTGGTGCCCGAGGTTGAGGTTGACCAGCTGCGACGAGAAGTCGAGGTAGCGGTTACCGGCGTAGTCCCAGAAGGTCGCGCCCTCCCCTCCCGCGACCGGCAGCGGGTCGATGAGCGCTTGCGCGCTCCACGAGTGGAAGACGTGACCGCGGTCGTTCGCGCGGACGCGAGCGTCGGCGTCGAGGTCGGTGATGCTCATGCTGTTCTCCTCCGGATGCCGATGGCTCAGTGGTTGCTCGGGAAGCCGAGGCTGATCTGGCTCTCGCTGGGGTCGGGCCAGCGGGTGGTGACGACCTTGCTGCGCGTGTAGAAGTGGATCGACTCGGGGCCGTAGATGTGCGAGTCGCCGA
>Ga0308171_1000576_pt1 | contig 72540 bp, 65 predicted proteins | sample PhyGR1_FD_202135 | JGI IMG/M metagenome (GOLD analysis project Ga0308171, IMG submission 202135) | Phyllosphere microbial communities from UC Gill Tract Community Farm, Albany, California, United States - DLSLSG.R1 | ecosystem: Host-associated > Plants > Phyllosphere > Unclassified | place: USA...
TTTGCAAAACCCCCAGCGTTCCCGTTAAGGGGCCCTGCCTCACTCGCACTGTCACACCAGGGAGCAATTCAGCATCGGGAGAGAACAGACCGTCTGGACCGGTCGCTGCTTGCAGGTTTTCGATCACCCTGGTTGGAACGCGTTGAGGACCATCAAGCCCCATGACCAACTGATCGACACCGTAAGTCCCGTTGACACTTCGCCATCTGTCACGGGACAGATCCATCAGAAGGAACCCATACCGCGGGAACAACCATTCCTTTTGGGTAATATACCGACGGGCATGCCGCTTCGTGACTATGACCTTTGGCAGGAAATGAACGAAACCCTGCTTAGTGAGATTGGCCTCAGCCAACCCCTCCCCGCGTGCCACAGAGCGAAATACGTACCAGCCTCTTCCGGCGGCCGGCCGCACATTGACATCAATAGGCATTGTCATCGCGGAAGACCTTTAAAGCGGTGAGGAAAATAATCTTCGCGTCTAGCCAGATCGACCAATGGTTGATGTACCAGAGGTCGTGTTCGATACGAGACCGCATGAGTTCGGACGTCTCTGTTGCGCCTCGCAGGCCATTCACCTGAGCCCAGCCGGTGATTCCTGGTTTCACATGATGACGGAACGCATAGTGCTCGATGAAACGGTCGTAGTAGTCGTCATGAGCCATCGCATGCGGCCTTGGTCCGACGAGCGACATCTCGCCGTTCAGGACGTTGAACAGCTGCGGTAACTCATCGATGCTTGTGCGTCGCAGAAAGTGCCCAACACGTGTGATGCGTGGGTCTTGGCGCTGCGCCTGCGGAATATCGGCGCCATTTTCGGTAACTGTCATGCTTCGGAATTTCAGGATTTTGAATGGCACCCCGCCGAAACCGCGTCTGTCCTGGCGAAAGAGGATCGGGGAACCTGTTTCGAGCCATATCGCCCAAATAGCCAGAAGCATCACCGGGCTAAGAAGAACGATTAACGCAGCCGCAGCGACAACGTCTAACGCACGCTTGGCCCACCGCGCACTCAATCCCAAAGGGGCAGACTGCAGCTCGAAACCGACATCATCCCCTAAGGTGATGCGACGATGCTGACTCAGTCCAACAAACGCTGGATCTGCCAGGAGAACGACCGGCGCTGGCAACGGCCCGATTTCCCGCAGAAGAGCTGAGATCCGGCTGGCGTCCTGCCACGACGCTGCAAGCAGGATCTGATCGCAGCACCCTTTCGCCACCGACCGCTGAAGGATGGCCCGAACGTCACGGCATTGCTCCGGGAATTCAGGAGACGATACAGGAATGAAATGTCGCTCGACGACTTCGATCCCAGGTGGAGGCACCCAGACAACGTCAAACTGGGTCGGGTGCGCCTGTAAGGTTACCATATGGACCCGAGCAAACGCGATGGAGCGCTTTTTAAGGCGCACCGCTATGAACCGTGACGCGAGCCCATTGACAGCCGTAATTGCAACCAGGCCTGCCAGAGCAAAAACGGTTGAACCAACTTGAGAGTATTGACCGCTGCTCTTAACCGCCAAACTCACCAGAGCAAGGAGGAGAACGGCACCGAGCCATGCTATCGCTGACTTCAAATAGCCAACGGAAACCTTCGCACCCGACTCTGCTGAATAGTTCCCGATGACCACAGAGACGAGAACGTAAAACACCACAGAGGCTATCGAGACTTCGCTAAAATCAGGGCGAAACGGCGGCTCTCGCCACAGAAGCAAATCCGTAAGTCCACCGCACCCGACAATCGCAATGCCGTGGGATAGCATCAAGACATTCGACAGAGCATTCCGTGTGATGCGCCACGTAACGACCGGAAAGGAACCGGACGCCGAGGCCTCACTCGCCGTTTCCGCAGCGAGATTGATGTCCGATATATCCAGGTTGCCGCGCATCAATGCCTGCCCCCAAGACCGGAAGGCGGCAGAATGAAACGCTGACCCGAAACCACTCCCGCGCGGGAGCTCGGCACAAGACGCGCCCCCAACACATCAGTGGACCAAGGCAGACTCGGGACGGAGAAATCCAGCAATTGAGGCGTGGCGCCAGTGTCCGCAGCGCTTGCCTCCGTAGAGACACCCGACAAAATTGGTCGATTCTGACCATATGGCGTCGCATCTACTATTTAACGATTCTTCGGAACCCACGAACTGAAATCATTGAAGAATTTTGACGTGCGTTAATCCGTCGCCGGGGGGCGACAGAAAGGACCCTTTTTGTCAAGGGCCCGGCCGTTCGGATCAGCTGTGTAAAAAAGGGCTTTCAGGACAATAAAACTTCCGCTCGCGCCGCATCGTCCGTCCTGAGCCGGAAAGTGAGTATCAAAATGATCGTGGGATATGCGCGTGTATCGACTGGAGAGCAGAAGATCGACCTTCAAGTACAAGCTCTGGAAAGGATAGGATGTGACCGGGTCTTTACCGATCACGGGCAATCCGGTTCCGATTTCGAACGCGCTGGCCTGGAAGCAGCCTTAAGCGCGCTTTTGCCAGGTGATATGCTTGTGGTCTGGCGGCTCGATCGGCTTGGACGCTCACTCGTCGGGTTGGTCGGACTTTTGGAGCAACTCGGAAAACGTCACGTCCATTTCCGGTCGCTCAGCGAAAATATCGACACCGCCTCTTCAGGCGGCAAGCTGATGTTTCATATGATGGCAGCCCTTGCCGAGTTCGAGCGCTCGCTTATCAGCGAACGGACACGGGCCGGCATGGCGGCCGCAAAGGTCAGGGGTGCACGGCTTGGCCGCCCGAGAGCATTGACAATGGATCAGGTGCTTGGAGCTCAGCACGCAATCGAACGGCTGAAACGGCGCCCTTCACAGGTTGCAAAGGAGTTGAATGTCTGCCGACGAACGCTTAGCCGGCACCTGGGTAAGCTGACAGTCAGCTCACTTGCGGAGTTGTGACAGTTCATTGCTGTGTAGCAGGGCGCAACAATGGTTCTCGCTACACAGCAACAACGAATTTCCGCCGCCTGCGATTGTTTCGTAATAGAACATTTACAACTGCCAAGTGATAACAATAAATATTAAATTTTTAACGCAAAGCTCCAAACAATATTAATGCCCTTACGCAATTGTGGCCACCGCAACGGTATCCAGATACCTGTCCACGCTTCTTACAGCAATGATGAAAGGGAGGGTGGATAGGGCAACCATGCTGTTGCAGTGGGCGAGCAGAGGGAGCCTTTGCCCTCTAGCTACATATGGTGGACGGACAAATAACTTATGATAATAGGGTATGCGCGCGTTTCGACGGAGGAACAAAGACTTGATCTCCAACTTAGCGCGCTTCGAGGCGCCGGGTGCAATCGCATCTACGAAGATCAGGGTCGATCAGGCTACAGTTTTGCTCGAGAGGGGTTGGAAGCCGCTCTTGAAAGTCTAACGCCAGGCGGGACGCTTGTGGTCTGGCGTCTGGATCGCCTCGGCCGCTCATTATCCGGACTTGTGCAACTGATTGATCAACTTGGAAAGCGACAAGTCCACTTCCGTTCAGTGATGGAGAACATTGACACTACCTCACCGGGCGGTCGCTTAATGTTCCATATGATGGCCGCACTTGCGGAATTCGAGCGTGCAGTCATAGCGGAGAGAACGCGGGCGGGCTTGGCGGAAGCAAGGGCAAGGGGAAGCGTCATAGGACGACCAAAGGCCATGGATGAGGATGGCGTTCGCGATGCCTGTTACGCTTTGCATTTTGAGGGCCGTGGTATGCGAGAAGTTGCCGGACAGTCCGGCGTATCGATCCGCACGCTCCAGCGTTATATGAAACAAGCCTATCTTGGCTCAAAGCCCAATATCCCGCCTTTGCCCCCGCATCAGGAAGATCAAGACACCCTGGAACGATACCGGACACCTCCCGTCCGAGCCGCCGATCGATGACCGGGTGCCAGGGAACCAGCGTGGACTCTTGGGATGTTTCCGCGATGGCAAATTTGCTGCCCGCGCGCTTGTCCGCTCCGGTGAAGGTGCCGCTGACGGTCTGGCAGCGGCGGCGGACCGGAAGGGCCGCGCTTTTTTTCACCGCAAGTGGCATCGTAAAATGAGTGGAACTCGGAGCATGTTAGGTGATGAAGGGGCACGGCAAACCGCGTTCCCCTCCACCTCCTCGATCAATTTTCCCGCCGAGATTACCGCAAACTCGGAATAAGAGTATTTAAAATTATACTCAACCTTTGAGTATGCTGGCGTCAAGAGGATTAACTATCTCGCACCAGACAGTCCGTCTTTGAGCAGAGAAATTCGGCCGACCCTTTGCCAGCAAGATCCGTCACCGCTCAGTCGGTCGGCTGGGTGTCAAATGGCACCCTAAGAAGCCGTCGTTTCGATCCGCCGCAAAGCACTGGCTCTGGCGCGCGGTCAATCAGGACGGTGTCATGCTGGACGGCCGAGTGCAAAGTCGCCGCTGGCCAAGCTGCCAATACACCTATGGCCGAAAAGCTGCCGAGCAAACTCCAGCCAGGCGAAACGATCCTTGCTGGCAGAACATATGACACCGACGCAATTCTCGACTTTGCCAAGCGACGAGAATGCCGGGCGAATATCTCTGAAAGTCCAATCGAGGGCAAACAATCAGCGTCAGCCGGAGTATCCCGCCAGCGCAATCTCGTGGAACGGTTCTTCAACCGCATCAAGCAGATACGCAGCCTCACGACGCGATACGACCAGCACGGGGATAATTACCTCGCCGCCCTCAAGCTCGTCGCGACGAGGATATGAATTGCATCAGCTCATGAGCCCGTGCCTCAAGCGCTCAGAACGTGCCGCGCACACCGACGCCGAACATGCGCGGTTCGGTCATGCTGGCCTCGATGCCGACATTGCCGCTACGATTTTCCTTCAGTAGCGTTGGGGCGCGCTCATCGAAGATGTTCTTGACGTAGCCGTAGACCTCGAGTTCGTCCCGAAGCTTGTAGCTCGCCCGCACATCCGCGATCGTATAGGGATCGATGGCATAAAGGGCCTTGTTGTCCGTATCGGAATAATAACCGTCAACATGGCGAACCTGGCCTGAGACGGTAAACTTATCCGTCACATCCCAGCTGGCGCCGATGGTGAAGCTGTAACCCGGCGACTTGGCGAATTCCTTTCCGGCATACTGCGCGTTACTGGAAATCTCGTCGATCTTCGTCTTTAAGAGACCCGCACTGGCCTTTAGCGTCAGATTGTCGAGAACCTTATAGTCTGCGCCGAGCTCCAGACCATAGGCGTGAGCCTCTTGCGCATTGACCGTGTAGGATTCGCTCAGGCCGGATGAAACAACAACCGGAACATTGAACTGCGCGTTCTTCATATCCGTGTAGAACAGGTTGCCGTTTACTGTGAGCGTATCGTCCAAGAGATTGGCACGCGTAAATAGCTCGTAGTTCCAAAGCGTCTCCTTGTCGAAGGTCCGCCAGTTGCTTGTCGTCAGATCGAATGCGACACCGCCGGGATTATAGCCGCGGCTGATCAGGCCGCCCACGGTCCAGTCGTCATTGATGGCATAGGCCAGCGACGCTTTCGGCAAGATGTCCGAAAAGGTTTCGTCGTAATTGACAGAGCTGTTGCCGGTGGTAAGCGCTCTATAACCCGAACGCTCGATCTGGTCGCGCTGATAGCGGAGGCCGCCCGTCAGGGTCCATTGATCGGTCAAGCGATAGCTGAGTTCGCTGAAGAGGCCAAGATTATCCTTGGTATCATTGAAGCGCGACGTTCCTGCGAGATAAAGAACTTCCTCGGCTTCGGTATGCGCGTAAAACAGTCCAACGACACCGCTCAGCACATCCTCCTGATCGCCGAATGTCACCCGGCTTTCATGCGAGGCGTTGGTCAGGTCGATATCGGCATCCCCTCTGTTGGGCAGACCTACCCTGCGATGGACGATGGAAGAGGAGAGCTGCGTCTGGTTGAATAATTTCGCGCCGTTTTCGAAATCGTAATTGATATCGAGAATGCCGACATTGGTGTACTGGCGGAAGTTCGGCATCGTTGTGGTAACGTGCTGGAGGTCTTCGAAGGGCCGCGATGCCGCCTCCTGGCCGGGACGGTTGGAGGCGTTGTAGGAGTAGGTCAGCTTTGTCGACAGGCCGGGCACTTCCGGCGGCTCCCACAGAAGCTTGAAACGACCGTTGAATTCCTTGAAATCCTGATCGGTACCTTCATGGGCAAAGTTGGAATTGATGTAGTCGATGAACGTATCACGGCCGGAGTAATCGATCGCCATGCGCGCGGCCAGCTGATCCTCGATCAAGGGGCCGGAAGAAGCGAAGGACGCGCGCTTCTGGTGGTAGTTGCCAATCTCGGCCTGATAGGAGGTTTCCGGCGTGAAAGTCGGATCCTTCGTATTGACCACGATGGCGCCAGCAATGGCGTTTGCCCCTTGAGAGGTGGTCTGCGGACCGCGGAACACCTCGATGCTTTCCACATCCCAGATCGAAGTCGCACCGTAGATGAACTCATTATAGCCGAGATAGTGGCCATCCACATTGATGGTGGCACGCGGCACGGTACCGGTGAAGAAGGCGATCGAGCCAGTATTCGGTCCTTGCGTATCCTGTCCCCGGATGATCGGCGCGCTGACATTGTCCGTATAAATGACGTTCGGAATATCCTTGATCGCTTCGGACACGGTGGGATCGCCGGTCTTGTCCTTCTCTATCTCTTTGGCGGTTACGACAGAAACGGACGAAGCAGTGTTTTTCATGTCTCGGGAGACTTTTTCACCCGTGATGACGATCGGCTTCAACACGGTCGCTCCCGCCGGTTCCGCAGGCTGATCCTGACCGAAAACCGGCGTCACAAACACCGTCGCCAGCGTCAGAGCACTGACCCCACCCATCAAACGACCGCAAGAGCTGAACCCCATCACAAACCCCTAACAAACATGAGTATTAAAATCATCTTCACGTAACGGAAGCGTGATGCATTTCGCAATAAGGAATGCATTCCGTATGGTGGACAACCAAAGTTCCATGCGCAGATGTGTTATATTTACAACGGCGCTCAGAGACCGCCTCTCGCAGCCATCACGGTTCCGCCAGGGAAGCCATTGAAAGGGCTGCGAGATCCATTCCGATTTCCGTCGAGATGCGATAGGGATGGTCGATCAAGGGAGGAAAGGTCTTTGAACTCCATGGATGACGAAGCGGACGAACTGCCGGAGAACGAGGGCGAAAAGCGCTCGGCGCTTATCCAATCCGTCTCGATCGCGGCGCGGTTTCTCAACCTTCTCGCCCAATCCGATAGCGCGCTTGCGCTTGGCGAGCTGGCCAAACGCGCCGGCACCGGACGTTCCACCGCCCATCGTTACATGCAGACGCTGGTACGAGAAAAACTCGTGACGCAGGATCCCGCCAGCGGCTGTTACGATCTTGGTCCGGCAGCGCTCGGGATTGGCATCAGCGCACTCCGGCGGATCAATCCTGTCGAGACTGCGGGTCGTGAAATGAACGCGCTTGCCGCCAGGATCGGCGCCAGTTGCGGCGTGGCAATCTGGACAGAGCGTGGCCCAACCTTGGTTCGATGGGCGCGCAGCGCCAGCTTCTCGCTCAGCACCGTGGCGTTGGGCGACATTCTGCCGCTGGATAACAGCGCCTGCGGACTCGTTTTCCAGGCCCACCTTCCGGCGGAAAGAGTGGCCGCCGTGCGCAAGCTGCAACCAGCCGCCTTTCGCGGCACTCGCCCCGACGCCGCGGCTCTACAATCCATTCGCAAAGCAGGCGGCGCGGAACTTAACGAACACCTGTTTTCAGCCCTGACGGGCAAAGCAGCGCCTGTCTTCGATGCACAGGGCGAGGTCTGCTGTGTCGTCACCATCGTCTCCTTCGTCGCCACAGCCGAGAGCGAACAGCATTTTCCCCTGCTGATCGAAGCGGCCAGACGGGCGAGCGCCGAATCCGGAGGCGCATAGGCTATTCGGCCAAATGCTCCGCGAAGGTACTGCCGGAATAGGCAGAGCGAAAAAGCCCGACGTCCGCGAGAGCGGGCAGCAACTGTTCCAGCACCAGCCGCATCGAGGCGACGGAACCACCCGGCACCGCGACGAATCCGTCTATCGCGCCGGCATGCGTCCAGTGACGGATCGTTGCAACGGCGTCATTGACCGTACCGATGATCTGCCAGTGACCCGACCCCATAACTTCCGGACGCCGCAGCAGATCTTGGACGGTCAGCGCTTCGCGCTCTATCAGCCGCCGTAGCAGGTTTGCATGCGTGCGACTTCTCGGTGCTTCCAGCGGTGGCGGCAGGTCGGAAGCGTTAAGAACCCGTGTCAGCGGCCAGTCAGACAGGTCAAGGCCCGTCATGTCCCGGATTGAAGTAAAGATGCGCGCGCGGTTGGCGCGGGCATGGGTCTCGGCGAAAAGCTCCATCGCCTCGCTTGCTGTGTCGGCAAGATAGAGGCTGAGACCGGGCATCAGCTTCACCCCATCCGGGTTGCGGCCGTGCTGGTGAGCCCGTCGGCGCAAATCGGCCCTCAGTTCGATGGCCGCCTGCATATCGGGCGTGGAGGCAAACACGGCATCGGCAACCAATGACGCGAAATCGCGACCTTCAGGAGAGGCACCTGCCTGAACCAAGGGAATGCGGCTGGCATGAGCAGGCAGGTTGAGCGGGCCCTTGACGCTGAAATGCCTGCCCTCATGGGACACTGGATGAACCAGAGCGGGATCGGCAAAACGCCCACTGTCCTTATCGAGCGCCAGCGCCTCGTGCGGAAAGCTCGCCCAGAGCGCTTTCACCACTTCGGTGAATTCGGCGGCACGCTCATAGCGCTCCTGAGGCGAGGGCATCTGCTTGAGGCCGAAATTTTCGTGACCGTCCAGGGCGGTGACGATGTTCCATCCCGCTCTGCCATTGCTCAGCCAGTTTAGCGACTGGAGCTGCCGGGCAACGACGTAAGGCGGCAGAAAGGTGGTCGAGACGGTGGACAACAGCCCGACATGGCTGGTCTCGCGAGCAATCGCCGCAAGAAGAAGGGTGGGATCGAGGCTGGCAAATCCACCGCCGCTTTCCAGACCCTCCATGCGCAGGAACAGCGTATCCGGACGGAAGACGAAATCCACATGCGCCGCTTCCGCACGCTTGGCCAGATCGACGAAGTAATCGCTGGAAAACAGCCCGTCGATTCCACTATCCGCCCGGTGCCATGCCTCGCCGCTGAGCCATGTTGGCGCTAGCGACATGCCGACATGGAGCTTGGCTGCGGCTGACATAATGTACCTCGATTGACGCAGACGGGACAGAGCCTGCGTGCTGGTTTGGCAAATTTCGATTTGTGGAGAGTTTTACTATAGTTTAGTGTCGCATCAAGACCCCATCACCGAGTCCGCTTTGTTTCGGCAGGTTCGTGAAGGAAATTCAGGTAGTTATACCACCCATGCGAAAACTCGACGCATGGGCGCATGCGTAACAGGAGTTGTATCCGGTGCTTGACGCCATGGACCTTCATGCCAGCTACGGACATGTTTCCGTCCTGCGCGGGCTTTCCGCCCGCTTCCGCAACGGCCATGTTACCGCGTTGGTCGGACCCAATGGTTGCGGCAAGTCCACCCTGTTGAAAACCATCATGGGCTTCCTGCCTCTATCATCCGGTACAATCACTCTAGAGGGTCGCTCGATCCGCGAGATCGGACGCCGGCATCTGGCGCGGCGCATCGCCTATCTGCCGCAGGAGTGCCACTGCCCAGACTATATGACGCTCGGAGAACTGATCGAACTTGCCGGATATGCGCGTTACGGTCTCGCGAGCGGCCCCACCGAGCGCGACCGGGTTCTGTTTGCCGAGGCGCTGAAAACCGTCGGGCTGGAAGACAAGGCACGCGCGCAGGTCAACACGCTTTCCGGCGGCCAGCGCCAGCGCGCTTTCATCGCCATGGTGCTGGCGCAGGATACGGATGTGATCTTGATGGACGAGCCGGTCAACCATCTCGACATGAAATATCAATACGCCGTTCTTGGACTGGTGCGCGAATTGACAGACAGGCACGGCAAGACCGTGATCGTCGTGCTGCACGATCTCAATCTTGCCTCCACCTTCGCCGATGATGTCATCATGCTGAAGGCAGGCCGCGTTCTGGCGTCCGGACCGGTGGCAGCGACCATCACGCCCGCCAATGTCTCCGACGTCTTCGATCTTCAGGCCGATATTTTCTCCCGTCAGGGGCGGCTCATCTGCGTTCCCCGGCTCGAGCGGCAGGAACAGGCGATTTCCGCATGAGGTCAAAGATAATGCCGATTTTAGCCGCCGCAGTGCTGCTGGCTGCCATCCTCGCCCTCAGCCTCGTTGTGATGTCCGGCGGCATGAGATTTGCCGAGATCGTGGCGACGCTTGGGCGTGGCGAGGCAGACAGCTATGAGCAGTCGGTGCTTCTCTATCAGCATGTGCCGCGGCTGCTGATCGCCATCTATGTGGGGGCGACCACAGCCGTCAGCGGCTGCGTTCTTCAGGGTGTCGTACGTAATCCGCTTGCCTCTCCCTCAACCCTTGGGCTGAATGCCGGAGCGACGCTGTTCGTCATTGCCGGGGTGCTGGTTTTCGACCTCTCTGCCGAACTACAGGGCCTTGCCGCGCTCGCCGGTGCTGGTTTCGGTTTTGCCGCCTGTTTCCTCGTTGCGCGGCTTGCCGGACGGGCAAACGACCCGCGGGGCCTGTCACTCATTCTTTCCGGTGCACTTGTCTCCATGCTGCTCATCGGCATGACCAATGCCCTGCTCCTTTCCAACCCCACACGCCGCGCCGAATTCCTGAGTTGGGTAGGCGGCAACATCAACCATGTCTATGCCGAGCGCCTGTTCGATTTCTGGTGGATCGGGGCGATTGCGCTTGTTATCCTGTTGGCACTCGCCCGCCCGCTGACGCTCGTCCTGTTAGGCGCGGAAAAAGCCGCCTCCGCCGGTGTGAACGTGACACTGGTATCGCGCATCGCGCTTTTCGCTGCCATGCTTGCGTCCGGTTCTGCAGTTGCGATCTGCGGTCCGATTGGTTTCGTCGGGCTCATCGTGCCGCATATGATCCGGCCGCTGCTGAGCGTTCATTTCACCCTCGCGCTTCCTGCCTCCGCCCTTGTCGGCGCGGGGCTCTGCGTGCTGGCCGATCTTGGCGCGCAAACCCTGTTTGCACCCTATGTCGTCAATACCGGGCTGTTCATGGATTTGCTCGGCGGCCTCGTCTTCATCGTCATCGTCAAGCGCTTCTATCTCTCGCCCTCGACACGGGGTCTCGCATGAAACGGGACGTCGCGACCGATGGCAAAGCGGTGCTGAGACTGCATAGCGGCCTCCAGATCAATATCGGCAACCTGAAAGCAGGCCTCGCACTGCTTTTGCTGGCGCTGGTGCTTGCGGCCCTCTCGGTCAGTCTCGGCAATACGGACACGGGGCTTATGGATCTGCTGCGCAGCTTTATGGGCGGGCAGATCGCTGACGATCAGGCCTATGCGCTATGCACGGTGCGATTGCCGCGTATCCTGCTTGGCTTCATGGCCGGCTGGAGCGTGGCACTGGCAGGCGCGATGCTGCAATCCGTCGCCCGCAATCCACTGGCCGATCCAGGTCTCTTCGGCTTGAGCCAGGGCTCGATGACGACGATCATGCTGCTTCTGGTGTTGATGCCTGCCGCACCGAAAATAATGGTTGCGCTTGCGGCGGTCGGAGGCGGGCTGGCGGTAGCCTTTCTGCTGATCGCGCTCGTCGGGCGTGACCGTTCAAGCGGGCTTGCCATCCTCCTGATGGGGATTGCCATCGAATCCGCGCTTTCCTCCGTATCCTCCGTGCTTCTGCTTTACACGCCTGCGGAAATCTCCTTGTCATTGGCGGACTGGATGGCCGGTTCGCTATTTCAGGCGAACTGGCAGACCATATTCGTCTTCGCCCCGCTTTTCGCCATGAGCCTCGTCGGCATTTTCCTGCTGGGCCGAGCACTTGCGGTTTTCGACCTCGGCAACGAAATGGCCATGGCGCTGGGAGAAACCGTCAAGCATTCGCGCCCGCTCGTCATCGTCTTCGCCGTCCTTCTCAGCGCCTCCTCGGTGACGGCCGTGGGTCCACTGACCTTTCTCGGCGTCATTGCCCCGCATCTTGCCAGCTTCATTTCACCCGCCGTCGGCCGCGCCAAGCTTCTCCTTTCGGCACTCACCGGCGGCATCCTGGTGGTGACCGCCGATACGCTGTCCCGCGGGCTATTGGCCGACACGCCGATGCCGATCGGCCTCGCGCTGACGCTGATCGGCGTGCCGCTTTTCATCCTGACGCTGCGCCTCCAATCGTTGCGCAGAACCAACAGCCATTAAAACCATCAAAGAGAATGCCATGCGAACAGCAATCCTCATCGCCGCCCTTCTAGCTGCAGGCACCACCGTTGCCGCCGAGCGCACCGTCACCGACGCCGCCGGTCGCAGCGTTTCCATACCCGACAATCCGCAACGCATCGTCGTCATGCATGAGCCGCTGCTCGGCGTACCGCTGATGGATCTCGGTGCCCATGTAGTCGGCGCCTATGGCCGCAACAGCGATGGAACATTCGCCACCGCCGTCGATTTCGTCGATACGGTTCTTGGTGAAGGCCACACGAAACCGAAAGGCTTCGGCGCCGTCGGCCAGATCGACCTCGAAAAATTGCGGGCGCTGCAACCGGACCTGATCGTCGCCACAGAAATGGACAACGGCAAGGCCTCGCAGCTGTCCACCGTCGCGCCGGTCTATCTGCAAAAGGCAAGTGCCGGCAAAGCCTATGGCTTCAGCGTGGAGAAGGATCTGGCCGATCTGGTCGGCAGAAGCGATGTCTTCGCTGAACGGCGCGAGGTCTATGAAACGAAACTTGCGGCGGTCAAGCAAACGCTGGGAGACAAGGCGAAGGACAAAACCTATCTGGCCATTCTGCTGACCGACCAGATCAATGCGGTGGGGGATATGTCCGGCGCGGTGCAGGCGCTGGAGGATCTGGGTTACAAGCGGCTGAAGATCGAGGCCGCCGCCGCATCAGGCGCCATGGGGTCCACCCTGATGATGCCGCTCAGCCCCGAGGCTTTCGGCAAGCTCAATCCCGATCTGCTGGTGGTGATGAACAGCTATACCAGCCCTATCCGCGGCGAGGCCGGAACCCGAGCCGCACTGGAGAAAATCATTCCCGGCTGGGAGCGTTTCGTAAAGCCTGCACGCGAGGGCAGGATCGTATTTCTCGATTCCACCAAAGTGACCACGCCTTCCATTCCAAGCGCGCTGCACACGCTGGACGAAGTGGAAAGCTGGGCGAAAAGCCGATAAACGAGCGCCCAACGATAACTTGAGTTTTTGAAGAAAGTTATATTGCAGGCGCCGGAACCGCCTGTTATGGTTGGCCAATCTTATGCAACGACGCCTGAGAGCGCCCTTACGAGGCAGAAGGGAAGCGGTTCTTTGGCCAGCCGATCCGGGGCTGCGAGACCGCCAGCCCATCGGCAACATCCCAAGGAAGACAATAGAATGAGCATATTAGAAACGATCGATCCCGAAGTTCCGGACCGCACACCCAAACGACATCGTCACACGGTGAAGCTGAGGACGCTGACCGTCTCGCGGGTGGAAAAACTCAGCCCCTCCATGGTGCGCATCATCCTGACAGGGGCGGAACTGGAAGGCTTCACCAGCCTCGGCTTTGACGACCATGTCAAAATGTTCTTTGCCCGGCCCGGCGAAACCGAACCGAGCCTGCCGGTGATCGGCCCGAATGGCATCGAGTTTCCTGAAGGCGCACCGCGCCCGCTGGCGCGTGACTATACGCCGCGAAGCTTCGACGCCGAAAAGGGCGAGCTCGCCATCGACTTCGCCATCCACCACGATGGCCCCGCCAGCAACTGGGCGAGGTCTGCCAAGGCGGGCGACAAGGCCTGGATAGCCGGGCCGCGCGGCTCCTTCACCGTGCCATTTACCTTCGACTGGCATCTGCTGATCGCCGACGATACCGGCCTTCCCGCGCTCGCGCGGCGGCTTGAGGAAATGCCAGCGGGAAGCCGCGTTGTGGCGCTGATCGAGGTAGAGAGCGACGCCGACCGGCAAGACCTTGTTACCAAGGCGGATCCGTCGATCATCTGGGTCACGAAGACGGCGGGCGACCGACCGGATCATGATGCGTTGGTGGATGCACTCAGCAGACTTGACCTGCCGCAGGGTGATTTCTTCAGCTGGGTCGCCTGCGAATCCAAGGTCGCCAAGACACTGCGTACCCTTCTGATCGATGAGCGCGGCGCAAATCCCAAATGGACACGCGCCTCCGGTTACTGGCGCCGGGGCGCCAGCGGCGTTCACGATCATTTCGATGAGTGACGCGGCCTCCGCTGCGGAGCGACAAGAACGATGACAGAGCTCAAGGCCATTCTCGAAAACGTTCTGGGCGATGAGGCTTGCGGCATGGAGCCGGGTGACAATCTGTTCGGCCACGGGCTTCATTCACTGATGCTGATGCGTCTCATCCCACCACTATCCCGCATCGCCGGGCGGCGGCTCGATTATGACGAGCTTGCCCGGCAACCGACGCTTGCCGCATGGCAGGCTTTGATCGAACGCTCGCTCACGGAGCATTGAGCCCGCGAGCGACAATCTTTCGCGCTGGAGCGCGATACCCGCATTATCAAGGAGAGGACCATGGCAGCAGACTCGAGTAGGATGCTCTCACGCCGTATTGAGGCAGGCTACGAAACGGAAAACTCGGCCCCGCCGAGCCCCTATGAGGAACGTGTCTGGTTCGAGCAGTTTCAGGATCCCGATCAGGTCTTCCGGCATCTTCTTACCTATCGCATCGGCGAGGAATGCGATCTGCTGCGCCTGACGCAAGCTCTCAACACGCTGTGCGAGACCTGGCCTGAACTGCGGGCCCGTTTCACCTTCGGTGAGGACGGCGTTCTGACCAAGAGTATCGAACCCCACTCCCCGTCTCTCGTGCAACTTCTGCATGTTCCTTCCAAGGGCGAGGCGCTGACCCTGTTGCACGATCTCCAGGCGCGGCCTTTCGATGCCGAGATCGATCCGCCGTTTCAGGCCGTCGTGCTTCTGAGCGAAGGCGACATCCTGCTTGGCGTTCTTGTTCACGCCCTGCTTTGCGAAGTCCTCTCGCCGGATATCCTGCTGGACGGCATCACTGCTGCCTATGCGCGGCAGACGCTGCAGCCGCTTGCCCGCCGCAAGGTCGAGCATGGCGGCATCGATCCGGTTCCGCTGATCTGGCTGCATCCGCCAGCCTCAGGCGCGACGGTGGTGGCACTGCGGCAGAACAAGCTCGGCAGACCGACAAGCCACAGTCATGGCGTTGACCTTCCCGCGAGCCTCCTCGACCTTGAAAGCCCGACCACGCCGAATGCGCTTCTGGCACGTCTGGGTGCGCGCTTCGCCCTTTATCTCGCCGCCGATGGTGGCCTCAACACTGTAACGCTCAGTATCCAACCCTTTGCCACCGCAGGATTATCGGTAGAAGCGGGGTCGCGGGTATCGATCATTCGCGGCCAATCGCAGGAGCAGGCGGAAAACGCCGTCTTGGCGGGGCTGGAAGGACGAAGCGACGATCAAGATGCCATCGCTACTCTTACATTGCATGCACTGGCGCCTCCCGGCGAGCCGGTACCGGAGCACGGATTGCAATTCGAGCCCCTGCATCTGCCCTCGCTGCAATCCGGTCTTGGCCTCACGCTTGCCGTTGGCCCGACAGTGGCAGGCGATATCCGCCTCGAACTGACGGGTGGGAAGGAAATGTCGCCGCATGCAACCGCCTTCCTGCTGGAGCGTTTCGTCAGCCAACTCGAAGGCGCGGTGGATTTTGCCGGTTTCGCCCACCAGGAGGAGGATGCGACGGCACTGCCAATCTTGCAAGCCGCTGTTGGGAGCGAAGACGACACCGCCGCGATCATCCTAGCAGAATTTCGCGAAGCACTTTCCTCTCCCGATATGCAGCCGGAGGATGACTTCTTCGATTTCGGCGGCCATTCCCTGATCGCGACGCGCATCATCGGTCGCCTCCTCGCCAATCACGGCATCGAACTGCGTTTCAACGATCTCTTCAGCTACCCGACCGCCGCTTCGCTTGCCAAACAGGCAACACGCCTCGATGCAAAAGCACCGGCGCTGGGAGAACCGGCAGCGAGTGGTTCCCTGACCGCACCGCTGTCGCTTGCGCAGATGTCGCTATGGAAGGCTTACGCCGCCTTTGGCTTTGGCGACATCTTCAACATTCCCTTTGCGCTCGACTTTCTCGACCCAGTGGATGAGCACGCCTTCCAATGCGCCTTCCTCGACATCATCGAGCGCCATCCCGGCTTGCGAACGCAGTTTTGCGTTGAGGGTGATACCGTTATCCAGAGGATCGTGCCGATGCATGATCTGCCCGATTACAAATGGTTCTGGACCAGCGAAGAGAGTGAGGGCGTGGATCGGCATGCGGAGGCCGGCTGGCGCTTCGATCTCTCCAGCGAACTGCCAATGCGGCTGCGCTTCCTGCGGGATCCACAGACGGGCAGGCAAGTGCTCTCCTTCCTCTTCCACCATATCGTGCTGGACGAATGGTCGGTGAACCTGATGATGGATGAGCTGACAGAGGCCTACAAGGCCAGGGCCGCAGGCAGGGCTCCCGCCTTTGCGACCGAACCGCAGCCTTTCCATGAGTTCGCCAGGAAACAGGTGGCCTCCGGCCTTAACACCGACCATCTTTCCTATTGGACCGACATGCTGCGCAATGCTCCTACGAGCCTCAGCATCGGTGGCAAGGGCGGTGTGCAGGATGAGGCTTCGCATGACCAAGCGCCAGCGGGCGGCTGGATCGAACTCAGGCTGGAAAAGCATGTCAGCGACGGCTTGTACGCTATAGCAAAGCAGAACAGCGCCTCGCTGTTCAACGTGGTCTATGCCGCAATTGCCGCATCGCTTCGTCATCTCGGCGGCCTGAACGACCTCGTCATCGGCACATCCGCATCGGGCCGTACCGATAGCCGCTACTTCGATACGATCGGCTATTTCACCACAGTCGTTGCCCATCGTGTACGGTTTGAGGACAACATGACGGTCGGCGCGCTGATTTCGACGGTGAAGAACACCATCAATACCTCGCTGGACCACAGCGAAATCCCCATCGATCTTGTTGAGGAGGCGCTGGGCATGACACCCGGTCGTGACCATCTCTTCGAGGTTTTCATTCAGATCCACGCCAAGAACAAGCTAAACGGGATGCTGGTGACACCGGACGGCAAGCCGGTGGAGTTTCGCCAGATCGATCCCGACAAGCACGAATCCATGCTGGGTCTGCAATTCGAGGTCATGGAGGAAACCATCGGTGGCGAAAGGTCGATCCGCGTGCTGATGAGCTACCGCTCCGACCGATACGGCCCCGACGACGTAGAACGCTTGCGCAGCACGACCAGCGACATCTTCAGCCGTTTCGCCGAAACCGGTGCCTCCGGCCGTCTACTGACGACGCTCACCTGAAACGATCGGCATTATGAAAAACCCGGCTTCATCATGTGAAGCCGGGTTTCGTTTATCAGCGAAGCTCCAAAGCTGGCGTCGCGTCTATTTTACCGGGCCGCTTGCCGCGCGGTCGAGGACGCTTCCTGCGCGGCAAGGATCATTGCTTCTTCGCGCAGCATGGCGTCGATAAACTGTGGCAGTTCCTCGCAATAGCGGGCGAAATCGTCTGCCTCTGTCAAAGCAGAGTCAGCATCGATGTGAAGGTTCAGGTCGCTCCCGTCATCCTCGCCGCGGAAGGTGAGGTTGAAGCCGTCGCCCGGGCCATTGGCAAGAATATGCCGCGTGACATCGAGCCCGGCAAAGACCGGCGCGCTGAACGGCAGCACATTGATGAGCGGCGAAAAGAAAAACCGCCGGCCCTTCGGGATTTGCCGGTCGGCGGCGATCTGTTCGATGCGGTAGCGGCCATGCAGGCGCTGCCGACGAAGATCGGCGGCATTGCGCGCCAGAAAGGTGCCGACACCCTCCCCCCGCGCGATGGCGAGATGGAAAGGCAGAATGTTGACCAGCATGGCCGGCATATGCGCCCCCACACTGCCCCAGCGGCTCATGAATGGCAGCCAGAGTGTCAACACCTCCCGATCCGGACGCGGAAGAACGCGGTGAAGATAAAGGCCGCTGAGCAGAACAAGAAGATCCGGCCAGCCGATCTCCAGCCGGACGGCCATCTGCTGCAGTCGCGCACTGAAGCCCGCCGGCAGGGCAACATCCCCATGCAGGCCACCGCCACCATAGTCCTCGCAATCCTTGTCGAGGACCGGCAAATCGGCGGAGGCAGAAAGATAGGCAGTCCAGAAATCGCGGTCCTTCTCGAAACGGCGGCTGTTTCTGTAGGACTGCTCTTCAGCGAGGAAGCTGGCGAAGGAATGGAAGTCCGGCCCCGGCTCGCCGTTACCGCAATAATGCCCGTAAAGCTGGCCGCAGCGCTGCTCGACCAGTGTCAGGCCATATCCATCCACAACGATATGATGGGCGCGGATGTACCAGAGATAGCGATCATCCGCGATGCGGTAGAGCACCTGGGCGGAGAGCCGGTCGGCGCGAAGATCGAGTCTGGCTTCCACGTCGGCGTTCATTCGGCGCAGCGCTTCATCGAAGGGTGAGGGCTCGGCGGAAAGATCGACAAGCATCACCTGCGGCGCATGAGCGGGATCGCAGCATTGCTGCGGCGTCTCGCCATCCTCACCAAGGCGAAAGCGGATCGACAGAACGTCGGATTCGCGCACGGTGCGGGTGATTGCGCGCAGAAGCGCGGTTTCGTTCACGGCACCGGAAAGATCGATGTAATGGGCGACGGTGGAGACCGGCTCGTCGGGATGGAAGGAAAACTCTTCCCAGAAATCGAGTTGGGGCTGGGTCAGCGGAAGCCAGCCATCGGCGGTATTCATTTGCGCCATTTTTCTTTCCTTGCACTGTTTCTGTGATCGGGCATGGCCGACCGGATTTGGCTTACGCCGCCTTCGCGGCCAGCAGCGATGCAACCTGGCTGGCATTGCGGCACCGCAAGAGCTGCTGCGCGGTCAGCTCAACGCCGAAGGCCGTGCGGATTTCCGCCGAGACGGTTTTGAGATGGGAGGGCAGAAGACCAAGCGCGATGAGGTCGCTATTGGCATCCACATTCACCGGTTTCTTGCCGAGTACGCCAAGATAGATATCGAGTATCCGCCTGTCGCCTCGATCATTTGCGGCAGGACGGGGTGCTGCGATCTTCGTCACCGGCTCCGCGCCGAGCCCCGCTGTCATCAACAGCTCACGGGCGCGGCGGCGATCCGGCTTGCCATTGGCCGAAAGCGGCAGGTCTTCGACCTTGAGGAACCGGCCCGGCACATGCGACTCCGGCAAATGGCTGCGGGCGAAACTGCGCAGATCCGCGCTGGAGAGTTCCAGACCGGGTGCCGTGACATAAAGCACCCCGATGGCGGCCTCGCCCTTTTGCTCCACGCCATAATCCACCACCAGCACCCGCTGGATGGCGGGATGGCGGATCAATTCGTTCTCCACATCCGGCATCGAGACACGAACGCCACGCACCTTGACGTAACCATTCACCCGGCTGGCAAACATGATCTTGCCATCTGACCTGTAGCGGCCCCGGTCTCCGGTGCGGAAGGCGCGGACGGGGTAGTCAAGATCATCCTGGATGGTGACGAAATCGGTCTGGGTGATGACGCCCTCTTCCAGATAGCCGAGCGCCACGTTGACGCCGACCGTATGGATGCGCCCGACGACGCCGACCGGGCAATGATCGCCGCGATCATTCAGGATAAAATAGCGATTGCCCGGCAGCGGGTGGCCATAGGGTATGGCCGCGACATCCTCAGTGGCGATCTCGTGCCAGATGCTCCAGATCGTCGTCTCCGTCGGGCCGCCAAGTGAAACCAGCCGCATCGCGGGATTCATTCGGCGTAGTTCCTCGACGATGACCGGCTTGATGTAATCTCCTCCCTGGGCAACGAGCCTCAGCGAGGCGAGTTGATCGCCCCGGCGGCAGGAGAGCAGCATTTCGAGGATGGCGGGCACCGAGCACCAGAGCGTCACCTTATGTTCCGCCACCAGTTCGTTCCAGCGAACGGCATCCTTTTCCTCGCCCGGCTCCGTCAGAACCAGCGTGGCGCCGGCGACCAGCGCGCCGAACACATCGAAGACTGACATATCATGGTGCAGCGGAGTGACCGAGATGAAGACGTCCTTGTCCGTCACCGCCCATTCGTCAAGCGTGCTGCCGATGACATTGGCTGTCGCTCGATTGGAGAGCACGACGCATTTCGGTTTGCCCGTTGTGCCGGAGGTATAGAGATAATAGGCCGGCTCCTCGCTGCGCGACAGCGCAGCCATATCCTCCATGGACGCGTGGGCATCCGCGGAAGCGGAGAAAATATCTGCGGGATCGACGCTTGCGAAACCCTGCGGCACAGTGCTGGAAATGATGATGGCGGGGCGGCAATTGGTCAACAGGTAGCGCAGGCGATCTTCCGGCGAAGCGGCATCGATCGGAACCCAGATGGCGCCCATCAGCGCAGCCGCCAGCGTGATCGCCGTATGCTCGACACTCCGCGGCAGGCAGATTGCCACGACGTCGCCACGGCCGATGTTGCGTGCTTTCAGGCCGGCCATAGCACCCGCCACCATATCGCCGAGTTCGCCATAGGAGATATGGCGTTTGCCGCTGATGAGCGCCGGTCGGTCCGGATCTCCATCAAACAGATGTCCGGCGATCCGGTCTAAAAACGGCGGGCAGACGACAGTCCTTTCGTCGCCGTTCAACCGGTAATGGGCCAGATCGACAACGTCCCGTGCGTTGAACGAGAAATCACCGCTTTCCGTAATCCCAGCCATAGCGCGATCAATGGCGGCGAGGATGTCGGACACCATGTCAGCATCGATGGCCTCTTCGGCATAATCGATATCGAGTACGAGATCGCCATGGGGGTTGTGCGAAAAGCGAACATCCATCGCCACCTGCGGCGTCTGAGTCAGCCCATCTGTCCAACGCATGGTCGATTGCGGCGACAACGCGGGCCAACTCAGCCCGTTGGTGATGACGATGGGCAAGGCAAGCCCTCCGGGATTGGCGTTGAGCAATACGCGGTTGAGATCGACACCGGAAAAGGCAAGGTGATCCAGCCCTTCCAGCACATCCACCTGCAATTCGGATGCGCGCTGCGCAAATTCGCCCTTACTGGCATCCCATTGGACGGCGATGAAGCTCGACCGATTGGCGAACGCGCCCTCCACCTGCGGCGCGACGGGAACGCCGACGACCAGAGCGCCCTCGTTTAGCCAGAGCGAAAGCACATCGAGAACGACGGCCATCAGCGCCGAATTCTTGAACAGCCGTTGCTTTGCGCCGATCCGCGAGAATGCGGAAAAACGCTGTTTCTCAACCGTTAAACTTCGGCGGCTGTAGCGGGAAGTGGATATGGTTTCGAGGGGCGCTTTCCACGGAAGTTGCGATGGCACCTCGGCCTGTTTCAGCTTCTCCGCCCAATAGGCCGCATCTTTCGAACGCAGCGCCGCCAAATCCTGCTTCGACGGTTCGGCGACGACGGGGGTTTCGAGTGGCACAACGCCATCGAAAAGCTCTGCCGCGAGACTGGCAATGGCGCGACCGTCGAGGATCAGCGCATCGAAACGCAAAAACACGACGATAGTATCGGCGTTCGCGCCGCTATCCGGCAGGAGAAAAACCATAACCTGCCATGGGGAGAAAGAAAGGTCGAAATGCGCGTGGGAGAATTCCTCCCTCGCCGCGTCCAGACGCTCTTCTGCATCGGCAGGAGCAAGGCCTGACAGATCGACCACAGCGAGATTGACCTGTGTTTCATCGTGAACCGTCTGCACCAGACGCCGCTCATCGATGCGCGTTCGCAGGCTTTCATGGCGTCTCACCATCGCGGCGAGACGAGCTTGCAGGAGGGAAAGACTGATACGGCCGCGATATTCACGGAACTCCTGCATCGCCACGCCGGAGAGCGGCAAATGCGTGCCACGACCGAGCAGATAGGCCTGTTGCAGCGGTTCGAGAGGGCGTTCCATGCGTTTACTTTCTGGATTCGATACTGTTTCCGGCTGTGCGCCATGCAAGCGCTGGATGCTTTCGCAGACGAGATCCGGCTTCTCTGCCAGCCGACGCAAAAGGCCGGTATAGGTTTCGAAGAGCGATGCCAGCCAATGTTCCGGCAGCGCATCGAGCCGCACATCCCAGTTGATCAGCAGCCCACCATCCACCGCTGTCGCCTGTGCATCCAGCGCCACGCCCGGCCCTTGCGAAACGGTGTGGATCATCGGACCGAAGAGCTGTCGAACACGCTCAGAAAAAAGATCGCCTCCAGGCAGATCGACCCCGGCGGTGAAGACCACCGGCGAGTTTTGCATGCTGCCGCGCTGGCGGGAAAGATCGCGCATAACGCTGACGCCCGGATAGGATTGATGGGCCAGCAGTTCAGCCATTCGTTCGAACAGCCGGCAAAGGAGCGTTTCGATCCGGTCTTCAGGGTGGATATCCACGCTCAGCATCAGCACGTTGGAAAACTCACCGACGATATCGTCGACGCCTTCCACCAGCGGCTCACGCCAGAAGGACGGCACGGATAGACGGAATTTGTTCGCCCGCGTCGCTTGCGACAAGGTGATCGCGAAAACGCCGAGCAAAAGTGTCGATGTGGTCACCGAGCAACGCCGTGCGGCCTGTTCCAGCTTGCGCAGTTCGGCGGCTGAAAGCATTGCAGAGAGCCGATCTGTACGGACTGCGCGCGACGGATCGTCGGGCAGAAACGGCAGCGGAGGCGCATCGGGCATACCGACAAGCCTTTGCCGCCACCACAGGCGATCCCTCTCTTGTCGCTCCCTTACCGCAGGATCGGAGGCCAGACGCCCGGCCCAGTCGAAGAAGGACACAGGTGCCTCTCCGGAAAATTCCTCGTCCGCCGTCTCGTAGAACATGGCGAGGTCCTCCATGACGATGCGCGTACTGGCGGGATCGATGGCAAGCATATCCGTGTCGACATGCAAGCGGCAACGTCCCTCCGGCAACAGGCTGAGCGAGATTGCCGCTGGCGCCGCCACGCGAAGATCGGCACGACGGTGGCCCCATTCCTCACGCTTTGCTTCGAGCCGGCGCATCAGCGCCTGCGAATCGAGCGCGGTCATGTCCTCCACATCGAGGCGAAGCGAACGGGCAAAGGGATCGGTGGACTGGCGTCCCTCCGCATCGATCCTGAGACTGAGCATGGGGTGACGCTGGCAAAGCCTATCGACTGCCACGGCCAGTTTTTCCGTGTCCAGCGTCTGTCCCTCAAATTCGAGGTAAAGATGCGGTGTAACTTTTCCGAGTGGTCCGCCCACTTCGCGACCGACCCAATAGGCCGCTTGCATCGGCGTTAAATCTTGCATGTGAATTTGTACCGGTTGACAAAACATGATCAACATACTCAAGTATAAGCCATCGTCAACCACCACATAGGAGGCACCCCATGAAAACGGGAGCGCTCAGGACGAATGATGTCGATTCCGACGACGTCTCTGATTTTACGAAAGAATTTCTATTTACCTCGGGCAGCGGCCAATTACGCGCCAAGGGCATCCGTGAAAGAATCTCCATTCCTGCACGCGGCGGAGAGAGCGCGCAGAGCCCGCTGCAAGAGACGTTGACCAGGGCTTTCGAGCGTGCGCGCAAAGCCGGACAGGAGAACCCGATCGCCATCGGCGCAATCCCCTTCGATGTCGGCGAGGCGTCATGCCTTTACGTGCCACACAACTATGAGTGGAATTTCGGGGCGACAGTGAAGACTGTTACCGATTCAGGTATGCCAGCGCTTGTGGGCCAGAGCAGCCTGCCGGACGAGAGCGGTTTCAAGCGCGCGGTCGAACACGCTATCGTCAACTTCCGCCATTCCGATGTGCGCAAGGCGGTACTCTCCGTCATGCGCGAACTGACCTTCGCATCCGAGGTGAATGTCGAGGGACTGCTGGCGAACCTCGCCAAGCAGAACCGCGAAGGCTACCAGTTCCGTATCCCCCTGCCCGATGGCGGCGATCTGATCGGCGTCAGCCCGGAACTGCTCATTCGCAAGCAGGGCGACAAGATCACCTCCAACCCGCTGGCGGGATCGGCAAAGCGCATGGTTGATCCGACGGCGGACAAGGCGAATGCGGATCGGCTCTTGGTCTCCGAAAAGGACCACTACGAGCATAGCCTGGTTATCGAGGACATCCGTTCTCTGCTCTCACCGGTCTGCGCCGAACTCGATGTGCCCGAAAAGCCGTCGCTCATCAGCACGGCGGCACTGTGGCATCTTTCCACCCGCATCGAAGGCCGTCTCGCAGATCCCGACACCAATGCGCTGCAACTGGCGTGCCTGCTGCACCCGACGCCAGCGGTGTGCGGTTTCCCAACCGAGCGCGCCCGTCGCCTGATCCGCTTTGTCGAGCCCTTCGAGCGCGGCCTGTTCACCGGCATGGTCGGTTGGACGGATGCACAGGGCAATGGCGAATGGGTGGTGACGATCCGCTGCGGCACCGTGCAGCGGCAAACCGTGCGGCTCTTCGCAGGCGCCGGCATCGTCGAGGCCTCGCAGCCCGATGCCGAATGGGCCGAGGTACAGACGAAGCTCAAGACCATGCTGAACGCGTGCGGTCTTTCTGCCTGATTTTTCCCAGGGACATATCATGACAATCGAATTCCAACGCTGGCCCGATTCTTTCGTTCGCCGATACCGCGAACGCGGCTACTGGATCGACCGGCCGCTGAGCGCCATTCTGACTGAACAGGCGGCGCGTCATCCCTATAGCACCGCACTGATCTGCGGCGATCGCCGCTTCACCTATGCCGATCTGGATCGGCAATCCTCGAACCTCGCCGGTCATCTTTCCGTGGCCGGCATCGGCAGGGGCGACACCGCGCTGGTGCAATTGCCCAATGTCGCCGAGTTCTACATCGTCTTTTTCGCGCTGATGAAAATCGGCGCCGCTCCCGTCAATGCAATCTTCAGCCATCGCCGGCTGGAAATGACCGCCTATGCCGAACAGATCGCGCCAAAACTGGTGATTGCCTCCCGCGCACACGAGCTTTTCACCGACGACGCGTTTCTGGATGCTCTAAAACTCGCCTCCCCTCGGCTTGCCCTCACCCTGCTGCTTGGGAAGACCGATCCTGAGCGAAGCCTGGAACGGATGATGGCCGAGCCGCCGGACAATCCGCCCGCTTTCGCACCTTCGGCAGCCGACGAGGTGGCGCTGTTCCAGCTTTCCGGCGGCAGCACGGGAACGCCGAAGCTCATTCCGCGCACGCATAACGACTATGATTACAGCATCCGTGCCAGTGCCGAGATTTGCAAGTTATCACCGCAGACCCGCTTCCTCTGCGCCATTCCGGTCGCGCATAATTATCCGATGAGTTCGCCCGGTGCGCTCGGCGTCTTTCACGCAGGCGGCACCGTCGTTCTCGCCGCAAACCCGGAGCCCCTGGCCTGCTTCGATCTAATCGAAAAGCACAGTATCGACATCGTGCCGCTGGTGCCGCCTGCAGTCGCGCTATGGCTTCAGGCCGCTCCCGCCCATGTTGGACGGCTGAAATCTCTGAAGCTCTTGCAGGTCGGCGGCGCAAGCTTCGCCGAGGCGCTTGCTCGTCAGGTGCCGGAGGTGCTGGGCTGCAATCTTCAGCAGGTGTTCGGCATGGCGGAAGGTCTGGTGAATTACACCCGCGCTGGTGACCCCGAGCATCTCGTCTTCACCACGCAAGGCAGGCCGATCAGCCCCGATGACGAAATCCGCATCGTTGACGAAGACGGCAATGACCTGCCCCAGGGCGAGGCCGGCATGCTGGCGACCCGCGGCCCCTATACGTTTCGCGGCTATTACCGCGCACCTGAACACAATGACAGGGTCTTTGACAGGGACGGCTTCTATTATTCCGGCGATGTCGTGCAGCGCACGCCCGAAGGGTATCTCCGGGTCGTGGGCCGGGTAAAGGACCAGATCAACCGCGGCGGCGAAAAGGTCGCTTCGGAAGAGGTTGAAAACCTCATTCTTCGGCACCCCGATGTCACCCATGCCGCCCTTGTGGCGATGCAGGACGAACTTCTCGGCGAGAAGAGTTGCGTCTTCGTCGTTTCGCGCAATCCCGCTCTCAAGGCGCCGGCCATCCGCCAGCATCTCGCTGGTCTCGGCGTCGCAGATTACAAGCTACCGGACCGCGTGCGCTTCATTGACGCCATGCCGCTGACTGCCGTCGGAAAGATCGACAAGAAACGCCTGCGCGACCTGCTTGTGACACCCGTCGCCATCAGCGCCTGAGACACAGCACAAAGCAAAAGCGACGTTCCAAAGAGCGTCCCGAAACCAAAGATCAAGCGCACTTTAGCGCAGCACAACCGAGGTCATCATGACAATCCCCACCATTTCCGACTATCCGATGCCGGTCGCCGCGGGCTTTCCGGCCAACAAGACACAATGGAAGCCCGATGCGAAACGCGCCGTGCTCCTCATCCACGACATGCAGCGTTATTTCCTTCGGTTCTACGAAGCCGACGGCACGCTGATGACCACCCTTATCGATAATCTCGCCAAGGTGAAGGCATGGGCCGTTCAGAACGGCGTACCGGTCATCTATACCGCCCAGCCCCATAACCAGCCGCCCGGCGATCGCGCGCTGCTGAACGATATGTGGGGTCCGGGGCTCACCGTGGTCGATCCCGAATTGCAGAAGGTGGTGGACAAGCTTGCGCCCACACCGGACGACGTCGTGCTGACCAAGTGGCGATACAGCGCATTTCAGCGTTCCGATCTTGCCGAACGAATGAAGGAATGGAGCCGCGACCAGATCATTATCGGCGGCGTCTACGCCCATATCGGCTGCATGATGACGGCCGCGGAAGCTTTCATGAAAGATATCCAGCCCTTCATGATTGGTGACGGCGTTGCCGATTTTTCAGAGGCGGAGCATCGCATGGCGCTGCAATATGTAGCGACACGCTGCGGGGTGGTGATCGATACCGCAACCCTTGTTCGCGCTGGAGAGGCAGGGAATATCAGTGAATGGCTGAAAGCCCGCGTCCTGCAAATGGTGGAAGACGAAAGCGAAATCGACCCTGATGAGAACCTGATCTTCTATGGCCTGGATTCCCTGCAGGTGATGAAACTTGCAGGCGAACTTAAGGAGCGTGGCGTGACAGTCGGCTTCGATGAACTGGCACGTGTGCCCACACTGTCCGCCTGGTGGGCGTTGATCGACCAAAAGCGGCTGGCGGCCTGAGCGGACGGACAAGATGAGACTACAGAGATTTATCGGGCGGCGCGTGCTGGTGACGGGCACGGCGCAGGGTATCGGCCGCCGCATCGCCGAACGTTTCATCGAGGAAGGGGCCGACGTCATCGGCCTCGATCTTCTGGCGGAAACGGCCAAAGCGCCCTTCCGTCAGATCGCACTCGACATCACTCATGCGACGGAGGTGGAGACGACCTGCAGGGCAATCGAAAGCGAATGGGGTGGGCTCGATATTCTGGTCAACGCCGCTGGCATCTTGCGGTTGGGGGACAGTGAAAGCCTCACACCTGGGGACTGGAAGGCTTGCATGGATGTCAACGCCGCCGGGCCGTTCCATATGCTGCGGCAGTGGAGCGGCACCTTCAAGCGCCAGCGGCGTGGCGCGATCGTCAATGTCGGCTCCAACGCCGCTGTCGTGCCGCGCATCGGCATGATGGCCTATTGCGCGTCCAAGGCCGCGCTGGTCAGCCTTAGCCACTGCGCCGCACTTGAGCTCGCTCCCTATGGCGTGCGCTGCAATGTCGTTTCACCTGGTTCTACCGATACGCCCATGCTGGCGGGCATGTTGAGCGATCCCGCCGGCAAGGAACGGCTGGTTGCCGGTCTTCCCGAACAGTTCAAACTCGGCATTCCGTTGGGCAAGATCGCAAGGCCGGACGACATCGCCGATACCGTGCTGTTTCTCGCCTCCGATCAGGCCGGCCATGTGACGATGCAGCAGATCGTGGTTGATGGCGGCGCCACGCTTGCGGCTTAAATTCGAGGTATTTGATTGAGGGTGAAGAAAATGTCCGTCTCTACGGCGTTTCATCGCGAAGCCGCGCCCGGTGCTTCGCCGGAAGCAATCTGGCCCTGGCCAGACGACAGACACGATTGCCATTGCCTCACCCTTCGTTACAGCGCCGAAGACGGCGGCGGCGAGGTTCCCTCCTTGCCGCTCCAGCTTTTAAACGCCACGCAAAGACGCAAGGCGGAATTCACCGCCGGACGCAGATGCGCGGCGGAGGGCACGCGCCGCATAATCGGCCGCACCATCTTTCCCGGCATGGGTGAGGATCGTGCCCCCATCTGGCCCGAAGGCGTCATCGGCGCGATCTCCCATAGCCAAGGACGGGCGATTGCGCTGGTAGGCTCTTCCCTGCGTTTTCGCGGCGTCGGCATCGATATCGAAAAGCTACTGACCGAAGAGGAAGCCCAAGATATCGCCCCGCAGGCCTTGACCGCAAATGAGCGCTACAATCTCGGCAACGATATCGATCCCTTCATGACCGGGCTGATTTTTTCAGCCAAGGAAAGCCTGTTCAAGGCGCTTTATCCAACGGTTAAACGGCCTTTCTTCTTCGAGGCAGCCGAACTCAGCAGTTTCGATGCATCCGGCTCCGCTTCGCTGCGCCTCACAACAGACCTTAACCCTGAATGGCGCCGTGGAGCGGAAGTACCACTCCGCTTTTGTCACATTGAAGGACTGTTAATCAGCCGCGTTCTTCTCCCACACCCGGACAAAGAGCGTATATTTTTATGAGCGAATACCCGTGCGTCACTCGGATGACGCCCCTAGCGGGGCACGCCGTGTGAGGTAACGTGCAGCGAGGACCAAACTTCCTAGCTCCTGAACGGAACCGTTACGCGTGCGCGTCCCGCAGTCCGATATTCATCGAGTGGTGGGTTGTGTCCAGCTCTCACACCTGAACCACCTCTGAGGTCTCATCTTCGCTAGGCCTGGTACGCTTGAAAAAATTCTCCATGATGATCCCGGATGGGCACTTGACTGAATTAGATAACATGTTATCTATAAATATATGACCGATGATGAGCTTAGATTTCTAGTGACCAGTTCCCTGCCGCGTGCAGAGCGGCAGTTGCGCAAGCTCGGGCGCAAGCTTGTAGACATGCTGTGTCGCGAGTGTGGGTACCCACAGGGAAGCCTATCCGAAGCTTCGATCTTCCCTTTGATCACCATCGGCAGGTTGGGAGAGGGTGTCCGGCAGAACGCGGTCGCAGAAGAAATCGGGGTCGAAGGCCCAGCTCTCGTTCGCCTTCTGGATTTGCTTGCCGAGCAGAAGCTTATCGAAAGGCAAGAAGACCCCGGCGACCGACGAGCCAAGATGCTTTGGCTCACGGATGAGGGTCGGAAGCTACGACTGCGAATCGAAACCCATCTGACGAAAATCCGGGCCGAGGTGCTGCGAGCCCATAGTCGGGACGATCTTATTGCCGCACTAAGGGTGATCCGTACGATGTCCACCTTCGTCGATGATGGAGTACTGGACGAAATGTTCGCGGACAACGCGACATGAGAGCACGCATCGCGTTCCCGACGTTGACCGAATGGATCTTTTCAATAAAGACCTTCGCAGCGTCCATGGCCGCCCTTTACATCGCTCTTGCGGCAGGGCTCCCCCGCCCATATTGGGCTATGGCCACTGTGTACATTGTCGCCAATCCGCTGGCTAGCGTTACGCAGTCGAAGACGGCATTCCGGGCGGCAGGAACAGTAGTTGGGGCAAGCGTAGCTATTTTCTTTACGCTGCAGCTTGCGAACGCCCCCGTCCTGTTTGTGCTTGTCGTGTGCCTGTGGACCGGCTTTTTGACCTTCCTGGCATTGTTCGACAGGTCTCCCCGATCCTATGCATTTTTGCTTTCCGGTTACACTGTCCCCTTGCTCGCGTTCCCTTCGATCTATGCTCCTGACAGCGTTTTCGGTACCGGCATTGCCCGCGCCGAGGAAATCATTCTGGGCATCGTTTGTGCTGCGGTCATCAACAGCGTTGTGCTTCCTACCGGCCTCACAGGAACGGTGCATAAAACGGCTGAAAACCTCCTGAAGGATATCTGTCGTTGGATTGGCGCAGTCATCGAAAACGGCCGCGACAGTAATGCGTTAAAGCAGAGCGAACGCCTGGCCTCAGATGTCGGTGCCCTCGATAATTTGATCGTTCACCTTCGTTACGATGTCGCTGCGGCAAACCTGACGTTCCACCTTAAAGCGTTCAAGGAGCGGATAGCGCCTGTACCGATCGTTTTACACGCATTTGGCGACCGACTGGCGATCCTTCGGGAAAGGGGGGCCATCGATGTCGACCTCGCCGATCTCCTTACGGACTTCCAGCTCTGGATTTCGTCGAAGGATCAAGGCGAGAAAGATAGTGACCAAACCGCAGCGCGTCTTCGCGAGAAGCATGCGCAACTGACCCACATCGTGGAGACGCGGCGAGATTGGGATGGCCTGCTGATCAGAAGCACGCTCGTCGATATTTTGCATCTCATCGATATGACGCAGGATTGTCAGGTTTTGCTGAGAGAGATTTCAGCCGGCACCCTGGCGCGCCGCCATGTGAAGCTTCAGTCTACGCGTTCGGTTCAAACCAGCTGGCATCACGACATCGTCGTCTTTGCGATTACGGGCGCATCTATCGCGCTGTCCGGCTTCATCGCGAGCCTTCTCTGGCTCTATTCGGGCTGGCAGGCCGGTGCGGGTTTCGCTCTGATGGTACTCATTGCCGGGCCATTTTTCGGAGCGTTGGACAACCCCCTGCCGGGATTAAAGGCTATGGCGATCTTCAATGCCGTCAGCAATCTGGGAGCTGGCATATTCTTGTTCGGAATTCTCCCGGGCGTCAGCTCGTTCTGGGGGTTGGTGCTGGTCTTTGCGCTCCCTTTCATACTGTTCGGAACGATCATGAGTCGACCGCAATTCATGCTCCCGGGTATGGTCATGACGGTCGGTACCGCATCGACCATCGCATTGACGGCAACCTATTCTTCGGATTTCATTTCATTTGCCGACGGTGCTGTGGCCTCGACGCTGGGCGTGCTATTCGCCGTCGCGTGGAGCGCACTGACACACTCGCTCGGTGCATCGCGTAAGGCTCAGCGCATTGCCAAGCTGGGTTGGCGTGAAGCTACCGCCATCGCTGACGGTCGTTTCTCGAGATCACCGACCTGGTATGCCGCCCGAGGACTCGATCGGCTTGCTCAATTTGTACCGCGTCGGGCTGCAACTTCCGGCACCACGCTGAGCGACCTGGACATGATAACCGAATTGCGGATTGGGACGCGACTGGCTGCTCTGCAAGAAGAAGCTTCTGTCATGACGAGGTCGCAAGCGCGACGGCTCGATCCCATTTTCGCCGGTGTCGCAATCTGGTTTAGGTCAAAGACAGTTCACGATGCTCCGAATGCTCCTTCGCCAGCGATCCTGTCGAGCATCGATGACGCACTTGATGAATTCGACAAGCCTCGCATGCTTGCGGCCCTGACCGACCTTAGATGCAGCCTGTTTCCGCACGCCTCTCCCCCGATACTCGAACGAACGCGTGCTCGAAGCCTGACCCGTTTAAACCCCATGGCGGCAGAGTAGGAGACGCGCATGTTTGGTGAAGTCGTATTGTTCGGAGTTTATCTCCCCAAACTGCTGATGTTGTCGATCCTTGCGTTCGTGCTGCATGGACTAGCAAAAAAGGGTCTTGCTAGCTTGCATGTCTATCGTCTGGTCTGGCACCCCGCACTCTTCAACCTGTCATTGTTCGTGCTGATTTTTGCTGCGACAGCGGATGTCTTTCAAAGGTATGCGTCATGAAGTCCTTTCTTTTCCGTTCCATGAGGCTGGTCGTCACGCTTGGCATTACGGTCGTTGCGATTTTTTTCGGATGGCAATTGTGGATCGCCTACATGGAGACGCCGTGGACTCGAGACGGCCATGTGCGCGCCAATGTCGTCACGATTACGCCGGATGTTACCGGGCTTGTCTCGGCGGTTTTCGTTCATGACAATCAGAGAGTAACAAAGGGCCAGACGCTTCTTAAGGTCGATCCCTCGCGCTTCCAGATTGCGCTCGACAGCGCCAAGGCAAGCGTCACGCAGGCAACCGCTACGCTGGATAATGCCAAAACCGAAGCTGAGCGATACAGGAGACTACAGGAAGGCTCTACCGTTTCGCAACAATCCGTGGACAAGGCCCAACTTGCCCTTGAGCAAGCCGAAGCGGCCTATGAACAGGCGCAGGCGAGTTACAATCTCGCCCAACTCAATCTCGTTCGTACAGACGTTGTGTCGCCCGCTGACGGTATTATTACCAATCTTGCACTGAGTCCGGGTGATTATGTGGCTTCCGGCAAGGGCGTGATGGCATTGGTTGCTACCAGTACCATCCGCGTCGAGGGATATTTCGATGAGAGCCAACTATCCCACATCACTGTCGGCGATCCAGTCAAGATTACGCTTATGGGAATGAAAGATCCGCTGAAGGGCCATGTCGAGAGCATCGCGGCGGGTATCGAGGATCGCGAGAGAACAGCGGGTAGCACCCTTTTGGCTAATGTCACGCCAAATTTCACTTGGGTTCGGCTTGCACAACGCGTACCCGTGCGCGTCAGGCTGGACAAGGACACGGATGCCAGCGCCCTTATTGTCGGAACGAGCGCGACCGTGGCGGTTCTCCCTAAAGCGAACGACCGGGAGGTTTCTCTCACGACGGCAATCAGATGAAGCCCACCGCGTTCAAGTGATCTGACCTCGACATCCAGCCCTGAGGTCACTCCATGGCCCAGGAGATGCGTACCAGGGACACCGACCTATTCTAAGGCCGTCATGGCCTTTGCGTGTGCCGAAGCATCGATCCACATGTTTCGAAAAGTGTCACCTTAGCCAGCGGTGTTCCAAATCAGCGTCGAGGTGAGAGTGTCAAATAGCGCTGATCTCTAGTTCAGACGTAGAGACGTGTGGAGCCGTGCCTTTGAAAGCCGTATCTCCCAATATCCGTATCGTTGAAGCAAGGGCCAGGTACAAGCCCGATCAAACTCTTTCATCAGCTGGCGCTTGAAGGGGTATGAACAGACGGTCACCTACTTCGACAGACAGCTCTGACGTATGCGTGCTTTCATCCCGTCAAAGATTAGCCGCCGTAAGGTACGGCGGCTAGTGCTTCTTAGGCAGAGAGACAACCTAGCTTCGAAAGGGCAGCATCGACCCAGGCTCGGTCGTTTTTGCCTGCGCGGATTGCTTCCATCTGCTTCGTCTCCGCCGCATGCTTTTTGGTTGCCGCTTCGAAAACAGTTTCCGCGTCGTCAATATGGACGCTGAGAAAGCCATCCGCATCTCCGCATGCAAGATCGCCGGGGTTGATCACCATCCCGCCAATCGAGATCGGAACATTCACTTCGCCTGGCCCATCCTTGTAAGGGCCGCGATGAGTGACCCCAAGAGCAAAGACCGGGAAAGTACCGGCGGAAAGCTCGGCGCTATCGCGGATCGCGCCGTTGATAACGATTCCGCCGAGGCCGCGCTGAACCGCGTGCGCCACCATCAACTCCCCGATAATCGCATTGGTGAGATCACCGCCAGCATCGACAACCACGATGTCACCGGGTTCCGCGATATCAAGCGCCTTGTGGACCATGAGATTGTCGCCAGGGCGAGCCTTCACCGTAACCGCCGGACCGACCATCATGCCGCCGGTATAGTAGGGACGAAGAGCCGCACCGCCTGCCGTCATACGGCTCATGACGTCGCTGATATTGGCAACGGGCAAAGTACGAAAGGCGTCTACCCATTTTGCCTCGACCTTGCGTTCACGCTTACAAACGCGGAATCCAATCATTCTATTTCTCCTCAGTATCGATGATTTCAGGCGGCAGAAGCGAGGTTTTTGTTGGCAAGAGCCTGGCTGTCATAGCCCCTGCCCTCGAGCACGCCGATGATGTGGGTGGCACTCTGTACCGCCATGTTGCGCAGGGCCGAGCGGCTCGCGCCGCCGACATGCGGCGTAGCGATGAGATTGGGCAAAGTCCAAAGCACGCTGTCGCTGGGAGGCGGTTCCTCCTCGAAACTGTCGAGGGCGGCGCCGGCTATCGATTTCGATTGCAGCGCTGCAACGAGCGCGGCCTGATCCACCACCGCCCCACGAGCGGTATTGATCAAAAAGGCATCCTGTTTCATCAGTGACAGGCGCTCGGCGTTAATGAGATGGTGTGTCTGCGGCATCAACGGGCAGTGCAGGCTGACAACATCAGCAGCTCTCAGTACCTCGTTGAGGTCTCGACTGACCGCGATCTCCGACGTGTCCGCCGCGAAGGGGTCATAGGCGATAACCTTCATCCCAAGTCCACGGGCAAGGGCAGCGGCGCGCTGGCCGATCTCCCCGAAACCGACCACGCCGAACACAGCGCCGGCAAGGTCGCGCCCCACATACTTCGTTTTCGGCCAACCGCCAGCCTTGACCTGACTATCAAGCGAGAGGACATCCTTCATTAGGCTAACCGTCAGGCTGATCGCGAGTTCCGCCACCGACTGGGCATTGGCGGCAAGCGCCCTGAGAACCGGGACGCCCACTTCAGTTGCTGCCGCAAGGTCGATGTTGTCGACGCCACTGCCATGTTTGGCGATAACCTTCAGCCGCGGCGATGCCGCGATCACCGACCTGTCGATCGACCCTTGCCGCACCAGTATCGCATCGACCTCGTTATCCCGTGCCATGGCGGCAAGATCATCGGGCGTCGAATAGGCGGGTGCAAAAATCGGCTCAAGCCGGTGGTCTGCCAAGAGTTGCATGGCTTCGGAGACCAGTTGGGCTCCCGTGACCATGACTCGGCCTCGAACCTGCGCGTCTGTCATTTCAGTCGCATTCATTTGTGCGCCTCGTTTTTTAGAAATCGGTGGTGATTGGGAAAGATCACGAGGCTTTGGCCAAGACAAAAGGTCATCGCGATCTCTCTGAGACTGGCAGCCGGCACCAATCTGTTTTTGCACCGGCTAGCCTCTGCTGTGTTGCCGTTAGCCGTTCTGGGTGCCCCATTTGCGGACCGTCAAAAGCTCGATCGTACGGAAGACAAGTCCTTCAACCACGAGGCCAATGACGATGACGGTCAGCAGGCCGGCAAACACGCCGGAGGTTTCGAGTGCATTCCGGGCTTCGAAAATGTACCAGCCAAGGCCAGCAGCATTTCCTGAAACACCGAAGACAAGTTCGGCGGCGATCAGGGTGCGCCAAGCGAACGCCCAGCCAATCTTCAAACCGGACAGGATCGACGGGAAGGCTGCAGGAATGAGGATGAAAAACACCATCCGCAGCCCGCCGAGGCCGTAGTTCCGGCCAGCCATCTTCTGAGTCTGACTGACGGAAAGAAAACCCGTAAACGTGTTGAGCGATACCGCCCAAAGGACGGAGTGGACGATCACGAAGACAATACTGCTGGTGCCGAGGCCAAACCATAAAAGTGCGAGCGGAAGAACCGCGATGGCGGGCAGCGGGTTAAACATTGCCGTCAGCGTCGCCAGCAGATCGGTCCCGAAACGGGTCGAGATTGCAAGTGTTGTCATCACTGCTGCAAGAGCAATCGCGGTCGCATAGCCGGTTACAAGAACCTGGAGGGATGTTATTGCCGCTGAAGGCAGCCGCCCGGAAACGATGTCGGCCCAGAGCGTCGTGATGGTCTCACTAAAAGACGGAAACATCAGCGGATTGCCGAGATAACGGGCGTAAGCCTCCCAGATGATGCACAGCCCGATCAGAACCAGCGCACGACGAAATCCGGTGATGTTGAACAGGCCTTCCCAAAAGCCGACATCCTGCTTGATGCTACCGATCTGCGCGATATCGAGGGTCTTATATTCGAGATCGGGTCTGGCTGGCAGGCTCGCCGGAGCCGTGAGAACCTTAGTCATGAGCAACCTCCTGATCGCCGAAAAGCATCTGGTTGATCTTTCGATTGAAGGCCATGAAATCCGCATCGCCCTGGTGCTGATGCCCATAGGCGGTCGCGTCCAGTTCCGCGCGAACCTGGCCAGGATGCGGTGAGAGCACAAGAATGCGCGAGCCGACGATGATTGCCTCTTCGATCGAGTGCGTCACGAAGAGCAGCGTGAAACGCACGTCGTCCCACAACTCCAGAAGCTCTTCCTGCATACGGCGGCGTGTCAGGGCATCGAGAGCGGCGAAGGGTTCGTCCATCAGAAGCATCGCCGGCTCCATTGCCAGAGCACGTGCAATTGCCACGCGCTGCTTCATGCCGCCGGATAACATGTGTGGGTAGGAATTTTCGAATTTCGATAGTCCCACCTTGTCGATCACCCGCCTCGCCCGGTCGCGGATCTCGTTTTTCGGGAAGCGTCCCGCACGGCGCATCGGGAACATGACGTTGTCGATCACCGTCATCCACGGCATAAGTTGATCGAACTCCTGAAACACCATCATGCGATCGGGTCCCGGTCCTTTAACCGGCCTGCCTGCAAGCTTGATGTCGCCCTCGACCGGCGCCAGGAATCCGGCAACGCTCTTCAACAGTGTCGACTTTCCACAGCCAGACGGGCCCAGCAGGATGAAACGGTCATCCTTTTGAACGTTGAAGCTGACCTTGTAGGTCGCGGTGAGAATGGCTGCACCGGTCTTGTACTGGAGCGTCACACCGTTGACCGAAAGCAATGGGGAGGATGTGTCCATGCCCTGAGCGCCGTTTGCGAATTGGTTGTTCATATCCATTAGCTGCCATTCCCCTTACTGACAGGCTCAAAGAACATATCGCGCCAGCTGGCGGGCGCCTGCTTGATCGCGCCGGTCCCGGCGAGGAAGTCCGCAAACCTCTGCATCCCGCTTGGCTCGGTGGTGAAGACCTGACCGCGGATGGCCTCTTCAACCTGGGCTGCTGACAGACTCGTCTTTTCTGCAGCCATATAGATTTCGCCAGCTTGTCGGGGATCGCTCTGGATCAGGTCCATCGCTTCCTTCAGCGCACCGACAAATGCTGTCAGCACTTCCGGGTTGGCCTCAGCGAATTTTTGGGTCGAAGCATAGAGCGCGCCGGAGTAAGGCCCTCCCATGATGTCGCGACCGTCGGTGACTTTGAAGCATTTCTTCGATGCCTCAAGCGTGCTGATGAACGGCGGCGAGGCGAAGTAGAGGGTCACTCCGTTGCCGGATATCAGTGCGGTCGTGGCGTCGGGGTGCGGCAACTGGACCATCTGCTTATCAAAGCGTTTGGCTTCCCCCTTGCCGAATTCTTTCTCTGCCGCCATTTGCAACATGATGGCCTGCGGCGACGTCGTGCCAGTTACCGCGATACGGTCCGTGGGCTTGATGTCCTTGATCGACTTGATCGACGGATCATTGGTATACAGAGTCAAAACCGCTTCATTGCATCCCGCGATCCCCTTGAGGTCGTAGGAACCCTTGGTCTTGGCCCAGGCGGCGATCAGGGCAGTTGAGCCATAGGCGCCAATATCAAGGCTGCCGCTGAAAATACCGTCATTGATGACCGTCGAGCCACTGACACGCTGAATCTGAAATTCGGTTCCGGCAATACCATTGCTCTGTGCGTGCTTTTCGAAGAGCGAAAGCTTTTCCGCGACAGTCGTTGCCAGATGGCTTGTACCGTACTGTGTGGCAACCTTGATGGTCTTCTTCTCTTGCGACCGGGCCACCAGAGGCCCTCCGGACGCTGCGAGAAGACCGATCCCGGCAAAGGCCAAAGACTGACGTCTTGTGAAATTGATCATGAACTCCTCCACGAGTTTCGCCTAGCGAAAATGAGCTCTCGGAGGGTTCACGACAATCATGAGCGCGTACCCATCCTCCCGATGAGCAGCACCTTGTTAGCATTTTGAAACGGCGTTGCAAATAATAAATGCAACGCCGTTGCATTTTTAAAATTCGCCACCCAGTGATTTCGTCAGGCCTTCGGCAAAGCTGCTCAACTGCTGAGCAACCTCCGCAGCCTTATCAGCAGTGAGCCGCGATGCGGGACCGGTGATCGCGAGCGCGCCCAGGAGGCGTTGGCCAGCTCCAAACACAGGAGCGGCCATCGAAGCGACGTGAGGGTCCGTCACCCCGTTTGAATAGATGGGCAGTTCAATATCCTTGGAACTCTCCGTCTGGCCCGCCTCGAACATGCGCAGAACCTGCGCGATCGAAGACGCATCCATGGGTCTGAGATCACCTGGTCGCACATGCATGCGGAGCGGCGACGGCGAGTCGTGACGGAACAGGCAAAGGCGCTGATCGCCGCGCCGGATATAGAACGAGGCGGTCTCGCCCGAGATGGAGACAAGCCGCTCCAGAACCGGCATCACTTCAGATTCAAGCGCATAGGATTGAAGGTATACGGAGCCAAGTCTGGCAATTTCCGTTCCCAAACGATACCTGCCGTCCCGCATCCGCTCAATGAAACCGAAACTTTGAAGCGAAACGCACAAGCGCATGATCGTGCTTTTGACGAGACCTGTTCGTTCCGCAAGTTGTGTCAGTTCAAGGGCATCGTCACCTCTACGGAACGCCGACAGCACGGTAAGGAGCCGATCGGCGGAAGCCACGCCTTTCACCCGAGGTAAACCTTGCTCGTAATCGTCGTCCATAATCACCCTCTTCTTCATCAATCCGGTCAGCGTATCGTTAGCTTACAACCGCACCCATGCACAATTCCTCCCCTCGCACAGGCAACCTCGCGCGCAAGATACTGCCGGTCTGAGATTCGGTGATGTAGATCACGTGCCGGTCCTTTGGATCGAAGGCCATGTTGGTTGTCGAAATACCAGCACATGATCGGATGCGGTGCAGGGGTTCCGCCACACGCGATACATGCCATATCGAGCCAAAGCCCGTATGGGCAACGAAGAGCTCCCCATCCTCCGACAGCGCCAGGCCGTCAGGCCCGCCCATGCCCCCGTGCAACTGAAGGAAGACCCCCACCTTGGTTGCAATCCCCTCGTGGAGCGGCGCCCGCCATATCTGCTGCGCGCGGGTAACCGCGACGAGGAGATAACTCATGTCTTTGGCAATGACGATCCCGTTGGGACTGGGAATGTCGGACAAGACACATTCGAGCTTCCCTGCCGCAGACAAACGAAACACCCGGCCGGTCGGTGAATGAAGTCCGCTTTGCCCTTGGTCGGTGAAATAGAGATCACCATTGGCGGCAAAGACGAGGTCGTTGACCCCCTTGAAGCCTTCGGAGAAGTATTCTTCGATCACCGGCGAAACCGCTCCGGTAGCCGCGTCAAGCTGCAGGATCCCGCGTTTGTAATCGGTGATGTAGATTCTGCCTTCGCTGTGGAACTTCATTCCATTCGGCCAGCCGTCATATTCGCTGACAAGCTCCCACTCTCCGCCGGGTGTGATTCGGAATATCCGCCCAAATGGAATGTCGGTAACATAGAGGTTACCGTGACCGTCGAAACAAGGGCCTTCGAGGAACGAATCGATCGCCATACCGGAGCGGTTTACGTCCGCCCAGCGGGTTTTACGGGGGTTCCGGAAGCGGTCCGGCATGCGGGAAAAGATTTCCGTCTCTATCGTCGGCGGCGGTGCGAAAAACATCAGAATTCTCCTTCCGGCTCAATGCCGAGCTTGTAGATCCGCGCTGCTGTCGAGAAGAAAAGGTCCTGCTTTTCCGAAGCACTGGCGCCGTGAGTCAGCCGTTTAAAGGCGTTCCATAACGCTCGGTAGGACACCATGCCCTTATCGACGGGGAAATTGCTCTCGAACATGCAGCGTTGCGTGCCGAAGCGTTCGATCGCATACGAGATATACGGATCCCACGCCGCTGCGAGCGCTTCAGACGATGGTGGCTGCTGGGCAAGATGAAAGTCGAACCCGCCTGCCCCCATTGCCAGACCACCAAGCTTGACGGAGACATTCGGTAGATGAGCGATCCTCGCCATGGAAGCCTGCCATACTGCCAGCACCTCGTCTCGCCTTCCTCTATAGGCGCCAGCCCCAAGCGGGCCACCAAGGTGGTCGAGAATGATCGTGGTATCCGGGCAGGCACGCGCAAGGTCCTCGAACTCTGCGAGTTGCGTGTGATAGGCCCAAACATCGAGCGTCAATCCCCGCGCTCCCAGTCGGCGTGCGCCCTCACGGAATGCGGCCTCTAAAAGCAGCCCTTTTACCGGGGGGACGGGATTGGTCGCAATCGCGGGATCCTCATGCCAGGCGGTCTGGTTGCGGATGCCGCGAAAGCGCTTTCCGCCAGCAGCAGCCATGCGATCAAGCACTGGTTCGACACGGTCACCCGCCATCAGATCGCACGAGCCAACAATTGCGGCACAGGCTCTGAACGATCCATAGAGCCCGGAGGCGGAGCGCGCTGCAACGCCGTTTGCGAATTCGACCTCCCCCACAGGTTTGAGCAATTCGTCCGGTTCATCGGCGCTGTACATGGACCTACTCTGCACGAAGACCGTCGCTTGGACGCGATGGCCCTGCCGGGCGTCAGCAAGGAGTTCATCGAACAAGTATCGAGAACCGGGGCGGTCCCACAGATGGTGATGAGGGTCCACAATCGGCATCTCAGGGAAAAGAACCTCCTCCTGTTCCAGAGCGAGCCAATCTTCACGCACGGCGATATGGGGCGAATGTCCAGCCATCTGTCCTCCTCACAGTCTTGGCACCGGCAGCAGTAATCAACGATCGTCACAAAAGCGGTTGACAGCGCAGCCGAGATGACATCATTATTTTGCAACGCCGTTTCAAAAAGCACTTCGGGAGGAAGTATGCAACAGAAACTTCGCCGGCGCGCCGCTCTTGCCGCGATCGCCGCACTGTCGCTTTTCACAGTTTCAACCACCGTCTCCAGAGCCGCAGAAGAAAAGCCGATCTCGATCGCTATCCAATATGGGTATGCCTATCTGCCTGTTGTTGTCGCGGAGCAGAAGGGCTTCTTCTCCAAGCAACTGGCCGCAAAAGGCATCAACACGACCGTAGAGATCAAAAAGATCAGCGGTGCGCCTGCCATCAACGACGCCTTGATCAGCGGAACGATCGACATCGGTGCCTATGGCCTTCCCGGCATGCTGATCGCTGCGGAAAAGACGAAGAACTCGATAAAGATTCGCGGCCTTGCGGCACTTGTCGCAGGCGACAATGGTTTCTACACCAACAAGGCAGAGATCAAGGACCTCAAGGATCTCGGAGCCAATGATCGGATTGCCGTCACATCGACGACCGGTCAACAGGGTCTGCTGGTCCGAATGGCGGCAAAGAAAGCCTTCGGCGACGCAAAGCACTTCGACACGCTGATGGTGCAACTGCCACATCCTGACGCGACGAGCGGCCTTCTTGCTGGTGGTACCATCAGCGCCTATGTTGCGCCCCATCCCTACAGCGATGTGCTAGAGGCGAACCCCAAGATCCACAAGCTTTTCAACTTCTCGGACTACCTCGGACAGCAGGTCACGAGCGGATTGTTGGCAACGACGGGCAAGTTCATCGAAGATCGTAAGGACGCCTCGCTCGCTGTCGTCGCAGCGATCGAGGAGGCCGATAACTTCATTCGCGACAATCCAAAAGAAGCGGCTGAAATCTTTTTAGCCTCGGAGAAATCGTCTCTCAATGCCGACCAAATCGAGAAAATGCTGGCGACCGTCAAAGACGAGTGGGGCGTTCAGCCCAAAGGTGTGATGGTCTTCGCGGACTTCATGTTTGAAGCAGGCCTGCTGAAATCGAAATTGGCCAAGTGGCAAGACGTGTTTTTTGAGCCTGTCGCAACTGGCCAAGGCAGCTAAGATCGGTTCAACCCAAGACATCATGCGCGCACAGCCTGGCTGGTCGACGCGCGAGCGACTGAAAAACACACAACGGATATCGGCGTCGGATGACGTGCTTACGCGCACGGCGCCATTTCTTCATTCACAATTACCACAGCAGCATTCTACGGCCGCCAAGCGTCTGCCCTGGCAGTGACGTCTTCGCACCGTTTGACGGCCACCATCCAAAGGAGGATTGGATTTGAAAAGAAACGTTTTCGCTCTCTCGCTCGCGGTCGCGGCTCTCACCGCATCCGCCCAATTTGCTCATGCCGAGTGGCCCAAGGATCGTCCGATCCAGATGATCGTTGCTTTTGCACCCGGTGGCAGCACCGATGTCATGGCACGCGCGATGCAGCCCTTCCTCGAAAAGGAGCTCGGGGCCGACATCGTCATCGAGAACCGCCCCGGTGCATCCGGCGAAATCGCCTACACGGCGCTGGCAAAGGCAAAGCCTGACGGATACACCTTCTCGTTCATCAATACGCCGGGTTTTCTCTCCATGCAGGTTCAGAGGAAGCTCGGATACGATCCCAAGACGATAAAGCCGGTGGCGCGCATCGTTGATGATCCGGCCGCAATCGTTGTGCCGGCGAACTCCGAGATCAAAACGCTTGCTGATTTCGTGGCTGCGGCGAAGGCAAAGCCCGGTGCCGTATCCTACGGCTCCTCGGGTATCGGCACCGATGACCATCTGGCGATCATCATTCTCGGCGCCGAGTCCGGCACGACGATCACGCATATTCCGTTCAATGGCGCGGGCGAAACGCGCACAGCAATCCTGGGCTCTCAGGTCAATGGCGGCGGCCTGAACGTCAGTGAATTTGCCGGCAACGACACATCCGGTCTCAGGATGATCAACACCTTCGGCAAAGAGCGGTCGCCGCAGCTCCCAGACGTACCCACTGCCATCGAGTCTGGCTTCAACGTGGAGATGACTTCGGAGCGCGGTATTGCCGCACCCCGCGAAGTGCCTGCCGAGATTGCCGATCGCTTTGCAGCAGCCGTCAAGGCGACGCTCGACAATCCCGACTTCCAGAAACAGGCCAAGCAAATGGCGTTGCCACTGGCATATCTTAGTGGTCCCGATTGGGAAAAGGAAATGCCAAACCGCCTCGCCCGCTTCCAGGAAATCTGGAACAAGACCCCGTGGGTGCAGCAATGAACATGAAATCTGCAACCAAGACCCGGGACTTTCCCGATATTCTTGCTGGTTGTGTCATGGTCTTTCTGGGAGCGCTTGGCCTTTGGGCCGGGCGTGACCTGTCATTCGGCACGCCGGCGATGATGGGCCCAGGCTTCCTGCCAAGGTCGCTTTGCGTCATCATAGCTCTGATCGGGGCCGTTGTGCTGATCAAGGCTTTGACCAAACCTTACGAAGCCCTTGATGCCGTCAATCCAAAGCCCTTGATCATTCTGGTCATCGGCATTGCTGGATTTGCTTTCGCCGCAGAAAGCCTTGGCTTCGTTGTTGCTACAATCTGGCTTCTTGTCGTTGGAAGTCTCGCTGACCCGGAATCGAGATGGCGGGAAATCTTCATCTCGACCGCGATCCTGACCACGCTCGGCGCACTCCTCTTTATCTACGGACTCGGCGTCCAGATGCCCATTTGGCCTCTGTGATCGCCATCCTGACCTGATCGGATTACTTCGATGGCATTTCTCGACGTCTTGATGCTTGGCTTCTCCGAAGCATTGACACCGACAAATTTGATGTTTTGCTTCATCGGGGCGCTTCTTGGCACCTTGATCGGCGTTTTGCCTGGCATTGGCCCGACCGCGACCGTTGCAATTCTCTTACCCGTCACATTCTTCCTGCCGCCACTCGGCGCGCTGATCATGCTGGCCGGCATTTTTTATGGCGCGCAATATGGTGGTTCCACAACGGCGATCCTTGTGAACCTTCCTGGTGAAGCTTCGGCTGTCGTCACGGCGATCGACGGATACCAGATGGCTCGAAAAGGGCGGGCCGGTGCGGCACTGGCAATTGCGGCGTTAGGTTCATTCTTCGCGGGCACTGTTTCCACGATTGCGCTGGCGGTCGCAGGTCCGACACTTTCGTCCTTCGCTCTTTCCTTCGGGCCCGCAGAATACGTATCGCTCTGCATCTTCGGTTTGTTGGCAGCGACGATCTTGGCCCACGGCTCCGTGGTCAAGGCAATCGGCATGGTTTGCCTTGGCCTTGTGCTCGGCATGGTTGGCATCGACGTCAACAGCGGTTCGGCCCGCATGACCTTCGGATCGACGGATCTTTATGACGGCATCGAGTTTGTCGTCATCGCTGTTGGTCTTTTCGGTATTGCGGAGATCGCAACCAATCTCGAATCGAAGGAGGTCCGCGGCGTTCTACAGAGCAAGATCGGTCGCCTATGGCCGACGCGTGAAGAATTCAAGGAAAGCTGGGGCGCGGTCCTGCGCGGCACAGGCGTTGGCACCATTCTGGGCGTTCTGCCTGGCGGCGGAGCAACCTTAAGCGCGTTCAGCGCCTATTCCGTCGAGAAGCGCATGTCCAAGACGCCGGAAAAGTTCGGTCATGGCGCTATCGCCGGTGTGGCTGGACCGGAAGCCGCGAACAATGCCGGTGCGCAATCGTCCTTCATTCCGCTCCTTACTCTAGGCATTCCCTCCAACTCCATCATGGCCATGATGCTTGGTGCGATGACGATCCACGGCATCACGCCCGGACCCTCCGTCATCCAGAACCAGCCCGGCCTGTTCTGGGGGCTGGTGGCGTCAATGTGGATCGGTAATGCGATGCTCCTCGTCATCAACCTTCCGTTGATCGGGCTCTGGGTAAAGTTGCTGCAAATCCCTTACCGCATCATGTACCCGGCCATCCTGTTGTTCTGCTGCGTAGGTGTCTACAGCGTCAGCAACCGTGGTTTCGATGTCGCCCTGGTCATCCTGTTTGGTGTTCTGGGTTACGTTCTGCGTAAGGCGAAATGCGAACCAGGCCCGCTCCTTCTCGGGTTTGTTCTCGGTCCATTGCTGGAGACGAACCTGCGACGCGCCATGCTGCTTTCGCAGGGTGACTGGCTGGTGTTTTTCGAGCGACCGATAAGCGCCGTCCTTCTGGCACTCACGGCCCTCATGTTGCTGACTTTGATTTTGCCGACCATTCGCAAAAACAGGAAAGCTGCGTTCGAGGCGAGCGAAGACTAAAACTTGGGGCGCCACGAGGCGCCCTTATCCTTTCGGCAGTGTTCCGGCGCTTCTTGCTCGGTCAATAGCTTGGATATGGCAGATGACATCCCCCATCTTCGCGGCAAAATCTGCACGACGTTTGGACAGCGTCCTTTCGCTTCATGATTTTGAAGCGCTGGCGAGGCGCCACCTCCCTGCGCCTTTGTTCGGCTATATCGCGGGCGGAAGTGAAACGAACGCCTCACGTCGGATGAATGAGGAGGCCTTCGAGGCGATAAGCTTTGCGCCGCGTGTTCTAAGAAACGTCTCGGCCCGCACCACGGCGGCTAAGCTGTTTGGAGAAGAGTGGACAGCGCCTTTCGGTATCGCGCCGATGGGCATCAGCGCCCTGATGGCCTACCGTGGTGATCTCGTCCTAGCCGAGGCGGCGCAGGCCTCAGGCATTCCAATGATCATGAGCGGGTCTTCGTTGATCCGGCTTGAGGACGTTGCCACATCCGCACCCCGCTCCTGGTTTCAGGCCTATCTGCCAGGTGAGCCTGAGAAAATCGATGCTCTCATCGAACGCGTTGCGAAAGCGGGTTTCAAGACATTGGTCCTCACCGTCGATACGGCAGTGCTGGCTAACCGCGAAAACAACGTGCGAGCGGGCTTCTCGACCCCGTTGCGCCCCGGCTTACGTCTCGCGTGGCAAGGGCTCACTCACCCCAAGTGGACGGTCGCAACCTTCATGCGGACGATCATCAACCACGGGATACCGCATTTTGAGAATTCCTTTGCCACACGCGGCGCTCCGATCATCGCCTCGAATGTGATGCGCGATTTCGGAAAGAAGGATCACCTGGACTGGAGCCACGTCGCCAGAATTCGAGAAAGGTGGACTGGCAACCTCGTCATCAAAGGTATTCTACACCCCGAGGACGCCAAGATAGCAGTAGAGAACGGCGTTGATGGCATCATTGTTTCGAACCACGGCGGACGTCAACTCGACGGAGCAATAGCTCCACTGACCGCGTTGCCCGGTATTGTCTCGAGTATCGGCGACGCCGTTCCCGTCATGTTGGATGGGGGCATCAGGCGAGGCACCGACATCGTAAAGGCCCTGGCCTTGGGCGCACAGTTTGTTTTCGTTGGGAGGCCGTTCCTCTATGCTGCCACTGTTGGTGGTATGGCTGGCGTGGCAAAAGCGGCCGCAATCTTGCATGATGAACTTCACCGCAACATTGGCTTACTTGGGCTGACGTCAATCAAAGACATTGCTGATGAGCAACCTGTGAGACATCGTATCCCGGCGGTCGGGTAATTACGTCTGGTCATCGCTGTTGAATGGATTCGGACCATCGACACCACGATGGTTGGCAAAAACGATTGAAATTCCCGATCGCTTAATTCAAACGAAACCGATCAGTGTTACTGGGCGATCAACACCCCAACGCGGACCTGTTTTGGCAGGGAGACATCGAATCTCGACCACGTCGGGCCCGACCACACTGCGTTCGAACCCACTCTCCAGCTAAGATCCCAAACTATTCCAAAGCGGAATGGGCGATTTCAATTTTGCATTGGACGCTCGCGCACCTTCTCGCCCATGATGCCCAAAATATAACTCCGACTACAATTTAAGCAGAAATGCGCACATTTCTGCTTGTCGTGATTGGCCTTCTATGATGACAGACGGTGACAGCAAAAAGCATATTTTCGAGTTTGACGTGGGGGGCGGTCATGTTCTGAATGTCGAGGATTACGGAGCCCACACAGGGATCCCGGTCATCCTGCTTCATGGCGGGCCCGGAGCCGGCATATCCCGCGGACAGATCGAAAGTTTTGATCTGTCTGCATTCCGCGTCATCACGTTCGACCAGCGTGGCGCGGGCAAGTCCACGCCACATGCGAGCATTGAGGGCAACACGACCTCGGAACTGATCGCCGACATCGAATCCATCCGCAATTATTTCGACATCGATCGCTGGCTGGTTGCCGGCGGGTCCTGGGGCAGTTGTCTGGCACTCGCCTATGGGCAGGCGCATCCCGAGCGCTGCTTCGGCTTTCGCCTTCACGGCATCTTCCTGGCGGGCCCGGACGACATCGACTGGTGGTTCAACGGCATGCGCGCAATCTTTCCGGATCACTGGGAAGAGTTCGCAGCCTTCATTCCCGAGGCGGAGCGCCATGATCTTCTGTCCGCCTATTATCGCAGATTGACATGCGGCAACGCGCAGATGGAAGTGGCAGCGGCACTGAGTTTGCGGGAATTCTCCGCCAAGACCCAGACATTTCTTCCCGACCCCGCCCATGTGGCAACGCTGCTGGATCCAAAGTCAGCGCTTTCGGTGGCACGGCTGTTTACGCACTACTGCATGAACGGCGCATTTCTGGCGCCTGGCCAGCTGCTCGCCGGTATCGATCGGATACGCCACCTGCCCTGCCAGATCGTCAACGGTCGCTATGATACAGTCACGCCGATGCTGTCGGCCTGGCGGCTGCACCGGGCATGGCCCGAAGCAGGCTTCACGATCGTCACGGAAGCAAATCACCAATCCACCAACGGCGCGATGTTCGAGGAGCTGGTCGCTGCGGGTGAAAGGCTTCGCCATCAGCTACACCCCACCGAGCGGGCTGTGATGGAGCATGGCGCATGACGGCGAAGATGTTTACAGCCGCAGCCATAAATCCGTTTTTGCAAGTTCGCGCCGTCAAGGCGCCTGCGGTTTCGCCCGACGGTGCATGGCTTGCCTACCTCTCCGACGAGACCGGCTTCAACCAGCTTTTTGTCAGCCCCCTGACGGAGAATGTCGGGACAGCGCGACAGCTGACGCACATGCCGGAGCCGGTCGGCGCTTTCGCTTTCAACCCTAAAGGAGCCGGAATTCTCTTCACCGTGGATTGCGGCGGCGACGAACGCCATCAACTGTGGTTGCTACCGGATCTCGACTCCGCGCCCCTGCCACTGACAAAAGCGCCGACCGTCGTGCATCTGTGGGGTGCATGGTCGCCGGATGGCAAGCGCATAGCTTACGCTTCGAACGCCCGATCGCCCCATGACATGGATGTGCAAGTCATGGACATAGCCACCGGCGAGGTCTCAACCGTGTTCAGCGGTCGTGGCATGCGCGAAGTGATGGCCTTTTTCCCGGACGGTCAATCGCTTCTGGTGCGGGAATCTGTCCGCTCAGGCAACGACCAGGACATCTACCGTCTCGATATCGACAAAAGTGCCCTCACCCCTCTGATGCCGCACGAGGGCAAGGCGCGTTATATTGCAGCCCGACTTTTCAAGGATGGCAGCGGCGGTGTGACCGTCTGCGACCGGGACAGCGACTTCATGGCAATCCGCCGGTTTGCGGCTGAGGGCGGCAGCGCCGCGCCGGTGGTGGAGCTTCCCAACCGCAATATCGAGGCGCTCGCGCTATCTCCCGATCAGACCCGCATCGCGTTTCTCGCAAACGAAGATGGCTGGAGCCGCATCGGCATCGTCGATCGCGATGGCAGCGGCCTCATCTCTTTCGAGGAGCAACCATCCGGCGTGATCGGCTCGATCGCCTTCACGCCAGATGGCAGCTCTCTGATCTTTCCGCTGGAAAGCGCATCGAGACCGCCGACAATCTGGAGGCTCGATCTTGGAGCCGGTCATTTCGAGGAACTGGTGGGCGTGGATGTGAGAGGGCTCGATATGTCGAGCTTTGTCGATCCGGTCATCGAGCGTTTCGAGAGCTTCGACGGCCTCGGCATACCGGCCTGCGTCTACACACCGAAAACGCCGCCGCCGACCGATGGCTACCCCGTACTTTTCATCGTACACGGCGGACCCGAAATGCAGTGGCGGCCGGATTTTCGCGCTGACGTGCAGTTCCTGCTGAGTCAGGGAGTTATGGTCGTGGCGCCCAATGTGCGCGGCAGCACCGGCTATGGCCGGACATTCCATGAGCTCGACGATCGCGAGAAGCGGATGAATTCGGTCGCCGACCTGAAGGCGATCCGGCTGGCGGTGGGCGCCCGCGATGACGTGAACGCCAACCGTATCGGTGTGTTCGGTCGCTCTTATGGAGGCTTCATGGTTCTGTCCGCGCTGACGGAGGATCCCGAACTCTGGTCGCTCGGCGTCAATTTCTACGGTGTCGGCAATTTCCTCACCCATCTTATTGCCACCGGCCCCTGGGGGCGTCAGCAGCGTGCTGCCGAGTATGGCGATCCGACAGCGATGCGCGAGGCATTGGAGCGGTTTTCGCCGATCAACCGGATTTCCCGCATGAAGGCACCTCTTCTCATCGTCCACGCCAACCGCGATCCGCGCGTACCGATGGGCCAGAGCGAGGACGTCTATTCCTGCCTGAGTGGCCTCGGCCACGACTGTGAGTATCTGCGGATCGACCATGAGGGGCATGGGTTCGCCCGGTTCGAAAACCGCGTGAAGGTGTTCCTTACCTTTGCCCGCTTCCTCGAAAAACATCTTTGACAGCAAGTCGTATTGGAGAGTGTTGACATGCAGAACAGTGAGCCGATCTGGGATCTCGTCGATGAGCACAGGACGGAGTTCGAAGCCCTGAGCGACCGCGTCTGGGGCATGCCGGAAATCGCCTACACCGAGTATGCCTCGGTAGCCGAACATGCGGCGATGCTGCGCCAGCAGGGGTTTCGCGTCACCGATAACGTAGCGGGCATTCCGACGGCCGTCATGGGTGAAGCCGGCGAAGGCGGGCCGATCATCGCCATCCTCGGCGAATATGACGCGCTGCCGGGGCTGAGCCAGGAAGCGGGGATTGCCGAGCCGAAGCCGATGCCCGGCAACGGTCATGGCCATGGCTGCGGTCACAACCTGCTCGGCTCCGCCGCGATGCTTGCTGCGACCGCGATCAAGGACTGGCTGGAAAAAACCGGCAAGCCGGGCCGCGTGCGCTATTACGGCTGCCCGGCCGAAGAGGGTGGCGCGGCAAAATCCTTCATGGCCCGCGAAGGCGCCTTTGACGGCGTCGATGCGGCGATCACTTGGCATCCGAGCGCCTTCACGGAAGTCGCCCGTGCGCAGTCGCTCGCCAATACTCGCATGGATTTCAAGTTCACCGGTCGCGCCTCGCATGCCGCCGCCGCCCCACATCTCGGCCGCTCCGCGCTCGATGCCGTCGAACTGATGAATGTCGGCGTCAACTATCTGCGCGAGCACGTGCCGGACTCCAGCCGCATCCACTATGCCATGCTGGATTCCGGCGGCATCGCGCCCAATGTCGTGCAGGCAAAGTCGGCCGTGCGTTATGCTATCCGCTCGCGTGACCTGAAGGGCATGCTGGACCTCAATGAGCGCGTCAAGCAGGTGGCGCTCGGCGCCGCCATGATGACCGGCACCACTGTCGAAATCTCGATCATGAGCGCCGTCTCCAATCTGCTTGCCAACAGACCGCTGGAAGAGGCGATGCAGCGCAATCTGGAGCGTCTCGGCCCGGTCCCCTTCGATGCCGAGGACAAGGCGTTTGCCGCAAAAATCCAGGCGACGCTGAGCGACGAGGACATCGACAACGCCTATCTGCGCACCGGCCTGCCGCGCCGCGAAGATACGCCACTTTGTGATTTCATCGTTCCGCTCGACGTTCATGGCGAACCGATGATCGGCTCCACCGATGTCGGTGACGTCAGCTGGCTCATGCCAACCGTGCAGGCGCATGCCGCAACGATCGCGATCGGTACGCCGGGACATTCCTGGCAGGTCACGGCGCAGGGCAAGACGCCAGCCGCCCACAAAGGCATGACCCATGCCGCAAAGATGATGGCCGGCACGGCGATCGACCTTCTGGAAGACGCCGATCTCCTGGCCGCCGCCAAGGCCGACCATCAGGCGCGCTTAGGCAAGACCGCTTACGTTTGCCCGATCCCGGCCGATGTGCAGCCACCGCTGCAACCGCGCCCGAAGGAGGCCGCGTGAGACGAAATAACCGGGGGCGCCAAAGGCCCCCGGCCCAAAATCAGCGATCAAGATCTAAAAACAAGGGGAACTGAAAGCATGATGACGAAACATTTTTCCGAGCATAAGAAGGCAATCGCTGCCGCGACCGCACTTCTCTCCTCCATCGCCTTGCCAGCGCAGGCGGCCACGCCGTCATCGGCGCTGGTCATGGCGTGGAACATCGATGCTATCAGCACTTTCGATCCGGCCCAGGTCGGCGAAGTCGTTACCAACGAACTCTTGCAGAACACCTGCGATTCACTGGTGGATTTCGATCCGAATGACGAATCCAAGGTCGTGCCGCTGCTGGCCAAAAGCTGGGATGTTTCCGAGGATCGCAAGCAGATCACATTCCATTTGAACGAGGGGATGAAATTCCCGACTGGTGAAGCCGCCACCGCCAAGGAATTGACCTGGTCGATGCAGCGCGTCATCAAGCTCGGCTTCGGCAATGCCGCGGCGATGACCGAATACGGTTTTAACAAGGAAAATGTCGCGGATCTCATCACCGCGCCGGACGACAACACACTGGTGATGAAGCTGGACAAGCCCTATCCGACAAATCTGATCCTGCAGGCGATTGGCGCCAACCGGGTGTCGGCCATCCTCGACCAGAAGACGTTGACCTCGAAGGAAGTCAACGGAGATATGGGCAACAAATACCTGGCGACCAACACAGCCTGCGTCGGCCCCTACAAGCTCCTACAGTGGAATGCCGGCGAGTCCATCGTTCTGCAGGCCAACGACGATTATTATGGTGAAGCGCCGAAGCTGAAACGCGTGCTGATCCGCCACGTCGCCGAGCCGGGCACGCAGCGCCTTCTGCTGCAACAGGGCGACGTCGATATCGCCCGCGACCTGTCGCCGGACGATCTGGCCGATCTCGACGGCAAGCCGGGCCTCAAGGTCGAACGCGTGCTCAAACCGCAGCTATTCTTCTGGACCTTTAACGCTAACGACCCGATCTTCAAGAACGAAAAGGTGCGCCTCGCCATGCGCTACCTCATTGATTACGACGGTCTGGGTAAATCGGTCATGACCTATCTCGGCGTACCACGTGCAAGCTTCGCACAGCTCGGTGCCGTTGGTGCTCTCGATGCCCAGGAAGGCCAGCCCTTCAAGCTCGATATCGAAAAGGCCAAGGCACTATTGGCCGAGGGCGGTTATCCGAATGGTTTCGAAGCCAGCGTTCTGATCGGCACCCTGCCGCATTCGGCACCGATCGCCCAGAGTGTTCAGGCCAATGCCGCCAAGATCGGCGTGAAACTGAATATCGAGCGCATGGCCAATGCCCAGTTGTTCGCCCGCATTCGTGGTCGTGAGTTCCAGACTGGCATGCAGGCATGGCAGACGGGCGTTCCGGATGCGCATGGCAATGCATCGCGTCTTGTCTTCAATCCGGACAACCGCCCGGAAGCCAAGCTGACACAGTATCCATCCTGGCGCGCAGCATTCCAGAATGAGGATTACAACAAGCGCGTTCAAGCGGCGCTTCTGGAAAGCGATCCCGCCAAGCGCAACGAAATGTATGCCTCTCTGCAGAAGGACGTCATGGAGACCGGCCCGATGGCCATCATGTTCCAGATGTATAACATTCTCGGCATGAGCGATAAGGTTCAGAATTGGACCTGGAACGGTTTCCGTGTCTATTACGACCTGGCATCCAAGTAGGCGGCCCGATCATGGCGGACCTCACCCACTCGGATCCCAGCAGCGATGCGGGGAACAGGATGAAGCCCAATCCGGTTTTCGTCTTGCTGACCATTCTCAGCAAGACGCTGCTGCCGATCTTCGTCACCCTGTTCGGGCTTGCGGCACTGACCTTCTTCATCGGCAGAATGCTGCCGATCGATCCCGTCGCCTCCATTCTCGGCGATAACGCCACGCAACAGGCTTACGAGCAGATGCGCGTGGCGCTCGGCATGGACAAGCCGCTCTGGTATCAGTTTGGCGTTTATGTGAAGGGCATCCTGTCGCTCGATTTCGGCAATGCGCTGACGACCGGCAAGCCTGTTATCGACGATATCGCCCGCGTTTTCCCGGCGACGATCGAGCTTGCCACACTGTCGATCATCATCGGCACCGGGCTTGGCATTCCAGCCGGCGTACTCTCGGCCATGTATCGCAATTCCTGGCTTGATAACGCTATCCGTTTCACCGGGCTGATCGGTTATTCGGCGCCAAACTTTTGGCTCGGCCTGATGGGGCTGGTGCTGTTTTACGCCACGCTCGGCTGGATCGGCGGGCCGGGACGCATCGATTTCATCTATGAATTCGATATCGAACCGATCACCGGCTTCTACCTGATCGACACGGCCATCGTCGGCAACTGGGAAGTCTTTCGCAACGTCTTTGGCCACATCATCCTCCCCGCCTCGATCCTCGGCTTCGGTGCGCTTGCCTATATCAGCCGCATGACACGCTCTTTCATGATCGAGCAGCTGTCACAGGAATATATCGTCACCGCTCGCGTAAAAGGCCTGTCCTGGGCGCGCACCGTATGGATCCACGCCTTCCGCAATGTCGCCGTGCAGGTCATGACTGTGGTGGCGCTCTCCTATGCCTTCCTTCTCGAAGGCGCTGTGCTAACCGAGACGGTGTTCGCGTGGCCCGGTTTCGGCCGTTACCTCACCAATGCCCTGCTCGTTGGTGACATGAATGCGGTCGTGGGCTGCTCGCTCCTGGTCGGCGTCATTTTCGTCACCCTCAACTTGATCTGCGATCTTCTCTATCGCGTCTTCGACCCCAGAACCCGCTGAGGCCACATGAGAGAAAAAGCCATCATCTCTCCGCCCCTTCCTGCCGCCAACGCCCGAAGCGGGCTTGGCGCGTGGCTGCGCGCGCCGGTGCCTACCTCGCCCTTCCATGCCCGCATGCAGCAATTCTGGCTGCAATGGCGACGCTTACGCGCCAACGGTTCAGCACTTTTCGGATTGTGCGTTATCGTCATACTGCTTTTGGCGGCACTTTTCGCGCCACTCCTCGCAACCCACGACATCTTCGAGCAAAACCTCGCGGCCCGTCTTCTCGCGCCGTCCACGGAGCACTGGCTGGGCACTGACGAACTCGGCCGGGACGTCTACAGCCGTCTTCTTTTCGGGGCCCGGATCACCCTTTACATCGCGCTTCTGACGACGGTCATCGTGGCGCCGATCGGCCTCATCGTCGGCACGACGGCGGGCTATCTCGGCGGCTGGGTCGATACCGTGCTGATGCGCATCGTCGACGTGTTCCTTGCCTTCCCGAACCTTATCCTCGCGCTGGCTTTCGTCGCGGCGCTCGGACCGGGCATCGAAAATGCGATCATCGCCATCTCGCTCGCCTCCTGGCCGCCGATCGCGCGGCTTGCGCGCGCCGAAACGCTGACTATCCGCAAGTCGGACTACATCGCCGCCATACGCCTGCAGGGCGCCTCGAGCCTGCGCATCATCTTCGGCCACATCATGCCGATGTGTATTCCCTCAGTCGTCGTGCGCGTCACACTCAACATGGCCGCGATCATTCTCACCGCCGCCGGTCTCGGTTTTCTCGGTCTCGGCGCTCAGCCGCCCAGCCCGGAATGGGGCACGATGCTGTCTTCCGGCCGCGAATTCGTCATGACCAGCTGGTGGATCGCCGCGATCCCCGGAATCGCTATCCTGCTCACCAGCCTCGCCTTCAACCTGTTGGGTGATGGCCTGCGCGACATACTGGATCCCCGACATGGATAAGCCGCTCATCGACGTCAAGGATCTGACGATCCGCTTCGAAACACCGCAACGCACATTCGATGCCGTACGGGGCGTGTCATTCACCCTCGGCCGGGAGAAAGTCGGCATCGTCGGAGAATCCGGTTCGGGCAAGTCGCAGACGGGCCGTGCACTCCTCAAACTGACGCCGAAAGTGGCAACAATCAGCGCGGGCCACGTGCGCTTCAAGGATACCGACCTTCTCGCGGCAAGCGAAAAGGACATGCGAAAAATCCGCGGCAACCGCATCTCGATGATCCTTCAAGATCCGAAATATTCGTTGAACCCGCTGATGCGCATCGGCCAGCAGATCGTCGAGGCTTACCGCCTGCATCACAGATCGCCGAAGGCGGAGGCGCGGGTGAAGGCGCTCGCTATGCTGGAATCGGTTCAGATCCGCGATCCCGAGCGCGTCTTCAAACTGTTTCCGCACGAAGTTTCCGGGGGCATGGGCCAGCGCATCATGATCGCCATGATGCTGATCCCCGAGCCCGACCTGATCATCGCCGACGAACCAACCTCCGCGCTCGACGTGACGGTGCGACGCCAGGTGCTGACCATTCTCGACGAACTGGTGACGCGGCGTGGCACAGGCCTGATGTTCATCAGCCACGATCTCAATCTCGTCGCCGGCTTCTGCGACCGTGTGCTGGTCATGTATGCCGGCCGGATCATGGAGGACTTGCCGGCCAGGGACCTGCGCAAGGCGCAGCATCCCTACACCCAGGCGCTGCTGCAGAGCCTGCCGCGTCTCGACGCCGAAACCGATGAACTGAAAGTGCCGGTACGTGATCCGTCCTGGCTCGATGGTCCCGTCTATCGCAACGGAGTTCTCGTATGAAACCGAGCCGGCCCCTCATTGAGGCAATTGGCCTCTCCATCAGCTTCGGCCCGCAGCACGCCCGCAATCGCGTGGTGGACGACGTGTCGTTCCGCATCGGCAAGGGGGAAGCCTACGGCTTGATCGGGGAATCAGGTTGCGGAAAATCCACCATCCTGCGGGCGCTTTCTGGCCTCAACGTCGAGTACGACGGCGCACTGACGCTCAACGAGCGCGAACTCCCGAAGAAGCGCGACAAAGGGTTTTTCCGCCGGGCGCAGATGGTGTTTCAAGATCCCTTCGGCTCGCTCCATCCGCGTAAGATCGTCGAAAAGGTCCTGTCCGAGCCGCTGAAGATCCATGGCTTCGACCGGCAATCCGAACGCATTGCGGAGACGCTCGACGCCGTCGGCCTCGGTGCGTCCTTCCGCTACCGTTATCCGCATGAATTGTCGGGCGGCCAGCGCCAGCGCGTGGCGATCGCCCGGGCTCTGATCATCGAACCGGATATTCTGTTGCTCGACGAGCCCACCTCTGCGCTCGACGTCTCCGTCCAGGCCGAAATACTCAATCTTCTCAAACGCCTGAGGTCCGAGCGGAACCTGACCTATCTGATGGTCAGCCATGACCTTGCGGTCATCGCCCATATCTGCGAGCGGGCTGGCATGATGCACAAGGGGCGTATCATCGAGGAACTGACGGCTGGACAGATTCGCAAATCCGAAGCGAAGGAGGATTATACCCGGGAGTTCCTGCAAGCCAGCATCGAGGCCGTTGCCCGCGATGCCGAGGTGGTGGCGTGACCAAGGGCTCCTCGAATTCGCATCCGGTTCACGATCGGCAAGGGAAAGCCACTGCGACCGATGCCGCGTTTCGCGAGGAGCGGCTGAAAGCGGTGCGCGCCTGCGTGGCATCGCAGGCAACCGATATGCTGCTCGTCGTCCGCCACGGCAAGGTGGTGCTGTCGATCGGTGACGCAGAAAAGAAGTTTCTCTGCCACTCCATGCGCAAGAGCTTCCTCGCGGCTTTGATCGGCTTTGAGGTCGAGGAAGGGAGGATCGACCTCTCGGCCACGCTGGAAAGTCTCAGTATCGACGACTACCAGGGGCTGAGCACCATCGAAAGGCAGGCGACCGTCTATGATCTCCTGACGGCCCGGTCGGGCATCTACCATCCGGCGGGCTACGAAACCCCTTGGATGCAGCGCATCAAGGAGAAGCGTCATTCGCATGCGCCCGGCACCTTCTGGTGTTACAACAACTGGGATTTCAATGCGCTCGGCACGATCTTCGAAAATGTGACCGGTGAAACGGTGCATCACGCTTTTGCGCGCCGCATCGCCGGGCCAATCGGCATGGAGGATTTTGCGCTTGAGGGCGAAACGCCGGATGGCTGGCACGAGAGCTTCGATATCAGCCATCACCGCGCCTATCCGTTCCGCATGTCGAGCCGGGATCTTGACCGCTTCGGGCAACTCTTCCTGCAGCAGGGACTTTGGAACGGTGTGCATATCCTGCCGACGGGCTGGGCGCAGGAATGCATCATGCCCTATTCCGATGCGGGCACCCACGGTGGCTACGGTTACATGTGGTGGCTGGAACGGGACGGCGTGTTCCTGCCCGGCGCCATAACCCCGAAGGGCAGTTACGCCGCCATGGGTGCCGGTGGGCACTACTGCATCGTCATCCCGGCGCTGGACAGGGTTGTCGTCCACCGCGTCGATACGGGGATTGTCGGCCGCGAAGTCAACCGCTTCAAAATGGGAAGGCTGCTGCGCCTGCTGCTTGCCGCGCTCGATGACACGTCCTGATGGTTGATCTCATCAAACTCAGTTTTCTACGAACCGTGTCTGTCGGGACCGCCAGAAAGTGCATTGCCAAAAGCAGACAAGAGGCCTTTGATCATGACCGTCATCGAAACCATCGCCGCCTGGTGCGCCGCTCCGCCCGCCCCCAGCAACACCGCTCGCCGCTTAGCGCGGGAAGCGATCACCGATACGATCGCCTGCCTTTATGCCGGCCGCAACGACAAGAGCACTGTCGCCGTGGCTCGCGCTTTAGGCTGGCAACTCACCGGAGAAGCTGCGCTCGTCACCGGTGGCCGGCAGTCTCCGTCCGTCGCCGCGTTGGTCAATGGCACAGCGGCTCACGCGCTGGACTATGACGACAATTTTCGCCCGGGGATGAGCCATGCATCGGCGGTCATCGTGCCGGCCCTGCTTGCGGTTGCCGATCGCGTCGGCGCGAGCGGGCGCGCATTGGTCGATGCCTATCTCGTGGGGCTACAGGCGCAGGCCTTTGTCGGTAGCGGCGTCGCGGGTTCGCATTATACGGCAGGCTGGCACGGCACCTCCACCGTCGGCAGTATCGGCACGGCCGCAGGTGTGGCGAAACTGATCGGTCTCGATTCGGCGGGCATCGCCCGCGCATTGTCGCTCGGTGCCAGCATGGCGTCCGGCACCAAGGGCCAATTCGGCACGCCGGTAAAACCCTTCCACGCGGGCATGGCCGCACGCAACGCGGTAGAAGCCGCCCTACTGGCGGCCGAAGGCCTGCACGGGCGACTTGATATCCTAGAGGGCGAGCAAGGCTTTGTCGAAATGTTCGGCGGCGCACGGCCCGTAGGCTATGACGTTGCGGACATCGCGGCGACGCGCGAACATACGATCGAGACAGTCGGGGTCATGCCGAAGCTGCATCCCTGCTGCGGCTCTACCCACCTCATCGTCGATGCGGCGCTGGACCTCACGCGCGAAACGGACATCGATCCGGATGCAATCGTATCCGCGAACTGCCATGTCGGCATCGCCAACTATCGCAATCTTGCCTATCCCGAACCGAAGAACGAGATGCAGGCCCGGTTTTCCATGCAATATTGCCTCGCACTGGCGCTGCGAAATAAAACCCTGTCTCTGTCCGATTTCACCCCGGCCGCAGTCGACGTCTTCGCTGCCGATCCGTTGCTCGCGAAGATTGGCATGACCCATTACAGCGCGGCCGAGGAGGCAGAAGCGAAAACCTATCAGCTGCCGCACAGGCTCAAGGTCACACTGGCTGATGGACGCGTACTGGAGACTGAGCGTCAGGCTGCGCGGGGCGGCTTGGCAAATCCATTCTCACAGGAGGATCGCCAGGCGAAATTTGCCGATTGCCTCGACGGCGCACCTGAAGCTGAAGCTATTTCCGCTGGCCTTGAGCGACTCGATGAAAAGGCGGATCTTCGCTTTCTCGAAGGCCTGTTCTCTCCGCCAGCGAAAGCTGCGTGAAGATCAAGCAGAAAGAGCGACGCGGTCCGTGAGCGTGCCGACCTCCTCGGCGCGCTTCCAGAACCGGCCGGCGCTTTTGCATCGCAGGCGAAAGGAGCGGTAAAGGCGGATTTCTACGATCATGTCGAACGTGGGATCTGCCGCCCTAACCAGCTGCCCATTCTTCATCTCGGCCACCGCCAGGCTCTCGGGAACCCACGCGACGCCGTGTCCGGCAACTGCCATGGCCTTTAGTGCGGCAGACATTCCGTTCTCATAAACGGTGTTGAGCTGGAAGGACGCTCGATCGAAAATCGCCTGAGGCAGCGCCTGGGCGAAGAAGGAACTGTCGCGATAACCGAGGTAATTCACCGGCGCGCCATCGAGCGCGAGCTTGTGGATGGGTTTGCCCTCACCGTCCCCAGCGGAAACGGCAATCACCCGTTCGGACCCGAGCGTCAGATAGGGGTAGTCGACGAGTTCACGGATCGCCGGAACACAATCGTGAGCATAGGTGAGCAGGAAATCGCATTCGCTGCGCAAGAGCTTGGAAACATTGGTGGCGAAAGACGAATAGGCTTCCGAGAAGCGCGTACGGAATGGCTCACCGGACGCTTCCACCCTTTCCATCCAGAGGGGAAAGAAAGTCAACACCAGAGTACTCATGGTAGCGAAGGACAAGATCTCGTCAGGTGCTGAATGGCGCTGCAGCGTTTCCTCGCGCAGCGCCGAAATGGCGTCAACCGCTTTCCTAGCGCGCGGCAGGAAGCTCTCGCCGGCGGGCGTCAGGTGTACCGGATAGGTGGAGCGATCGACCAGCGGAAGGCCGGCCCATTGCTCCAGCTGCTGGATGCGCCGACTGAGCGCCGACTGTGTGATATTGCGGTCATTGGCAGCCTGCGTGAAACTCTTGTAATGGCAGAGAGACAGGAAATCCTCCAACCATTTCATTTCCATGGACCTATCTCCCAACCTGCTGACAGGGGAAGATGACATGCTGGGTCCGACCTCGCAAGCCGGAGATGCATCTGATGAATTCTCTGAAATGAACTGACTCGCCTTTTAGGCCAAAATCTTGCTGGACCCGTACTTGAGCTGGTCCGCCTCGGGACCGGTGCGGGAGACACTGACATTGCCGGCGGCGGCTCTCATGGGGCAATTAATACGCCGTCTCGGTCCATCAGTCTTTAAAGAAGTGTAAAGATCGGACACATCCGTGGCAGATGTTTGGAGACATGTTTGACACTCAGACTTTGTCTTCGAGGTTGATCTTTGCAATCTGGGTTGCCCCGAAGAAAACGCCAAAGAGACCTGGGCCATCGAGGGGTCGGATTGCGAGGCCCTCACTTCTGAATGCGTTGTGATGCGCCATGCCTTGCCCTTGAAGCCGACGTAGCCTTTGGTGGAACTGACGCTGCGGACGATCTCGCTTCTGTCGTAGACGGGCTGTGGAAGCTGGTGAGGGAACGTGCGGCAGAAGTCTGATAGCGGCTTGCAGGCACGGCCATGCCGATCGCTTCATTCGGGCGATGGTGATTGTAAATCTCACGCCACCGGTCGAAAGCTCTCTGGGCATGTGCCTGATCGCTCAGCGTAGCGAAATCCGTCACTTCGGCCTCGAGACTGCGATGGAAACGCTCGTTCTTCCAACGCCCTTGCGGATGATAGGGCCGTCAATGGATCAACTCGATGCCAAGCTTCAAAAGCCAGACCCGCAAGCGTGTCCACTGGTTGGGCACACCCGCGCGCCCTGGGTTATCATTGTCGCGGTAGATCGCCAGCGGCATGCCATAGCGGCGAAAGATCATCTCAAGCTTGGTCTGTACGGTCTCAAGTTACTCGTTGAGGCGAGCTTCTATCGCAATAGCAAAGCGGGAATGATCATCGATGATGGTCAGGGGGGAGCACCAGTTTCCGCAGCTAATCTGCGTACGGCCCTTGGAATCTATCTGCTAGAGGAGATTTGGTGCTTCACGCTCGAAATGGCCGTCTGCCATGCGATCACTTGCCTGGCGATGCGACCTCTCAAGTCTCCCAGCAGGCGACATCGCATGCCCTGACGATCGGGCCACCGAGTAAGAACCGTTTGACATCGGTGGGTGCGTTCCATTCGTCGGGGCCATAGTTGAAGGCAAAGATCAGGTTGCCACGCCTGCGCAGTCGAACATGATCTGGGATATCGAATGATGATACCCCAGCACGCTTCATTGCCTTCCGTATCACTGTGCGCAGCAGATCCGGCTCTAACCAGGCGCCGAGATAGGCGATGCGGCCTGCAGTCACCATCGCCGGGCTACCGTCCTCGTAAGTAAGGTCCGCGGTGAGATGAGTTTCCAGATTCTCGCGCCAACGTGTAACAATTCCGCTAAGATCGTTGCCAGTGACACCAAGCGCCACGCCGGGCCGAAGCGAAGACACTTCGACGACCTTAACATCGATCATGCTCTGCAACCGACCGGGCGGCAGGTCCCACGGGATCGCGCCATGGTCGGTCTTCGATCCCGACCGGGCGCCGAACAGAATGTGACCGTCCGTTGCGTTGAACGCGGCAAGCGCCGCATCCGAGATGATCGGCAGACAAGGAACGAGGACGAGTTTGTAGCCCAAAAGCGACTGTCCGGGCGCCACGACATCGACATCGACACCCGCAAGGCGCGCCGCCTCATACCAGCGATGCAGCAACAGCTTGTAGTCGAAATCGTCACCCTGCGGTTGGATGCGCGTCAACCAAGACGCCTCATAGTCCAGAACGATGGCGACATCCGAACGGTCAAACGCCGGCAACGGACCAACGTCCTCGATCTCCCGCGCCACTTGTGCTGCCTCTATGCCCCCCGGCGAGAGCCGGCGATCAGGCCGGGTGAGCCCGGCATGCATCTGTTCCTGCGCATAAGGCAACTGCCGCCAGCGGAAATAGGAAACGACCTCCGCACCGTGCGCCAGCGCCTCCCATGTCCAGAGACGGACCATTCCCAACTTCGGCGCGGGATTCCAGTGCGCCCAGTTCACCGGCCCCGGTTGTTGCTCCATAATCCAGAATTTGTCGCCGGCTATGCCGCGGTAAAGTTCATGGTGGAAAGCAGAAAAATCTGGCTGCGAGGTATTGTACCAGCGGATGCGTTCGTCTTGCGGCAAGGGAAAGTGCTCGATCTTGCCAAGCGGATATGAATCCCAGCTACAGAAATCCAGGCTCTTGCTGAACTTGAAGTGATCGAAGTTATGAAAGAACCCCATGAAATTATGGGTGATGAAACGCCCGGGCGAATGCTTGCGCAGGATGGCCGCCTGCATGGCGGCATATTCTGCGAGGCTGTCGGAGGAATAGCGCCAGAAGTCCAGCCGCGCTGCCGGATTAGTCTCGGATACAGCACCACCCGGCGGGATAACGTCATCGAAACTGTTGATCTCCATCGACCAGAAGACATTTCCCCAGGCGCGGTTGAGCCTTTCCGGCGACTGGTATTTCCGAGCCAACCAGTTGCGGAAGCCGACGGCATCCTCGGGTCCGTAAAGCAGCACGGTGTCGTCACTGCCGAGTTCGTTGTCGATCTGCCAACCGACCACTGCTTCGTGCTTTCCATAACGGATCGCCATCTTCTCGGTAATACGCGCGCTCTCCTCGCGCCAGCGTGAACTGGCGGCCGTGGCGTGACGACGCGATCCATGCAGTCGGGCGCGACCATCCTCGAACACCGGGAGCACTTCGGGATAAAGATCGACCAGCCATTTCGGCGCGGCCGCCGTTGGCGTACCCATCACGATCTTCAAACCTTCGGCGGCCAGAACCTCGATCGCCCGGTCGAGCCACTCCCATTCATAGACACCTTGGTTCGGCTCCATGCGGCTCCATGCGAATTCTGCGATCCGTACATATTTGATGCCAAGCTCGCGCATCTGGCGAGCGTCCTCCGCCCACCAGTTCTCGTCCCAATGTTCGGGGTAGTAGCAGACACCAAGCATGATGAACCTTCAGATGTGTTGTCAAAAATCTCTTCAATTAACCTGGTTGTGGACCAAAACCTTGCCGGACGCATCAAACAACTGACAATGGCTGGCGCGCAATCCCACCAATATTTCGTCGCCTTGGCTGGCGCGGAGCACACCTGCTGCCTTCAACACAATCAGCGCGCCGTCTGGCGTTCTCAAGGTCAACAGCGTTTCCGAGCCGAGGTACTCAACCAGCTCAACGCTTGACGAAACCGTCGCCTCGGCACCGGACGCATCATGGAAATGCTCCGGTCGTACGGCCAGCGTCACGTTATCACCGACCGAAGCGGTGGCGCCATTGAGCGGCATGGCTAATTGGGTGCCTGAGGGCAACTGCAGCAAGGCGCTTCCGTGATCGATGGCCGCAATTTTAGTCTTGAATGTGTTGATCTTGGGCGAACCGAGAAATTCTGCGACAAACAGGTTCGCGGGCCGCAGATAGAGATCAAGCGGCGAACCGACCTGCTCAATACGACCGGCATTCAACACGACGATCTTGTCGGCCATGGTCATGGCCTCGACCTGGTCATGCGTCACATAGATCATTGTTGAGCCGAGATCGCGATGCAGTTTGAGGAGTTCGATACGCATTTCGTGGCGCAATGCCGCATCGAGGTTGGAAAGCGGCTCGTCGAACAGGAACACATTTGGGTTGCGGACGATTGCGCGGCCTATGGCGACACGCTGGCGCTGACCGCCGGAAAGTGCCGCCGGCTTGCGAGCCAGCAGGGGTTCGAGATGCAGCATGCCGGCCGCCTGAGCCAACCGCCTGGCGACCTCGGCCTTGTCGACATTGTTCATGCGCATACCGAAGGTAATGTTCTCCGCCACCGTCATATGCGGATAGAGCGCATAGGACTGAAACACCATCGCGATGCCGCGATTAGCGGAATCGACATCGGTCATGTCGGCGCCATTGATGACGAGGCGACCGGTAGTCATGGTCTCCAACCCTGCAATCAAACGGAGCAGCGTCGATTTTCCGCAGCCGGACGGTCCGACAAAAACGACGAACTCGCCATTCTCGATTTCGAGGTCGATCCCATCGATCACATGCGTAGGGCCAAAATCCTTGGTGACACGCTCGAGTGAAACATATGACATTCGTTTACCTGTCTTGAAAAATCAGCCCTTGGTGGCGCCGAAGGTGAGTCCGGCGATGAACTGCCGCTGCATGAGAAAGAACACCACCACCGGCGGAACGGCGGCAAGCAGCGAGCCAGCCGAAATGAGGTGCCAAGTCGTCGTCCACGTCTCCCGCAGCGCCTGCAACCCGGCGGTGACAGGACGCGCCGCGTCCGACTGGACCAGCACCAGCGACCAGAAGAAATCGTTCCAGACGAAGGTGAAGACCAGTACGAACAATGCCGCCATGGCCGGCCGAACTAGCGGGAGGATGATGTGACGGAATATCTGGAACTCGGTAACGCCCTCCACCCGCGCCGCCTCGATCAGTTCCGTCGGCAGTTCGGCAATAAAATTGCGCATGAAAAGTGTGCAGAAGCCAGTCTGGAAGGCGATGTGGAAGATAATCAGCCCCCAAATCGTGTCGTAGACGTGAAAGACGCCGATCGACAGATCGCGCACCGGGATCATCAGCATTTGGAACGGCACGAAATTGCCGGCAATAAACAAAGCCAGCAGCATCACGCTGCCACGAAACCGGTACTTGCTGAGCGCGAAACCTGCCATCGAAGACAGGGCGATCGCTCCGATCACAGACACGACGGTGATGATCGCGCTGTTCAACAGGAACGTCGCCATCGGCGATGAGGTGAAGACCCGACCGTAATTTTCCAAGAACATGAATTTTGTCGGCCAGCCCCAATAGTTACCAGCATTCAGGTCTTCGACGGAGCGGATCGAGGTGACGGCGATGCCGATGATCGGCAACAGCCAGATCAGGAGAAACAGCCAGACTATGGCATAATAACCGGTACGCCTGCCGGAAGAGGCCTTGTCAATCGGTTGCGGGAACATCAGATCATCGGCTCCGGCGGGGAAGAGTTCGAATGAGATAGATGGCGATACAGATATCCATCAAGAAGAACAGGCACGATGCGATAGCTGCGCCATAGCCGATCCGGAAGGCTCCAAACGTCTGCTCGTACATGTAATAGGCCAGCACGGTCGATGACTGATAGGGGCCGCCGCCGGTCATCACGGACACCAGGTCGAACGAACGCAACGCGCCCACCACGGAGACGATCAGGGCGATCGAGGTCGCTGGACGAAGCTGCGGCAGCACGATGTGCCACAGCAGCTTGAATCCCCTTACGCCTTCCATACGCGCCGCCTCAAGCAGTTCCGAATTGATCGCCGTCAGGCCGGTAAGATAGAGGATCATGCAATAGGCAATCTGTGGCCAAAGCCCTGCGCCGATTACTGCGAAGGTGGCCATTTTCTCGTTTTCCAGCAAAGCGACAGGCGGTAGGCCCACCATCTGGAGGATATGATGGACTAACCCAAACTCGGCGTTGAAAAACCAGCCGAACATCAAGCCGACCACGACATGGCTGATGACAAACGGCATGAAATAGAGCGATTTGACAAGTCTCATGCCTCGGCCGTTCTGGTTGAGAAACAGTGCTAGCGCCAGTCCGAAAGCAGGCGCCGTCATGAAAGCGATCAGCCAGTAGATGTTGTTTGTGAGCGCCGTCCAGAATACTGGATCGTCGCGGATCAGTTCGACATAATTGTTAAGCCCAACGAACCGGCTCTGACCGATGCCATCCCAGTCCTGCAGGCTCAGCCACAGGCTCTGGGCTACCGGGAAAATTACAAAGACGACAAACATCGTCAGCGCCGGTGCCACTAGCAGTGCAGGGGCAATGTCTCGCTGGTTGCGACGCCAGAGGCTGGCCGGCCCATTAAGTTCTACCTTAGGCATAAGAGTTTGGACCAAGTGGCATGCTCCTTGAAAGGATGCCTGCCAAATGCCTTTGTGGGAAGCGTTGGGCATGACAGGCTTAAAACAAAAGCTCAAGGACACGGCCATTTGCCACGGCCATGGTGGTTTTCGGAAGTTCAGTTCGGGTAGGCCCGCTTAGCAGCCCGATCAACGTTCTTGAGGATCGTGTCGAGGCGGTCCGGATGAACTAGGAATTCCTGAAAGCCGGTCATGGCCACCGAGGATACAGCATCAGCGGTGTCGCGGTCGATGAACTGTGCGTAGTACTGCGCACCCGACGCCAGCTTGGCACTTTCTTCAAGCAGGCGGTTCTTTGGTGGTGTCGCCTGGGGGTTGGCAGGCAGAATTTGATATGCCTGCGTCATCTGTGTTTGGATCTCGGGCTTGCCAAGGAATGCAAGGAATTTCTTAGCGTCGCCGATGTTCTTAGCCTTGGCAGGGATGTGATATGTTTCGATGGGGGCATCTTCGGCGCGGGGAATGTCCACACCAATTACCGGGAAGTTCATAGCCTCGGTCACCGTCTCAGCCTCCGGGGTCAGGCTGGAAATCAGGTAGTTGCCCATCAGCATCATGGCGGCGTCGCCCTTGTTCATCAGCGCGAGGCCCTCGCGCCAAGCAAGGCTTGTGTGATTTTCGGCAAAGCACCTGTTGTCGACCATCTTCTTCCATTCGCCGAAAACAGCCTTGACCCTGTCATCCGTCCAGCTGACTTTGCCATTCATAAGATCCATGTGGAACTGGTAGCCGTTGAGGCGCAAGTCGATGTAGTCGAACCAGCCTGCCAGTGGCCATGGGGCCTTAGAACCAAGCGCAATCGGAGTAAGGCCCTTGTCGCGGAAAGCCTTGCAGCTTGCGACCAAATCGTCGAAGGTCTTATAGGGCTCTACGCCGGCTTTCTCGAACAGATCTTTGCGGTAGTAGATTGCCCAAGTGGAATAGGATGTTGGCATACCGTACTGCTTGCCATCGACGGAAACGGAATCGACCATGCCTGCACCGAATTCGGCTTTTAGCTCCGATGTCCAGATATCGCTGATATCGGCCAGCAAACCCGGCTTGACGAACTGCGCCATCTTATTACCGGCATACCACTTGACGACATCGGGTGGGCTGGTGGTCAGCCAGTTGCGGATGGCCGTCTTGTTGCTCTCTTCGTCATAGTAGTTCACTTCGACCTTGATGTCGGGATAGGCCTTTTCGAAGGCTGCGACGGCGCTTCCTACAGCCTCTCGGTCCGGGGCGCTGGCAACCGAAGCATTCAGAACGATCGTGCCAGCAACGGAGGGGGAAGCGGCGAGCAAGCCTGCCCAAAAAAATGAGATGACTATTTGATGAGAAAACTTCATGTGCACCTCGCGAGGTTGAGACAAAGGGACCTGATAATTTTGACTGTATACAAATTGTGTTCAGACATTCGTCCCGCTTTAGTATAATTTATTCCAGTAAAGTAAGGTTGAGCGGCATGACACTTAAGCATTCCCATCCATTTGGCCTACCTGAAGACCGTTTCTCGGCCGATCGACGCGAACTCATGATTCCCATGTCCAAGCCTCACACCCATAACCAAGTCGAGATCAATTATCTGCTGAGCGGTCGGGCGACATATGTTTTCAACGCTCAGGCCATTGACGTGCGCGATGGGGACTTCATCTTCTTCTGGGGCGCTATCCCTCACCAGATCACGAAAGTCGAACCCGATACGCGCTTCGCGTGTATCTACGTGCCGCTCGAAATGTTCATGTTTTCGCCGCTCAGCGCGGAGCTGAAAGCCGCAATTCTAGGCGGCGGCTTCATTCGCGTCGATGAGAGGTTGGAAATGGACCGTATACTGTTAACGCAGGTGCGTGCGGAATTGCTTGTCAATGACTCTCTTCTGGCCGAACTCAACTACAATCATATTGAATTGCGGCTTAGGCGCGCTGACGCGACAGGATGGACCAATTCACTAGTACCCACGAAGTCGGGTCGCGCCACAAATACCAAGAGCCATCGCAAGGTCGTCGAGATGACGCGTTTCATCAGCGATAACGCCGAAAGCGGCATAACCGCCGCGGACGTAGCCAAAGCTGTCGCATTGCACCCGAAATATGCGATGTCGCTGTTTCGTACTTCGCTAGGCATGACGATTACCCAGTATTTGGTACGGAGGCGACTTGTGACTGCCCAGAAGCTACTGGTTTCCAGCGAAAAGAGCGCCGCCGTCGTGGCCTACGAATCTGGTTTCGGTTCGATTAGCCGCTTTTATGAGGCCTTTCACCAACAAGTCGGGATCTCGCCGCGCGAATTCCGCGGGCTTCATTTGCGCGGTTCAGTTTAATAGCCTTGGAAGCAAGTTTATCGGTGATCACGCAGTGACCTGCCACTGAGAATTTTCTCCAGAATGGATTAGAATCCGACCCATTAAAGGACGGACCAATGAAGAAGCAGAGATTTACGCAAGAGCAGATTATTGCGGTTTTGAAGGAGCAGGAGGCTGGCCCGAAGGTGACGACCTCTGCCGCAAGCAGGGAATCTCAGAAGAAACGTTTTATAATTGGAAAGCCAAATACGGCGGCATGGAAGCCTCCGAAGCGGAGCGTCTGAGAGCGCTTGAGGAAGAGAATACCAGGCTAAAGAAGTTGCTGGCCGAGCAGATGCTGGATGCAGCCGCACTTCCTGAGTTTCTTGCAAAAAATAGTATGGCCTGCCGCCAGGCGTGAAGCCGTCACCCATCTGAAGGCCGTCATGGGCCTTTCGGAGCGTCGGGCCTGCCAGATCATATCCGCTGACCGCAAGACGATGCGTTATCGGTCCAGTCGACCACCAGAGGTCGATCTGCCAGCGAAGCTGCGCGACCTCGCCAACGAGCAGCAGCGTTTCGGTTACCGTCGGCTGTTCATCCTGCTTCGGCGAGATGGAGAACCGTCCGGCGCTAATCGTATCTACTGGCTCTATCGCGAGGAAGGCCTTTCTGTCCGCAAGCGGAAAGCAAAGCGGCGTGCCGTCGGCACGCGTGCGCCGATATTTGCCGAGGCGAAGACCAATGCCCGCTCGTCGCTGGACTTCGTGCATGACCAGTTTACCTGCGGCAGACGCTTTCGGATCCTCAATGTCGTTGATGACGTGAGGCGCACATGCCTGGCAGCGATCCGGACACGTCCATCTCTGGTCGACGTGTCGCCCGAGAACTGACGACCCTGATCGAGCGACGGGACAAGCCCGGCATGATTGTCTCGGACAACGGGACCGAACTGACCTCGAATGCCATTCTCGCCTGGTCGAGGGATCATAAGGTAGAGTGGCACTACATAGCGCTGGGGAAGCCAATGCAGAACGGCTATGTCGAGAGTTCAACGGTCGGATGCGTGACGAGTGCCTCAACGAGAGGCTCTTCTTCAGCCTCGATCATGCCCGCAGCGCAATTGCTGAATGAGCTGACGACTATAACCATTTCCGGCCACACTCATCACTCGGATATCAGACCCAGGCAAGCTTTGCCGGGTCCATCGCCGCAGCCGGCTCCAACGCTACGTAAGATGAAAGCTTCGCGTTTCCGCCGGTTACTCCCATCGCGCCATTTGGCGTATTCAAAGCCGCCGGGGCTCTGATCGCAGCTGGATGAAACTTCAGTGGCAAGTCAAAAAAACTGAAATCTTCACTCGAACCCAGGCCACGACATGTTGGGACCAAACACCTAATTAGTGAGTTTGTCGGCCTCGGAGTTTGAAGCTTCCAGCTCCCCAACGCCTTTTTGAACACACTACTGCAACAGCGCGGGCTGCATACAGCGCGCATCCGTCACCCGGACATCAGCTTCACCGACCTTGACTCCGAAGATCAGCATCACGTTATAAAGGACTTGATCGACCGGCCGAGCAGCAACGGAAAGAGTATCGGCCAACGCCGCTTGTACCGCGGTCGGTGAGCCGACACTTAAAGCCAGCACGTTGATATCGAGATCGAAGTTTTTCAAGATGGATTGAATGTAGGAGGTCCAACCATCTCTAGTGGATACATCTTTGATCGTCGCTTGATTGATGTCCGCTTGCGTGAACGTCAATCTGGTCTTCGCCAAATTGCCGACCGTGACATGCGATATGCCGTTTATTTTTACGAGACGTGAGTCGACGATCGCTGCTTTCGTTACGCGCGGCTTACTGCCGAACTTACTAAAAGCGCTTGTATCCACTTTGCCGACCGCAATTTCCACCACTCCAGGTACCACATCAACGTCCACGGCGTTGTTACCGCCGGCTGCGCAACGAATGTCTACAAGTTTTCCTTCGGCAGGTGCCATTTCGACGTAGAGAGGTAGACGCACCTGAAGGCCGGCCAAAGCTTTCAACCCGTCGACGGTGGTGTTCAAGGCAACTCGGGTCTGAGCAGTTCTGACGACGGTTCCGACGCCGCCCACCGCCAACGATGTCGTCAGCACAGGCAATTCACCGATGGCGATGGTCAGTTTTGTGGAAGCCAAGCCGGGAATGTTGGTGCCCGCATCGACTTCAAACTGATGTCGTCCGTTTGCGGCAATCGCCGTAGCGGAAATCAAATCGAAGACGCTGACCGTGACCTTCGGATTGCCGCTGCTTCCCACCATATTGTCGAGGAAAGGTCCGAGGTTGACAATTTTCTCCAACGGAAAATTGAGAGTGGTTGTGTTGGCTGCCCTTTCCAATTTCTGGATGGTTGAGGCGACGGACGGCTGTAACCCACTGGTTCTAGCCAGGGCGCTGAGAAACTGGCTCAAGGTAATTTTCGTTGTTACGAGCTCGCGATAGGTTCCGACGTTCAGCTTAAGATCCGTTGCGAGGATGTCGATCGTTTTCAGCAGACTCACATCGGCGCTGGCAAGCGATTGATAGTCCCCCACCTTAAGATAAATGGTCGAACCAAAAAGAGTGCTCAGTACGCTGTTGATCAAACCGTCATTGAGGCTGGCTGCGCGAGATCCAACGGAAAAGGCGGCTACCCTTTGTGCCCCAGCCGTTCCCACAGCTGACAGGTCAGGCGGGGTCGTGAAGCCTGACGCAAAGTAGAGCCTGCCTTTTTCGAAAATTGCGACCTTTACTGCGTCGGCAGGCGCTGCGTTAGGGGTAAACCGCCTCTCCACTGGGGTGTCCGGGTCCGCGACATAACGCCCTGTGGTGATCTCCGCGTAACCGTCCAGCCCCGCCTCCTCGATGTCGGCATCCTTTGGCAGGAGTCCACCTTCGGTCAAGAGACCTGATCCAGTTCTGATGCCAATTTTCTGCCCGTTGAGTTTGAAGTATTGCAATACGGCCTGTTCAGCATCGAGTGCGGAGGCAGCGGAAATCGCAGCGAGATCCGCAGATTGCTGGAGCTGCCTTTTTTGCAGCGTCAATGCCCCATAATCCACCCCGAGTGCTAAAACGCCGACAATCATCGGCGCAGTCAACGCTGCCATAAGTGCGATATTGCCCGCATCGTCTTGATTAAACCGAAAGATCGAAGATCGTATCTTCCCCATCTCATATACCCCCGATCCTAACGGTGGAAAATCGTCTTATCGTTTTTGCTGGCAGCGCATAGGTATAAAGGCCCCAAATTGGCAGCTTCGTTGCGTCATACTCCACGGTAACGGTAAACTGGTTGCTGTTGGCATTGTCGATGCCAACGGTGACGCTAAGGTCGCCCTTGTCCAAGAACGCATAACTAAGCGCGCTCTTGCTGACGAAGTCTCTTGCTAGTGCTTCCCGTTCCTGATTGTTCAAACCGGCAATGGCGGTTCTGGCGGCATCTGCAGCCACCTGCTGCACGGAATAGGCAGCCATGAGATATATCCCATAGGCTACCATGCTCAGCAGAACGATGATGAAGAGCGGCGCCACGATGGCAAATTCGATTGCCGAAGACCCAGACCGATTATGAAGTACTCTCGAGAGAAATGCCACGATTTTTGCCTAAAAATTGACAATATAATTTTCCTACTCCTAGTCTTGCGGCTTTTATTTTTTCTTAACGCAGAGATTTTCGATTTGTATCGATTCAATACAACGTGAGTTTCACATTATATTATTATTTTTTCATGAACTTATATTATGATAAAAACTAGTAATGTTTCAAAACGTGAAAGCAATATCAAAGACAGTCTGCAAAAATCACTTTGCATCTTTAGCAATATCAAGTGACAACGAATGGGGCTTTCCGTGGCGCTACTGTGTCGATATTGACTTTCGTCGTACAGGTACGGCGTTGCGGTTCGGTGCTTCCGTCGGCCGAGGGCAAGATATGCCTGTCGCACTGGCGATCTGAGTTTTGAATCACAACGAAGTGGAAGGATCACTTAACCCCTCACCCTCCCTGTAAGGGGTCATAACCAGCGCCGAAAACTGCGCCCGGTACGACGGAATTCGACCTGAGTGAAAGCAGTGCCCCAGGTATTATAGGAACGCGCTTATGGAAAAGCAGCCTTACCCTGTCGGCATCGCAATCGGGAGAGCTATGCGGAAAAGGCGCGTGCCAACGGAGTTTCTCAGTCCGACCCTGGCACAAAAGTCTGGGGCGGCTTTCAGAAGGTGCAGAAGTATGAGAAGGGCACCAACCGGATATCCACGAGCATACTGACTGAAATTACCCGCGTGCTCCATGTGGACGTGGGAAGCTTTTTTGACGGCCTGGAAGCTCAAAATGGCAAAGAATTAGTCGACGTCATGACGCCCGAGCACCTCGGCGTTACACGTGAGGCAGCCTCCCCCAATGAGTCATTTTTGCAGATTAGCGGCTCCCGGGTTGGTCGTAAGATTCGTTGATCTTGTACGTGTTGTCGCTGGCTACAACTCCAACAACGACGAAGAACCTCCTCAAGCCGCCGCGGAGTAAACAACCAAGTGAAGATGCCTAGTGTTTAGCCCCGGTGCCTAAAGCGTGTCGCGATTTTTTAGATTCGCTGCTCGCGCTTTAAATCGTTGTTCTAGGGTCGAAACCCAATCAAATTGTTGATGAGATTGGCTATCTATGATTCACTGCCTGTAGAAGCAGGAGTGTTTGACCATGGCGGGCGAATTTTGGCTTGATGACGAACAGTGGGCAGTGATTT